>FWPV01014247.1_pt1 | contig 11711 bp, 11 predicted proteins | sample 2228371 | NCBI WGS metagenome assembly FWPV01 (sample SAMEA103939776, study PRJEB20133) | metagenome | reverse complement strand
ATTCTTAATTCGCGCAATTTGAATAATTCGCGGAATTCGCGGTTAAAATATTTTTGCTCATTGAGCAAGAATTTTATCACTTAGATACTAAGAAACGACTTTAATCGTTTTCGCAGCATCTTTTTGGCTTTGAATAATTGTGACCTGGAGGTCCCAACCGTAATCTCCAAAATGGCTGCAATCTCCTCATGTGAAAATCCTTCCACTTCATACAGAACAAACACGGTGCGATATCCAGCAGGAAGCTGGGCCATCTCCTGCTCCAAAATTATCGCTGCTGTTAAATCGCTGCTACTGTCAGAGACATTCAAGAGTTTTCCTCCGAATTTTTCATAGAGATCGATTGATGTTTTTTTTCGATTCACCCTGCTCAAACAGGTATTCAACACAATTCGATAAATCCAGGTGGCGAGCTTACATTCCCCTTTGAAATCGGGTAAAGCTCGAAAGATTTTTATAAAGGCCTCCTGCAAAGAATCTTCCGCATCTTGAACGTTCTGATGAATGCGCATCGCAATGTTGAATAATCCATTTTTATGCTGCTCATAAAGCTCTCGATAGGCAGACATATCATTATTCAAACAGCGCTGGATCAGTTCTTGCTCAGAAGTCGCCTGATCATCAAGACCCATATAGTCGTATCCTTGCTTTGCTATCGTATTTGACTATTTGAAATCGGAAAGCGTTGCCTGGCATTTTTTCCCCAATTGATGATAGAACAACAACGGATAACAACCAATCAATTAATTCCGTTGATCTTTTATTCCGCCTGGGCGGATTGGAAAGAATTTTAATATAACATATAGAATGATCAGACAACAACGGAAGACCAGAATAAAGCATCTGTTGTTGTTCTATCTTCCGCTGGAAGATTTTTGATGACGGATGACTGTATCCACAATCTCCTGAATCTCCACAGGCAAATTCGGTTGGTCGAAAGAGATATTGTGTGCTGGCTTTCTATGGTGTTTGATGTCGGATGGAACCTGTTTGTGATGAGGAAATGTCGAAGCGAGATCAGGATCGTTGGGAGGCGGTTGAGGGTCGTAATAGTAAATGCGTTGTTCGTTTTTTGGGACTTCATTTTGATATCGTGCAGCTTCAATATTGATTCGCTCCTGGAACCTAAGCTCGATGCCATCGGGGAAATAAATGATCCCTGTAATTTTCAATAAATTCTGCCCAATCGTAAACAGGTCAATTCTTGCCGCTGTAATTTCGAAAAATTTATCTGGTAGGGAATAGATAAAATCAGAATAGTGATCGATATTATTTAGCATTTACCAGATTTCCTCTTGAATTCAAAACGATTCACCAATTTTAAAGTCGTTTTGCTGGGATCTGCTTTTTCATCTTCCAATTTCAATTTGGTCTCATACCAGCCCGCCCAATCATTGGTGTCAAAATCATCTTCAGTCTCACCCTGTTGATATTTTTCATAGAATTCCTCAGACGTCATCCCGTACTTCTGCTCAAATTCATCCAGAAAATCCTGCACTGTTTTGTCAGGTGGAATGTCAGGAGGAAATTTGGCAGGTCGTCCATCCGAGATGGGATACGAATATCGATCTCGAATTCCATCCCTGGCTCGAGCCCCCAGGATTTGATCACACTGGCAGGAATCACTGCCTCGCCGTTTTTTTGAACAATGACTTTGGTGGCCATGATTAATCACTTCTTGATAAATACCTATGCTGGCACATTTCTAATAAAATATAAAACAATTCGATCCAAGAAGCAAGCGGAAATTTGCAGCCAGGTCTCTTCAACAAACCTGGCTGCCTTTTAATCACTGATCACTGATCACTGATTACTGATTACTGATTACTGATTACTGATCACTGATTACTGTTCACTGCCAACCGCCCTTCTACGCCTCCATGATCAACTTCACTCCCAATAGCGAAGTCATCATCTCCACCGCCCTCTTATGATCCCCGAAAAACGTCACCCGATGCCAGCCAAAGCGATCCCATTCGCTCAGCAGCTTATCCATCTCACCCTTCACTTCGGCCGCCAGCTTGGTGCGACAGGCTTTGTCCTCATCGACATTCTCCACCGTAATGGCCTGATGCAAAACCATCTCCTTGCGGTCGGTGTTGAATTCGATGGTGGTCGTGATCTCGCCCAATGGCATCAACGAGCGGATCGCTGCCCCTTTTCGGTCTTCGGAATGGGAACGGATATGGTAAGGATTGGCCGCTCCAGCGGGACCAAAAACTTTATTGCTGGCAACGCAATGAGCATAAATAATGCGGTTGGTGGCGGTATCGATGACAGGATCAGAGATATAGCCAGGTCTGCCAATCAGTTTGGTCATCATCAGCATGGTGATCGTCGAAGGCAGATCCCCCTCGCAGGCGCCGACCAGCCCATCGTTATTGAGCTGGAAAAAGCCGAGGCAGGGATAAGCTGGCAATTTTCCGCCGTAGAACAATCCCAGGCAGTCCATGGTGATCGCTTCGGCCTGGTGCTGTTGCATGATGTTCTGCATGGCAAGGTACATGGCGCCCGATTTCTCGATTTCCTCCCGACTCGGCTCGACCACTCGCTCGGCGTGTTGCATCCACTGTTTTGCCCAGTTGGCCGCCGCCTTGCGATCCACCTGCCGATAGGCATCATTGATCTGCTGGGAAGAAATTTTTCGGACTTCGGTGCCGAACACCTCTTTGATCACCTGCGGGTTGCCCCAGAAGCCATCACTATCCGTCACATCCAGGATGACCGCCGATTGAAGTTTCTTCATCGCCTCAAAACACGTGACTGCTTCCACCACATCTTCGAATCGAGACGAAGAAATTCCAACCACTTTTTGACCCGCTCGTTTCGCTGCGGCGTATTGAATTAAAAACTCGCCCGAGCCCGCATAAGGATCATCCACCAATATGGTTGGCTTGCCTGAAAAGGCAAACCTGTTCACTGCCCCCGTCCAGATGCCGACAATATAAACCAGATATCCATCCACATCGGTGTCTGACTGAAGCAATTTATCGGCTTGTTCGGCATTTTGAACCGTGATCGGGAGAAACTCGACATTGGGGCAGGCCTTCATCAAACGACTCGCCAGCTCCTTTTTGCGGCCTTCATAATCGTAGCCGATATTGGGCCAGGTGGCCTGGTCGGGTGAAATGTGCGTGAAAACCAGTCGGACCCGTGGCTTGACGGAATTGGCCGATGCCTGGCTAACTGCACCCGAAATGCCCAGACCTAACGTTGACGCATAAGCTGCACAGGCAGCGCAGGTCGCCATGAACTGGCGTCTGCTGAGACCATTCTGATGGCTCTGACAATTCGCTATCTGCTGACACATAATTGCTCCCTCCATTTCGTCCTTTAGATTTTATCCCTTTCCCTCCCCAAAACCACACTGCCCACTGCTCACTGTTTACTGATCACTGATTACTGATTACTGATTACTGATCACTGCCTACTTTTCATCCCTTCCGTCTCGCTCGAGCGAACAGCACGGGTAATCGCCTGCACATTCTCAATCGGTGTGGCGAACGGAATGTCGCAGCCAGGACAGAGGAAGAATCCTCGTTTCCCGCCTGCCTGGAGACAATCCACGGCGGCCTGATAATTTTCCTCGGGCGTGCCGAATAGCATCACGGACGCCAATGGCAGATTGCCCGCAAATCCCACGTTGTGTTTCAATGCCACCTCTCGGGCATAGCTCAGCTCGACATTTTCATCCACGCCGAAGAAGTGGGCGCCGATGGCAGCCATCTGTTCCACATTCCGAGTGGCATCGCCGCAGGCAAAGAAGCCCGATTTCTTGCCCAGCCGATGAATCGTTTCCAGAATGGGCTGATGAAATGGCGTCACAAAGGCGCTAAAATGCTCGGCGGAAATCTGGGAGGTCAGCGAATCCACCACCGTAATCACATCCACGCCCGTTTCGGCGTAATAGCGAGCCGTGGCCTCGCAGACCTGGCTGGCAAAGGCAAGAATTTTTTTGACCTGATCGGGGTGGTCGTACATATCGGTGAAAATTTTTACCCCCGCCAGATGCAGCGTCAGGGTGAACGGGCCAGTGATCAATGCGAAGATGGCGATGTGATCGCCCAATTCCCGAACGATCCTTCGAGCCGCCGCCAGCGCCATGGGGTAGCGACCCTGGTCTGGCGTGGGAATTTTCAAATCCTGCAGCTCGACTTTTTCCAGAATGTGACCCACGACAGCGGGCGGATTTTCATCCGACCAGGCGATGTCGCAGCCCAGTGCCTCGGCTTCCAGTTGCACATCGAACAGCGTGGGCAGGCCATCGGGCTGGTACAGCGCATAGCCCTTCAAGACACCCTCGACCAGCACATCGGCTTCAGTGAACAGCCGTTTCGCATTCACCCCCAAAAGATGCGCCGCATGCGCCCCAACCCACGGCACCCAGCCCACCCGATCGATGGGCTGCAACTCCAGCGTGCGTAAAATTCGTTCTTTTGAATTCATCTGCTCCTACAATGAAAGGTTAGACCATAGAGCTTTGACCGCTAATTTCGCTAATTAAACCAATTTCGCTAATGGATTGAAACCTGAAATTCCAAAATGAACCCAGGTACTGAGATGAAAAGAAAATTGGTCTCAGAAAAGAAAGCGCACAGAATAAAAGAATGCCGAGACCCTTATATTTTTTACCATGAAATAGGCACAACCATTAAAAATTTTTTGAACAATTCTTCCATGGTTGTTCCATTTTTGTGGTTACTAAAAGGTCCTATTCGGGAATTGGATTTTTTCCCAGATATGAATCTATGGGCTATTTTCATTTTGTCCCTGCGGGACAATTGGGCGATTCTGTCCCGAAGGGACAATTTGAGGATAGCCCACGAATTCATTCGTGGGAAAAATGAACACCAACCCTCCCCCAGAGTCCCGTAGGGACGAATGAATGACGGTGAAATAAACCCTCATCATTTTTTGATCGAGGACATTTTTTCATTCGTCCCTGGCGGGACTTGGATGTCGTTTTGTTTTCTATTTTTTTCCCATAGATGAATCTATGGGCTATTTTCATTCCGTCCCTTAGGGACGTATGGGCGATTCTGTCCCGTAGGGACAATTGGCAATAGCCCACGAATTTATTCGTGGGAAAAATGAACACCAACCCTCCCCACAGAGTCACGTAGGGACGAATGAATGACGGTGAAATAAACCCTCATCATTTTTTGATCGAGGACATTTTTTCATTCGTCCCTGGCGGGACTTGAAAAACATTTTCTATCCATTTGTACCCATAGATGAATCTATGGGCTATTTTCATTCCGTCCCTTCGGGACGGTTGGGCGATTCATGTCCCTTAAAAAATGAAAACCAACCCTCCCCACAAAGTCCCAATATGGACGAATGAATTGTACTGGAATATCATCCCCAAATATACCGTTCGTCATATTCAATTCTATGTTTTTTGAGAAAGGATATATACTCTTCCTCAAATGTTTTGTGGCGATGATGCTCCTTTTGATTTCTGATATAATTGATAGTTCCTTCCACATGAGAAATGCTCACGCTAAAGGCCCCATATCCCACTTGCCATTCAAAATTTTGATATTCTGGAAATGTATTATGCACCCATTTTGACGAACCACCTTTGACCGCTTGAATGGCTTTCGCAATAGAAATAGTTGCGGGTAACGATAACAATACGTGAGCATGATTTTCGATTCCACCAACGGCTAATGCTTTCATCTTGTTTTCCCGAGCGATCCCACCCATGTAAGCCCACAGCCGATCTTGAAGATCAGGTGTAATAATTTCCTGCCGATTTTTGGTGCTGAAAATGTAATGGATTAAAATGCTCACATAAGAATGTGCCATGCTCTTTTTCCTCCCATTTTATTGCGATATATTATTCGATGGATTTGGTTTTCATTCGTCCCTGGCGGGACTTTCAAAATATTTTTGTTGCCTTTGTACCCATAGATGAATCTATGGGCTATTTTCATTCCGTCCCTTTGGGACGGTTGGGCGATTTTGTCCCGTAGGGACAATTGGCAATAGCCCACGAATTTATTCGTGGGAAAAATGAAGACCACCCATTCCCTAAGTCCCGTAGGGACGAATGAATGGTTGCGATATAAATCACGATCATTTTTTTGGGGTGGACATCTTTTCATTCGTCCCTGGCGGGACTTAGGGAATGGGTGGTCTTCATTTTTTTCGGGACAATTTCCCCAATTACCCAGTCACCCAGTTACCAAATTACCCATTTACCCAATTACCCAATTACCCAATCCCCCAATCACCTCACCAACCTCGCCTCAACCCAATTCCCACTCTGTGCAAAATAGGGCAGCCAGTCCTGGGTGCGAACCACCAATTTCAATGTCTTGATCCCAGCCACTGGCACGGCGATTTCCTGTGGCTCGGAATTCACATCCATCACCCGACTGACGAACAGCTCATCCCCGTCGCCATAGATGCCAAATTGGATCTTTCCGCCCCGATAGGTTTCTCTAGTCAAATTGGAATAGGGGTTCAAATCCGCTGCGACGATGGCGGAAAACGTTTTCCATTTGCCATCGAGCTGATAGATCAACTCGGCATTGGGAAAAACGCTGATCCCCTTGTGGAATTTTTTCCCATCGAGTTGCAACGGCCTGCCCCAGAAATTTCGATCCCGCTCGGGAACGCCTGTCCACTGATGAACCGAATCGGGCTGGAAATCGCTCAAATGAATTGAAGCTCCCCTAGCTTCAGCTAAGCGCCGCTGGGAGAGCTGGCGGGGCTTGATGTTCTCTCTCACCCGCCGATCTCCTGCCCATTGATATGGCTCGGCAAGCTGCCAATCCTGATCGAAAAATCCGCACAGCAGCGCCGTCCCATCGACGGTCAAATTGCCCTGTGGGACATTGATCCCCAGGGTGCGATCATCGAAAATAATGTAATCGAATTCAGTCCCGATCCGTTTGACGATGTGCTGAGTGCCTCGCCAGGAGTTGCCGCCCAGCACGACGACATATTTGCTTTGATTCAGTGGATTGGGGTAGATCATGGCCAATCCGACCTCGTCGCCCGAAAATCGCTTGTTCCCAGCCATGATGGAATTTTCGTCAAAGCGGATCGGCAGCGACGGGTTCACCTGCTTCACCAAGGCGTTTGAGCGAGCATTGCCAAACAGAATCAGATTGAAATTGGCAATGTCCTCAGCCGTCACCTCGCCATCGCTTTTGACCCGTGGCCAGGCATGTTGCCACGATCGCCACTGCTCCGAAAAGGCCATCGCCTCCTGCTTATTGACCTGCGTCTCCTGGGCAGCCCCACTCGTGCCATAGACCAGCAGGAAGCCAGAATTATAGGCATCGACCATTGGCCCTGTCAGAGCGCTATCCTTTTTCAGCCGACCCATGGAGGCGGAATCGGCCAGCGCCCACGACACGATTTTTTGGGATGGCGCAAGCTGAGCCCGCAGGTTGAGCGTTCGAGCATCGGGAATGGGCCCTCGATAAGCCAATTGGCCATTGATGATCAGCTCCAGCGGCACGGTTATATTAATTAATTCCGCTGAGAAAATCAAGCTAAATTCCGCCACATTATCGGTTTTGACTTCGATGCGATTGGGCGAGATCACTTCGGCTTCGATGGTGGCAAATTGCAGCAGGTCGATGAACCGCTGGATTTTCACCCAGTAGGCGCTGGCGTGCTTCAAATTGGCGGTCTTGCAAACCACCTTGCTGGGATGGGGATTTCGCTTCAAATTTTCGAACCAATCGTAAATCTGATAATCCATCTCTGGCGGGAATCCGCCGTGGGCCGCCTCGGGATGCTCCACGTAGGTGATCTCGTAGCCCAACTCGTTCAACCGCTTCACCATCTGGCGGCTTTGCTCGATGGGCACGATGTCGTCCAGCACGCCGTGATTGCAAAACACGGGAAGATGCAGCGCATTTTCCGCCAGCGGCAGGGCGCTCATTTTATCGATGATGAACTTTCGAACGGGCGGAATGTGATCGGGAATCGGTTGATTCCAGAAGGCAAATTCGGTCGGCCCCATAATTGGCGCAATGGCGGCAAATAGATCGGGATAATTCAAGCCGATCCACCAGGTGCCAGCGCCGCCCATGGAGCCGCCTGTCAGATAAATTCGATTCTCATCGATCGCATAAAGCCTTTTGACCTCATCGATAACAGCCAGCACGTCACGCTCGCCGATGTTCTGATACATGGTGTTGCCCCGCCCGAAGGGATTGGCCAGAATATAGCGCCCCTTTGCCGTGGCGTGAGGCATGAACACGGGCAAAAAGAGATTTTCCTGCCAACTGGCAAAGCTGGGATCGTAGCCGTGCAGGTTGATCACCAGCGGAAAGGGCGTTTTCCCGTCGTAATTATTGGGCGCAAACAGGGCGTATCCCTGCAAGCTGCCGTCGATGTCCGAGTAGTAGCCCCGCATGAACGTGCCGATCTGGTGATGAAAGGGATGTTGGTTTTCTTTTAATGAGATCAAATTTGATTTCGCCTGTGCCAGGCCTTTTTGAATGGACTCTCGATAAAAATGAAAATTATCTGGTGAATCACAATCGCTCAAACTTTTTTGGATCGCCAACAACTCCACTTCCAGATTGGCCAGATCGTTGACTTCAACTGCTGAGTTAGGTTGCCGCTTGAGGCTTTCAATTTCCTCTTTGAGAGCAGCGGTTTCCTTCAAAAATTCCTGCAACTGGTTTTTATCGGCTTCTGAAAAAACGGCATCGCTGACTTTTTCGTTATTGGGTCGAAGCAGGGACTTAACAGCGGCATCGGCTTTTGGTCGATAGGCATAGATATTGAAATCATCGATCATCGTATACGCCCCGCCCGATTGAACCGAGGTGAGGGCGAAATTCATGTTCTGAGGCAGAAGCGGATTTTCATCAACGGCGATGGCATTAAAAAATGCAGGCTCATCGGCCAGCTCATGCTGCCAGATTTTCATTTTCAAGCAGAGCGGCCTTTCGCCAGTCACCTCCAGCCGAACCCACTGCCATTCGTTGAAGCAAATTTGGCCTGGAATCGAGGTGAACAGCGGTCGGGGCAGTTTTCCCGCCAGATTTTTCAGAATGCGGATGGTGCCGTCTTTCGATATCTCGAATTTATAATTATTCCACCCCTGGGGACGAACGTCGATGGTGAATGTATAACTTTCTCCTGCCATTGGCTTGCAGCGGAACAGGACGGCATAATCCCGATTGACGATGGCGTTGTCGAATTTGGGCAGGATCGAATACATCTGCTGCGCCAGATTGCTGCTGTCGAGGGAGACCAATGCCCCGTCCCTAATCTGCCAGACGCCGAAGCCCCAGACCTTCATGTCCTGCCATTGGTTAGCGGCTGGGTGTTCAAAATCATCGGAGAAGATGTCGCCTGGAACTGGTGGCTGACTTCTTGCTAAGGCGGGTAGCATTATGATAAGCGGCATATAAATGAACAGGCTTAACTTTTCCACCATGGCTTCCTCATGAAAAAATGATTGACTTTCAAAAAATATATTATTATTTTCGGATCGAAGGATGAGGTAGAACAATGTATGATTCAATTCCAATCGAAAGACCTAAAGAACTTGAAGAAAAATTAAGTCCTGAAGGTTTTGACGAATTAGAGGAAATACTCAAAATTTTTGGCGCTCACTATCGCAAAAAGATTACTGGGCAACAGGCATATCAATATGCTGGCGCAGAGGAGAAGCTTTCGCAAAACATAGTAAAAGATGTTGAGTCGGAAGAAATTCCCGCATCGATGACCAAAGTGCTCAGACAAAAACTGGGCAAGGCGGCCTTCCATGCAATATTGGAAATTTTGAATCTCATGTATTTTGATAATCCCCATGAAATCCGCCATGAAGCAGTCCCTGATAGTGAGTACGGAGATTAATCAACAACATCAATCAAACGGTTAATGGATATGGTTGATATGAATGTTCTGGCCGCAACTGAATCGATTAAAGAAAAACTGGGGCCAAAAGTTACTGCTGACCTGTTTGATTTATTTGATTCGATGATACAAAAAAGTCGACAGGAAATTGTCAAAGAACAGGTTCACGAGCATGAAAAAATTGAGCTGAGATTCGAACGCAAGCTGTCCGAAGTCGAAGCCAGATTGCTCAAAGAAATTGCAGCGATAAAGAATGAGCTGAAGCTGGACATCGCAGACCTGCGTTCAGAATTAAAATCAGAGATTGAAACTTCACATTCAAAACTAAAATCCGAAATTGAGGCATTGCGAGTAGAATTCAAATCAGATAATGACAGAATCAGAATCGAAGCCGAAAAGAATAAGGCCGATCTGATCAAATGGATGTTCCTCTTCTGGATCGGAACCGTCATCACGATTTTGGGCGGTTTATTTGGATTCCTTAAGCTTTTCCTCAATCAATAATTTTTTAAATGTTGATCGGATACCTCCCAAACTCCTCCGCTGCCTCCAGCATGGCCCAGAGATTCTCCACGGGCACCTGGCTATGTATGCAATTCGATGACGCCAGGATAAACCCACCACCAGGCGCAGCCTCTCGAATCACTTCTTTGGTCGCCTCCTTCACTTCGGATGGGGTGCGATAGGAAAGCAGCTCGGCGCAATCCACATTGCCGCAGAGGGTCACTTTGTCGCCGTAGTTGCGCTTCAATTCCCCGATGTCCATGCCCGCCACAGGCTCGATGGAATGAATCCCATCGATGCCGCATTCCAATAGAATCTGCCGCTCGATCACCTTGTAATTCCCGTCCAGATGTTTGATGAACGGCTTGCCGTATTTGTGGCACTCGGCCGTGATCTGCTGGAGATAGGGCTTCACGAACATCTCGAAATGTTTGGGCGAAAACATCGGCCCATTCTTGCCACAGAAATCCATGCGGCCATCGATGCCATCCACGCCACGCTCCAGTTGGGCCGTGAGCAACGGAAAATTATTTTCGTGCACAATATCGAGATAGGTTTTCACCAGTTCGGGATCGGTGACCATCGCCTCCAAAAAGATCGGCAGCCAGGACGAAAACGACGGCAGAAAAATATCGTAATGGCCGAGCACGAACATTCCCCTGGAATTCTGGATGGCATAATCCAGCGCCTCGAATTGGGAGTCGTCAGGCTGGATGGGCTGCGGGCCTCGTTTTTCCATTTCCAGCACCATTTTTTTGAAGCCCTCAAATCCCTCATGCGCCAGGCTGGAATCCACCTCATAATACAAATCTTCCTCGGGCAAATAGCGCATCAACGACCAATAGCCCTCGCCGATCTGATATTTCCATTCGTTTTCGCTGAGCGCCTGGGGCTTGAGATCGTTTTCCCCCTCGTGCGGATCGATCACCAGAATGTCGTAGCCCAATTTGCTATACAGCTCGATGGTGTCTTCGATAAATTTTCGATAGAACTCACTGCGCCTGCCTGCCAGGATCATGTCGTTCCGTAGCTTGCCCATGACATAGCCGCCTGTGCCCACCCAGGCATCTCGGCCCAGAACCTTGCTCCCGACAGGGGAATTCACACACAGCTCAAACTTCGGAATGCGATCGGGTTCCTGGTGGTTCAATGCTTTTAGGACTCGTTCTTTTGATGTCATTTTTTATGCTCCAATTTTTAATTTTACCTGAATTGACTCGTAAAACCTTTGACCGCTAATTTCGCTAATTATCCGAATTACGCTAATCATTATTTGGCTCAATTTGGAAATCAGCGAAATTAGCGGGCGTGGATTTTTTCATAGGTCAAAAGACTCTTTTCAATCAAAGGTCCCTGTGACCGCTAAT
>FWPV01014243.1_pt1 | contig 11711 bp, 7 predicted proteins | sample 2228371 | NCBI WGS metagenome assembly FWPV01 (sample SAMEA103939776, study PRJEB20133) | metagenome | reverse complement strand
CGGCCTTGAATCGCCGGACTTGTCCTCACGCAGATGGCTTGGAAGTCAGGCGCTCCGCGAGTCTTTCCCGGCGCCGCTGCTGTCCGCCCTCGCGGGGTGAAGCCCGAACTGGACGAGTTTCTCGTGCATCTTCAGGCGCGTGATGCCCAGCCAGCGGGCGGCTTTGGCCTGGTTGCCGCCGCTCTCGTTGGGCGCTCGGGGGACCGGTTCGCGCTGGACGGCACCTCGCGGAATTGCCGGGCGGCCATCGCCTGTTCCAGGGGTTTGTTGGGGCCCGCAATGATTCGGACAGCTCTCGCAATGGGAATAGACTTTAGGCCCATGCCCATTTACGTTTTTGTTTCATGATCGGTCCAGTGCTTCAAAACCGTCCGCCCTCCGGCTGTTGGGGTTTGGGCAAATGCTGGCGGGGATTGGCCATCGCCGTGGTTTTACTGCTTCCGCCCCTGCGGTTTTGGGCGGCAGCAGACGGAATTCGTGTCTATCGCGGCCTTTGCGACGCCTCGGCGGCGGAGACGCTCGGGGCGGGGTTCTTTGTGGTGGCGGACGATGAAGACAACACGTTGCGGGTCTATGACCGGGCCGGTGGCGGGTTGCCGGTGGCGTCGCTGGAGTTGTCGCGGTTTCTGCAGGCCGATCCGAAGCATCCGGAGGCCGACTTGGAAGGAGCGGCGCGGCTGGGCAACCTGATTTATTGGATTACGTCGCACGGGCGGAATGCCGAAGGCAAGAAGCGGCCCAGCCGCCATCGCTTTTTTGCCACCGAAGCCACCGTGAGCAACGGCGTGCCGAGTTTAAGGACGGTTGGAAGGCCCTACACAATGCTGCTCCAGGATTTGACAGGTGATCCCCGGCTGGCGCGTTTCGGCCTTGCGGCGGCGGCTCAACTGCCCCCCAAACATCCTGGCGCTTTGAACATCGAAGGGCTGGCGCCCAGTCCCGCCGGGCACCTGTGGATTGGCTTTCGCAACCCGATTCCCCGGGAAGGCGCCTTGCTGGTGCCGATGTTGAATCCTGAGGAGGTCATTCACGGCGCACGCGCCCGGTTCGGCGAGGCTGTGCTTTTGCCCATGGACGGACGGGGCATTCGCAGCATGACTGACTGGGGGACGGAATATTTGATCGTGGCCGGCTCTTACGATGGTGAAGGCCGTTCGGAGCTTTATCGTTGGAACGGGTCGGAGGCCACACCGCGACGACTGAATCGTTCACCTTTGCTGGGACTCAACCCCGAAGCGCTGGCTCGTTTTCGCGGCTCCAGTCCTGACCAGGACGCGCTGCTGGTGATCAGTGACGATGGCACACGTCTAATCGAAGGCCAGCCTTGCAAGATGCTCAAGGACCCGCTTCAGAAACAGTTCCGAGCCCGAATTCTACCCGCGGCAAAACTCCACGAGCCGTGATGCTCTGCTCCACACGTCCGGGCCATTCACCCGGTGGCCGCGGGTTTTGCCCGCGGCCACAACTGAAGCGAGCCCGCGGCCCCGGTTTCAAGGCATCCTCACCCGATAAAATGCGCGTGGCGCGCTAAAGTCGGTGATGACGTAGGGCGACGTCGCGCCCGGAATGTCTGCATACTCGCCGGTGACTTCCGGCGCCGATTGCAGGATGCCTCCTCCGGCCCAGGTCAGTGTCAGGCGCGTGCCGTCGAACTCAAAGGCGATCTGCGGTTGGACCGGGGCGCTGCCCACGGCGATGGTGCCGTTGACGTACAGCTCGGAGAGATCCCACCCCAGGCCGGCGGTCAGCGGCGGCAGGGTGACGGTGCTGAACGTGCCGGTGGGCGGCGTGCTCCAGTTGATAATTTTCCATTTGTCGCCCAGCGCCCAGCCCGTCAGCCCCTTCGGGTTTCCGACGACCAGCGTGGCCCCACCCTGAAGGCTCACCGCCCCCTCCGCGACCAGCACGTCGGCAGCGGCCGCATTGGCGGTATTATCGCCCGCCCCGGCGCCACTAAAGAGGTCCACTTCCAAGGTGCCGCCGTTGATGACCAGTGCCCCCTCGGTGGTCACGGTGAACGACTGGCCTGCCGTGTCATCCGGGTTGCCGACCGATAGTTTGCCCTGAATGGTGGCGTTGTGGTTGCTGATGTTGATCGAGCCATTGCCCGCCAGCGTGCCCGCAGCTTCCACCAGCACACTCCCCGACCCCAGGCCGGACCCGGTCTCGTTGTTGACGGCGAGGACGCCTTCCGCGACCGTCGTGCCGCCGTACGAGCCACTGCTGTCCCCGGTCAGCGTCAGGCGGCCCGAGCCGGCTTTTCGAAGGTTGAGAATGCCATCAGTGCCCCCCTGCGTATTGTGCACAATCTGGCCGGTGAACAAGCTGTCGCCGTTGGCTGCGCCGACGGTGAGGGTGTAGGTGCCGGAAACGCCGCGGAGCATGCCCGAACCCGTGAGTGAGTTGATCGCCAGACTCCCGTAAGGCTGGAAGTTCGCGCCGGGACCAACGTCCACATTGCAGGTGGGGGGCAAGCCGCGTCCCGAGTCAACCTGGAATACGGTGCCATCGCCCCGAACTTTCACGTCGCCGACGAACGTATTGGTGGTGGCTGGATTCAACGTGATATAACCGCCCCCATCGGCTGTCAGGTTACCCTCGCCCGATATCAAGCCACTGACATACACGCGGTTGCCCGCGGCGAACGGGCCCGGGTTGGTCAATATCAGATCGCGGCTGAGCGTCAGCGGCCCGCGGAAGGTGACCGCACCGCCGCTCTCGCGACCCAAAACGACGGCCCCGGTGCCGTTGGTCGTCACGTGGATGGCACAGGGAATGGAAGCTGCGTTGTTTAAGAGCAGGTAAATATCATTGGTCCCTGTCGCGCTGTCACCGATGGTAATGTCGCCGCTGCCAAGGGCGGAGCTGCCTCCGCCAAGGAGAGTGCCGGCGCTCAGGAGGATGGGGCCGGCGAGGATGTTAGCGGTCAACATTTTCAAGCCCCCCGTTCCCTTCTTGGTGATGGTCATGGCTGCTCCGCCACTGATGGAGCCGTTCCCGCCAATCGTGTAGGTATTGGTGGTATCCACCGTGATCGAGGCCGGCGCCACGACACTGACCAAGGTGACATCATACAGCGGATTGGGAGGAGTGTGATTATCATTAAAAGTCACGGCGTCCAGTTGCTGGAACTTGTCCTCATTGGCGCCATTCAGCCAGGATTGCGAGATGCCAACATCCCAATAGTAGCCGGGGTAGCCTTGCCACACCAGGTTGGCGGCACTCTGCCCGCTGGGCGAAAAGGTCACCCGGACTTCGTTCGTCGTGTCCGTGGAAACCGTGGCGCTGAAGGCCCGGGCCGGGGGCGGCACAAATATCCCCGTGCTGTTGCCGATCAGGCTGCCGGCATACTTGATGAGCGTGTAAGGTGTGCCGGTCGCAATCCCCCCGCGGTAGGGATTCACACTGAGGGTGGTCCAGCCACTCAGGTCCAGATCGCCTTCAACCTCGAGCAAGTCATTCTGTCCCGCATTGCCTGGCTGGTCGCTCACATCAAAGGGCATCACCCCACTCGCCGCCTTCATGTTGCCGCTGATTTTCAGCGTGGCAGGCGTGCCAATCCCGCCAATGTCCAGGGTGCCATAGTATCCCAGGTCCAAGTTGCCGCGAATGTCAATGCCGGGGTCGGCGGTGCGGCCTGCTTTAAGAATCTGCCCGCCCATCGAACCAATGAGGTAACCCGCCGGCATACCTGAAACATCCAGCACGGCCCCGGGGGCAACGATCAAATTCGTTGCGGCGATGGCTGCTCCCGCCCCAAGGTAATGGGTACCGGACTGGAAGCGAACGTCGCCCAGCAGACTGTTGGCGCCGTTGAACACCCAAGTCGTGGGACCGTTGACATCCAGCCCGAACGGCAGGGTCGTGGTCGTCTGACTCAGTGTGCCGTTGACGGTGTTCGTGCCTGTGGATGTCCCCCCCAGGATGAGGCGGGGCGGAGTGGTGCTCGGGGTAAACGTCCAGTTGCCGTTGAATGTCAGGCTGTTGGTTGGGCTGTTGTTGTTGAAGGCGATGGTGCTGCGACCCTGGAAATTGATGACCCGATCAGTCTCGCCATCTTCCGTGCCAATGTATTTCGAGTCCGTCGCATACGCCGTACCGGTGTTGCCAATGATAATAGAGGCCGCCGTGGTCGAAGTTGCCGCTCCCAACGAACTCGGTTGACCGGCATTGGCAATTTTCACGAATTCCGACGGGCCGCTGCCCAGGTAGGCATAACCTGCGAACGTATTCGCGGGATTCAGCAACACCAGCCGGCCCTGCGCGTTGGCGCCAGCCTCCTTTCTGAGGTGGCGGGACGCCGCACCCGAAATCACCTTGGGAAAGATCAGGGCCGAGCTTCCACTGGGGATCCGGACCCAAACGGTTCCATTGGCCGCGCCCAGCGTGGTGTCCATGTCCCAGACCACCGTGCTGCCCGAAGCGCTGTTGGTGAAGCCGGTATTGATTTGTTTTACAATCGGGTTGCCGCTCAAGTGCCAGTTCGCCGAACTGAAGGTCACCGGCCCAATTCCCGGCGAGGCGGTGAGGTCCAGGTCGTTGATGTTCGTTTTGCGGTTCGCCCCGCCAAAGACCAGGGAATCGCCGACCACGGGAGCGGTCCCCCCCCAGTTGGCTCCCGTGCTCCAGTAATCGTTTTCCCCGCCTCCTGACCAGGTGCGGGTCGTCTGACCCGATGAAGAGAGGGAGGTCAGTGTCAGCGCCAGCATCGCCCCCGCGATGGTTGCGCGCCGGCCAGTGTGAAGCAGTCGTGTGGTTTGCATAGTGAGTGGGTCGTTTGTTGAATTGCTTGTTTGTTTTGGCGTGGTGTGAACCTCGAAGCCAAAACCAGGGGTTTCTTCCCTGACAGCCCCCGGCCGCTCCGGCCCAAGCCACAGGCGTGTACGAGAGGATGAGAGAAAGACTGGCATGCAACCCCGCCACCCCACCCCGCGCACAGGATGGGCAGGAAAGGACCGAATACCCTTTCGCTCATTACTCGCAAGAAATATGACATTCTGACAAAGGTGTCCAGCATCAAGTTTCTTTCTTGACCCGCTGCGGACCCCCGCGCCCGGCCCCGTTGCCTCCCTGCCCCCCGCGGTGACCGCGCCGGAATCGCTTGAGCCGCGGGCGGAAACCGCCGAAAATCAGCGGCGATGTTGAACCGGTTATGGCTGGCGCTGGAACGCTGCTTGTTGTTTAACCTGATCCGCTTGTTGCGCATTCGGGGCCAAAGCGAGCGGGTGGCGCGAGGATTTGCCCTGGGGCTGGTCGTCAATTTCTTTCCAACCTTCGGTTTTGGAGTGCTGGTGTCGGGATTCGTGGCCAAGCTCCTGGGGGGCAACGGCGTTGCCGGGCTGGTGGGAGGGGCCACCCTCTCGTTCTTCTGGCCGGCCCTCTTTTATCTGAATATGCGCACGGGAAGTCTGTTTGTGCAGCCGCCCGTTGCGATTGAGGGTTTGGAGGACGTGACTGAAAAGACCGTCAAGGCGCTGGTTTGGGGGCAGACCTTTACGGCGGGCGCCGTGGTTAACAGCGTGCTTGCGGGTCTGGCGGTGTACCTCCTATGGCGCCTGGTTTACCGCCAAATCCGGCCTGGCGCCCTCGCGTATTTCCGGCATCATGCACGGGATCACCAGCGCCGCTTCCGGCGTCCACATCCGAGCGGGGTCTGAGGCAGGAGGGTTTTCCGGCGCGATGGTCGTCCATGGGGCGATGCCGCCATTGCGGAGGGTCTTTTTGGAAGCCGCGATGTGACGTTCGCAGGCGCGTGGCTGACGGGGGGAGAGGCGGCCGGCAGTGGAACTGAGAGCGGGGTAACCCAAACGCGGCGCGGCTCTCACTCGTTCAATCCCCCATGAGGAAATCCTTGCCACCGGATCGCGTCGGGCAACGGCCGCGTATGGCGCGTCAGGGTGCGTTGAACCGCAATGCGAGTCTCGCGCCGGAGGCCGGATTCCCCCAGCACCTCCTGAATGCAACCCAGTAACACCGGCATATCAATCGGCTTCTCGACCAGCACGGCGGGTCCGCTGGCGGCACTCCACCGGCCGGGCTCGGCTTTGCCCGTGATGATGATGATGGCCTGGTCCGGCTTGACCGCCATCAGTTTTTCGAACGTCTCCCAGCCGTTGGTAACGGGCATGTCGAGGTCCAGCAAAACCAAGTCTGTCCAGCCGGGACGATACTTCTTCAAGGCCTCGGTCCCATCAGCGGCCACCTCGACTTCGTAGCCCTCCAGGCGCAGCACCTTGGCCAGGGACTCGCGCACACCCGCCATATCATCCACAACGAGAATGCGCGCGCTACCCCGCCGCGTTTCTGATTCCTTTGCGTCCTTCGACTGAGCCGGGCCCGCTGCGCCGGTCGGTGTCTGATCCCAACCTGAGCCTTGCCGGGTGGCGGGGGGAATTGAACCACCAGTCTGCCGAGTCAGGACGCGGGTCTGAGATGCTGCTGCCTGGACCGGGTTTTCCTGCACGATGACGTCAAAGGAGAGGGCACTAAAGTCCTTCATGGTAATCCGGTATTTGCCCCGTGCCGGCCGGTTGCTATTGGAGTATTGGGCTTGAATTTTCATAACGCGATGACCAGAGAGCGACCGCCGTGCCAACCGGGACAAACGGGCTCTGCGCTGATTGCCAGCGACTTGCAACTTCCGTCCCCGCCTCCGCCCCGGGCTGCATGGTCAATCAGAATCCACCCGTGGCCATTCGTTGTCCTGCCTTGGACGCACCGGGCAAGCAATCCGTGCAGCTCGAAGCTCGCTCGCCGACTGTGATTCGGGGAGGGTCCGCGGCTGATATGCTGATGGATTTTCTCATGCTGCTGGGCGGGCTGGCCTTGATCGTCAAAGGCGGTGATTTCTTTGTGGCCGCGTCCATCCGGCTGGCGGAATTTTTGCGGATGCCACGGGTGGTGATTGGCTCGACGCTGGTCAGCCTGGCTACGACGACCCCGGAGCTGGTGGTGTCCATCATGGCCGGACTTCGTGGCGAGGCGGGTCTCGCCGTGGGGAACGCCGTGGGTTCCTGCATCTGCAACATTGGGCTCATTCTGGGGGCAACGGCGGCCATAAAACATGTAGATGTGCACTTCCGGACGCTGCGGGGCCCCTTGATCGCCATGTTCGTTTCCGGCGTGCTGTTGCTGCTGATGACCCTGAATCTCGTGCTCGCCCGCTGGCAGGGAGCTTTGTTGCTGCTGGCCGGCATCGGTTACTTCGCGTGGGACTTTGGGCGCCATTGGAAGAACCGCAGACCCGAGCTGGTCGCGGAAGCCGCGGCGATCAAGACCGAAAAGGCCGCCGCCCGTTGGGGGTGGGTGGAGACCAAGGCTGGCACCGGGGCGCAATTCGTGTTTGGCGCGGCGGTGGTCATTGCGGGCAGCCGCTTGCTGGTTGAGGGTGCGGTGGCAACCGCGAGCCAGATGGGCGTTCCTCCGATCGTAATCGGGTTAACGGTCGTCGCGGTGGGCACGTCGCTACCGGAGCTGGTCACCGCCGTCACCTCGTCCCGCAAGGCCGTGAGTGATCTGGCCGTGGGGAACGTACTGGGCGCGAACATTGCGAACCTGACCCTTATCGTGGGAACCGCCGCGATCATCCAGAGTGTGGGGATGGATCGGCTTACCCAGGTTTTCAATTTCCCCGCCATGCTCGCGATCATGGCTCTGCTCGGCTGGATGCTTCTGACCGCTCGCCGGCTCACCCGGCGGGAGGGTGCCTTGCTTCTGACAGTGTATGCCGGTTACCTCGCCGTCCTTTTGGGTCTTACGATGATCGCCGCCCAGTAAGGCCCCCGCGGGGCTGCGGCTTCTCCATTTCAGCACCTCAGGACTCGACTTTGCCGCCGGCCGGGCGGACGCCAAAGGCGGCGAGCTTTTCCCGCATGGTGGTGCGCGTCACGCCCAGCCAGCGGGCCGCCTTGGCCTGGTTGCCTTGAGCCAATTCAATCGCCCGGGTAAACAGTTCGCGTTCCATGTCTTCCATCATCCGGGCCCGAAGCCCCTCGACCTCGCCACTCTGGGCGCGAGCCAGTAATTCATTGAAATAGGCAGCTATCGTTTGGTCCGCCGTGACCACCGGCCTCCGGCTGCGGAGGGCCGCCTCCTGAACATGTTGCAGGCCCACCGCGTAGCCCCGGGCCAGCAGCAAAGCCTGCCGGACCACATTCTCCAACTCGCGCACGTTGCCGCGCCATTGTTGCGCCTGCAGAAAAGCAATGGCCTCGGGTTGGATGGCGGGGGAGTGCTGCCCCAACTCTGTTGCGGACCGCCGGAGGAAGTACTTGACCAGGTCCGGAATGTCCTCGGTGCGCTGGCTCAGGGGGGGCAGCGTGATGGTGACGGCGCTGAGGCGGTAAAAGAGGTCCTCGCGAAACTGCTGCTCCTGCATGGCCTTCTCGAGGTCGCGATGGGTTGCCGCCAGGACGCGCACGTCCACCGGTATTTTTTCGTTTCCGCCCACGCGCTGGATGTATTTTTCCTGGAGCACGCGCAGGAGTTTGACCTGGGTGCCGGGGCTCATGTCGCCGATTTCATCGAGAAAAATGGTGCCCCCATTGGCCTGTTCAAAACGGCCCAGGCGCCGGAACTGAGCGCCGGTGAAGGAGCCGCGCTCGTGGCCAAAGAGTTCGCTTTCCAACAGGGTTTCGGGAATCGCGGCGCAATTGACCACAATGAACGGTTGCGCCGCCCGCGTGCTATGCTGATAGAGGGCGCGAGCCACCAACTCCTTGCCGGTCCCGGTTTCGCCCCGGATCAGGACGGTGACCGCGCTGGCGGCAAGGCGTCCGATCTCCTTGTACACGGCCTGCATGGCGCGGCTGTTGCCGATGATGGCGGTCTGGTTGGACTGCGCCGTCCCAACCTCGATGGACTCCGAAGCCAGCCGGTTGCAATCCACCGCTTTGGCCACCAAATCCAGGAGTTCGGCCATATCGAAGGGTTTCAGAACGTAATCATAGGCCCCGCGTTTGGTGGCCTCGATGGCGGTCTCGGTGGAGCCGTAGGCGGTCACCAGGAGAATGGGGAGCTTGGGCCGGGCGCGGTGGAGGCGTTCGACCAGTTCAAGTCCCGATAGGCCGGGCATTTTCAGATCGGTAATGACCACGTCGAAGGCGTGCTCGAGGGCCGCCGCCAGGCCGTCATCGCCTCGCAAGGCCACGGCCACGTCGTATCCTTCGGACTGTAATTCCTTCCTCAACCCGGCGACGATGCCCGGGTCGTCCTCGACCAAAAGCACTCTAGGCTGCGCTCTCATGCTGATTCTCCTCGACGCGCGGCAGGATCAGGCTGAAGGTTGTTCCGCGCCCGACCTGGCTCTGAAATTGAAGCACCCCGCCGTGCTTTTGCACAATCCCCGCCGCAATGGCCAGTCCCAGTCCCGTGCCCCCCTCGCGGGTGGTGAAGAACGGGTCGAAGATTCGCTTCTGAATCTCCGGGGGTATCCCTCTGCCGGTGTCGGCGACTTGCAGAATGACGGCGGGGAACCCGCGCCCGAGGACCCGGGCGGCCTGGAGGCGGGCGCGCAGAATGATGGTGCCCTGGTGTTCGATGCTGTCGGCGGCGTTTTGCACGAGGTTGATCAAGACCTGTTCCATCTGCTGCGGGTCGGCCCGAATCCAGGCCAGGGGGGCCGGCTCAACGGTAAACTCAATCCCCGCCTTCGTCCATTGCGGCGCCAGCAGGTTCCGCACCCGCTCGAAGAGGCTGGGGATGGCCAGCGTCACGAACCGCGGCTCGGAGGGCCGGGCAAAATCCAGAAAATCCCGCACGATGCGGTCCAGGCGGCGGATTTCCTCGTCAATCACGGTGACGTCCTCATGTTCCGACGAACCCGGCGCCAGCGCTTTCTTCAAACCGTGCACCCGCACATTGATCGCGGTCAGCGGATTGCGCACCTCGTGGGCCACGCCCGCCGCCAGCGTGCCGAGCGAGGCCAGTTTCTCCTGCCGCTCCAACAAAGCGCGGCTTTCCATGACCTGGGCGCGCAAAGGCGCGATTTTGGCCTGGTAGATAAGCCGCGTGGCCGTTATCCCCAGCACCACCACCAGGACAACCGACAGCCCCAGCATTCCCTGCAAAGTCGCAACCGACTGATGGGATTGACTCACAAACTGGTTCAAGGCCAACCGCTCGGCGGCCCGCAATTCTGCGCACAAGTCCAAAACGGGACGGGAAAGATCCGCCAGAGTCTCGACCAGGGGTTTCCCCGCCGTTTCCGCACCGAAATCCTCCCTTGGGTGGAACAAGCCGCGCGTCGCCTCCAGGTAGCCTTGGCAGGCGCGATGGATTTCCTGCAGGAGGTCCGCTTCCCGAGAGGTCGTCACAAGGGTTTTCTGCTCTTCGATCCAGTTCCGAAGTTCCTGGCCCTCTTTTTCAAACGCGGCCCGTACTTCCGGCGCCCGGCGCGATTCGAACCGAAGGACCAACTCGCTCAGTTCCGAAAGAGTAGCTTCAATATGCTCCGCCATATGAAAGCTCGAGGTTTGCACCATGCTGAAGTTGCGCCGCAACACTTGAAGTTCCTGCCAGGCGGAATAACCCGCCCAAGCCACCAAGATTGCCAGGCCCGTAACCGCCGCGGCGAAAGCGTAAATCTGTAACCGAAAAGACATGAGGTGATCAGTCAGCGGCCACCCCTGGTTTCCCACCCGCCACCTCCGTTGCTTCGCCCTGCCGGGAAACCGCCGGATTTGTGCGGAAATGGCGCGAATCGGCTTGTGATTTCGCCGCTGGCATTCGACCAGCTTGGGATGTTAGCCTGTGGGCGATGCATGGGCTCATCATGAGGCAGATTCAGTGCCAACGCCAGTCAATGCAGCCCGGGTTCAAAGACCCCTGACACCCATACTAATAGTTCATGAAAACGGTTTCGCCAAAATCAAAAGGCCTTCGGAACCCGGCCTCCCGCCGAATTCTGGTGCCGACCGACTTTTCTCCAACCGCTCTTCACGCGCTTCGGTTTGCCGCACCCCTGGCTCGCCAAATCGGCGGCAAAATCACCTTGCTCCATGTTCTGGATTGGCCCGTCGTTCCTGCGACCCAGGGAGTTGTGACCAGCGACGAGGCCCGATTGCGCGCCGCAGCCGAGGATTGCCTGCGCCGATTGGCGGAACAAACCATTCCGCCCGACTTGCTGGACAAAACCCTGGTCCGGCCCGGCCGGCCTTACCAGGTCATCGTCGAGACGGGGCGGCAATTGAAAACCCACGTCATCGTCATGGCCACCCAGGGGCGGACCGGCCTGTCCCGCGTGCTGCTCGGCAGCACCGTTGAGCGCGTGGTCCGCCATGCCCCCTGCCCCGTCCTGACCGTGCGCCCCAGCCCGAAAAAAAGGATGCCCCGTCTTGAATCCCAAAGCCTTGCTCCCCGCATCAACCGGATTTTGCTGCCCGTTGACTTTTCGGAACGATGCCAGCCGGCGGTACGTTTCGCCAGCCGCCTCGCCCAAATCATGAACGCGCGCCTCGCTCTGCTGCATGTCCTGGCGCCGTTGCCAATCACTTTGGCCGACCACCAACTCGAGATCAAACAATGCTTCGCCGAAGCCCGAGCTCAGGCCCGGGCAAAACTTCAAGCTCTCGCCGCCGGTGTTCCCTCCGGCGTCAAGACCCAGCAATTGCTGTATCAGGGCGCTGCCCATCAAGGGATTACGGACACGGCTGCCCGGTGGCGAAGCGATTTGGTGGTCTTGCCAACCCGAGGCGCCACCGCGGCCTCCTACA
>FWPV01014242.1_pt1 | contig 11711 bp, 9 predicted proteins | sample 2228371 | NCBI WGS metagenome assembly FWPV01 (sample SAMEA103939776, study PRJEB20133) | metagenome | reverse complement strand
GATAGGAGGGGACGGCTCCTTCGGAAATCAGGGTGTGGCATTCCTGCTCAACGGCGGGATCAAAAAGAAGGGGAAGATAGACGCAACCCTGGTGCACCAGGATCTCTAAAGGTGACTCCAGAATACTCCAGATGATGCCGGGGGTTTCCATGCCTAGGGGGAAGCCCCTCCCTCCTGCGGCTTAATGGCTCTCACCGGAACATACAGATACGACTCCCCGGCTTCGGTTTCCTCCACGACGCCGAAAAGCTGGGCGGGGGCGTCGACGTCCCGGCCCTGGCAGAGGAGCTTGCCGCCCCGGAGCTGCCGTTGGATATCCTCCAGAATCTGACGCTCCTCAATGCTGAAATCGGTGCGGCTCAGGGCCCGGTCACAAAGTTCCCTCAGGGAAGCGGTTTCGTAGCTGCCGGGTTCCATGACCACCACCAGGCCTTCCCCGGCTTGGCCGGGGATGATCTCCAGGACCAAGGGAAGGGGGGCCTGAACTTTTTCCGCTTGTTCTTCAGGTCTGATATGAATATCTGACATGGCAGGTTGCCTTTCAGGTTTATGGGTTTCTTCTTAAATTATGGTTTTTTTCTCAAGGTCTGCAAGCCCCCCTCTTCATGAGTCCAAAGAGTGGAGCAGATTGAGGACCCTGGCGGCGACGCCGCTGCCGGTGGAGACGGTTTCGGAGATGTCCCGGGGGCCTTGACAGGTACCGGCCAGGAAAATCCCCGGCCGGGTGGATTCCAGAGGATGGAGGATGGGGTGGCGGCTGCGATAGAAACCCAACCGGTCCCGGACCGGTCCGGCTTCGCTGAAGGGGAGCTCTTCCGGCGAGGGGACGAGGCCCACCGCCAGAACCGCCAAGTCCACCGCCAACCGGCCCCGCTCACCGCCACGCTGGTTTTCATAGAGGACCACCAAGCCGCCGTCCTCCCCCGGAAGGATGCGGCCCGGCAGACCCCTGACAAAGCGGATGCCCGTCGCCTGAGCCCTGAGGTACAGCTCTTCAAAGCCCTTGCCGGAGGTGCGGATGTCATTGAAAAAAACGGTGATCTCGGCCTCGGGCTCATGCTCTCGGGTCAGCATGGCCTGCTTGATGGTGGCGGTGCAGCAGTAACCGGAACAGTAGGGCAGAAAACGCCGGTCCCGGGAACCCACGCACTGGATGAAGGCCAGGCGTTTCACGGGACGGCCGGCGGGGGTCTCCAGACGCCCCTGGGTCGGGCCGGTGGCGCACACCAGACGCTCGAACTCCAGGTTGGAGAGGACCCCGGGGAGGCGGCCATATCCGTAATTGCTGCAAATAGCCGGGTCAAAGGGGCGGGCTCCGGTGGCCAGGACCACGGCCCCCACCCTCAGCCGCCGGGCTACCGGCCGGGACTCCAGGTCAATGGCCCCGTGCTCGCAGGCCTGAAGGCACATCCGACAATCTATGCAGTACTCCTTTTCAATGGTGGCCATCAGGGGAACGGCCTGGGCGAAGATGATCCGGATGCACTTCCGGGGCATGAGCCCCTCATTCCAGCGGCTGGGCACGATGACCGGACAGGCCCGGGCGCAGGTGCCGCAGCCGACGCAGCGGCTCATATCCACATAGCGGGGATTGAGGGTGACATCCACGGAGAAATTCCCGGGATGACCGGAGAGGGCGGTGATTCGGGCGAAGGTGAGCAGCTCGATGGAGGGGTGGACGGCGGCTTCCACCAGTTTGGGACCGAGGATGCATATGGAGCAGTCCAGGGTGGGAAAGGTTTTGTCCAGTTGAGCCATGACCCCGCCCACGGAAAGGGAGGACTCCACCAGATAGACTTTCAGGCCGGCACCGGCCAGGTCCAGGGCCGCCTGGCAGCCCCCCACGCCGCCGCCCACCACCAGACCCTCCCGGGCGGGGGGTCCGCCGCCTTTGGTCTCGGGGCGGCCTTCTCCTTCTGCGGCCATCAGGACTGCGGCCGCCGCGCTTTCCTCATCAGTCATCCCCAGGAGATCGACCACCGGGAACGCCTCCGCCCCGGCCGCCCGTGCCAGGAAGCCGTGGCTGCGGGCCGAACCGCAGGCGGCCACCAGCCAGCGGCGGGGTTGGGCTTTCAGACGACCGGCCTCCTCCATCCCCGCGGGGGTGCATAAGGGGGAGGCCAGCCGGACCTTCAGGCCCGCCTGGGAGAGGCGCCGAGCCAAAGAGGCCGCCTCGAGCTTAAAGTCCGGGCAGGCACACAATAAGACTTGGGTCCTGGTCATTCTTCTCCCTCGAAGCCCGCCGGGTTCCGGCTCTCTGTCGGTGGCAAGGCCTCTGCCATTTCTGAAATAAGCCGTTGAAAGGCCTTGCCCTCGGTGGCCGAAATCCAGGCCAGACGAAGGCGGGAGGGGTGGATGCCCTTTTTTTCCAGTTTGGGGCGGAGCTTGTCCAACCGCTCCTTGGCCCGGAGATTTCCGGAAACGTAATGGCAATCCCCCGGCGGATGACAGCCGGAGACCAAAACCTGAGCGGCGCCCCGCTCAAAGGCATGGAGGATGAACTTGGGATGAATCCGGCCGGCGCACATGGTGCGGATGATGCGGACCTGGGGTGGATAAGCGAGCCGCGACACCCCGGCGAAGTCCGCGCCGGCATAAGAGCACCAGTTGCAGCAAAAAGCCAGGATTTTCCGGTCCGGCGCCTCGGCCAAGGCCTCATCGATCTGGGCCAGGATCATGTCATCGGTGAACCCGGCCATGATCACCGCACCGGTGGGACAACCTCCGGCGCAGACGCCGCAGCCTTTGCAGGCGGCGGTGACCACCCGGGCCTTCTTTTTTTTCCCTTCCCCCACCAGCTCCATGGCGTGAAACGGGCAGGCGGCCACGCATTCCCCGCACCCTGCACAGACCTCCGGGTCAACCCGGGCCACCTGGCCGTCCAGGGCGATGGTTTCGTGGGCAAACAGCCCCAGGACTTTGGCGGCGGCGGCGCTTCCCTGAACGAGGGATTCGGCCAGGTCTTTGGGGCCCTGGCAGGCCCCGGCCAGGAAAATCCCATCCAGCACGGTTTCAATGGGTCTGAGTTTGGGATGGGCTTCCAGGAAAAAGCCGTCCGGTCCCACGGGCAGTTTCAGGATTTCCCTCAACGGGGCGCCATTGCCGGGGGTCAGGCCCACCGCCAACACCAGGAGGTCCACCCGATCTTCAAAGGGAGCCTGAAATAATTCGTCAAAGCCCCGCATGATAAGCCCTCCCGCCGATGCCGGGGCGACCTCCTCCACCTTTCCCCGCAGAAAGAGCACCCCGGCTTCCCGGGCCGAATTGTAAAGGAACTCCCAGTCCTGCTTGGTGGTGCGGATGTCCCGGTAATAAATCCGGAGCCGAAGACCGGGAAGCCGCTCTTTCAGTTCCAGGGCCTGTCTCAGGGCGGTGGGACAGCAGACCCGGGAGCAATAACGGTTGCCCTCTTCCTCCCGGGAGCCCACACAGAGCAGAAAGGCCACATCCCGGATTTCCCGGGGGGCGCCGGGCAGGGAGAGATTTCCCTGGGTGGGCCCTTCCGGGGACAGGAGGCTCTCCAGCTCCACGGTGGTGATGACCCCGGGAAGGGCGGCCCAGGATTCATAGCGGCTGCCGGTCAGGTCAAAGGGGGTGAAGCCGGTGGCCACAACGATGGCCCCTGCGGTGAGATGATGCTCCTTTTCCCCCTCTTCCAGGGTGATGGCCTGGTGGGGGCAGACGGTCAGGCATTCGCCGCAGCGGGTGCAGTGTTCCCGGTCCACCACATAGCGGCCGGGGAAGGCCCGGGGGGCCGGCAGATGGATGGCGGCCCGGGAAGCCCCCAAGCGGCCATCGGGAATCACTACGGGACAGACTTCGGCGCAGCGGCCGCAACGGTCGCAGGCCTCACTCACCAGCGGGAGGGTCTGCCGCACCGTCACGACAAAACTTCCCAGATGGCCGTTTACCACGGTAACCTCGCTCTGGGTGAGCACCTGGATGCCGGGATGGAAGGCCACCGCGGCCATCAGAGGGTTTATCAGAGTGAGGGCGCTCTCCCCGTAAGGAAAGGTGCGGTGCAGACGATTGGCCATGCCCCCCAGGACGGGCTCCCGCTCCACGAGGGTAACCGGAAAACCCAGGCCGGCGATGTCCAGCGCCGCTCTCAATCCCGCCGGGCCGCCCCCGATGACCAGGGCCTGCCGGTGCATGGGCACCAGACGGTCCTCCAAGGGAAGGGTCCGGCGGACCTTGGCAAGGCCCATGCGGATGAGCTCCAGGGCCTTCACCTGGGCCGCCTCCGGGTCCCCGGCATGCACCCAGGTGCAGTGTTCCCGGATATTCACCATCTCCAGGAGATAGGGGTTCAGGCCACCCTCGACAAGAAGACGGCGGAAGGTAAGTTCATGAAGCTTGGGGGAACAGGCGGCGACGACAACCCGATTGATATTGAAGTATTTTATGTCCTTGAGAATTTCCGCCTGGCCGGCCTCGGAGCAGGTGTACAGGTGGTGGCGGCAGACCGCCACATCAGGAAGCCGCTGGCCCTGGGCTACCAGGGCTTCGGGGTCAATGACCCCGGCGATGTTGAGGCCGCAGTGGCAAATATAGAGGCCGATTTTGAGGTCCGGTTCCATCAGAAAGCGCCGGTTGACAAGGAATTCAGGAACAATTTTGCAGGCGAAAACCTGCGGCTGAATTTTTTCCTCCGAAATCTGTTTTTATCTGAACATCCGCAGTCTCCCTGAAGCGCGCGGAAAGCGGGTTTTCCAGAAACCTTTCCTTACTGAACAAGGTTTGGATCTAAGTTCATCTTCCCGGTAAAGGGGACCGTCTTTTGTCATTGCGCGCCGCCGCGGGCCGGCCGGCGGGTGAGCAGGCGGTTCACCGCCTCTTCCCAGCCGTGGGAATATTCCCCGGGCACAGCCACCACCCGCCGGCGGTTCAGAGTGACGGCCTCGTAGTCGCACACGTTCAGACAGACCCCGCAGAAGGTGCAGGTATCCGTTTTCCGGTAAACCGGTTTTCCCTCCCGAACTATGGCCTTGACCGGACAGGCCTCGATGCACAGGACACAATCCGGGGGGCACTTGGCGTCGTGGATGACAAGCTCGCCGACAAACAAGGGATTGACCGTCAGGGAGCCGTATTCGCAGACCTTCAGGCATTGGGTGCAGCGCAGGCAGAGGTCGGGGTCCGGCAGGGTGCCGAGGCCCTCGGGGGCCAATCGGAAGGCCTGGCGGGGGCAGGCCTCCAGGCATTTATGGCAATGCTTGGGGCATTCGGTGACCTGGCCGCCCACCAGTTTCATCTGTTGGCGGCACCAGTGCTCCTGACCATCCTCGTTATGGGGGCAGGGTTCGGGGCATTTCCCCTTGTCCTGGGAAATCTTTGGGTAAAAAGGGGCAAGGCCCCGGTTGTCGGCGAAGATAGTCTTGGGGACACCGTTCAACCGCAGGTTCACGGCGCCGGTGGGGCAAAAGTGGGCGCAGATTTCGCAAAGCACGCACAATCTGGGGTCAATGGAAATATCAAGGCCATGGTCAGCGGGATAAACGGTCACCGCGCCCCGGGGACAGACCAGGGAGCAGATTTCGCACTTCAGGCATACTGTTTTATCGAGGCGCAGTTGGACGACATCCTGATACAAGCGCAGGGTCAGTTCGAGTTCGCTTTTGGTTTCCCGTTTCCGGACGGCGGCCTGCATGCCTTATCCTTCGGTTTTGCCAGCGGCGAACTGTTGGCGGAAGGCAATGGCTTTCAGTTTCAGTTGCCGGCGGCGCAGATTAATTTTAACGTCGGGAAACTGGCCAAGCAGGTGGTCGAAGTTGTTGCAGGCCGCCAAATCCGGACAAAGGGCGCAGTGAGCCAGACCCCGGGCTTGGGCGCAGGTCCGGATGGGGCAGAGTTCCAGACCCCGGCCGCCCTTGCAGCCCGGGCATTCCCGGTGGTTCAAAAACCAGTCCAGGCCCCGCCGGAATTCAGCGAAGCTGAAGCCCTCTTCATTGGGGAAACAATGAACCCACCAGTTGGCCCGGAAGCGGTCCAGATATTCCTTCAGCAGGGCCACGGTTTTCAGGAATTCCGGGTGCCCCAGCTGGCAGTCATCGCACAGACCGCAGTAACTCTCTCTCACCATGTTCTTCTCCTTGGGGATGCTCCAGAGCGGCCCAGATCTGGGCGGTCAGCTCGGCATCGTTGAACCGGGTCAGGCGAATGGCTTGGGCGGGGCACTCCGCCACACAGACGCCGCAGCCCCGGCATAATTCCCCTAAAACGTGGGGCTCCCGGCCGGCCCCCACCTGAATGGCCTGGAAAGGACAGAGCTTCACACAGGCCAGACACCGGCGGCAATGGGAGCGGTCAATGGTTGCGGAAATCTCGCTTTGGGGGATTTTTTCCTGAAAGAGCAAGGCCGAGGCCCGGAGTGCCGCCGCCAGGGCTTGGGCCACCGCCTCCGGGAGGCTTTTGGGATAATGGGCCATGCCGCAGAGAAAGATGCCTTCCACCGCGGTCTCCACCGGTTTGAGTTTCTGGTGGGCCTCAAGGAAAAACCCACCGGTGGCGGTGGGGACTTTGAGCAGCCGGGCCAACTCAAGGCTGCCGCCGGCCGGTTCGACGCCGGCGCTCAGGACCACGAAATCCGCGGGCAGGGTTACGGTCTGGGCCAGAAGTTCATCCCATACCTGCACCGTAAGAGGCCGCCGCCGGGGGGCGGTCACCCGGGGGGGCCGGTCCGCTTCATAGGGGAGGAAAACCACCCCCCGGTCCTTGGCCTCCTGGTAGGCCAGTTCCCGGAAGCCGAAGGCCCGGAGGTCCCGATAAAGGATCACCACCTCCATCAGGGGGTACCGCTTTTTCAGGAGAAGGGCGTTTTTCAGGGCCTCACTGCAGCACAGACGGCTGCAATAGGGGTGCTCAGGGGAACGGGAACCCACGCATTGAATCATGACCAAGCGGCGGGCTTGGTCCAATTCCCGGGCTCCGAGCCCGATTTTTTCCTCCAGCTCCAGTTGGGTGAGAACCCGGGGGTCTTCACCGTACAGGTACATGCCCCGGGGGCGCATTTCCCGGGCGCCGGTGGCCACCACCACCACCCCATGTTCCAGGCGGCGCTCCCGCCGCTCGCCGTGGCGCAGCCGTTGCACCACAGAACGAAAGCGCCCCACGGCACCTTCCAACGAAACCAGTTCGGTCCGGGTCAGGACCTCCACATTGGGATGATGGAGAAGGCGGGCTTCAAGGTCTTGGATAAACCTGGCCGGATTCAGGCCCTCCAGGGTGGAATGCAGGCTGCGGGTCATTCCTCCCAGACTGGAGGTCCGCTCCACCAGATAGGTATGGAAGCCCTGGTCGGCCAGGGCCAAGGCGGCGCTCATGCCGGCGGCGCCGCCCCCCAGGACCAGGGCCCGGGGGATCACCGGATAATGGGCAGGGGCAATGGGCGTCAGGTGCGCCGCCCGGCGGACGGCCATGGCCACCAGGTCAACGGCCTTGGCCAAGGCCCTCTGTGGATCACCCTGGTGCACCCAGGCACACTGCTCCCGGACGTTGGCGAAGGCCAGGTAGCCGGGGTTCAGGCCGGCGGCGGCCAGCACTTGGCGAAAAACCGGTTCATGGGTCCGGGGACTGCAAGCCGCCACCACCACCCGGTTCAGCCCCTGTTCCTGGATGGTCCGGGCCATTCTGCGGGTGGCGTCGGTGGAGCAGCTGAACAGAAAATCCTCCACATGGGCGACCTCGGGGAGGTCCCGGACAAGGTCGCTCAGGCGGGCAAGGTCAATGATGTTGGCGATATTGGTCCCGCAATGACAGAGGAACACCCCGATTTTGAGGAGACCGGCCTCGGTCCGTAGCTCTTGGGCCGAGACCTCCCTCATCACCGCGGGCCGGGGGCTCACGGACAGGAGCTGAGCCGCCGCCTGAGCCGCCGCGCCGGCGGAAGCCACGGTGCCGGTTATATCCATGGGTTCCTGGGCGGCTCCTCCGACAAATACCCCTTCCCGGCTGCTGGCCGGGAAAAACGGCCGCCCTTCTTGGAGGAAACCATGGTCATTCACCTCCAGCCCCAGACGAGCGGCCCACTCCCCCAGGCGGGCCTTCGGCCTCAGGCCCACCGCCAGGACCACCAGGTCAAAGGTCCGCTCCCGGGGACGGCCCTGGCAGTCGGTGTAGCGGATCACCAAGTCGTCATCCGGGTCAGGGTGGACCGCGGTCACTCTGGACCTCACCAGTTCGAGGCCGCGGGCCTGGGCCGCCTCGAGATACCGCTCCTGTTCCTTGCCCGGCGCCCGCAGATCCATATAGAAGAGGGCGGCGGCGACCCGTCCCTGGGTGAGTTCCTGAGCTACCAGGGCCTCTTTGATGCTGGCCAGGCAACACACGCTCGAACAATAGGCCGCTCCCCCCACCGGGTCCCGGGAGCCCACGCATTGAAGGAAGGCGATGGAGCGGGGTTCCCGGCGGTCGGAAGGGCGGAGCAAAGCGCCGTGGTGCGGACCGGTGGCACTGAGGAGGCGTTCAAACTCCAGGCTGGTGACCACATTGGGATGCCAGGCCCCGGGGAAATCGCGCCCTGACGCGGGCTGCACCCCCGGAGTCAGGACGACGGCCCCGGCTTCCACCCTCAGAATCTGCGGCTGGTCCGCAAAATTGATGGCCTGGGCGGCGCACACCTGCACGCAGGCGGCCTCCCGACGGCCCCGGAGGCGGCGGCAGGCCTCGGGATGGATATAAGCCGCCTGGGGGACGGCCTGAGGAAAAGGCAGGTGAATGGCCTTGGTTTGACTGAGTCCCTGATTGAAGGGGTCGGGGAGGCGCTTGGGACAGACCCGGACGCATTCCCCGCAGCCGGTGCACCTTTCAGGGTCAACGTACCGGGGCCGTTTAGCCAGAAGCACCCGGAAGTTGCCCGGTTCCCCTTCCAGACCCACTATCCGGGTAAGGGTATGAAGGTCGATGAGCGGATGACGGGCCACTTCCAAAAGGCGGGGCGAGAGGATACACATGGCGCAGTCGTTGGTGGGGAAGGTTTTATCCAACTGGGCCATCAGGCCGCCTACCGATGGCCCCTCCTCCACCAGGGTTACCGGGAGGCCCACCGCCGCGAGGTCCAGGGCGGCGGTCATGCCGGCGATGCCGCCGCCCGCCACCACCACCCGGGAACTGACCACCCGCCCTAAGGGCCGCACCAATGCCATGGCTGGTTAATCCTCCTCCCCCGGAGGAACCTCCAGACCGTCCAGGGCTCGAATGAGCTCGGCCTTGAGGTTCAGGTCCTCCTCCGGCGCGGCCAAAAGTGCGGCCACGAAGCGGCGGCGCAGGTTTTGGAGCATTTCCTCCCCCCGGGCCAGACGAGCGGCCCGGCGGGGGCTGACGAAGCCTTCCCGGAGGGCCATGTTCCTCAAGCCCTCAACGATATCGAGAAAGCGGACGTCCTGTGGACAAGTAAAGGAACAGCGGGCGCAACGGGCGCAATACCACAGGGCCGGCGAGGCCAGCACCCGCTCCTTCATGCCGTAGAGAATCTGGCGGATGAGTCGGCTGGGGCTGAATTCCGGCTCCACTTCGGCCACCGGACAGGTGGCGGTGCAGACACCGCAGGCGAAGCAGCGCAGCAGATGGCCGCAGCCCGGCTCCCGGGCCACTTCCTCCCGGAAATAAGGGTCAAGATCCTGAATTTTAAGGATGTCGTCCATGCATTTCCACAAAATCAAGATTCAGGGGCGGCTTCCCACCTCCCCTTGCCCTCAGGCCCCCTCAGGCGAAGGTAATGGCTTCCGTGGGGCAATGCTCGGCGCACTTGCTGCATTTCTCGGCGGCCTGGAGCATCCGGACGCAGAGCTCCTGGTGGACCACCACGACCGTGCCGTTCACCACATGGAAGACCACCCGATCCTGGGGCCGGGGGCCGCGGCCCAGACGGGCCTCGCTGCAATTGCCCAGATGGTGCTCGCACATGGCCACGCAGATGCCGCAGCCGTTGCACTTCTCCGGGTCGATATGCATGGCCGGAGGGGCCGCCGCCCCCAAAAGTTCGTGCAGGGCTTCAATGTACCCGGCATAATCCGGGGTATGCAAAACCGGGCAGTCCTCCGGGGAGGAGGTGCGGGCCAGCAGGCGGGCGGCGAATTCCGCGCAGGTATGGCCGCACTCCCGACAATCCGTGCCGGGGAGGAATTCCAGGAGCTCGCCAACCTCGGCCATTTCTAAGCCTCCATCCAGGCAACGCCTTCCAGGTCGGCCGGGGGCCACAGGTTCTCGGGGCGGAAGCTCCGGTATTGGCAGAGTTCGTCCGCCAAGGGGGTGGCTTCCGCGTCGGTTCGACGAAAACAAAGGGCCTTGGGAACCCCGCGGCCCACCATCCGGTAATTGTCCACCACAAGGTTGCCGGCCTTGAGCAGCAGGCGGCAGCGGCGCACCCGGGGGGGCCAGCGGTCCTCTTCCCCGGCCGGCAGGTCATAAACCGCCACATCAGCCCGAGCCCCGGGTCTCAGGTGGCCCCGGTCGGCCAAACCCAGAAGACGGGCGGGCAGGGTGCGGGTAGCCCAGACCCATTGGGAAAAGGAAAAGCGCGCCGGGCGGATCTCATCCCCCCACACCCCCCGGCGGGCCTCCTCATCCCCCAGCCAGGAAAAAAAGTCGGGGTAATGTTTCAGGGGAACTCCGTCACCCCCGGCCCCGGAAAAGGCTCCCTGAGCCGGTTTCATGGCCAGAGCCAGAGAAAGGGCCCGGCGGGCCCGGTGGGGGTCGGACAGAGGCCGCAACGATAAGGGCTGATGGAGACCCAAATCCACCTGAAGGGGGATGCCGTTGGAAGGCGGCTCAGGCCAAGGCCGGAGAAGACCGAGGTCAAGGGTGGTCTCCCCCTCAAGGTTTGCCAGGACGGCCTCCACCAGGTCGTCGGCTTCGAGGGCCGCCCCCAGGGCCGATAGATGGAAAGCCCGGGGCTCCGGCAGCGCGGTCCGGAGAAGCTCGGGGGAGGCCTCCACCATCAGGGTGGTTTTCATTTCCGCGGCTAAGCGGGCCAGAACCTCCAAGGATGCCTCAAGGGAAAGGGTGCGGTGTTGGTAAAATTCCTGGCGATGCCGGACCCAGGGCTCCACCACCCTGAAATTGAGGCTGCGGGTTTTCTCCAGGAAAAATCGGAGGGTCTGAGCCACCTCGGGCAAGCGCTCGCCGTCCTTGAGCCACAGGTCCAGGTCCCGGAGGTTGATCACCAGGGAAGCGGAGCCGTCCACCACCGGCAGGGCCGCCAGCTCCCGATGGACATAGGCGGCGGTGGCCAAGGTCAGAAAGGGTTCATGGACGTGGGTATAGCCCAGGGTTGCGTAATCCTCTCCCAGCTTTTCAGGAGGGGGCAACCTTCCCCACAGACGGAGGAGATTCAAACCATAGGTGGCCACTTGTCCCCGCAGATCCACACCTCCGGCCACGACCGCCTGGTCCCGGGCGTCGATGACCGAATCAACCTTGGGAATACGGGAAACCAAGCGATCGCCGTCAATGAAGAGGTCCCGGACCTCTCCCTCCCAGCCCTGGGCTGGGTCGTAGACGCGGCCGCCGGCGATCTTCAGACGCATCAGGGGCTCCCGAGCTCAGTCCTCCACCCAGGCTTTCAAAATGACGATCTCCTCCTGAGGCACGTTGCGAAAATCCCCCACCGGCCCGGTGGGGATCCAGGTCATTTTGTCCACCACCCCCATGCCTTCAATGACCCGGCCGAACACCTCAAACCCGAAATCCTGAGGATCCGGTCCCCGGTAATC
>FWPV01014241.1_pt1 | contig 11712 bp, 5 predicted proteins | sample 2228371 | NCBI WGS metagenome assembly FWPV01 (sample SAMEA103939776, study PRJEB20133) | metagenome | reverse complement strand
CTCTGGAGATTCGAAGCTTTGTTCGGCAACATAATAAGATTCTCCTTCTGCAGTAAAAGGATTTAACTTCCTTTTTCCCTGTGCCTCGCTCAAAAATATTTTACCAGAAGAATCAGCAAAAGAGACATTACCATTTTGTTTATCCAGGATAACCTTCATGCTTTTCAATTTTATTTCGATGCTTGAAGGTAAATCATGAACCTTAAATTCCGGAGCAGTGTAATTTGAAGTGAAGATAAGCTCTGGTACGTCAGGTTCAGAGTTGGTAGAGAATCTAATTCTCACAGCATTGTCGGGAAGAGGAATAATGCGAAGAGTACCTCCAGAGAACTCAACAATAGCCCGATCCTGTTTCTGTGCATAACTTTTTACCACCTGAGCTTGACATACAGCATAAGGTAAGATTACAGATACAAGAAGTGTAAGAACAGTATGTCTATTTAATACTTTCATTATTTTCCAATTATTTTACACGGATCAAAATCTCTGCTGATTCTAGTCCTTCTGCTTCAGCTTTTAGACGAATTGTACCCTGTTCTTCTTTAGACTGAACAACAGCAAGACAAAGTCCGTGGAATGTTTTTCGTTCACTTGCCTTAAAATGTTCATGACTTACAGGATTGCCGTTGCCAACACCTGCAATAAACCCCTGACCCGAAATTTTAAATTTCACTAAATTATCGGCATTTGGGCAAATACGACCTTTACTATCTACAATTTCCACTCTCACAAAAGATAGATCTCTTCCATCTGCTTTTATTTCAGTACGATCAGGTATCAGAAGTATTTTAGCTGGTGGGCCTGCGGTTTGCACTTCTTTCGTGCACACTGCTTTGCCTTTGTTTTTAGCCACAGCTTTTAATGTACCAGGTTCATAGGGAACCTTCCATTCTAAATGCAAATCATCGGTGTCTGAAAATTTCTTTTCACCAAGAGATTTCCCATTCAGGAACAATTCTACTGATTCACAATTGCTGTAACACCATACAGGAATCGACTTTCCCTCAAATCCTTCCCAATTCCAGTGTGGGAAAATATGTACCATTGGTTTTTCTGTCCACTGACTTTGATACAAATAAAAGCGGTCTTTTGGAAATCCGCACAAATCGACAATTCCAAAGTATGATATTACAGATGGCCAACCAAACGGCGTAGGTTCTCCAATATAATCAAAGCCTGTCCACACAAATTCACCCGCAACCCATGGGGAATTTTTAATTGCCTTGAGAGAGGATTCTGCAGTGTTGCCCCAATTCGGAGCAATGATATCATACGATGTGCATTGATTATTTAATTCTTTTACAATCCGAAGTGAATCTCCATCCTTAACTAAATTATATTCTCCACGTGTGCTGACAGCAGAAGCAGTTTCTGATGCAATCAATTTAACCATTCCATTTAGTTTTTCATAGGCATAAATGTTATAATTAATACCCACAACATCGAGTGCTTTTACAAATCCTGTTCTCATTGCTGCATCAGGCAAATTGCATCCAGCCGTTACTGGACGAGTAAGATCTTCCTCGCGACAAATATCTGCAAGTCGCTTCGCCATTTCATAAGCATTGGGATCGTCTTGTTCGGGTATTTCATTGCCAATGCTCCATAAAATAATGCTGGGATGATTTCTGTCGCGGCGAATCATGTCCCGTAAATCTCTTTCAGACCATTCATCGAAGAATCGTCCGTATCCGTACATTGTTTTCGATCTTTTCCATTCATCGAATGCTTCATCCATCACCAGAAATCCCATTCTGTCGCACAAGTCGAGCAATTCAGGCGCGGGTGGATTGTGACTTGTACGTATGGCATTGCAACCCATGCTTTTCATAATTTCCAGCTGGCGTTCTATTGCCCGCTTGTTCACTGCAGATCCTAAGCATCCAAGATCGTGATGAAGACACACGCCCTTGATGGGCACATGTTTGCCGTTTAAGAAAAATCCTTTATCGACAGTGAATTCAAAAGTACGGACACCAAACGTCGTATTGAAAGTATCCACAATGGAATTGTTCACATAGACAATGGATTTGACAGAATAAAGATTAGGTTCTTCAATTGACCATAACTTTGGTTTTGAAAGTTTGAGCACATGTTCGAAAATGCCTGTACTGTCTGCTTTTACATTTTCAGCAGTGCGAGTGCTGGCGCATTTACGTCCCTTCGGATCTGTAATAATGGTTTCGAGAGTAACATGCTGTAACGATGTGGATTGGTTTTGAATTTTTGTTTGCACACGAACGGTTGCATTGCTTTTGGATACTTCCGGAGTAGTCACATACGTACCCCATTGTGCAATGTGAACTGGTTGAGTAACGACCAAACGTACGTTCCTGTAAATTCCTGCGCCTGAGTACCAACGCGAGCAAGGTTGCTGAACCTTAACGCGTATTGCCATAACATTTTTCTCGTTTCCGAATTTCAAATGTGGAGTAAGTTCGTACTGAAAACTTGAGTAACCATATGGACGGTTACCAAGGTGAACTCCATTGATCCACACATCGCTGTTCATGTAAATGCCATCGAACTCAATGAAGATACGCTTGCCCTGTACGTTTGCAGGAAGGTTGAATGTTTTTCTATACCAACCAATACCTCCATTAATATAGCCAGCACCACTGCCACCCGGAGATGTTGACTCAAAAGGACCTTCAACTATTTTTTCTCCGTCATCGTAAATACCGCCTCCCATTATTCCATCGAACACACGAACAGCAATAACATTTTTTCCACCGAAACGAATGACTTCACGAGGAACTTTGTAGTGCCGGATAAGATCCCACGCAGTTATATAATTTGGTGGGAAGGAACCCATCCCACCAATTTTTACACCATTGAAATATGCTTCATCAGCGTCATCTATTTTACCAAGATTGATATAGATATCTTTGCCATCAAATTCTAAAGGGACCATAACTTCCCGACGGTACCAACCATAGACATTATCCTCAATATAATTTGAATGTTGTTCCCATGTCGAAGGAAGTTTTACCGTTTGCCAATTGCTATCATCCAGATTTGGATCCTTCCATTGCGAATTATCACCTTTACAGAACTTCCATTCACCCTTTACAACATTCATTACCGGTAATCCTTCAGTTACCTGTTCGGATAGAGCAAGTCCTTCAATACTCCAGTCGTGAGGAAGATTGACCAACATCCAGTTTGAATCATTGTATGAGGGATCTTGTCCATTCCGAACATCGCCAGCATAAAAGCGCCATGATTTTGTAAATAACTCAACACTGCGCGGCTGACAGTACACTAAAGTTACTGACAATATTAGTGTCAGTAATATCACTATAGAGTAAGCTGATTTAGACATATTTTTGCTTTCTGCTTATTTTTTAAGAGATATTTTCACTACTTTCAGATCTTTTTTATCGGAACTATTGCCATACAGAATCTCATACTCACCTTCTACTACAATCATCTTTCCAAGATCACGATTGTAAAATTCAAACGCATCGTATGGCAATCGGATTACTGCATCCACCGTTTTACCTGCAGGAACCTCTACCCGCTTATATCCTCGCAACGTCTTTATCGGACCATCAACATCATTGACTTTCCGTATATACACCTGTACGATCTCCGTACCATCCCGTTTGCCAACATTCTTCACCGGTATGCTAAGCTCAACAGGATCTCCAAGCTTTATCGTTGTACCATTGACTTTCGCTTTTCCAATTTCAAATCTTGTATAACTCAATCCATATCCAAACGGGAATAATGCATCTTCGAAAAATCTGTATGTCCGTCCTTTCATCGAATAATTTTCGAAATCCGGTAACTGATCTGAACTTTTATAAAATGTGATTGGAAGTTTGCCAGACGGATTATAATCTCCAAACAATATATCTGCCACTGCCTGACCACCCAATTCGCCGGCATACCATGCCTGAACAATTGCATCGCAGGTTTCTGTTTCAGGAGTTAAGGCAATTGCAGAACCTGAACAGTTTACAAAAATGATTTTCTTTCCGGCATCTTTTAATGCTTTCAGGCAATTGCGTTGGACTGAAGGAAGTTCAATATTTGTTCTATCTCCACCTTTAAATCCAGGATAAAATACAGGCATTTCTTCTCCTTCCAGATTCCCGGAGAGACCGCCAACAAAAATGACTGTATCAACATCTTTAAGTTTTCTGATAAGTTCCGTATAGTCGACGTCAACTTCCATACCCATATCGAATTCTATATTTGCTTGCCAGTTATATAGTTGTGCAAAAAGTATTTCAATCTTATATGATTTCCCTTTTTCAACTTTCAATGGCGTTTTTGCCGGAAGAGTGCGCCAATTCTGATATTTCCGTAATGTTTGGCCATTAACTTTTAATTCAAATGCGCCGGTTGCCCCATACTTAAAGACTATTTCCTCATCTTTATCAGCAATAAACTCTGTTTCGTACTTTGCAGAAAATCCTTCGAGTTTAACACCTGAGGCAAATTCGTGTTGACCTGCCGTAGTCAATTTTATCGGATTGTTATAGTACTGAACAGTTACAACATCGCCTGAAAAATCCGGTGTATTCCAATACGTTGCTCTTATACCTTTTTTACTTTCAATTCCGCATTTGCCGATATAACTGATTGTCACTTTGTCTTCAACAAGATCACATGCTTTATCATAGATAACTTTCTCTGGTGAAAGTTTGGAAACAATGCCATTCAGGATTGTAATTGTTTTTATGGGCGTTCCGTTATAATTACCCCACAGCATCACTTCGTCAGATGCATTGGGACCAATAACAGCTATTTTTTTAACTGTTGAACTACTTAGGGGCAATATATTCTTTTTATTCTGTAGTAGTACGATGGATTGACGAGCCATTTCCAAAGCCATTGAACGATGTTCTTCATTATTAATTATTGAAAATGGAATCTGTGACCACGGAACAATACTATCCGGGTCGAAATCACCTAAATCGAAACGGCCGACAAGTACACGCATTAAACTTTTATCAATATCTTCTTCTTTCACTAGTTTTCGCTTAACCGCATCCACCAGTGTCTTATAGGTATGACCCATCCACTGACATTCGACATCTGTACCAGCAAGAAGACCTTTTGAAGCAGCGTGTACTGGTGTTGAAGAAACTTTGTGAGTTGTAAAAAAGTCTGTAATAGCACCGCAATCAGAAACTACAATGTACTGGAAGCCCCAGTCTTCACGTAATATTCTCTGGAGAAGTCGCGTGTTTCCGCAGCAGGGATCGTCATCCAAACGATGATACGCACACATAACCTGCCGCACATCGGCTTCCTGAACAAGTGCTTTGAATGCCGGTAAGTATGTTTCATACAAATCACGAGGATCAACATTGTTAAGATTTATTTCGTGCCTGCTCCACTCTGGTCCGGAATGCACTGCATAATGTTTTGCACATGCCAGAAGTTTTCTGTATCGTGCATCCGATGGTCCTTGTAGTCCTTTAACAACAGCTATACCCATCTTTGACATTAGAAAAGGATCTTCGCCATAAGTTTCCTGTCCACGTCCCCAGCGTGGGTCGCGGAAAATATTGATATTCGGTGTCCATACAGAAAGACTCAGAAACCGGCGGTTTTCTCCACCTCTACGAAGCATTTCGTGGTATTTGGCACGTGTTTCGTCTGATACAGCATTGAATATTTTATACACGAGTTCGTCGTTAAACGAAGCAGCCATACCGATCGGTTGTGGGAAAACAGTAACACTATCATTATTCGCTAATCCATGTAATGCTTCGCTCCACCAGTTAAATTTTTTAATTCCTAAACGTGGAATTGCTTCCGATACATCGCACAGTAAAGTTGCTTTTTCTTCCAGTGTCAGACGAGAAATTAAATCTTTTGCACGTTCTTCTGAGCTTAGATTTGGATTCTGATAATGAAATTGTTGTGCAAAAGAATTTGCAAATAAGAGACAAGATAGTACTAGAATTTTAAATTTCATACTCTATCCTCCATAGATTTCACATTATTCTCTAAACAATAATTGAGCAAACTGATAAAAACTTCTTCGCCAGCTTTGCCATTCGTGCGCTGTATTTGGTGAAATATAAAAATGAGCATTGATACCGGCTTTCTTAAGATTTTCAATATTCTCTTTCGGATCTCCTCCAAAATTGAACCTTCGATCTTCGAGTTCACGGCTTCCATATCCGACAAATACAAGTTTATTCTTTTCTTTAAAAGCCGGGTTATTGTTAAGATCTTCAACAGTAATACTACCACCGCTAAAGATACCCACATGTGAAAAGATTTCAGGATTCGCGAGTGTAATTATACGCGTTTGCATTCCGCCCATTGATAATCCGGCCATAGCGCGATATCGATGCTCTGATAATGTCCGATAATTAGCATCGATCATTGGAATAATATCTTCAAGTAACGTTCTTTTGAAATTATCAGCCCAACCTTGCGGTGGCCATGGACCTGATGGACGTTCACCTGGTTTCGGACGAGGTACTCCTTCAGGCCAGCGCCATGTACCATTATCCATTACAATTATGAAAGGGTTAGCTTTGCCCTCTGCAATTAAGTTATCCATAATAAGATTGACTTTGCCCTGATTAGGCCAACCGGTCTCATCTTCTCCACCACCATGTTGTAAATAAAGTACCGGATATCGCTTATTTAAATCTTTATCATAATCGGGCGGAGTATAGACAAAACATCGACGTATGCTATTATTTACTTTTGAATAATACAATTGCTCCCTTATCTGTCCGTGAGGTACATTTTTGAGAGCATAAAAGTCCTGATCTTTTGCCGGTATTTCTATTCCACTGCCCCATCGGCTTGCACCGTAGAAAAATAAACTACCGGGATCGGGCACCGCCGCACCATCTATCCAGAGCTGATAATAATGGAATCCTTCATCCTGCGGATCCGACTCTCCGGTCCAAACACCGTTGTCATCTTTCTTCAAATCGTACTTTACAGCGCTGATATCGAGCTGAACTCTTTTTGCATCGGGTGCTGAAATACTAACCCGCACACGACCTTCTGAATTGACCTGCGGATACTCCTTGCCTGGTTGATTTGTAGTTGCCGGCTTGAAGTCCTCAACTACGGAATTACCTGTTTGTGCCATTACTATCACAGTACTCAACAGAATGGCAAACATAGTACACACGTATTTATATTTCATTACAATTCTCCTTTAATTTATATTGAGAAATAATTTTTCAAAAAGAATGAATGCTTCCAAATACTAATTTTTGAAAACAAGTGTAGCAAATTCGCGGAGACTTCTTCGCCAGCTTTGCCATTCGTGCGCTGTATTTGGTGAAACATAGAAGTGAGCATTAATGCCGGCTTTTTTAATTGCTTCAGTATTCTCTTTAGGATCTCCACCGAATAGTCCACCCATTGGTCTATTCTTCATTGCATCGATTTCACGACCACCGAAGCTTACAAATACCAGCTTGACTTTCTCTTTAAATCCCGGTGTATTGTTCACATCTTCAATACTAATACTTCCGCCACTAAAAAGTCCAATGTGAGAGAAAACATCAAGATTTTTTAAAGTGATCATTTTTGTTTCCATTGCTCCCATAGATAGTCCGGCCATAGCACGATGTGGTTGATCCGTAAGCGTACGGAAATTGGCATCAATAAATGGAATTAATTCATCAACCAGCACTGTTTGAAATGGTTTTATATCAAAATCTCTCAAACCTCCGAACTTGATTTCATTTGTCATACCATACGTCATTACAATAATAAACGGCTTAGCTTTTCCCTCGGCTATCAAATTATCCATGATGAGATTCACCTTACCCTGATTAGGCCAGCCAGTCTCATCCTCACCCCATCCATGCTGAAGATAAAGAACCGGATAACGTTTATTGACATTTTTATCATAATCTGGTGGCGTATAAACAAATGCACGTCGCACTGAATTAGTGCTCTTTGAATAAAACAGCACTTGCCGCACCTGACCATGGGGAACATTTTTCAACGCATAAAAATCCTCGTCATGAGCAGGAACTTCTATACCGCTTCCCCATCGCATGGCACCATAAAAATATAGACTTCCGGGATCAGGCACCGCAGCTCCATCAATCCACAATTGATAATAATGAAATCCTTCATCCTGTGGATTCGATTCGCCAATCCATACTCCTTTTTCATTTTTTTTCAGATCATATTTTACTCCACTTATATCCAGTTGAACTTTTTGTGCCTCAGGAGCCTCGATACTTACTCTTACCCGCCTTTCTGAATTTACCTGTGGATATTCTTTACCGGGCTGATTCGTCGAAGATGGTTTGAAATCTTCAACAACTTGTGTTTGTGAGAAACATACGCTCACCCCAAAAAGAAATACAGCAACGAACCTTCTCATTTCTTTTTCTCCTTTCTATATATGATTTATTATTTGTTCTATTTTATTACTTTCTATTTTTTAAATATCAACTTTGCAAACTCATGCAAACTACGACGCCACGTTTGCCACTCATGTGCCGTTTGAGGGGATTCATAAAAAACATACCGAATCCCTTGCTTTTCCAACATTCTGCGAAATGCTCCAACCGAGCCCGGAAATGGTGGGGGTTCCTTGGTTCCCAGACTTAAGAAGAATACTTTTATTTTATTGTTTACAGTTTTAGCATCCTTAAATGCTCCGTTTAAAAACGTTGACGGATCAATTTCATCTGAACTCGGATAATTCGAAGTACCGCTGAATCCACCATAGTAAGCAAACAAATCAAGGTTGTTCATGATAATTCGCATTGTCTGATTGGCTCCCATCGATAATCCAGCTATCGCTCTATGATTACGGTCTGGAATTGTGCGAAACCTCTTATCAATCATTGGAATGATTTCTTTCGTCATAACCTCTTCGAACACTGAAACCGGATATTTTTCTTTTTTCGCTTCATTCTCTGGTTTGAAAGCGTATCCATTATCCATCACAATAATCATCGACTCTGCCTGCCCCGATGCAATAAGGTTGTCGAGAATAAAGTTCGCTCTTCCCTGATTCGACCACCCTGTTTCATCCTCAAAACTTCCATGCTGAAGGTAAAGAACCGGATATCGTTTCTTCGGGTTTGTTTCATAATCGGGTGGTGTATAAACAAAACACCGTCGCCACTTCATTGTAATGTTTGAGAAGTAATATACTTCACTAAGCATACCATGAGGAACATTTTTTAGCGCATAGATGGAATCATCGTGCGCAGGAATTTCTATGCCACTACCCCACCGACCAGCACCATAGAAATATTTTGTCCCGGGATCAGGTACTGCTGCTCCATCTATCCACAATTGATAATAATGGAATCCTTCATCCTGTGGTTCTGATTCACCGGTCCATACACCATTTGAATCTTTCTTAAGATCGTACTTCACAGCACTAATATCTAATTGAACTCTTTTGGCTTCGGAAGCAGATATACTGACCCTTACTCTTCTTTCTGAATTTACTTGCGGATACTCTTTGCCAGGTTGATTTGTTGCGGAAGGCTTAAAGTCTTCTGTAATTTTTGTTTGAGCAAAACAAATAGAACTTACACAACTGACCATTAATAAAAACAGAATATTGTTTTTATTCATTTCTCTCTCCTTCTATATTCCAGATTTTACTTTAAAACAATCTCTTCCTTCAATCCTCTGTATGTTACAACTCTATCCACACTCTTCAGCTCTTCCATTCCCTTCCCTTTTTCCGTTGACACTAAAACTATTCTAAATGTTCTGTTTGCAAGTATTCCTGGAAAAGAGCCTTCTCTTTTCCCAATGGTTAATTTCTTTTCCTTATCATTCCACGAAAATTTTATTGTGGAATACAGCCCTTTTTCGTAATTGTAGTTATCCCCTTCATCTTCATATAAAGTGAACTCGCCGTCTGCACCTTCATAAATCCGGATTTCAAGATTGTTCCATTTTTTCTCGGTTGCATATTGCACTTTAGGACCAATAGGAAGGATGGTTCCAGATTTTACATATAACGGCATAACATCAAGTGGTGTTTCTTTTTTCAATATTTGCCCACCGGTAAATTTTTCGCCTGTCCAGAAATCATACCAATCTGAACCTTTAGGTAAATAAAGCTCTTTTGATTTTATGATACTGAAATCTTCTCGACCATCTTTCGAATACATAGCTTCTGTAACCGGACAAACGAGAATTGATTTTCCAAACATGAATTCATCGTTTATATCAAGAACATTTTTATCGTTGGGAAAATCCATGACCAGTGCCCGCATCATGGTAGAATGATTGGCTGTTATAGCCCACGAGGTAGAGTAGATATAAGGTAATAGCAAGTAACGTAGATTTATAAATTTTTCGATAGCATCAAAGTACTTATTGCCTTTACTACCAAATTGGTAAATTTCTCGGGGAGCATCGGTTCCGTGCGAACGCATCATCGGACAAAACGCACCAAATTGTATCCAACGAACGTACAATTCACGGTAATTAGCATCTTCTAATTTTTTCGGGAAATTCCATAAAAAGAAACCGCCGATATCAGAATTCCAATAAGGTATTCCACACAATGAAAAATTAAGTCCTGCCGATATTTGATTTCGCAACGCTTCCCATGAAGCAACCACATCGCCCGACCAGGTGTTGGCTCCATATCGTTGTTGTCCGGCAAAAGCAGAACGTGTAAGTATAAATACACGCTTTTCAGATGTTTCAGAGCGTTGATGTTCATAAACACCCCCTACGGTCATTAAAGGAAAAGCATTGCGTACTTTTCTGAATGAACCCAGAAAGGTTTTATTATCCAGATCGCTATCTTTAAATTGCATATGATCGGGTTCGGAGGAATCGATCCACCAGCCATCGATACCCAGTGAGAACAAACCATTTTTCAAGTATTTCCAATAAATATTACGAGCTTTTGGATTATATGGATCGTAAACACGAACACCAGAAGGGTAGTCAAGTCTTGGAGGCCATTTGTCAGAACCGGATTCGGGCCAGGTTTTAAAATCCATAAGAGCATCGATGCTGTCCAGTTCCCTGTATTGCTTTGTCATTGGTCCGAATGAATTCCATATGGAAATGATGATGTGGGCATTCATGGCATGAATATCGTCCAACATTTTTTGTGGGTCATAAAATTCAGGATTAAGAAATTCCATAGCATTCCATAGATAATTATTTCCCCAATACTGCCAATCCTGAATGATACCATCGAGTGGAACCCCCAGCTCGCGATATTTCTTTACTACCCCTATAATTTCATCCTGACTTTTGTATCTTTCTTTACTTTGCCAGTAACCAAATGTCCAGAGGGGAAACATGGGTACACTTCCTGTTAGTTCGCGTATCTGAGCTATTACACCATCTGCATTTCCGCCATACATAAAATAGTAATCGATACAATCGCCTACATCTGAGCTGAAAGTGGTTTCTTCGGGATTATCGGTAAAGTATGTCGGCGAATAATTATCCCAGTAAAGACCGTATCCTTTGTTTGAAATAAAAAACGGAATATAATCATCGGTATTCCCCTGTATCATCCGAAGGCTGAGGTTGCGCTGAACCATCTTTCCCTGTTGCTGCTGCCCCAGTCCGTAAATGGCTTCGTTAGTATCGAGAATAAATTTTTGTGTTACACTGTAGGTCTGATTGCCCGCATCGTTGAAAGGAGTAAATAAACAGCCATTTTCTTTTTCATTTAATAAAACATCGCCCTTGACGTTTAAAAAAGTAATTTTACCGTTAATTAAATCTACCTCCACCTGAAGCTCACTACTT
>FWPV01014240.1_pt1 | contig 11715 bp, 8 predicted proteins | sample 2228371 | NCBI WGS metagenome assembly FWPV01 (sample SAMEA103939776, study PRJEB20133) | metagenome | reverse complement strand
GGAGTTCTGTCTTTCCTTCATTAAAATGGATCCCGTTGGGAATATAAAAGATGGGCTTTCGATAACGTGACAAATAATAATCGGCTAAGGATTTTGAAACACTCGTGCATACATGGACATATTTAACAAATAATATTTCAAAAAATTTTAGCGCCATTTTGGCAAACCTTCCCCATTTGTCCCTGTTGTATTCTGCTCCATGAGACGTCCCTAATACCTTAAATCGTAGTCTCAGGAAAGGGACGAGATATCCAAAGTCAGCACAATGAAGATGTATCAAGTCATATCTTCCAAAAACGAGGGCATGAAAGGCAGAAAAAAGACCATAAAGAAATGCATTGAGATGTTTCCCTTTAAAATCCCTTATCCATATAAGCCGAAGGTTATTTGGGAAAGTATAATTGATATAATTACTTTTTTTACAATATACAGTAACTTTATATCCTTCGCGAATCGCCCGGTCAATAATCGCTTCAGCAACCCTTTCTACTCCGCCTTTTGATGGTAACCCTTTAATCCCAATAATACCTATATGTTTAGAACCTTTAGTAGGAGCATCGCTAATTTTAGTTAGCACCATATGTCTTTACCAATAAAAAGTTTTATTTTATTTTTAAATACCCAAATTATTGGAATCCAAGGGTGGCTTCGCATGGCAGGTCTTGCACTACCGACCATCCAGCAATTCCTTTTACATATCGATACCTTCTTTCTAACCGAATCTGCCTGCTGGCTTCTCCAAATATCCTCAAAAGATTGTTTTGTTAGATTACCCATAACCCATGGTTCTTCAGATCCATTACAGGCCAAAATATGACCATAAGGATCTACGAAAAAAAACTCTCTTCCTGCACCACATTTAATAGGTCGAGTTTCTCCTTTGATAAATTGCATAATCCCGTAATTAAGATAGGCTCTAAACCAATCTTTTATCCGCAACCTAAGATTTGGCCTTTTAGAAGTTAGCAAAGCCACAATGAACTTTTTCATCACCTCGACTGTCCCATCGATGTCAAGAATCTTATTGTCCCATTTATTAAAATAAAAAGAATTGTGCATCGTAGAACTTCCAAACTCGATATTCATCATGACACAAAGACGGTAAAGATCAAGCAATGCATCCTTATTCTGATCAGAGATGACGATTCCAAACCCTACATTTTTAACCCCTACTTCCTTCAACCGGATGAGCGATTTTAAGGCTCTATCGAAACCATTCTTTATCCCCCGAAGCGAATCGTTCAGCTCTGGCAAGCCCTCGACGCTGATCCTGAAACATAGATCCGGGAACCTCTCTCCCACCTGGACAAGCCTATCCGTGAAGTAGCCATTGGTGCTGATATCAATCTTCTTTGATTTTTTTCTTAAAATAGAAACAATTTCAATCAGGTCTGACCGAAGTGCGGGTTCTCCACCACTGATGTTTATCACATCGATCTCATCTGGCAGTTTTTCCAGAACAACGGGGCTTATCTCCTCGGATATATTCGAAGGTTTCTGCCATTGGTAGCACATCTTACATCTGGCATTACACCGATAAGTAACTATTATACAAGCTTCCACAGGTTATTCCTCATCACATATTAAAATTTTAGAAAATATTAGGTCTTATTATACAACTCTTACTTGATTTTCCGGGCCAATAAAAGTTGTGAATAAGAAATACCTATTGAACCAATTCGAAATTTCTCACCAGCTCTAACAAAATAATATAAAAATGGTTTTAACAAGTCTTTAAGTTTTAATGAAGGTTTACCACCTGACAGGACATATGGAGCATGTTTGTGCTCGATCACTTCCCACCCCACTCGTTCTATCAAAGCGCGAAGAGTTTTTCTCGAAAAGAAAAAAAGATGTCCAGGTGAATTAAAAGCAATAGGCCCTTTATCTGAACCAGATTCAATCCCGTAAGGATCAGGTCTGTGTAATAATTTTTTTATTTTACCAAAGAGTAAAGCCAAAGCAACATCAGGGACTATAATCACAATATAGCCCCCCTGAATAAGGATTCTGTTAAATTTACTTAGGGTTTCATAAGGGTTTCGTAAATGCTCGATGACATTGAGAGCAACGATAGTATTAAATTGACTCTGATTAGAAAAGGAATCAAGATAAGTTTCAATCATTCCCTCATAAACTGGAAAGTTATATTCCTTTCGTATATGCTCACAAGCACAAGATGAGGCTTCAACCCCTACAACCTCAAATCCTTTTTTTTCTAAAGCCGCAAGTATTTTACCATAACCACATCCTACCTCTAACACCTTTCCACCTGAAGGTGTCACCGAACTGACCAGAGTGATAATTTTTTTATTGTAAAAACTGCTTCCATATTTCCATTGATGTGGAATTTCATAATTAGAATAGACATTTTTGGGATTATCCCATTTAGAGATAGAATTTGAATAAAACAATCCACATTTTTTACATATGATAATTTTAAAAGACTCCTTCTCTTTTTTTGAAGCAAAAAAAACTTCATGCTCTAAAGAACCACAACATATACATTTTTTCTCATTATCCATTTCCAGGCGATATTATCAATCGATTTAAAAGTTTTTATGCTTTTTTACCTTTTTGAATCAATTCATTAAACAACCCTTCCAGGTTGATTAAATGTTTCTCCGGAGAATATATTGTCTCTATTAAATATCTTGCCTTATGAGCCATCTTACTTACATGGTGTGGGTGATCTAAACAATACTCTAACCGCTCAGAAAGACTTTCGGGATCGCCTGGTTTAAAAAGATATCCTGTTTCACCATCTTTTACAGACTCAGCAAGAGACCCTATATTTGAAGCCAAAACAGGTGTTCCGCAGGCATAACTTTCCAGTATTGCATTAGGCAGGTTTTCATACCAAAGGGAAGGCACACTTGAGAGATATGATTTTCCCAAAAGAATAGACAATTTGTCTGTATCCAATTCACCCAAAAATTGAACCACATCTTGTAGTCCTAAATCAGCCACCTTTTTTATAAGCATCTTGTAATATTGGGAATCCCCGGAACCAGCTATTTTAAGTTTTAAGGTTAAGTCCGGTCGCCTTTTTCGTAATTGGACAAGTGCTTCAATCAAGACATGGATCCCTTTAATGAATTCTATTCTTCCTGCATAGACGATATAATTCTCCTTCGAAATAGGCTTAAACCTATTAAAATCCGTAAAGGTAGGGATATGTTTTAACCGATCCTCAGAGAAACCTGCTGAGAGCATCATTTTCTGCATAAATCGGTTGGTTGTAACGAACACGTCAATCAAATCAAAATAATGCTTGAAGCGATGAAACCAGGTGGCAAGAGCATTTAAAAAAGATATAAAAAAACTTCCCTGAACACATCTGTGATGAACACTCGGCCACAGGTTCCCATGAATACAGAGTTCACACGATGACCCATCACGCAGACAATGTGCCTGTGGACAGATCATTCCGTAATCAGAGAGTCGAACCACAATAGGAAGGTTTGCCTTTTTTAGTCCAACCAGTAAGGAGGGAGAAAGTTTTCGCAAGTAATGAAGAATGTAGGCTACCTGAGGTCGCGTTTCCCTTATAAGGCGGCCTACTGCTTTTTCCACATCAGGAGCATAGAACAAACGAGAAAATGTACGCCAGAGGGTTGCTGGCCTTAAGGTCTGTTCTTTAAATGTTATCTCATTCTCCCTGCCCAAAGGATTAACAAAATAATGAGCATAGGGTGTAGGGTGATTTCGTGAATAGCGGATAGAAAATGGGATCACTTCATGACCCCGTCTTGTTAATCCCTCCATTATATTAAACATGTAACGTTCCGGGCCACCAGAAATAAAGAACCGGTGATTCACCAATAAAATTTTCATAATAAATTTGCCTGATAATTGTTATCTGAATGCTATTCATCTTTGACTAAACACTACGGCGACATTTCTCGCTGTAGATTGCAGCCGCACACCCCCAGAAAATGAAGGAACTTAAATCTATCCGCCATACGTCATACACCCATACCATCAGAATGGCGTAGTTGAACCAGATTCCCATGAAGGCAAGGGAAATTATTCTCCAAACCCTTTCTTGCGTTCCATTTTGTTTCATTAAATTTTGATTTAATGATTCCCAGAATTTTAAATTCATTCGTAAAATTAACAACAGCATAACCCAATAAATAAAAAATCCAACAAAACCCATTTCACTTATGGTGGTGATGAGTTGACTTGGAGTTGGGAAATATTTTGTTCCATAAAGGTTTGTTAGTAATTCAAACATTGAACCTGGAGGACCAATTGTTCCAGGACTTATGCTTCGAGGTCCCCATCCCATTAAATATTTATTAGAGGATAGAAGGGTTTCAAAAACGATTCTGCTCGTATCAAAACGATATCCAGGATTATAGACCTTAAAAATATCGAAGCGGAATGCTATGTCATGCCATGGGACAAAGTTAGCCTCCATTAGCATACCCAAAGAAATGACGGCAATCATGAAGACCCCCCATCCTCTTAGGTAATTTTTGTTGATAAGTAATAGCAGAATAAGTGAGATGGGTGCAGAGAATACAAATGCCCGAATTCCAGCAATCCAAGCCCCTACAGAAATCAATACGATTGATAGAAAGTGGTAGTATTTGACTTTGGCTTTTAATGAATGAGCAATAATGAAACAGAAGAAATATATAAAGAATAACCCCCCAATCACGTGACCATGGGATACTCCCAAGGTAAAGAAAGTTTCATCCCCTTCCTTGCCCCAGAAAGAGTAACAGATGATGGCTTCCATACAAAGAAATAAAGAAATGATGATAAATAATTTTAAACCCCGCAAATAATCCTTATGCTTTAATCCAAAATTGACTAAGAGCAAAAAAAGAATCGGATACCTCAAGTAAATACCAATAGAAAAAATAATAGATGTCAGGTCTGTCTCATTGGTAAACCCAGAAAAAAGGAGAATGAGTGCTACCAGTACAATGAATGGCTCTATGAGACCCTTTTGCCAATATCCCCGTGCACTTACTCGAAGCGTGGCAAGAAATGTAAAAACTGGGATAAGGATGTAAGAACCCCAGCGGATTATTGGATAGTCTTCTAAGAGGTCTCCCGGGTCTGTGCGACCTGCAATGAGCCAGATATAGAGAAGAAGGAAGATGAGTGTCCACCCAGGGTTCAAGAGTAGAATTACCATGAGAAAAACAGAACCAATCATCCCTGAAACGGGCAAGGGCCAATAGGTAATTAAAATACTGGCGAGAATGACAACCAAGACCAGACTACCAAACCAAAACCGTATATCCCTATTTTTAAAAAAATCAGTTAATTGAATTTCCATAACTTCTTATATTTCCAGAGTCTTTTTCTCTGAGCTCCTCTTTCTAAAAATTATAACCTAAGTTGAGCGATCCCTATATTTCATTGTGAGGAAAAGCCAAAGCAATCTCATTTTTTAGGGGATTGCCACGCACCCTTTGGGTTCTCGCAATGACAGGTAAAATAAGGATTTTTATAAAAATCGTTTAGTTTAGGGATAATTTAACTTCAATCTTCTCTCCAATTATTAAAAGAATGCCATTCTTTTTTAAAATAACATATCACAAGATAACCAAGGGAGACAATATACCCGATGGTAGTGGCAATCCCGATGACTCCAATTCCTACCCTTTGGATGAGAAGATAAAGCGCTACAAAATGGACGGAGAAATCCAAAATGGCTGAATGGACAATTAGTGAGGTTCTCTGTCGAGCTGAGTAGAATCTGATGAAAGTACTTCTTAACATAAATGCCCAATAACCAAGCATATAGTAGCCGAACACTTCAGAAGTAGCAAGGATTGCTGTATCAGTGTATTTTCCATATCCAAAGGCCAGTTTTACAATGGGCAGAGAGAAAGAGAAGATGATGATCGAGGCTGGAATGAAAACAAAACAGGATAGGATCATTAACTTCCTGAAACTTGCCTTGAGATAAGGAATCTCTCCCTCTGAACTTTTTTGTGACCAAAGGGAGAAGAAAACATTGATATATCCCACATTTCCAAGTGCCCAGAGAATAAAACAAAGTCTTGAAGCGTTTTCAACTGCAGTTACGTTTCCTGCTGGAAGGTAAAAAGAGACAATCACTCTGTCGATCACCGGGATCAAAGAGGCTAAAAAGATAGCGAATGTCTGAAAAGAAGCCATCCTGAGTGTTTTTGAAAGATGAGGATGGTAGAAAGTCCAATTAAATCTGAATCCCTTTTTCAGAGAATACAGATAAACAATTCCAATTTGAAACAGGGTGCCCAAGAGAAGACCTAATGATAAGGCATGGACATCCCATTTGTCTTTAAAAAAGAAAGCGAAAAGAATGATTCCAAGAGATGGGAAAAGGGGAACCAGACCTGCTTCCATAAACATCTTTTCAGCATTGAACAGTGCAATGAATAATGCCGAACCCCCCACCCCAATGATCGCAGGCGACATCTCCCAGGTCAAACGGATGGTCGTAGATAAGAGTTCCTGGGCGGGATGTTTAAAGAGCAGATCTGCCCAAATCCAGACCAGAATATCTATCAGGATAATAATACCTAAAGTCACCCATAGGATATTCAGAATCATGGATCCAAGAAACTTTCTTGTCTCGGAGAGTCCTTTATTTCGGACTTCAGCATAAGCAGGGATGAAAGAGAGATCGAGGGCGCCTCGAAATATTGTTGCAAAAAAGGCAATAATTGAAAAGACTATAAAGAAGGCATCTGTGTAAATGGTTGCCCCAAAGAGGGAGGCAATCATAATAGATACGACAAAGCTTCCTAAATGACCAACCCCATTTCCAATCAGTGATCGAATGGAACCTTTAATAATAGGGTTTTCATGAATCTGATTTAATAGCCTTCTTATAGACAAACTTAACTCCATATACTTTCTAACAGAATCTTTCTCTCCAGAGTGAAAAGACCAATAGGATAAAAAGCCTTCCACTGTGGTCTATCCCCAATTGATGTTCCTTAAGAAGTTGTCTAATATAAGATTTCCTGAAAAAAATGTTCGGGTCTTCAAGAAGCCTATCTTTTATTTGTGAAAAGAGGGGTTCCCTGAACCAATCATTGATCGGTATTGAGAAACCCCATTTCCTATTAAGGGGAAGTTGGCCTGGTAATACCCTTTTGGCTAATCGTTTAAGAAAGTATTTAGAAGTTATTCCTTTCACCTTCAGATGGCCTGATATTTTTTTAAATGAAAATTCAGCAATCCGATAATCAAGAAGCGGTGACCTCACTTCCAAAGACACAAACATACTGGCTCGATCCACTTTGACCAATATGTCATCAGGCAAATAGGTTTTAAAATCTACATAGGTCATTGCTTGAATAAGATTCTGGTGCGCATGTTCGATGAGATTGCGTATTGAGTGTTCGGGTTCCCAAAAACTGCTATTTAAAGAAGAAAGGATGTCATCTTCCAATAAGGATTGTCGACTTACTCCGTCAAAGAACTTAAAAATGCTTCGATCAATGAAAGCACCATAAGAATCATAGGGAAGACGTAGTAGTTGTTGTCTTTCTTTTATTTTCTTAGGAACCCATTTTGCCAATTTTGCTAATCCTTCTCTAAAAGCGAGAGGAATCCGGTTGGCTATATGGTGATGAATGAGCGTACCGAGATAACTCTTGTAACCTCCAAAAAGCTCGTCCCCTCCATCTCCTGAAAGGGCAACTTTCACATAATTCCTGGTGACTTTTGAAATATAGTAGGTAGGAATCATTGAGGAATCTGCGAAGGGTTCATCGAATTGTTCTATTAGTTTGGGAAGTTCTGAAAAAGAATCCAATCTGACCATGATTTCATGATGGTCGGTCTTAAAATGATTTGCAACAATTCGAGCATAGGGAAGTTCGTTATAGCGATTCTCTTCAAAACCAACACTGAATGTTTTGACTGGCTCAGTGGTGATTCGACTCAATATGGCTACCACAAGACTTGAATCAATTCCCCCGCTTAAGAAAACACCTAAAGGGACATCGCTCTTTAGCCTGATCCGTATTGCATCTTCTAACCTCTCCTCGAGTTCTTGGAGAAGTTCATCCTCCGAAAAATTCTCTTCCAAAATGCCAGTAAGGTCCCAGTATTTCCAGATGTTGGTCTTACCACTCTGGGTCTCATAAGTTAACGCATGAGCGGGCAGTAATTTCCTAATATTTTTGAAGATACAGAGATCTCCACCAATATAGCCAAATGTTAAATAATGATTTAAGGCTTGAAGGTCTATTTCTCGTGAAATCTTCTTATCGATTAAAAGCGCTTTGAGTTCCGAGGCAAAGGTTAATCCCTCCTGAGAAAGAGTATAATAGAGGGGTTTTTTCCCAACACGATCTCTTGCAAGAAAAAGTAATTTTTTCTTTTCGTCATATATGCCAAAAGCAAACATTCCATTCAATCTTTTCAGGCAATCGGTGCCCCATTCTTGGTAGGCATATAGGATGACTTCTGTATCTGTTTGACTCTTAAAAAGATATCCCTTCTTTTTTAGTTCATCTCTGATTTCGGGAAAATTGTATATCTCCCCATTAAAAGTGATCCAAACATCTCCTTTATTATCTGACATGGGCTGTTTCCCTGCTTCGGAAAGGTCAATAATAGAGAGTCTTCGATGGGCAAGCCCTACAGTCCTATTATGATTGATCCATAAACCTGAATCATCAGGACCACGGTGAGCCATAGAATCTCTCATCTGAATTAAAAGAGAAGGATCAACCCCTTTTCTATCTATAACACCTAATATTCCACACATACGGTAATTTTACTTTTTAGAAAAAAAATTAGTGTGTTACCTTATTTATAGATTTTTCCTTGAATCCCGTTATATCCGTATTGAAGGGTATAGTCCTTAATTCTTCCATCCTTTTTCAGTTCCAAGAGCCATCTACCCACCTCATTTAAAGTCGCGGGTTTGTCGAATTGAGGTGATAACATATCAAAGGTATCCAGGTAAGACCATTCTTTTAATTTATCTTCAGGAACTCCTTCACGACTGTGATCTGCAATCATTAAGTTCCAATTGATCTTGGGACCATATCGGGGGGATAACTTTCTGAGGATAGTAGCTAAGGGCCACATCATGTCGATCCAATTTTTGCATAATCTATACAAGAATTGTGGCGGAATCCATTTGGCAAATGGACGGATGAGGTATTTCATATGAATTTTCTTCCTATAAATATCAAATACAATCTCCCCTCCATTCTTTTTCACAAACGGGATTAAGGAATAGAGAGCCTTTTTAGGAGAAGGGGTATGTTGCAAGACCCCAAAACAGAACAATTTGTCTGCTACCTCTTTTTTAAATGGGATGTTGAAGAGGTCAGCCTGGACAAGAAGGAGTTTTGGATGACTTCCATTTTGCCTCATGTTTACCTCTACGGCATTGCTTAAATCAAATGATAATACCAATGCCCCTGTAGACAAGGCCCACTCGGTGAATCGGCCACTTCCGCATCCAGCTTCGATGATGATCTGTTGGGATAGGTCCCTATCCCAACCTGTCTCTTTAAAGAATCTTTCTTCCGAAAGTTTTGATCCAGAGGATTGGTCAAACTGGGTTGTCGAATGGATGTTCCATTGGAAACCAAAGGATTTTGAATAGGCTTCGCTCTCAACAAATCGAGGAATGTTGTTAATGATCGGGTAAGAGGCTTTACAATCTCGACAACGAATTATGTGGGATTTTGTGTCCTCTTCTACGAAGAGAGTCTCTTCACCACTACATTGAATGCATCGCAAATAATTTAAATATCTATTTTTAAATTCCATAAGCAGAGAAGAGAAAAAAGAATTCTAAATGCAATGGATTTAAGGTATTGTTTTTGTTCTTATCTTGAACCTGGAAGGGGCACCCCATCCGTTCCTGGTCTGATAATCATCCCTCCAGTAGCGGGGGTGATTACCATTCCCGAGTCTTTGGAGGGAGTAACCATCATTGGAACGGAAGAGTGTTCAACACTCATCCCTTCTCCACCAGAAGGCTTGATAACCATCGTTTCTAAAGAAGGGGATTCTTTTGCCACATCCTTTCCTTTCTTAAAAGGAATGACCTCAGAAGAAAGCAAAGGTCTAAAAGAGCCTGGTCTTCGAGTCTCTCTTATAGACTGCCTTATCCCTATTCCTTCTCTTCGGGGTGAAGGGATAGAGGTCTGCTCGCTTTGAACTCCTGGGATGTCACGGGAGATAGGAAGACTATCTGGTCCAGTATAACCCAAAATAATAACTTTAATGGGCTTGTTATTAGAATCGACAAGTATTGCATGGTTGAAATGATTCAATACTCTCCTTAACCCTTCAATAAGAGGAAGAGGTCCGATGTTGAGGGAGATGGGAATCTGAGCAAATTCCGTGATTCCTGAAAATTCAATCCCTGTCTTTTCCCGAAGTATATTTAAAAGAGAGCCAAGTGCCACATACTTAACGTTTATCGTCAGATCATCTTTTTTATAATCAATTTGAAACCCGGCCTCAATCCCTGACGCTTTGGTTGATGTTGAAATGAAAAAGATTGTAATAAAAATAAACAATATGAATATTATGGACAAAACCTTTCTTATGTATCTCCTTGGCCTCTTTAAAAACCTCTCTCTTGCCATGACTCGACTCCCCTTATTCAAAAAAATATTTTTAATAAACTTATCAGGTCCTTGATATTTTTATATAGACCCACTCATTCTCCTATTGTTTCAAGTATAGGTATATCCCCCTAAAGTTAGGGGGATATCCATATTGTTTAATAAGAAGGGTTTTTTAGTTCTTGATCTGCCAGTTCGTATCACTGACTGTGCCAGGGCCTCCTACCTGGGAGATGTTCGTCCCATCCATCACCCAGATCGCTACCTGACCCGTGGTTGAATGATGCCATAAAACATCTGCCATGCCATCATTGTTAAAATCTCCAACTGCCTTGATCTGCCAGTTCGTATCACTGACTGTCCCTGGACCTCCTACCTGAGAGGTGTTTGTCCCATCCATCACCCAGATCGCTACCTGACCCGTAGATGAATGATGCCATAAGATATCTGCCATTCCATCATTGTTAAAATCTCCCACTGCCTTGATCTGCCAGTTCGTATCACTGACTGTGCCTGGACCTGCTACCTGAGAGATATTGGTTCCGTCCATCACCCAAATGGCCACCTGACCTGATGAGGAATTGTGCCAGAGAATATCTGTATCCCCATCCGCATCAAAATCGACGAGATTTAATGTTCTGCCAAGATTAATAAGTGCCTGTCTCTTCCTTAAAAATGTTGGGTCGCCAAGTTGACCAGACCAGTTTTGCCCCCAAGTCCAAACCGTTCCATCATCCCTTAGGGCAATAGTATGGAAAAGGCCTCCGCCAATGCCAACGATCCTACTTAAACCACTTACCTGAACGGGTGTTGACCGATATTCAGTCGTTCCATCACCCAGTTGCCCATTGCCGTTGTTGCCCCAGGCCCAGACCGTGAAATTTAAACTAATGGCTATACTGTGATAGCCTCCTCCAGCAATGGCAATAATATTCTCCAGTTCCCCGTCAGGAATAATTACCTGAACAGGGGTTGACCTATTTTCATTTGTACCGTCACCAAGCTGACCATCTGCATTATTGCCCCATGTCCAAACCGTGCCATCATTCTTAAGGGCAATACTATGCTCCCTACCGCAGGCAATGGCCATCACGCCCTCGAGGAAACCTTCACCAAGAACCACCTGAACAGGGGTTGACCTATTTTCATTTGT
>FWPV01014238.1_pt1 | contig 11715 bp, 10 predicted proteins | sample 2228371 | NCBI WGS metagenome assembly FWPV01 (sample SAMEA103939776, study PRJEB20133) | metagenome | reverse complement strand
GCGGTAGCCGCCGCCCCCTGCGCCCCCGCCCCCGATCCGGTCCCGTCCCCGCCTTATCGGTATGGTCACGGCCGAGAGCCGGCTACTCACGCCCATGGCCCCTCCAGGGCTTTAGATCCCTCCCACCGCGGCCTGCCTGACCCTAAGCTGCTCCGCCTGGGTCTCTTCACTGCCCTTGCCATCGGCATCCACAACTTCCCGGAGGGCTTGGTCACCTTCCTTGCCGTGCTGCAGGACCCGGCTCTCGGCATTGCCATCGCCATTGCCATCGCTCTCCACAATATCCCCGAAGGGATCAGTGTCTCGGTGCCCATTTACTACGCCACGGGCAACCGACGGCGGGCGTTCTTTTACTCGGTGGCGAGTGGTTTGGCGGAGGTGGTGGGAGCGCTGATCGCCTACGGGGTCTTGACAGCGTTCTTAGGGCCGACGGCTGCTTTCCCGGGTCAGGTGGTGGGCGTCTTGTTCGCCCTGGTCGCGGGGGTCATGGTCTACATCAGCCTGGACGAGCTGCTCCCCACGAGCCGGGCATACGGCCGCGGCCATGACAGTCTCTTCGGACTGGTGGGTGGGATGGCGGTGATGGCGCTGAGCCTTCTGCTCCTGCGTTGAGGCAAGGGTGGCAATCCCCGCGAGACGCTTCCAGAGCAGCCCCGGCAAGAAGCTTCCAGAGCAGCCCCGGCAAGGCGCTCCCATGGCGGTCTCGGTGAACCCCTTCTAAACTTTCTTTTCACCTTGCCGATACTGGATTCAGTCGGCGTAGGAGAGAGGAAGAGCAGAAGGGGACTCCGTGGTTCTACAAGGTTCAATAGAGCGATTCAATATAGTCAATATTCTTCAATTTCTTGCCTACAACCGCGCTACCGGAGTGCTGGAGGTTCGCGACTTCGAGGAATTCGGCTTCATCTACTTTGTTGATGGCTACGTAGAGGGCGTCTCCCTGCCCGTGAGTGACGAAAGGCTGGGAGTCCGGCTCGTGCGGCTGGGGGCGATCAGCGAAGACCAATTGGCCCGTGCCTTGGTCGAGACTCAGGATGGTGGGGAGGGTAGGGTCCCAAAGCCTCTCGGCGAACGTTTGGTGGAGCAAGGGCTGGTCAGCCCGGACACCGTCAAGGACATCGTGCGGAGGCTTACAGTGGCCCGGGTTTTCGAGTTGGCCCACTGGGCGACCGGGGTATTCAGCTACAGCGAGCCGAAGCAGATGCCTCGATTTGGGATAAGGATCCAGGGGTGTGTGGAAGAACTCCTTCTCCTCGTGCAGCACTGGATCGACAAAGGTCGGCGGCCGCGTAAGCGATCTCCGCAGAGGCCGCTGCAGTCGACAGGCCCCTGTCTTGACTGTCTGGTGCCAGACTGCAGCGCGGAGATCAGGGCCAAATACCTGAAGGGCGACGTCTGTCTCTGGCGCCGGATGAGCGCGTCGACCTGCCAAGGCCCGGCCATTCGACCGCTCACGGACATTAAGTCTTCGGTCGGACAGGAGGGTGAGCCGAGGAGAGCCAAGGAGATGGGCGATCTCCTTGAGCCCTGCCTGTCTACCACCCGGCTGACTCCTTCACGCCGCGAGGAGGAGGACTACGTCTACTGACCCACCGGGTCTGTGCAGCTCTGCAGACAGGGGTCGTCCGGTTTCGCGGCGCGGATCGGCGGGGCTGCTCCCGCTGACCCCCTAGGCCGCTCCTTCTCTACGCAGCATCTGGACCCCCACGGGTGTGCTCAGCAAGAGGAGGTCGGCAGGCCGCAGGGCGAAGATACCTACGCATACCACCCCGGGAATGTTGTTCAACTCCGTTTCCAGACCGATCGGATCCCTGATGCGGAGTCCGTGCACATCCAGGATCTGGTTCCCGTTGTCGGTGACAAAACCGTGGCGTAGTTGTGGTCTTCCCCCCAGTTCTTCCAGTCTGGCGGTGACCAGCGAGCGAGCCATGGGAATGATCTCGATCGGCAGCGGGAAGTGTCCCAGCTCATCCACCAGCTTGCTCTCGTCGGCGATGCAGACGAAGCGACGACTGGCCGCGGCCACGATCTTCTCCCTGGTCAGCGCTCCACCGCCGCCCTTGATGAGTTCCAGCCGTCGGTTGGCCTCGTCAGCTCCGTCGATGTAGACGTCGAGCCAGCCGACCTCATTCAAATCGAGCACCGGGATGCCCAGAGCTTCCAGCCGCGAAGAGGAGGCTTGGGAGCTGGACACTGCCCCCTCCAGGCGGTCTTTGACTTGGGCCAGCAGGTCGATGAAGTAGTTGACCGTGCTGCCTGTTCCCACCCCGATGACCCCGCCCTCAACGAACTGGAGGGCGGCCTGGGCCGCTTGTCGCTTAAGCTCGTTCCTATCGATGCCGTCAGGGTCCATGGCCGTCCTTTCCGGGCAGAGACCCCGCTTCGTGAGCGGGTGGATCGCTTTTTGGCAAGGAAAATGTCGGAAAGATGATACCCTGGGCGGCATGGTGACCACTATCGGCGTCATCGGTACCGGCAACATGGGCTCCGCGCTGGTCAAGGGCTGGCTGCAAGCCGGCGACGATGGTCTGCGCCTCCTCATCTGGGACAAGGTGCAACAAGCTGCTAGGCGGCTCTTGACCTGTGAATCCGTCCATCTGCCGCCCTCGCTTGAGTCTCTTGTCCGGGAAGCTGATCCCCTGGTGGTCGTAGTCAAACCGCAGGATGCGCCTGCGCTTCTTAGAACGGTTCGACCCCAACTGCGGCCGGGGCAGAAGCTCATCTCGTCCATGGCGGGGGTGGGACTTGCGGACCTCCGAGCGTTGGTCGGTGATGGGCCCCTGCTCTTTCGGATCATGCCTAACCTGGCGGTGGCTCTGGGGGCTGGAGTGGTAGCGGTTGCAGATGAGGCCGGGGGACCGGCCAAAGACTTGCAGGAGGTCATCGACCTGCTTGCCCCTCTGGGGCTGGTCGTTCCTGTGCCCGAGAGTGTGTTCGATGTGGTCACGGCAGTGACAGGTGCGGGCCCGGCCTGGTTGGCGCTGGCTGTTGAAGCCATGGAGGATGGGGCGGTGTCCGCCGGGGTTCCCCGGCCGCTTGCTCGGCGCCTAGTCCGGCGTATGGCTCTGCAGACAGCTCGTGTCCTCTCCCGGCTGGACGATTCTCCTGAGCGTCTGCGGTCTCTGGTCGAGGACAGGGCGGCTCTCTGTCGCAGTGCGCTGGAGCAGGCGGAAGGACGCGGGATCACGGCTGCTTATGAAGCCGCGGTGGCAGCGGCTGCTCAGAGAGGACGGGAGTTGGCAGCGCAAGCCCAGACAATTGCCGCCCGCCCCTGTACAGTAGAAGGGGAGGCACCTGGAGAAGAGGACGAGGCGCCTGCTTCACCAGGTGAGGCACCTGCTCTAGAGGACGAGGTGCCTGCAGGGCACTCGCTAAGTAGAGATCGGGAAGCACCCCGCGGGGATGACCAGGAGGGATGAGATGCTAGTCCGCGACCGCATGTCAAGAATGCCTATCGTTATCCGGCCGCATGCTACCGTCCCGGAGGCTCTTCAAGTCATGAAGGGTAGCAAGGTACGCCAGCTACCCGTGGTCACGGAGAAGGGCGAGCTGGTAGGGATAGTCTCGTTGGTGGACCTCCTGCGAGTCTCTCCCTCGCCGGCCACCTCGCTCAGCGTCTGGGAGATGGAGTACCTCCTCGAGAAGATCACCGTTGAGAAGGTCATGACCCGCGAAGTCATCACCGTGACCGAGACCACCGCTGTGGAAGAGGCCGGCCGCATCATGGCCGACAACAAGGTGAGCGGTCTTCCGGTGATGAGGGATGGCGAACTGGTGGGCATCATCACCGAGACCGACCTCTTCCATGTGCTGGTGGAACTGTTCGGGGCCAGGGAACCGGGTATCCGGGTGACCGCCCGGGTCAAGCCGGTCAAAGGGGGACTGGCTAAGCTGTCCGGGGCCGTGTCGGCCCTGGGAGCCCGATTCGTGGCCTTCGGTATCGCCGCCGACTCTGAGACCATCACCTTCAAAGTGCAGGAGGTCGAGCGGGAGCCCTTGGTCAAAGCCATTGAGCCGCTGGTCGACGAGATCGTTGACGTGCGGGAGTCGTGACTGCTCGGCTCGTACTCCCGCTTGGCAGGATTGCGCGGACTGGGCCCGGCGGTAGCACGGTCGCTACGGGCAGGGAGTCTCATGCCGAATCTCAACCGCCGGTCACGGGTGGAAATATGGCGACTTCATCGCCGTCGGCGAGAGCGACTTCCAGCCCTTTCCCTAGGTCTATCTGACGGCCGTTGAGCAAGACTACGAGACCTGTCACCGCAGTCTGGGTATCGCGCATCAAGCTCGGACCTCGCTCTTGCACGGTTGAGAGGTATCTAAACAGTGTTCGCAGGTCGGGTGCCAGGGCAAGGGGTATTCGTAGCTCTTTGTCCCGGAACGTGTCCCGCAGCCACGCGAAGACTCTAACGGTCACGTAGGCTTCTCCGGTGGTTGTATCGTCAGATGCCGTGGTGCCCTCTGAAAGTGACATGCCTTGTGAGTGTGCGGTGCGCAGCAGGGAGACTATACACTCTATCTATGTCTCGCGACTCTCGCCGTTTCTGACCTCACTACCCCCAGCCTCGATTCTGATTGGAGCCGAGCGGGAGAACGTTGACGGGTCAGGATGCATGTCAATCCCGAGCCTAGCCGAAATCTCGGGCGTCAGGATGCCGGCTTCGTTCCATCCGCGATAAACGTAGTACTCCCGAAGCATCGGCGCGAGGTCGACCACGCGGCCCGCTGAGGGCCCCGCTGGTATAGGTTCAAACAGCATTCTTGGAGGCAGCGTATCCTCTGAGCTCGTAAATCCTGCTCTCAGGTTGAACATCCTCTCCAGGTTCCAGATTCGCTCTCCTGTCTGTAATAGCCCCTCCGCACTCATGGTAAGACCAGTGGCCGCAGAAACAAGTCGGGAAAGATGATCGGGGGTGAGCACATGCGCTGCGAACTTGCAGACGGGTAGCGAATCAAGCACCGCGCCTAGATTCTGCAGCCAGCAAAGCATTTCGGCTTTGCCCTCTACGGCGAACCGATCAAGAAGGCGGGGCACTCCCAACAATTCTGGGCCGAGCATGTTTCCCCGCAGATGACAAGCTCCTCGGTTGGAGGTCGCAAACGCGAGGCCCTGTCCCATCATCCCTCGGGGGTCGAACGCCGGCATTTCCAAGCTCTTGACATGCATGGCCAGATCTGGTCTACCCAAGTCTTCAGCCAAACGGCGACTACCTACCGCCAGGAAGTTGCCAAGACCCTCCCGCATGCCCGTGGCCGGCACAAGCTCTTGCAAAGCGTCCGCATCTCCGAAGCGAGGTCCTCCTCTGAGAAATCCCCTTTCTGAAAGCTCCATGGCACAGGCAAGCGTTGCTCCCATGCTTATGGTGTCCAGCCCGATCCGATTGCAGAGATCGTTGGCTCGTACAATCGCGCGCAGGTCGGCTACGCCACAGTCGGCTCCCAGGGCCCACAGACTCTCGTATTCAGGACCGCGTGTCTGCTGGCCATCGAGGTCTATCCAACGGGGACAACCGACGAAGCATCCTTCACAGGGTGCCTTGCGCGTGCGGTACGTTTCCCGAAGTGACTCGCCGCTGATTGCTTCTGCAAGTTCAAACTGCGAAGCCGTGAAGTTGCGGGTCGGCAACACGCCGTGTTCGTTGAGCAGATTGAGCAGCACGGAGGTACCAAATTCAGGCAAGGTCCGCATGATCACTGGACTCGCTGCCATGAGCTCTCGTATCTCAGCCGCCACGGACTGCAAGACCTGGCAAGCCCCAGGCTCAGGCCCGGAATCTCCAGCAGCCGTGGGAGAGTCTAGGACCACTCCTTTCAAGAGTTTGCTGCCCATGACAGCTCCCAGACCGCCGCGACCCACGTGGCGACCTCTCTCGGTAGCCACGGAGGCAAACAGCACGAGGCGTTCGCCGGCGGGCCCTATAACAGCAGCTGCACGGTTCCGGCCATTTACTAGAAGGCGGTCAAGGGTTGTGGGTACGTCCTGCCCCCAGAGGTGCGTTGCGGGGAGAAGTCGAATGCTTCTGTCGTCGATAACAAGATACGACGGCTCGGAGCAACTGCCGCGAATGACCAGGTAGTCAAGACCCAGTCGGCGCAGAGCTATGCCAAAACGCCCGCCGGAGGTACCGTCGAAGACAGTGTGGGTAAGGGGTGAGCGGGTCACAAGACTGTAACGTCCAGCTGCGGGAGCGGCGGAACCGGCCAAGGGACCGATGGCGAAGATCAGCGGATTGTCAGGGGACAAAGGATCCGCACGGTAAGCTTCCTCGCTAAGGAGCAGATAGACTCCCAGACCGCGTCCTCCCAAGACTGCAAGACGAATGGAGTCGGGGAGTTCTTCATAGAAAGCAGTTCCCGAGGTCAAGTCGATGCGCAAACCCCGGAGAGGGCCGATGTTGTTGGCTGCATTCGTCCTCATATCAAGAGCTCATCATGTCAGCCCGGTCAGAGCACAACGAAGCTCCGCCGTGATCTCCACAGCCAGCCGCCGGCCCGACTCACCGGCCTACGTAGCTGGCGGGGAGGTGTGCGGTATTGTCCGATGTGTCAGACGGACCTAGGGCTGGTCATCCTCGCAGACGTCGACTCGAACCGCGCAGACTTTTGTGGCCGGTGTTTTGGCTTGCTGGTCCAGATCGGACGAGGTCAGTATGTTAGTTGGAGTTTCCGCAAAATGGAAGGTCATTGACACTGTGCCTGGAGTGATGGTGTCCGTGACGCTGGCCCGAACCCGGACCTTGCCCCTGCGAGAGCTAACCTCGACGATCTGCCCGTCCTTGATGCCCCATCGATCAGCGTCTTGGGGGTGGATCCTGAGGAGCTCTTCATTACTCAATGTGTTCAAACCGTAAACCCGTCGGGTGAGAGATCCGTGGTAATGGTAAAGATTCCGGTCGGTTGTCAAAAGAAGCGGAAAAGTCTCGTCAGGCAGTTCGCTAGGTTTGCGATATCTCAGGGGCATGAACTTACCTTTCCCTGTATCTGTCGCAAAACCCTGGGTGTGAAGGATGGGTGTCCCCGGGTGATCCGAGGAGGGACAAGGCCACTGCAGACCGCTCTGCTCTAGGCGGTCGTAGGTGATGCCTCCGTAAGCGGGTACCAGGGAAGAAATCTCAGTCATCACATCGTCCGCCGTCGAGTAATCAAAACCCCGCCCCCCCATCCGCTTGGCAAGCTCGCAGACAATCCACAGGTCTGTCTTGGCCTCGCCCACCGGTTCTATGGCCTTTCTTACCCGTTGCACTCTGCGTTCGGTATTCGTGAAAGTGCCTTCCTTCTCGGCAAAGCTCACTGCGGGGAGTACAACATCAGCCAACCGAGCGGTTTCGGTAAGGAAGATGTCCTGTACGACTATGAACTCCGCCTTCTCCATGGCCTCGATGGCGTGGCTGGCGTTCGCTTCGCTCAGGGCAGGGTTTTCGCCCACTATGTAGAGGGCCTTGACTTGCCCTGAGTGCACGGCGTCGAATATCTCGGTATGCGTGAGGCCGGGTTTCTCGCTCAGAGCCTGTCCCCAAGCATGTTCGAACTTGCGTCTTGCCTCGGGAGAGGCTACTCGCTGGTAGCCGGGAAACACATCGGGGAGACACCCCATATCACAGGCGCCCTGCACGTTGTTCTGCCCTCTGAGCGGATTGACTCCCGACGAGGGTTTGCCCAAGTTGCCGGTCAGCAGGGCCAGGTTGCTTATGGCGAGTACGTTGTCGGTCCCGTGGACGTGTTGGGTTATGCCCATGCAGTAGATGATGGAGGCCGGCTTCAAGGTCGCGTAGCAGCGAGCAGCCTCGATGATATCCTCGCGTGGAACGCCGGTGATCTTCTCCACGGTATCGATGTCGAATGCTGTCAGCGACTCGATGAAGGGCCCCAGACCTTCGCACCTATCGTCAATGAAGGCCTGGTCGTGCAACTGTTCTTCCCAAATGACCCGCGCCATACCCATGAGCAGGGGCAGATCCGTGCCAGGCCTATTTTGAAGGTATAAGGTTGCAAATCGGGCCAGCTCGGTTTCCTTGGGGTTTATCACGACCAGTTTGGCCCCTCTCCGCACTGCGCTCTTCACCTGCAGCGCCACAATGGGGTGGGAAGCAGTCGTGTTTGTGCCGATGGCCAGGATGACCGACGCTTGGCCGAGCTCTCCTATCGAGTTAGTCATCGCCCCACTACCCAGCGAGGTGGCCAGACCGGCCACCGAAGGCGCGTGTCAAAGACGGGCACAGTGATCGATGTTGTTGGTTTGCATCACCGTCCTTGTGAACTTCTGTAAGACGTAGTTTTCTTCGTTTGTGCACTTTGCCGAAGCGATGGCAGCGAAACGGTCGCCCTTGTACCCAGCTAGTTTCTCGGCAATCAAAGCGAGGGCTTCATCCCAGTCGACCTCGACGAATTCTCCGTCGCGCCGGACCAAAGGCTTCTTAAGACGGTCTGCGTGATTGATGTAGCGGAACCCGAAACGTCCTTTGACGCAGAGCCTGCCCTGGCTGGCTGCGTTCTGAGAATCTCCCCTGACTGTCACTATGCGCTGTCCACGAACTCCCAACAGGAGTCCGCATCCGCAGCCGCAGTATCCGCAAATCGATCTAACGTAGTGAGTAGGTAGCTCCGCATCTTTCTCTACCAGAGCTCCAACGGGACAGCGGACAACGCACTCTCCGCAGGACTCGCAAGTGGACTCGATGCGAGGCTTGTCTCCAAAGCCAGCGACTTTAGCTCCGATTCCGCGCTGGATGAAATCGATGGCCTGGACGTTCTGCAGCTCGTCACAAGTACGCACGCAGATGCCGCACATGACGCACCGGTTGGGATCGAAATTGAAGAACGGGTTGGAAGTGTCGATCGGCTGTCGCTCACGAGCCGGCTTGAGGCGAGCCAGGCGTTCCTGATTCACTCCAACGTGGTCTACTACTCTTTGGAGCTCGCACTTGGTGTTCTGCCGGCATAACAAGCAATCGGCATCGTGGTCGGCGACGAGAAGCTCCACTATCACTTGTCGTAGTTTCTGAATCTCGGGCGTTTCGGTGAGTACAACCATGCCCTGCCTGACCCGCGTCTTGCAGGAGATGACTGGTTTTGAACCGTTGATCTGAACCAAGCACAGCCGGCAAGCACCAACGGGTTCAAGATCAGGATGATGACAGAGGTGCGGGATGTAAATGCCCTGCTTAAGCGCTGCCTCAAGAACTGTCATGCCTTCCTCGGCCTTCACGGTTAGGCCGTTGATGGAAAGCTCTACCTGGCCTGCCACTACTCACCTCCTTGGTTCAGACGTCCTGGGACACACTCCACTGCACGGTATCTGGGCGGGCACTTCTCAAGGCAAACCCCACACCGTATGCACTTGGTCTGGTCGATGACGTGAACCTGCTTTCTGTCGCCACTGATAGCCCCTGTCGGACAAGCCCGAGCGCAGGCTGTGCAGCCACTACACTTGTCCTCGAGGATGCGGTATGAGATCAGCTCCTTGCACACAAGAGCAGGGCATTGCTTCCTCTCAACGTGTGCCTCGTATTCGTCCCGGAAGTACCTGATGGTCGTGAGTACAGGATTGGCTGCCGTTTGACCTAGGCCACAGAGAGACGCAGCGTTGACGCTCTGCCCAATGTCGAGCAACAGGTCGATATCCCCGGTCTGACCTCTCCCGGCGGTGATGTCTTCGAGGATGTTCAGCATCTGCCTGGTGCCGAGCTTGCAGATGGTGCATTGGCCGCAGGACTCCTTCTGAATGAAGTCGAGGAAGAAGCGGGCCACGTCGACCATGCATGTGCTCGTGTCCATCACCACCATGCCGCCAGAACCCATCATCGAACCCGCGGCGAGAAGGGAATCGAAGTCGACAGGGGTGTCGAGAAGCGACGCCGGGACGCAGCCTCCCGAGGGCCCCCCGGTCTGCACGGCCTTGAACTCCCTGCCCCCCGAGATACCTCCGCCTATATCGAAGATGATTCTGCGGAGCGTGGTGCCCATGGGTACTTCTACCAGGCCGCTGTTCTCGACCATACCGGTAAGCGCAAAAACCGCCGTACCTTTGCTCTTCTCCGAGCCCATGCTGGCGAACCAGGCGCCGCCGTTCCGGACGATCTGGGGAATATAGGAGAAAGTCTTGACGTTATTCAACAAAGTTGGTTTGCCGAACAGCCCCACTTCGGTGGTTCGCGGTCGCGGATTGGCCTTCGGCATGCCTCTCTTGCCCTCAATAGACTGGGTCAGGGCAGTTGATTCGCCACAGACAAAGGCTCCAGCTCCCTGGAAGAGCTCGATGTCGAAATCGAATCCACTGCCCAGAATGTTCTCGCCTAGGTATCCTCGGCTTCGGGCCTGACCAATGGCGATGCGCAAGCGCTTGACCGCCAGGGGGTACTCGGCGCGCACGTAAATGTACCCGCGTGAGGCGCCAATGGCATACCCCGCGATGATCATTCCTTCCAAGACGGAGTGTGGGTCAGACTCCATGAGGTATCCGTCGATGAAAGCCCCCGGGTCGCCCTCGTCGCCGTTGCATACGACGTATTTCTCGTCACCGGCAGCTTGCAAAGCAGCTTCCCATTTACGTCCGGTCGGAAAACCTCCTCCGCCCCGGCCTCGCAGACCGGAGATCTTTATTTCTTCAACAATCTCTGATGGCGGCATGCCTGCCAGGACCTGCTGAAGAGCTTGATAGCCATCTCTGGCGAGATAGTCGTCGATATCCTCGGGGTTGATCAGTCCGCAGTTGCGCAGCAGTATCTTCGTCTGCTCCTTCACGAACGGGATGTCTTGATAGTGAGCCACGATCTCCCCCGAACGAGGGTCACGATAAAGGAGCCTCTCCACCAGCTGGTTGTTCTTGAGATGGGACTCAACGATCTCCTCGGCATCAGCCGGCTTGACGCTCAGGTACGCGACTCCCTCGGGTTGAATGACGACGATGGGGCCCTTTTGGCAGAACCCGTGGCAGCCCGTGAGCTTGACCGCCACTTTGTCACCGAGGTCTTGCTCCGCTATGCGGTTCTCAAGAGCTTCATGTACTCTGGCCGATCCCGAGGAGACACAGCCAGTACTCTGGCAGACCAGAACAGTTCGGTTGTTAGCGCTCACCCGCTTCCCCCCTTAGCTCGGCCAAGATTTGCACGACCTTGGCAGGAGTGACCCTCCCGTGTACAGTGTGGTTCACGACCACGGCAGGGGCTAATCCGCAACAGCCGATACAAGCGGCAGTCTGGAGCGTGTACTCGAGATCGGGCGTGGTTTGGGAAGCTTGGATACCAAGTTGCCTCTCAAATTCTTCGCGGATTCTCTGGCCCCCGCGAACATGGCAGGCGGTTCCCCGGCAAACAGTGATTTGGTTTCTGCCCCGAGGGGTGAACTTGAACTGTTCGTAGAACGTGGCTACCCCGTAGACCCGGCTCTCAGGCAGGCGGAGGAATCTAGCTACCCGCCTCATTTCTGCCTCCGGAAGGTAGCCATATGTATTTTGGACGTCCTGCAAGATAGGGATCAATTCATGAGGCTGCCCCTCGTAGCAACTCAGAATCGTGTCTAGCTGGTCTGCCATGCTGGCCTCTCCTGGCTCGTCATCCAACTCGGCCCAAGCCGATGAACTGCCGGCTGTTCATAGCTCTTTAGCATCGGCCTGCGCGTTTTTCAACTAGAAGGCGCTGGCAGATGCGCACCCCCTCCATGGCATCGTTGGTCCAGTAGTCGGCTCCCACGTAGCGCGCCACGTTTTCGTCGATGGTG
>FWPV01004466.1_pt1 | contig 11716 bp, 4 predicted proteins | sample 2228371 | NCBI WGS metagenome assembly FWPV01 (sample SAMEA103939776, study PRJEB20133) | metagenome | reverse complement strand
AAAAGGACGAGGGTGTAGGTACCAAAATTCTTATTTCCGATAGAGTCTAATGGTTTGACGGAAAGAAAAAACGGAGGCCTTATGTTTTCACAGCATATATCCAGATTGGTGTTTGCCGCGCTCATCTTGAGCCTGGTGGTACTGGCGTGCAATCTCCCGGCGCCGACCGGCACGCCCACGCCGGCCGCCTCGCCCACGCCGCAGTTGCCCGAATTACCGCCGGTGCTCATCGGGCGCACCCCGGAGCGCGGCGAAGAACAGGCGGCCCAAAAACCCATTACGCTGATTTTCAACGCGCCGATGGACCGCGCCTCGGTCGAGGCCGCTTTCCAAATCACCCCTCTGGTCCGCGGCGCGTTCCAATGGGAGGATGACCGCACGTTGCACTTTGTCCCGGCCGACGAGGGTTTTGCGCCGCAGGAAAGCTACCAGGTCACGCTCGACACGAACGCTCGCGGCAAAAACGGATTGGCCTTGACCGCGCCGGTCAGTTTCCGCTTCAACGCCGTCGGCTTTCTTCAAGTCACTCAGGTCTTGCCGGCGCCAGACGCCGGGGAGGTACAACCGGCCAGTTCGATTACCGTCATGTTCAACCGGCCGGTGGTGCCGCTGGTCACGGTGAGCGAGCAAGCCAACCTGCCGCGGCCGCTGGAACTGATGCCGCCCGTCACCGGCCGGGGCGAATGGTTGAACACCTCGATTTACGTCTTCCATCCCGACGCGCTCACATCGGGCACGACCTACACGGCCAGGGTGAAAGCCGGGCTGACCGATACCGGCGGCGCGACACTGCAAGAAGATTACGTCTGGCAGTTTACCGTCATGTCGCCCCAGGTCGTGACCACTGAGCCGGGCGATGGGCAGGATTACGTCAGGCTGACCACGCCCATCAGCGTCACCTTTAACCAGCCGATGGACCACGCCAGCACTCAGGCGGCCTTTAGATTATACAAGGGCCGGACTTCACACGGCGAGCCGGTGTCCGGGCAATTCCGGTGGGATGACAAGACGCACACGATGGGCTTTGTACCGGCGCGCCCGCTGGAATTGGGCACCTGGTACACCGCGGTCGTCCTGGCCGGCGCCAGACCGGCCCTGACGACCGAAGGGGCGGGTGCGGTCGGCATGCGCCAGGATTACACCTGGCAATTCTACACCGTGCCTTATCCACGCGTGCTTTCGACCGATCCGGCCAACGGCAGCGAGCGCGCCGACCCGTATGGCACATTTGCAATCGTGTTTTCCGCGCCGATGGACCTGGCCACCATTATGCCCAATGTGCGCATCCAGCCTGAGCCCAAAGCCAGCGATGTGTACACTTATTTCCGCTATTACGACCGCACCTTTGTCATCTCCTTCCCGCGTAAACCCTCGGCCGATTACGTGGTCACCATTGGCCCTAACGTGGCCGATCCCTATGGCAACAAACTGAACACGGAAACCGTGGTGCGCTTTAGAACCCGGCAATTGGAACCGACGGCTTATTTGAACGTGCCGGGCCAACTGGGCACTTATAACGCCTACACCAACACCCACGTTTACGCGCTGTATCGCAATATCAAGGCGATGGAGTTTGCGCTGTATCGCATGCCGCTGGAGGATTTCGAGCGCATCACCGGCCCGCGCGGCTGGCAGGTCTGGGATAAATACCGCCCGGCCCAATCGGCGCTGGTGCGGCAATGGACGGTGGAAGCGGCGCCCGAGGTCGCCTTGAACGAAACCGCCTTTTACAACGCTTATCTGGCCGAAGATGGCGGCGCATTACCGCCGGGGCTCTATTACCTGAGCCTCACCTCGCCCGATGTGCCCAGAGCCGATTACGGCGGCCCCTCGCGCCACATCCTGATCGTCGGCAACGCCAACGTGGTCCTGAAGGCCGGCGAGCGCGAGGCACTGGTGTGGGTGACCGACCTCAACACCGGTCAACCGCTGGCCAACGCGCCGGTGACGCTTTACGATGAGTATTCGGTTCGCCTCGCCTCCGGCCCGACCGGGAGCGATGGCACCTTCAAAGCGCAATGGACGAACCTGCGCGATATGTGGCAAACGTTATACGCCGTGGTCGGCCGGCCGGAAACCCCCGGCGTCTTTGGCATCGCCACCAATCAATGGTCCGATGGCATCAGCCCGTGGGATTTTGGTCTAGCGAGCCAGTACTATATCGAGCCGTACAATGTCTATTTCCAGACCGACAAGCCCATTTACCGGCCCGGTCAAATGGTTCACTTCAAGGCCATCGTGCGCCTGGATGATGATGCCCGCTACAGCCTCCCCGATTTCACGCAGGGCTTTTTCCCGCCGATGGAAAAACTGCCGGTGGTTGTCACCGATAGCAACGGCAAGGAAATTTTCAGCGACACGCTCAGCCTGAACGAATTTGGCACGCTCAACGGCCAGTTTGCGCTCGATGCGCAGGCCCCGCTGGGCTATTACAACATCGCGCTGTTCCTGCCCCATCACCCCGACGAGGCGATGGGCAAGGCGGGCGGGTTGGCGTCCCCGGCCCGGGGGGGGCGCGAAGGGCGACCCTACAACATCAGCTTTTACGTGGCCGAGTATCGCCGTCCCGAATTCCAGGTGAGCGTGACCACCGACCGGCCGGCTTACGTACAGGGCGACAAGGTCAATATAGATGTGCAGGCCAGTTACTTTTTCGGCGGCGCGGTATCCAACGCCCAGGTGGAATGGCAAGTCCTGTCTTTGCGCCACAGGTTCGATTATCAGGGGCCGGGCTGGTACGATTGGAGCGACGAGGACATCTATTTCTATGACAATTGGCCCTACTATGGGCGCGAAGTGATCGCCTCCGGCCGCGGCACGACCGATGCCCAGGGTCACCTGATCCTCACGCTGCCGGCCGACCTGGGCAAGCGTAACTATAGCCAGGATTGGACCATTGACGTAAGCGTGACCGATGTCAATGACCAGGTGGTGGCCGGCCGCGCCACCACCACCGTCCATCAGGGCCTGTTCTACATCGGCCTCGCCCCCGAACGTTACGTAGGCAAAACCGGCGAGCGGCAAACCGTCCAGCTCCGCACGGTGGATTGGGATAGCCACGCCTACGGCCAGGCAAACCTGACGGTGACCTTTTTCAAGCGCGAATGGTTCAGCGTCAAAGAAGAATCCGATTACGGCCCGGTGTGGACGACCACCTACAGCGACACGGCCGTCCTGACGCAAACGGTGACGACGAACGAGGCCGGCGAAGCGCAGGCTTCCTTTGTCCCCGAAGAAGGCGGCACGTATCGCATCGTGGCCATCGGACGGGATAGCCGGGAAAACCAGGTGCGCAGCGCGACCTATCTATGGGTCAGCAGCGGCGCGTATGTCTCGTGGCGGCAGGAAAACAACGACCGCATCCAACCGGTCGCCGATAAACGCTCATACCGGCCCGGCGAAACCGCCAACATCCTGATCCCCTCTCCTTTCCAGGGTGAAGTCAAGGCTTTGGTCACGGTCGAACGCGGCCGCATCCTCAGCCATCAGGTCATCACGCTCCAGACCAATTCTCATGTGCTGCGGTTGCCCATCACCGCCGATATGGCACCCAATGTGTATGTCTCGGTGGTGCTCATCAAGGGGGTGGATGAGACGACGCCGACCCCGGCTTTCAAGATCGGCTATGTCGCCTTCCAGGTCTCGACCGAACAGCAAGAACTGGTCGTCACCATCACGCCCGATAAAGCCCAATACCGTCCGCGTGACACGGTCAACTATACGCTTCAAGTGACCGATTATACCGGCCGGCCGGTGCGGGCCGAACTGGCGCTGGCGTTGGTGGATTTGTCGGTGTTGACGCTGGCCGAGCCGAATAGCCGGCCCATCGTACAAGGCTTTTACGGTCAGCGCGGCCTGGGCATCCGCACCGGCACGGGCCTGACGCTTTCGGTGGACCGCCTCAATGTCAAAGTGGCCACTGAATTCAAAGGCGGCGGAGGCGGCGGCGAAGAAGCCGCGATGGAAATTCGCGGCGACTTTAGGGATACGGCTTACTGGAACGCCACTGTCGTGACCGACCAGGCAGGCAAGGCGACTATCAGTGTCCCATTGCCGGATAATCTGACCACATGGCGACTGACCGCGCGCGCCGTCACAGTCGAGACACTGGTCGGCGAAAAAACCAACGACATCATCAGCACCAAAGACTTGCTCGTGCGCCCGGTCACGCCGCGCTTTCTGGTCGTGGGCGACCAGGTCTTGCTGGCTGCCATTGTCCACAACAACACCGCCAACCCGCTCGAAGTCGAGGTCCGCCTCGACGCGCAAGGCGTACAACTCCAGGGGGCCCCGGCGCAGACGGTGGTCATCAAAGCCAACGACAAGGCACGGGTAGAATGGCCGGTTATCGTCCAGGAGGCTCAGGCCGCCAATCTGGTTTTCTCGGCGCGCGGCGGCGGACTGGCGGACGCCAGCAAGCCCACGGCCGGGTTACCGCCCGATCAACGTTTGCCGATTTACAGGTATAGCACACCCGAAGTTGTCGCCACGGCCGGCACGCTGGATGAGGCCGGCGAAAAACTGGAAGTCATTGCGCTCCCCGCACAACTGGATGTGACCCAGGGCGAGCTGACGGTGCAGCTCGACCCATCGCTGGCGGCCGGCATGACCAAGGGATTGGCATGGCTCGAACATTATCCCTACGAATGTACCGAGCAAACCGTCAGTCGCTTTTTGCCCAATGTGTTGACCTACCGCGCCCTCAAGAAATTGGGCCTGAGCGATCCGCAACTGGAAGCCAATCTCAAAACACAGGTCTCGACCGGCCTGCAACGCCTGTACGCGCAGCAGCACGCCGACGGCGGATGGGGCTGGTGGGTCAGCGAGGAGAGCAGCCCCGTCACCACCGCCTGGGTCGTGTTGGGCATGGTCAAAGTGAAAGAGGCCGGCTTTGCGGTGGATGAGAACGTGATTCAAAATGGCGTGCTGTTCTTGCAATCCCAGTTGACGGCACCGGCCCGCCTGAAGACAGGTTCACAAGCCAATCTGCAAGCCTTTATCTTGTACGTGCTGGCCGAGGCGGGGAGCGGCGATGTGAGCCGCACGGTAGCGCTGTATGAGAGCAAGCGCGATTTGCTCGGGCATTACGGCAAGGCTTATCTGGCCCTGGCCTTGCACCTGACCCAACCCAAAGAGACAACCCGCATTGACACGCTCATCGGCGACCTCACCAACGCCGTCCTGGCCAGCGCCACCGGCGCGCACTGGGAGGAAAAAGAGCGCGACTGGTGGTTGTGGAACACGGACACCCGTAGCACAGCCATCATCCTGGATATGCTGGCGCGCCTCCAGCCTCAGAACGCGCTGGCCCCCAACGTGGTGCGCTGGCTGATGGTGGCGCGCTCGGCCGGCCACTGGGAAACCACGCAGGAAACGGCCTGGGCCCTCATCGCGCTCACCGATTGGATGGAAGCCACCGGCGAGTTGAAAGCCGATTACGTGTGGCGCGTAACTTTGAACAACGCCACGCTGGGCGATGGGCGCATGGCGCGTGACAACATTCAAGATACCATCACCATCCGCAAAGCGGTGGCCGACCTGTTGCGCGACACGGAGCGAGGCAACGCGCTGGTCATCGGGCGCAGCGGCGGCGAAGGTCGCCTGTACTACACGGCGTACCTCAAGACCTACCTGCCGGTCGAAAATATCCGCGCCCTCAATCGCGGGGTGGCCGTCACCCGCCAGTACCTCCGCGCCGACGACCCGTGCATCAAGGACTCCAGGAAAACCTGCACGCCCGTCACCAGCGCGGCCGTTGGCGATGTGCTCCAGGTCCGCCTGACCATTGTCGCGCCCAATGACCTGTACTATGCTGTGGTCGAAGACCCGCTGCCGGCCGGCGCAGAAGCAATAGATGTCAGCCTGAAGACCACCCCTCAAGTCGGTCAACCGCCTGAAGGGTACGATGAGTATGACCGCGACCCGTTTGGGGGATATGGCGGTTGGGGCTGGTGGTGGTTCAGCCATAGCGAGCTGCGCGATGAAAAAGTCGTGCTGTTTGCCACCTACCTGCCCAAAGGCACCTATCAGTACACCTACCTGATGCGCGCCAGCATCGCCGGCGAATTCAAAGTGTTGCCGGCAACGGCCAATGAATTCTATTTCCCCGAAGTATTCGGGCGCAGCGATGGGATGGTGATGACCATCAAAAAACAGTAACCGTTCACCGCAGAGACGCAGAGCACGCCGAGGGATACCTGCAAGGCCGCAGAGAACGGGACATCTGTAAAAACACAAACACTCTGCGCCCTCTGCGTCTCGGCGGTGAAAATGAGTGCGCGGCTATATTCACCGCAGAGACGCAGAGCACGCCGAGGGATGCTTTGCGCTCTTTACGCCCTGGCGTGAAAAGATTAGACCTGGAAATAAGCCGCCTGCCTCGCGCAGAGGCGCGGAGAAGCAGAGAATAAATTAAAATCTCTGCGACCTGGCGTCTCTGCGCGAGATAAAAATTCTTTCCTCGAGGTAGAAAGCAACCGTGCGCATTGAGGCAAGGTTGAGCCACCAGATGGCCTGGCGTGGGGTTGCGGCGCTGGCGCTGGCTGTGGCGCTGTTGCTCGCGCTCGGCGGGTGGCTCGAACACCAGTCGGCGACGGCGGCCTCCGACCGGGCCCCCGCCACTGCCGTTTACCCCACTCTCCTCACGCCCACGTTGCCATTGACATACTCTTTATACCTGCCACTTGTCATCCGTCCGACACAAGTCATGACCGAAGTGCGCGCCGTCTGGATCAGCCGCTTTGATTGGACCCGCTCCGAGTACACGCCGACGGTGGCCGATGTCCAACATCTGGTGGACCTGGCCGCGCAGGCCGGTTTCAACACGCTCCTGTTTCAGGTGCGCGGGGCGGGCGATGCTTATTACACGCCCGGCCTGGAACCATGGGCTTCTCGTCTGACGGGGTCACTGGGTCCGACGTTGGGCCAAGACCCCGGCTGGGACCCGTTGGCCGAAATCATCACCCGCGCCCATGCGGCCGGATTAAAAGTCCACGCCTGGCTCAATGTGTATCCCACTTGGTTGCCGCCTCCTTCAGCCGCCTATGGAACCCTGACGCCCACGCTCGACATCTGGCCGCCGCACGCGCTCAATCGCTTCACTTACAGCGCGAACGGCGGTTACGGCCTGGGTTACACCTGGCGCGTCTATGACCGGGCCGCCCCCGATGGTTATATGCGCATCACGTGGAATCAATACACCTGGGCCAGCCCGGCCGTGCCGCAGGTGCAAGACCATATCGCGGCGGTTGTCGCCGACATTGTCTCTCGTTATGCTGTTGACGGGATTCACCTGGACCACGTGCGTTATCCTGGGCCGCAGTATTCGTTCGACCCGTTCACCCTGGCGGCTTTTGCGCGCGATCCGCTCTCGCACACACTCACCATCACTGATTGGCGCCCTGCTTTTCAACGCGCCCAGGTGACGCAACTGGTGGCGCGCCTCACGACCGAAACGCACACCACCCACCCCTCGCTTGCTGTGTCGGCGGCAGTGTGGCCGTCGTATTCAAGAGGCTATGAGTATTACTATCAGGATTCCCAAAGCTGGCTGTTGAACGGCGTTGTAGATGCCATCGCGCCCATGCTCTACAGTTCCGAGGTCATCACCGACCTGGAAAAGTGGACGGCCGCCGTCACTGATTTTCAGGCTCATTCTGGCGGACGGGGCGTGTGGCCGGGGATCGGCGTGGAATCTGGCGGCGCGTGTGTGCCGTTTGTGGACATCGCCGCACGGATACAGACGGCGCGCGGCTTGGGGACGGCCGGCCATGCCATCTTTTCGCTGACCGGCCTGGAACGCTGCGGCTATCTCGACGATTTGCGCGAGGGCCCCTACCGCCTTTCGCCTTGAACCCCGGTCCATCCCCATCGAAAATCCAAAATTGGGGTATAATGCTTGATGATGATTAACTTGACCCCAGGCAAACCGCGTGGTCAATTACTCGAATATCTGGCCGAGGCGAAAAGCGCCCAAATCGCCGAGACGATGGTGGCGTTTGCCAATGCCGATGGCGGAACGCTGATCGTGGGCGTGGATGAACACGGCCGGCCGGTCAGCGGTCTGTATGCCGAAGATGTCGAGGCGGCCTTGCGTCAGGCCGAGACCCTGTGCCGTCCGGCAATCCCAACCGACGGTTGGGAGGTCATGGAATCCTCGGGCGCCACGGTCGTCGCCATCAAGGTACCGCGCAGCGTCGAGTTGCACAGCCTGGCCGATGGGCGCGTGCTGGTGCGCCAGGGCGCACTGAATAAACCCCTCAGCGGCGACGCTATCCGGCAACTGGCTACCACCAAATCCAGCAGCGATTTCGAGGTCGAACCTGTGCCAGGGGCCACGCTGGAGGACCTGGACGAGGCCATCATCGCCGAATACAAGGCGCAACGTGAAAAGCGCGGCCGGCCCTATGTGGGTTCCACCGATGAGATGCTGATGGACATTGGCGCGCTCACCGCTCAGGGGCAACCCACCGCCGCCGGCGTGCTTTTATTCGGTCGCAGCCCTCAGGTCTTTTTCCCACACAGCGGATTGACCTTTGTCAAGTTCATGGGCGTCGAGCCGCGCGGCGAAGGCGGTCTGCCCGGTTACGGGCGGCGGGAAGACATCGGCGGACCGCTGGCACGCATCATCGAGCGAGCCTGGCAGGTGGTCTATGAAGAAATGCACCTCGGCGCAGTCGTCAAGGGCCTGGAGCGTGAAGACAGGACCGAATATCCCCGCTTTGCCGTGCGTGAAGCCCTGGTGAACGCCGTCTGCCACCGGGACTATCGCATCAGGGGACACCGGATCGAGATACGCATGTTTTCCGACCGCATGGAAGTCATCAGCCCTGGCGGACTGCCGGGTTTTATCACGGTGGATAACATTGTCGAAGAGCATTTTTCTCGCAACCCGCGTCTGGTGGCCGGACTCTTTCAATGGGGCTATATCGAAGAGTTGGGGCTGGGCATTGACCGGATGATCGAGGAAATGGTTCAGGCCGGGCACCCGCCGCCCAAATTCAAAGCCGCCCCCCATTCCTTTACGGTGACACTCTACAATACCCACGGGCGCAAAGTGATGCCGGCCTGGCAACGCTCTATGAACGAACGGCAGGCCAAGGCCGTGCAGTATGTGCAACAACAGGGCAGCATCACCAACCGGGAATATCAGCAACTCTGTCCAGATGTCTCGACCGAAACGCTCCGTTTAGACCTGGCCGACCTGGTGGATAAAGGCGTTCTCTTGAGGATAGGCGCCAAAAAAGGCACGTACTACATCTTAAAATAACCCAAGTTTATCCCAAATTTGTGATATATTTTGGCCCAGTTATCCCATATTTATCCAAAATTTATCCCAAATCGGCCATTTGGGATAATGGATTGAGGTGGGTATGATCCTCTTTGGTTTTCAATTACCTGTGGTGGGTGCGCTGAGCACCAGCGCAGCTTATCTGGTCGCCGCGTTGCTGGTTTTGCGCCGGCGCGGGTGGGCCACCTGGTTGCACAGTTTGTTCGCCCTCTATATGCTCCTATCCATTGCCTGGAGTGTGGGGCGCGCCCTGGTGGTCTGGCGCGGGCTGATCCCCCAGGTGCCACAGTTAGGATGGGAGATCGCCTACAGTGCCATCGTCCTCCTGCCTCTCATGTTGGTTGCCTTGACCCTCTTTTTCTTTGAACGCCCCCGGGCCCATTGGTTAGCTATCATCGGCGGAATAATTGTCGTCCTGGTAGCCTTGATAGACAACAACGCGTTCGAGATACAGGCGACTTTACAGCGCGAATTGCATGTTCCCTTCACCCAGACATTGCTTCACTCTTTGCGCTGGGTGATCTGGGGCAGCTTTAGCCTCAGCGCCGTGGTGATGACGACCTGGGAATATGTGCGGACCTGGCGGCCTCTGCATCGCAACCGCATTTTGTATTGGTTGATTGCTCTGCTCTTGATCATCGTCGGTGAAGGGGCCACGTTGACGTTGCGGCCGGACTATGAGCAACCCGGCTTGGCCGTGCGGATGGCCGGCGCGCTGGTGATGACCTTTGTCCTGGCCCGCCATGAATTGCCCAGCCTGCGCAACATGGTCCGCAAGAGTCTGGCGGCCGTTTTGGTGACGCTGGTCACCGGCGGCATGTATCTGCTGGCGTTCTGGCTGGTCCGTCCCTCCCTGGCGGTGTTCGATCAAACATGGTCGCTGGTCTTGCTGGGATTGGTGGCCTTGCTTCTGGCCGTGCTGACGCCCCCCCTGCGGCACTGGACGCAAGAGGTGCTGGACAAGGTGTTGTTGGGTGGACGCTACGATCCGGCCCGCGCGCTGCGTGAATACAGCGCAGCCATCAGCAATATCCTCGACCTGAATATGCTGGTGACGATTGCGATTGGGATTATCAGCGAGGCGATGGAGACCGGACGCGGCGCGTTTCTGCTGATGACCGAGCGCGAAGACCAGACGGTCGCGGTGAAAATCATCCCCGGCATGGGCGAGGTCAAAGTGACCGAAGCCGAATTCTCTCCCACCAGCCCCATTTTGCATCGCCTGCGGACCGACCATCATCCATTGACCCACTATGATGTGGACATGTTGCCCGAGTTTCGCTCGGCACCACTGGCCGAGCGGGTATGGTTGCAAAATCTCGATATGGAGTTATACGTGCCGATCCATCAGCAGAGTTTGCTGGTGGGTCTCATCGCCTTGGGGCAGCGGGCGGGCGGCATGCCCTATACCCGGCCGGATATGAACGTGCTGAGCACCCTGGCCGACCAGACCACGGTGGCGTTGCAGAATGCGCGCCTGGTGGCCGATTTGCGTGCGCTCAATGAACAGATGCTCAAACTCAACGAGGAACTGGTGCAGGCCAACCGTCGGCTGGAAAAACTGGATGCCGCCAAGTCGGATTTTATCGAGATTGCCTCTCACGAGTTACGCACGCCGTTGACGCAGGTGCGGGGCTATGCGGATATGATGAGCGATCTGTTACAGGCCGGCGTCCCCGGCTCGGCTCAGTTCCTCCAAATCAGCCAGGGCATCAGCCGCGCCACGCAACGCCTCGAAGAAATTATCAGGGCCATGCTGGATGTGTCGCAGATTGACGTGCAGGCTCTCAACCTGAACCGCGCCCCGCTGGCCCTGACGACCGTGGTGCGCATGGCCCTGGAGCCGTATCGGGACGGTCTGACGCAGCGCAAGCAAACGCTGACGGTAGAAGGGTTAGAAGGATTACCACCCCTGCTGGGCGACCTGCAACGATTGTGTCAGGCCCTGGGCAACATTATCGTCAACTGCATCAAATACACGCCCGACGGCGGCCAAATCACCATCAGCGGGCGCGCCTTTCAAACGATGGATGACGCCGGCCTCAAGACGCCCTGGATCGAAATCGTGATCGCCGATACCGGCATCGGCATCAATCCAGAAGACCACCAGTTGATTTTTGAAAAATTCTATCGGGTCGGTTCGCTCTCCCTTCATTCCACCGGCACGACCAAGTTCATGGGAGCCGGTCCGGGACTGGGCCTGCCGATTGCCAAGGGAATCATCGAAGCTCACGGGGGGCGGGTATGGGTGGAAAGCGAGGGGCGAGATGAACAGCGTTGTCCGGGCAGCCAGTTCCACATCGTCTTGCCGGCGGTCAGCCCCGAACGCGCCGCCGCCGCTCTGACTGAAGACCTTTAGGGCCTTGTAGTCTGGCCGAGCCAGAACCCAAACCACAAAGGACACCAAGTACACAAAGGTTTTTACTT
>FWPV01014235.1_pt1 | contig 11717 bp, 11 predicted proteins | sample 2228371 | NCBI WGS metagenome assembly FWPV01 (sample SAMEA103939776, study PRJEB20133) | metagenome | reverse complement strand
GCACTGCGCGCCCTGCTGGTGCAGCGTGGCCTGCCGGTTTGCGAAGCGATGAACTGGCCGGATGACGGCGTCGCCGGCTGGACCGAACCGGCGCTGCTGTGCGCCGGCCTCAGCCCGGAAGAAGCGATGCGGATCGGGGCGGCGTTCGGACAGAATGCAGTGCTGTGTGGCGAAGCGGGCGAATCGGCACAGATCATGTGGTGCGTACGCCAGAGGGACAGTTGATCCGCCGCGCGGACCACGCCGATCAGTAGCCTTTGGGGCTGTAGCTGGGCCCGCTGTCCGGTGTCTCCGCAGGACGGGTGCGGGCGACGTGCCAGGTGCCGCCCAGACCGTCGCCGCTGGCCTGTCCGGGTTTCACATCGCCGGCGAAGTAGTACAGCGGCTTGCCACGATGCGCCCATTGCAGGCTGCCATCGTCGCGGCGCAACAACGGGAAGGCCGGTTTCGCCGAGGCATCGGGCGGCGCGGCATACGGCGGCCACTGCACGGCACACTCATCCTTGCAGGCGCTTGCGCCCGCGCTGTCGCGATCGAACGTGTACAGCACCCGGCCGGCCGGGTCGGTCAGCCGTCCGTCTGCGCCCTCGAACGGCTGCGCCAGCGCAGTCGGGCTGCACGCCACAATGACGATGCACAGCATGCCTCTCGATAACATGTCGATCTCCCGGTCAGTGACTGGGCGCAGGCACGCGTGCCCACGCGGGTTGCGATGCCGCGATCGGTCAAAAAAAGCGCGCGATCAATGCGGGTGCGCGCACGCAAACAGCGGCACGCACATAGAATCAGGTATCGGTATCCGCTGCAAGATCGCAATGCACCCGTTCGCCCTGCCTGCCACCGCATTGACGCACCCGCCCGAGCTCGCCACGGCCCGGGCGGCGCGCGACTGGCTGCTGCAGCTCGACGGCACTCAGCCGCTGAATGCGCAGGCCAGCCTGCTCGGACAGATCAATCTGCTGAACCGGTACCGCATGACCGCGGGCGAGCGACTGCGCGTGATCGAAGAGTTGCGCGATGCCGTGCTGCACGCGCAAGCCGGCGCGTCGAGCCGCTTTGCAGGGCGGCCGCTGCCGCTGTCGGCCGGCGAGCGCGCTGCCTTCGATGCCAATCAGGCGATGTGGGATGCGCTGGCGACGTCCTACCTGCATTGCCTGGCCGCCGCGCTCGATGGCGACGGTGGCGTCGCCGGGCAGGTCGGGCTGATTGCGCACCGCGCGCTGAGCGCGCTTTCGCAGATGCAGCTCGACGCACTGCGCGCCGCCCACCTGCCGCCGTCCGGCTACTGGCGACGCACACATGCCTGTTACGAAGCGGCGGAAAAGCTCGGGGCGGCCGAACGCAAGATCCAGGACGACACGCTGAACGACGAACGCCCCACCAGCGTGCGCGCCGCCTATGTGCTGTGCGTGCTGATGCACACCGCAAGCCCGTTCGGCCTGACGCACCGCCAGTTGCGCATGCTGTACCGCTGGCTCGGCAAGTGGTCCGGCAAGGTCGCGCTGCTCGACACTGCGATCCATCAGTGCGCGCTGCCGCCGCTGATGCTCGACCTGTCGAGCGATGAGGCGATCGCGCGGGCTGCACAACGTGAGAGCTCGCTGCGCTGGCTGGTGCTGGACGAGTTTTCGCACGGCATCCGCAAGCGTCTGGGGCTGCTTGCGCAGGGTGAAACGCCGGTCGCGCTGCGTCTGGGCGACGAACTGAGCCCGGCCCAGGCAGACCGGCTGCTGCGCCACCTGCATACGCACTGCTGCCGCGGCGGCCTGACGCGCGCCGAACCGAGGCGGCCGCTGCAGCAGAATGCATCGGTCGTGGTCGGCATGCTGGCCGTGCAGCAGTTTCTTGGCGGCGGCGCGCCTGCGCTCGACATCGTGCAATCGGCCAGCCCGCCGGTCACCACCGCCACCGGGTATCTGGTCGAGGACTGGCGCATCCTCGACGACAGCGCCACCGGTCTGCGGCTGGGTCGTCGCATCGGCGGCGACGGCATGCGCGTCAGCAACGGCATGCTGCTGGCGGTACGGCCGGACAATGCCCCGCAGTTCATGCTTGCCCACATCTGCTGGGTCATGGCAAACGGCATCGAACTGCAGATCGGCATCAGCCTGCTTGCCGGCACGCCCCAGCCGGTCGGACTCGCCCGCGCGCCCGACGGCCAGGGCGAACATCAGGGACACGGGCTGCTGATGCCTGCGGTCGAGCGCATCGGCCAGCCGGAATGCGTCGCGCTGCCCTCAGGCTGGTATCGCAAGTCACGCGACATCCTGCTGTCAGGTGATGCAGGCCGGCGGCGTGTACGGCTGGTTGAATCGCTGGAACGCGGCGCCGATTTCGACCTCGCCCGCATCGAGCCGGCAGCATGACCGACGTTCCACCTCTGCCCGGCACGCTGAATTACCGCGACGCTCGCCAGTGCAAGGCATTGATCGCGGAATTGCCGCTGACCAATGTGCCGCGGGTACGCGATACGCTGACCCGGATGCTGTACGGCCTGCGGCAGACGCCGCCGCGCAGTCCGGATTACCTCGACGTGCTCGAAGCCATGCGCGCACCGCTGCATTTCCTGCAGGAAAGCCTGGCGGTGCGCTACGGCAGCCGGCCGGTGATTCCGGGCGGCGCCGAAGACCCGGTGCTGCGCCAGGTCGTTGCCCTGTGGCTGGGCATGGCGCAGGCGTATGCGCAGGCGGCCGAGCAGACCGGCGTGCACCCGCTGTCCGATACGCAACTTGCGCTGGTCTGCCAGCGCTGCGTGCTGTATGCCGGCCGGGCGGTGATCGAATATTTCCGGGCCCGGCGGACCATCCCGCGCGGCATGTGGCTCGAACTGCACGGCTACTTCAGCACGGCCGACGAATGGGGATTCGCGACGCAGCCGGTGGCCGACAGCCTGAAGGAAGGCGGCTATCCCCAGAGCGCAGCCGAGTCCTACTGCTGCGTGCTGCTGATCGACCTGTCCAACCCGTATGGCCGCAGCCCGCGCGAGTTCGAATGGGTCTGCCGCTGGGCCGACCAGTACGCGAGCCTGACCGAAATCATGCCGGTGTTCGGCGGCACCGACGCCAAGACCTATGCCATCGACCTGAATCGCGACAACGGCGCCAAGCCGCTGGAGGTCTTCCCCCGTACGCCATCGCTGCGCCGGCTCGGTTCGGCCCGGCTGGCCAGCGAGATCGAGCGCGTCGTGGCGGGGCTCAAACAGGGTCTGTCACCGGAACATCTCGGTCTGGGCGCCGATTGCCATCCTGTTTCGGCAGGCCGCCTGCTGTTGCTGCTTTACAAGCCGTGGTGCCACGCCGCCAATCCGCGCCGCTTCCAGCGGCGGGTCGGCGCGGGCGACATCGATATCGCACTCGGCTTCGAAGCCATGCACTTCCTGATCAGCGGCAGCGAGTTCGTGCAGCCACCACCGGCACGCATCTACAGCCACAGCGACTTCATCGATATCGCCACCTTCGGCGAACGCGCCCACGATGGCGCCGGTCTGGCGGTCAGGCAGGCCAGCGCGCGGGCCCACTATCCGACCCAGCGCTGGGCCATGCTCGACCACAGCGTGATGGGTTATCGCCTGCGCGCGCCGCCAGACACCGGCCCGGTCGAGCACGCACAGATCGTTGCCGTGTTCGGCCCGGACGCCGAGCACTGGCGACTCGCGCGCGTGTCCTGGTTGATGGTCGAAGCCGACGCCCGCCTGCTGGTCGGGCTGCATGTACTGCCCGGCACGCCACGTGCCATTGCGATACGGCCGAAGGCCGAAGAGGGCGCGCCGGCCGAGCGCTTCGCTCGCGCCTTCCTGCTGCCGTCCGTACAGGTGATGGGCGAGGAGGCGACACTGGTCCTGCCGCGCGGCTGGTTCCAGCAGGACCGTACGCTGGAAATCTATCTGAACGACAACTTGCTCGGCGTGACGCTTACGCGGCTGAATACCTTCGGCATCAACTACGAACGGGTGGCCTTCAGCGAACTGACTAAGTAGCTGGCTGGGAGGTGGCTGTGGGAGCGACGGCCTCGCCGCGATCAGTGCCGCGATGGTCGCACTGCAGAATGCGGATCGCGGCGAGGGCGTTGCGGGGTTTCGCCGAACATCGGCCTCCGCCCGCATGGCCGACTGACGATGCGGGATCCGCCGTGGCTGATCCCTGCAAAACCTAGGCGGCCACCGCCTGCGCCGGCCTCAGTGTGCGCCGGGCCGGAAAGCGAACGGTGAAGCAGCTGCCCTTGCCCGGTTCGCTGACGACATTCAGCGTCGCCTGATGGCGTTCGAGCACATGCTTGACGATGGCAAGGCCCAGGCCGGTGCCGCCGGTTTCGCGCGACCGGCCGCGATCGACGCGGTAAAAGCGCTCGGTCAGGCGCGGAATGTGCTGCGCGTCGATGCCGATCCCGTTGTCTTCGACCGAAAACACGCCGCAGCCGTCGACCACCGTCCAGCCCAGTCGCACCCGACCGCCGTCCGGCGTGTAGCGCACCGCGTTGCTGGCCAGATTGCCGAGCGCGCTGCGCAGGTCGCGCGCGCAGCCGGTGAGCGCGCCGGGCGGGCTGTCCAGTTCGAGCAGCACCTCGTGCCGCCCGCCTGACAGCGCACGTGTTTCGATCATCACGATATCGAGCAGATTGCGCATGTCGACCGCCTCTTCCGGCATCGGCGCATCGGTTTCCAGCGCCGACAGCGTCAGCAGGTCGTCAACCAGGCGCTGCATGCGCACCGACTGCTGCTGCGCCATCGCAATGAAGGACAGCGCCTGCTCGTGGGGCAGTTCGGGCAGCGCGTCCTCCAGCGTTTCGAGGAAACCGTGAATCACCGTCAACGGTGTCTTCATTTCGTGGGACACATTGGCAACGAAATCGCGCCGCATCGTTTCGAGCTTTTCGAGTTGCGTGATGTCGCGCGACAGCAGCAATTTCTGCTCGTCGCCGAAGGCCACCACCCGGATCTGCAGCGTACGGCCCGGCTGGCGCGGCGAAGGCATCGACAGCGGCTCGGCGTAGTCGCCCGATTGCAGGTACCCGGCGAACTCCGGCTGACGCAGCAGGTTCAGCAGCGGACTGCCGATATCGCGTTGCCCGTCGAGTCCGAGATGCTGCTCGGCCATCGGATTGAGCCACTCGATCACCTCGTCGCGCGACATGATCAGCGTCCCGTCCGGCATTGCACGGCTGGCTTCGCGCATGCGCTCGAGCCGGCTGCGCAGGTCTTCGCGCAACTGTCGAGCGTTGCGCTCGCGCCTGGCCAGCTTGGCGAACAGGAATTCCCACTGACCGGCGCCATCGGGCAGCGCGGTATCGACAGTCGAGTTGAGCCAGTGGTCGAAGCGGCCGATTTCGTACTGGTCGCGCAGGCTCCCCGCCAGCAGCAGCGCCACCGCCAGCGCCAAACCGAACACGAGCGACCCGGCGATCAACCCGGTCAGCACGCAGGCGCCGACCAGCAGCGCACGCAGCAGGACGCGAAACCAGAACTCACGCATGGCGGGATGATCCGTTCATTTGCGGATTATCGCGCGCTATTCCTTCTGGCAGGACAGTCTGTAGCCGCTGCCGCGCACGGTCTGGATCAGCGCGTCATGGCCGCTCGCTTCAAGCACGCTGCGCAGGCGACGGATATGGACATCGACGGTACGCTCCTCGACGAACACGTGATCGCCCCACACGCTGTCGAGCAGCTGGGCACGCGAATGCACACGCTCGGCGTGCGTCATGAAGAAGTGGAGCAGGCGGAATTCGGTCGGGCCCAGCATGACGGCCGCGCCGCGCGCCGTGACACGATGGGTCGCGGGGTCGAGGCGCAACCCTTCGATCTCGACCGGGTCTTCGGTGGCCTGCGGCTTCTGGCGGCGCAGCACCGCCTTGATGCGGGCAGCCAGTTCGCGCGGCGAAAAAGGCTTGGTGACGTAATCATCGGCACCGGTTTCCAGTCCGGTCACCTTGGACTGTTCGTCACCGCGCGCGGTCAGCATGATGATGGGCACACCGCGCGTACGTTCATCGCTGCGCAACCTGCGTGCAAGATCAATGCCGCTTTGCCCGGGCAACATCCAGTCGAGCAGCACCAGATCGGGCAGTTCGGCCTGCATCAGCCGCAGCGCGGTTTCGGCGTCGAGCGCGCGCAGCGGATCGTGGCCGGTGCGCGTGAGGGTCACGCTGATCAGTTCCTGAATGGACGGTTCGTCCTCGACAACGAGTATGCGGGCCATGACGATGAAGGTCGTTCCGGTGATGGATCGCTGCGAAGTCTATTTCAGTACGATGACGATTTAGTGACAGCACCGGCCGGCTGCATGCGCGTCTGCAGGGCGGTGCGGGCGGACGCGCGGTATCATCATGATCCTTCGCATCGAATGCAGAACATCATGGCCGGTCTGGACAAGGACACCCCGATTCCCACGGAAATAAAAGTGCAGCAGAAATCAAAGCTGATGGACGTCAGTTTCGACAACGGCCGGCACTTCAGCTTCAGCTTCGAGTTTCTTCGCGTGTGCTCGCCATCGGCCGAGGTGCGTGGCCACGGTCCGGGTCAGGAAACGCTGCAGGTCGGCAAGCGCGACATCGACATCACGCGCGTCGAGCCGGTCGGCTCGTATGCGGTGAAGCCGGTGTTTTCCGACGGCCACGACAGCGGTATCTACTCTTGGGACTATCTGTATCTGCTGGGCGAGAACCAGGAAGCACTGTGGTCCGACTATCTGGCCCGCCTCGATGCGGCCGGCGCCAGCCGCGACCCCGCGCTGACGCCGCCGCCCGCAGCCAAGGGCGGTTGCGGCACCGGCGGTTGCGGCCACTCTCACTGAGCGAAGCATGAGCGAACCGTCCACCGATTTCGGATTCGAGCGCGTCGCCGAAGCGGCGAAGGCGAAGCGCGTCTCCAGCGTGTTTTCGTCCGTCGCGCGGCGTTACGACATCATGAACGACCTGATGTCCGGCGGCCTGCACCGCAGCTGGAAGGCCTTCGCCATCCAGATGGCCGGCGTGCGTCCGGGCCAGCGCGTGCTCGACGTGGCCGCCGGCACCGGAGACCTGACCATCGCACATGCCAGGCGTGCCGGCGAAACCGGCGAGGTATGGCACACCGAGATCAATCCGGACATGCTGCGCGAAGGCCGTGACCGGCTCACGAATGCCGGCCTGCTGCTGCCCAGCCTGCTGTGTGACGCCGAGAAGCTGCCGTTCCCGGACAACCACTTCGATTGCGTCACGGTTGCCTTCGGTCTGCGCAACATGACGCACAAGGATCGCGCGCTGGCCGAGTTCCGGCGCGTGCTCAAGCCGGGCGGCCGCGCGCTGGTGCTGGAGTTTTCGCGCGTTGCCAAGCCGCTGGAGAAGGTGTACGACCTGTATTCGTTCAAGGTCCTGCCCTGGCTGGGCCGGCAGGTGGCGAAGGACGAAGCCAGCTACCGCTATCTGGCCGAATCGATCCGCATGCACCCCGACCAGGACACACTGGCGGGAATGATGCGCGACGCCGGTCTGGGCCGGGTCGAATACTTCAACCTGAATGCCGGTGTGGTCGCGCTGCACCGCGGCTTCAAGCTCTGAACGCCTGCACGCCCGCCGCCACCCGTCGTGAATGAACAGAACCTTCCGCATATTCCACGGTCTGTTAGTGTGCTAATTTTTTGGGCGATGGTCCGGAAGCCGGAACGCTGCCGTTTTCACGCCTTACCCGAGGAGACAACAGAATGAAGAAGTTCCTGCTGATGCTTTTTGCCACCGTCGTCGGCTTCGGCGGCATGACCTACGAAGCCGAAGCCAAGCGGCTCGGCGGCAGCAAGTCGTTCGGATCGCAGCGCGATTCGTCGGTGATGAAGCGCGACGCCACCCCGGCGCCGGCACAGAACACGTCGTCGGCGACGCAGCAGTCGGGTGCCGCCGCCGCTGGCGCAGCAGCACAGCCTGCCAAGCGTTCGTGGATGGGTCCGCTGGCCGGTCTGGCCGCCGGTATCGGTCTGGCCGCACTGGCGTCGCACCTCGGGTTCGGTGAAGAACTCGCGTCCTTCATGATGATTGCGCTGCTGGTCGTCGGCGCGCTGGTGTTGTGGCGCATGTTCGCCCGACGCAAGTCGGCCGCTCCGCAGCAGGGCATGCAGTACGCGGGTGCAGCCGCCGGACGCCCGGCCTACGCGCCGCCGCAGGCTCAGCCCTTCGACGCACCCGCCGCCGGATCCGTCGCAGCGACCGCAGCGACAACCGCGCCGGCGCACATTCCGGCCGATTTCGATGTGGCCGGTTTCCTGCGCCAGGCCAAGCTGAATTTCGTGCGCCTCCAGGCCGCAAACGATGCCGGCGATGTCGAAGACATCCGCAGCTTCACGACGCCGGAAGTGTTCGCAGAAATCCGCATGCAGATCCAGGAGCGCGGCAGCGAGCCGCAATCCACCGATGTGGTGCAGGTCGAGGCCGTGCTGCTCGATGTCAGCACCGAAGACACGCAGCACGTCGCCAGCGTGCGCTTCTACGGCCTGATCCGCGAACAGGCGGATGCGTCGCCGGAATCGTTCGACGAAGTGTGGCACCTGTCCAAGCCGGTATCGGGCGACCGCGGCTGGCTCATCGCCGGCATCCAGCAGATGGAATGAGCGGGGATGAGCACGCTGCTCGCTGCGACCGCACTGAAGGTGCTGAATCACCTGCTGGCCCTGACGCCGGGCGCGCAGGAGAGATTGTCTGCCCATGCCGGCCGTCACGCGCGGCTGGCGGTCGGAGAGGTCGCTGTGGCGTTTGCCATCGCACCTGATGGCACGCTGGCCGTGTCGGCGGAAAGCACCCCGTCCGTCACGCTGCGTTTGCCCGGGGATGCGCTGCTGCGCCTGCCGCACCAGGGTGAGGGCGTACTGCGCGAGGCGCGCATCGAAGGTGATGCTGCACTGGCGGAAACACTCGGACAGGTGCTGCGTTCGCTGCGCTGGGATGCCGCCGAAGACCTCAGCCGCGTGGTCGGCGATGTGGCGGCCGAACGCATGGTCGGCGGCGCCCGCTCGATGTTGACGGCAGGCGGCGATCTGGCGAACCGGTTCGCCAGCGCAGGTTCCGAATACGTCGCCGACGAAGCGCAGATGCTGATCCGCCCGGCGGCGTCTGCGGCGTTCGCGTCGGATGTGGACACCCTGCGGGATGATTATTCCCGTCTGCAGAAGCGCATCGAGCTGCTCGAACGCAGCGCTCAGGCAAAGGACTGAGCACGCCACCACGAGGAAAACGCCGCCCGCTGTACGGGTGACATCCGCACGCCGCAACGGGTGCGGCGCCACATGACGTCTTCGGCATCGGTCGCCCACTCGTGTGCGGCACACCAGCGCGCCTCAGCTTCGAACAGGCCCCCGCCGAAATCGCGGCCCGGGTCGCCCGTGCCGCGGGTGTACTCCCCGATCAGCCGGGCAGTCAGTGTCCCGTGACGACGCCACAGCGCGTCAATCCAGTCCGTCGGGAGGATGCCGGCCTCCCGGTGCAGCGTGGCGAGCGCTGCCGAACCGGCGGAGCCGGACCCGGGGAGGTCCCGGTCAGCAGTCGATGAGCGGGTGGCATGGCCGAGCGGGCCGTTCAGCAGGTCGACCGCAGTTTCCGCAAGCCGCCGGTATGTCGTGAGCTTTCCGCCCTGCACGGTGAGCCAGGCGCGCTGGCCATCCGGTGTGTCCAGCGACAGTCGATACTCCCGGCTCGCCGTACGGGCATCCCGTCCATCCTCACCGATCAGCGGTCTCATGCCGCTGAACGCCCACTGGATGTCATCGGTGTGCAGGCGCCGCCCGAAGGCGCGCTGGATTGCCGACAGCAGGTATTCGAGTTCAGCGGCGGTTGCACCTGATGCGGACGGAGAATCGAGCGCCGTTTCGGTCGTACCGACCAGATGCGAATGCGTGTCCCATGGAATGACGAACACCACGCGCCGATCGGGCTGTTGCAGCAGCCAGGCATCGTCACCCGCGTGCATCCGTGGCAGCAGAATGTGCGTGCCCTGCACCAGCCGCACCGGCGGCGGTGGCGCACCGCGCAGTCTTTCCACTTCTGCCACCCACGGTCCGGCGACGTTGACCACGCAGCGCGCGTGAATGTCGCGCCTCCCGGCGCGTCCAGCCAGCGTGCATCGCCAGCCCCCCGCCGGATCGGGGCTCGCCGCGACCAGCGCATGCCGGGGCAACACCTCCGCGCCATGGGTACGGGCATCCATCAGATTGGTCAGTGTCAGGCGGGCGTCGTCGACCCAGAGGTCGAAGTAGGCGTGGGCGCCGGAAACCGGCCGACCGAGTTGGCGAAGCAGAGGAAAGTCCGGCGGCAGCCGTTGCGAAGCCGGCAGACTGTGACGACCGGCGAGCAGGTCGTACAGCCTCAGGCCGATTGCGAGCATCCAGGCTGGACGTTCGCCGGTGTGCGGCACGATGAATCGCTGCGGACGAACCAGAGGGGCCGCAATGCGCCCGAGAATTTCGCGTTCGCGCAGGGATTCACGCACCAGCCCGAACGCTGCCTGCTCCAGATAGCGGATGCCGCCATGGATCAGCTTCGTGGACGCCGACGAGGTGGCACCGGCAATATCGCCACGATCGCAGACGACGACCGACAAACCCCGCAACGCGGCGTCGCGCGCAATGCCGGCACCATTGATGCCGGCACCGACGATCAGCAGATCATGCGATGGCGAAGCCATGGTCGGCATTCTGCGCCAGATCAGACGGCTGCCTGAAACGAAAAAGGCAGACCGAAGTCTGCCTTTCCCGTGTCATGCACTGCCGGAGCGCTCAGTGGCGCTTGCGCAGCTTCTGGATCGCCGCGAGTTGGGCGACGGCAGAAGCGAGTTCCGCCTGCGCAGCCGCGTAATCCATCGAGGCGTTGCGGTTCGACAGCGCCTCTTCGGCCTGGCGCTTGGCGTCGAGCGCCTTGGCTTCGTCGAGATCGGAGCCGCGGATCGCGGTATCCGCCAGCACGGTCACCAGACCCGGCTGCACTTCGAGCAGGCCGCCGGCCACGAACACGAACTCTTCGGCGTCCTGGTTCGGCAGCTTGATGCGCACTTCGCCCGGGCGGATGCGCGTGATCAGCGGCGTATGACCGGGCAGGATGCCCAGTTCGCCGCTTTCGCCCGGCAGCACGACGAATTCGGCGAGCCCGGAGAAAATCTTCTCTTCCGCGCTGACCACGTCGACATGTACGGTCTTGGACATAAGTACTCCGTGAATGCTGCCCGTGTGCGGCAGCGGGCGAACCCGTTACCGCACACGCCGGTGCATTACTGCAGGGTTTTCGCCTTTTCGAACGCTTCCTCGATGCCGCCGACCATGTAGAAGGCCTGTTCCGGCAGGTGGTCGCACTCGCCATTGACGATCATGTTGAAGCCCTTGATCGTGTCGGCCAGCGGCACGATCTTGCCCGGCGAACCGGTGAACACTTCAGCCACGTTGAACGGCTGCGACAGGAAACGCTGGATCTTGCGGGCGCGAGCCACTGCCAGCTTGTCTTCCGGCGACAGTTCGTCCATGCCCAGAATGGCGATGATGTCGCGCAATTCCTTGTAGCGCTGCAGCGTCATCTGAACCTTGCGTGCGCAGGCGTAATGCTCTTCGCCCACGACCAGCGGATCAAGCTGGCGCGACGTCGAGTCGAGCGGATCGACCGCCGGGTAGATGCCCAGCGAAGCGATGTCACGCGACAGCACGACGGTGGCGTCCAGATGCTGGAAGGTCGTCGCGGGCGACGGGTCGGTCAAGTCATCCGCAGGCACATACACG
>FWPV01014234.1_pt1 | contig 11719 bp, 11 predicted proteins | sample 2228371 | NCBI WGS metagenome assembly FWPV01 (sample SAMEA103939776, study PRJEB20133) | metagenome | reverse complement strand
AAGCTCGTGGGATGGAGTATATACGCCGATAGGCGAACGAGCAACGCTCGCAGGGAATGAAACCCCGAGCGTAAGCTCGTGGGAGATTCATATTTGGATTTTTTCTTTTGAGTATGCTGCGAATTTCCAGAAGCCGAAAACATAAAAGAATCGGCAAGTTGATAACTGCGCACGGAACGGTTAATACTCCGTTTTTTTTGCCTATTGCGACAAAAGGAGCGGTGAAGAATTTGACACCCAATGAATTGCGAGAGCTGGGAGCGGAAATAATTTTGGGAAATACATACCACCTGTGGCTTCGACCGGGAGAGAAATTGATAAAAAAAGCTGGAAACTTGCATCGGTTCATGAATTGGGATGGGCCGATTCTCACTGATTCGGGCGGATATCAAGTATTTTCGCTGAGCGGAAAATGGAAACTCCCACCCTTCCGCTCCGACGTCCGTGTTGGAGCACCTTCCCTTGGGCAGGGGAGGGGGGCTGTGGAGCTTTCTGAAAAGGGTGTTGAATTTCGCGATCCGCTGGATGGAAAAAAATATTTTATGACGCCGGAAAAGTCAATTGAAATCCAACTCGCGCTTGGTTCTGATGTCGTCATGGCGCTTGATGAATGTCCGCCGTATCCATGCAGCCGGGGATATGCGAAAAAATCCCTTGAGTTGACGACAAGATGGGCTGAGCGTTGTTTTTTTTATTTCTATAAACAAATAAATAAGAATAAACGAGAATATATAAAAAGCAGGCCGTTATTGTTTTGTATAGTTCAGGGATCAGTCTATGAAGATTTGAGAAAAGAATCTGCAAAACAATTGTTGGGTCTGAATTTTTCTGCATTGGGCGGACCAGACACGGGTTGGGATGGCTATGCCATCGGCGGAGTGGCAGTTGGCGAGCCACGGGAAAAAATGAAAAAAATTCTGGAATGGGTTTTGCCAATGCTGCCGAAGGATAAGCCGAGATATTTGATGGGCTTGGGAAAGCCGGAAGAAATTGTATACGCCGTGAATCAAGGAATTGATATGTTTGATTGCGTAATACCCACAAGGAATGCGCGGCATGGCTCTCTGTTTGTTTGGTCTAACAAAAAAGGAAGCTTAGCTTCCTTTTTGGAAGCTAAGCTTCCAAGGATGGGAAAGTTCTATAAGACCATCAACATCACCAATGAAAAATTCAAAAAAGATTTTTCACCAATAGACAAAAACTGCGATTGCTATACCTGCCAAAATTATACCCGAAGCTATCTCCGCCACTTGTTTTTCGTTGGCGAACCGCTTGCCGGTCGCCTTGCCACAATTCACAATTTGAAATTCTATCTTGATCTCCTGAAAGCACTGCGAAACACAAATTAAGCGAGATACGAAAAAGTGCCGTCAAAAATATGCTTTCTTGAATTTATAAGAAAAAGATCGGCAAGTCCTGGTGGAAGGGAATGGTCAGTGAAGATAAAGTCTTGTCCATAATTTGAGGGTGGTGTATAATAAAGAAAATAAGACTTCTGGAAAATAAATATTCACAAAAAACATGTGCCCGATAGTGAAAATTTGACTGGCCTTTGGTCAGCTATATATCGGGATAAAAAAAGAAATTCTTTAATTTTTATATATTAAAACTAATTAGGGAATTTGGCTTTAGACTCTCTAGCGTCAAATTTCTACTACCGGGTATGCTCAGGAGGACAAAAACAAAATCTGCCAATATCTTCGCGAAAAAAATCGCGAACAGAAAATTCTCCACAAGAGAAAAAAAAGTAAAAACAGACATGCGCTTCAATGTCTCGTTGGTATTTCTGATTGCTATGCTTTCAATTTCTGCCTATCTCTTGCTCTTTTCCTTAGCGGGGAGCGGAAAAGCTTTCCCGAATGTTCCCGAAAAGACTCCAACGGTTGCGAAAAATATTCCCAGAGTACAAAACAAAGACCAGGTGCTCAATGATTCCAGCTTGGACTTCAAACTCACGATTCCTTTTCAATCCGGCCAGTGGATGTATCGAATCGGATATGTGAAAGGGCTGACGGATGATTCTTTGGATAATCAGTTTGTGAAAATATACCTGACGTCCGATTCTTCTCGAAATACGACCAACTTTGAAGAATGCTTCAAGGGCATTTTGACTATCAGAAAATTTTCAAGCGCGGAGTGGAAAGAACTTGAGAAAGGCTGTGAAAAGGGAAATCTTGTTTATTGCGAGGGAATGGGTTCGAAAATCAATGAAAAAGATGGTTCGGTTTGGGCATATATCAAAGGAGAAAATTGCTCCAATGAAATGAAATCAAAATGCGCGCTGATTGAAAAAATCATTGAAAGTTTTCAGTTTAAATAGCTCCAGCGTTTTGGAAAATATTTTTTGTGATCCAGAACCTGACATAAGCTTGAGATAAAGTTTTGGGATAAAATATTTTCAGCCTATGGCTTTTGTTCGCCGTCCTCGAATAGAACAATTCAGAAATCTTTTCCTTTTGGCATTTCTGGTTTTGGTTGTAACGATTATATCCACGCCTCTTTTTGTGAAAAAGGGCTTTTCTTTTTTTGAAGAAGAGACTTGGGAAGCTATTTTGCTTCTTGTTCAAGTGTCGCTGGCTTGGAATATTTTTCGCCTTTATGAAAAAGCAGTGGCCGCGAGGGAAAAAGAAATAAAAAAGCTGGAGGGGGAATATCAAAAAAGAGAAAAGGAGCTTTTGGAAACTTTCAGCTATCTTGGGAAAGTAAACGTTCAGATGTCAATGATCAAATCGTTCCTTCAAAAAATGAAAGTGCCGGCGGACAGAAAAGGACTCAAAGAATACATTGACGAAGTGCTCCGTCTGGCGCTGTCTTTGAGCAAGAGAGAATGGATAACGCTTCGCATTGTCCACACGGAAAAATTCCAGACAATTTCCGAATATTGGGCGAAGATTTCCGGAAAAACGAGAACAAACGAGGTCAAAATCGGCAACAAAGAAATCATCAATCTCGCAAAAAACAAAAGATATTGCAATGAGCAAGGATATTGCGTTTTGTCATCTTACGGATCAGCATCGCCTGAACACAAGGCTTTTCTGGTTTTTTCCGACGGTGAAAAAATTGACCAGGAGGTGATGGATTTTTTGAAAGCGGCCGTCGATCAGTGCGAAATAATTTATACTTTGTTCGATACGAAAAACGCGCGGTGATTGACAAGGAACGGGGGGCATGTTATAGTTTCTTTGTGGAGGTTTGGCAACTCCACTGACTGGAAAATTCAATATATTTAAATATTTAAGCGCTTTTCGGAAGCATCTGGCAACCAGTTGGAAACTTTCGAGGAGAAATCGGGTGGAACCGCGGGGTTCAAGTATGAACGCTCGTCCCGAATATCTGGAATTTTTTGATTCAGATGTTTGAGACGGGCTTTTGTTTTTTTGCGAATTACGAATCTCTTGCCAATATACGAATGCATGAAAATATGGAACTCGTAATTTGTATATTTGTGCAGATTCATAATTCGTAAAGTTATGCTTATGAAAAATAAGAAAGACGATCAATTGATGGAAAAAATTGTCTCTCTTTGCAAAAGGCGAGGACTCATTTTTCCCGGATCTGAAATCTATGGGGGGTTGGCGAACACCTGGGACTACGGACCGGTTGGAGTGGAGCTCAAGAACAACGTGCGAGCCGCCTGGTGGAAATATTTTGTTCAAGAGCGAGATGACATTGTGGGCTTGGACGCGGCGATTTTGATGCATCCCAGAACTTGGGAAGCCTCCGGGCACGTGGCTGGTTTTTCCGATCCGCTCGTTGACTGCAAAAAATGCAAAAAACGTCATCGAGGAGACAAACTCCTTGAGGAAAAATTAGGAGTGGACGATGTGGCCGGAATCAAATTGGAAGATGTTCAGCCGAGGCTTATGAAAGAAAAAATCAAATGTCCCGACTGCGGAGCGGTGGACTGGACGGAAGCCAGAAAATTCAATCTTATGTTCAAAACTCATCAAGGCGTGACGGAAGACTCGGGTTCTCTTGTTTATCTTCGTCCCGAAACAGCTCAGGGAATTTTCGTGAATTTCAAAAACGTGCTTGACACAACTCATAAAAAACTCCCGTTCGGGGTCGCCCAAATTGGAAAAGCTTTTCGAAACGAAATCACGCCGGGAAACTTCACTTTCCGGACACGCGAATTTGAACAAATGGAAATTGAATATTTCGTCAAAGAGGAGGACTGGAAGAAGAAATACGATGAACTCAAGAAAGCTTCAATGGATTTTTTCACTGGTCTCGGGCTTGATCCGAAAAAACTGCGCTGGAGAAAGCACGCACCGGACGAGCTCTCGCACTATTCAAAAGAAACTAACGATATAGAATACCGATTTCCTTGGGGATGGGGAGAGCTGGAAGGATTTGCCTATCGGACTGATTTTGATCTTGCCCAACACGAGAAATTTTCAGGAGCGAAGCTTCGCTACCGTGATCCGCAGACAGGGGAAGAATTTATTCCTCACTGCATCGAGCCTTCCTTTGGGCTCGACCGGACGGTGCTGACATTTTTGGTGGATGCCTATGCGGAAGAAGAAGCAAAATCTGCGACCGGCGAAATGGAAACACGAGTAGTCCTAAAACTGCACAAAGACCTGGCGCCGGTGAAAGTCGCGATCTTGCCGCTTTCCAAAAAAAACGAACTCGTGAAAGTTTCGATGAAAATTTATGACGAGCTGAAACCGCATTGGATGGTCCAGCACGATGAGACGCAGTCCATTGGAAAAAGATACCGCCGGCAAGACGAAATCGGCACTCCCTTTTGCGTGACAGTTGACTTCGAGAGCTTGAAAGACAAAGCGGTCACTGTGCGCGATCGAGACACCATGAAGCAGGAGAGGGTGAAAATTGAGAGTCTGGTAAGTTATATAAAGGAAAAGTTTGAAAATGATTAGCATTATTAACAGGTGCTGTCTCGAATTTTCAATTTTCAAACAATTTCTAAATTTTCAACGAATAAATTCTCACTACAACTAGTTATAGTGAACATAATAAAACGATTTCCTATGAAAATTGAAGTTAGAGAAAAAAAAGATCGGGCAAAAAATTTTACAAGAATTTCTTTTAATCCGAAAATCGCAGAAAGTTTTTTTGTTGAGAAAAATGGAGAGAAAATCTTGGTGATAAAATCTCCTGAAAAAAGAGAGATAAATCGGCGAAAATTCATTTTGCTCGCGAGAAAAATTATTCAAGAGGCGAAAAAATATAACCTGAAAAAAATCGAACTGGAATTTTCTGATTTTAATTTTCCAAAAGTGAGCAAAAAAAACGAGGAACTGGTTGCGATTTTAGCGGAAAATTTTGAAATGGCAAACTACGAATTTATCCGCTACAAAACCAAGCCTAAAGAAGGGTGGAATTTTATTGAAGAGGTGAAAGTTATTGGGGGGGAAGGAGATATCAGGGGGATAGAAAAAGGGGTGCGAAAAGGGCAATTGATTGGAAAAGAGGTCAATACTTGCCGCAACTTAGCCAATATTCCGGGAGGCGATATGACTCCGCAGATGCTTGCGAACGAGATCAAAAAAGCAATTAACAAGCTGCCGATCAAAATGAAGATACTGGAAGAAACAGAAATGAAAAAATTGGGAATGGGCGGGATTCTGGGAGTTTCGCGCGGGTCAGAAGAAGAGCCGAAATTTATTATCTTGGAATATCAAATGTCGCGAAAAGAAAAACCGATTGTGATGATTGGAAAAGGAATAACTTTCGACACGGGAGGACTCAATGTAAAGCCAGAAAACTATATGTCCGGTATGCATCTCGATATGACTGGCGGGGCGGCGGTGGCCCACGCGATAATCGCGGCGGCCAAATTGAAAATCAGAAAAAAAATTGTTGGGCTAATCCCAGCTGTTGAGAATATGCCTTCGGGACAAAGTTATCGCCCGGGTGATATTTTAAAAACGATTTCCGGAAAAACAATTGAAGTAGCGAACACCGATGCCGAAGGCAGAATAATTTTGGCTGATGCCCACGGTTATGCGGAAAAATACACTCCGAAATTGGTAGTCAACGTGGCCACTTTGACTGGGGCAATTCGGGTTGCCTTGGGAGAAAGAGCGGCAGGTTTGTTTTCTAAAGATAAAGAATTGGCCGATCGAATTTTCGACTTAGCCGAGGAATCGGGGGATTATGTCTGGCCAATGCCCCTTTGGGAAGAATATAAAAATGATATCAAAGGAAATTTTGCTGATGTTGCCAATTTGCGTTCAGTGGGAGATCCAAGGTTCGGCGGCGCAATTCACGCGGCGATGTTTTTGGCAGAATTTGCTCAAAAATTTCCGCAATGGGTGCATCTGGACATTGGGTCGCGAGACGTGAGTGTCTCTGATGAGTTTCTTGGAAAAGGTGCAGCCGGTGCTCCGGTAAGACTTTTGATAAAGATTTTAGAGAAATTATAATCTTTTAGGTTTCCTAAGATGGCATCTTAGGATCTTAGGATGAAGTATAAAAAAACAATTCTCAAAAACGGCCTTCGGGTGGTGACAGCGCCGATGATTGACACGAATACGGTGACAGTGATTGTGGCGGTGGGCGTGGGGTCAAAATATGAGAGCAAAAAGACGAACGGCATTTCACATTTTTTGGAACATATGTTTTTCAAGGGGACGAAAAAGCGGCCAAAGACAAAGGACATCGCTGGCGCCTTGGACGCGGTTGGCGGGGAATACAACGCTTTCACTGGGAAGGAGCAAACAGCCTATTTTGTCAAAGTTGACGCAAAACATTTTCCGCTTGCGCTTGATGTTGTATCGGACATTTATCTCAATTCAAAAATTGAGGAAAAAGAAATTGAGAAAGAGCGAGGGGTGATTTTGCAGGAGCTTAATATGTATGAGGACACGCCGATGACGCAGGTCGGGGACGTTTTTGAAGAACTGCTCTATGGTGATCAGCCGGCCGGGTGGGAAATTATTGGAACAAAGGAAAATATCAAAAATTTGAAAAGAGCGGATTTTTTGAAATATCTGCGGGAAAACTATACCGCTCCAAACACGGTGGTTTGCGCGGCGGGGAATTTTGGGGAGATTGGAGAAAGCGGGGTGATTAGGGAAATCAGAAAAAAGTTTTCCGGGATGCGAAAAGCAAAAGAAGTCGAGAAACTAAAAGTTTCTGAAAAACAGTCTGCTCCGCGAATAAAAATCAAATTCAAAAAAACTGACCAAGCCCATCTCGTGTTGGGCTTTCGAGCACGGGATATGTTCCATCCGGACCGGTTCGCGCTTTCGCTCCTTGCTAACATTTTGGGCGGGACGATGAGCAGTCGACTGTTTCTTTTGGTTCGCGAAAAACTGGGACTGGCCTACTACATTAGTGCCGGCTATGAGAGCTATACCGATTCGGGATATCTGGCTGTGCGTGCCGGCGTGGGAACGGAAAAGAAAAAGATTGAAAAAACGCTGAAAGTTATTTTGAGGGAGATTGTAAAAATCAGGGAAAAAGGCGTGAGGCGGAAGGAATTACAAAAAGCCAAAGACAATTTCCGCGGAAAAATGGCGCTTTCTCTTGAATCTTCAGATGAAATTGCCGGATTTTTGGCCAGTCAAGAAATCATGAAGAAGAAAATTGAAACGTCGGAGCAAATTGTCGCAAGAATTGATAAAGTGAGTGTGGATGATATAATGAGAGTGACGCGGGAAACATTCGTGAACGGGAAAATGAATCTGGCGATAATAGGGCCGATTGAAGATAGGAATTTTTTAGAAAAGATATTAAAGTTATAGAATTTAGAATTGTGAATTGAGAATTTAGAATAGGAATATCGAATACATAATTTTGGAAATATTTTCGAAACCTGTGTTCAAGATTCTTGATTCCTATTCAAAATTCCTCTAAATTCAAAATTCCGAAATTTATGAACAAAACCATCGAAATATCATCCGGAACCATTCTGCGCGCGATTTTTATTCTTCTGCTGTTGTGGTTTCTTTATCTTGTCCGGGATATTGTTTTTTTGGTTTTCATTTCTGTTGTTATTGTGAGCGCCATTGACCCGATCGTGGACTGGTTCCAAAAGAAGAAAGTCCCGCGGGCTCTTACGGTGCTGGTGGTTTATGTTGTCTTTCTTTCCATCTTAGGAGTGGCAATCGGGCTTTTGATCCCGCCTTTGACGCAGGAAATTCGCGGCTTGGGTGAAAATTTTCCATCGCTTGTCGAAAAACTTTCTGGATATTTTCGGATAATTCGAAATTATGCGACTTCTCATAATCTTCAACAGCAGATTGCAAATTTCACAGGAAGCGTAGCCGAAAAAATATCGCAAGCAGGCTCGAGTCTTTTTAGTGGGACGGTTTCATTTATTGGCGGAATATTCGAGTTCATTGTTGTGCTTTCCATAGCTTTCTATATGTCTGTTCAGGAAAAGGGAATCAAAAAATTTTTTTCATCCCTTACGCCGGAGGAGCACCGCGAATATGTTTCAGGTCTGATTGACCGGATTCAGTTCAAGATGGGCCGGTGGCTTCAAGGGCAGCTGCTTCTGATGTTTCTGATTTTTGTGTTGGACTATGTAGGACTGCTTTTCATCAAAGCGCCCTATGCGCTGGTGCTGGCTCTCATTGCGGGAATTTTGGAAATCGTTCCCTATATAGGTCCGGTGATATCCGCTTTCATTGCCACAGCAGTGGGTTTTCTTCATGGGCCCTTCACCGGATTTTTAGTGCTGGGACTCTTTGTTTTGGTCCAGCAGTTGGAAGGATATGTGCTGACGCCGCTCGTTATGAAAAAAGCCGTAGGTTTGAATCCGGTAGCTGTGATTTTGGCTTTGATGATTGGGGCGAAACTGGGGGGAGTGGCGGGAATAATCGTTGCTGTGCCAATTGCAACAATTTTGGGAGAAATTGTGAACGATCTGGTCAGAAAGCCGGAAATTAGTGAAAAAGCAAATAATTAAAACCAGATTTTTTCAAAAATCCGGCTTTAGTTATTTTATGAGAAGCAAAATCAAAATCAAAGAAATAAAGATATCCCAAAGATTGTTCTTGAAGCGGAATTCGCGTTGGGGGGCGCCGTTTTTGAAAAGATGAAGGTTTTCATGAAAATCTTTCACCGGGCGCAAAAATTTCATTTTCATCCAGATGTATAAAAAAGTCGTGCCGTCGGGAAGAAGCGAGAAAAATATTCCAATGAAAATATTTTTCAGAACGGTTGTGTCGGTTATGTCTTTCAAGAAAGTAATTGCAAAAACCAGCCCAAAACCAACGGCAAGATCAACGGCCACTTTCCAAAATTCCCGCCAGCGGGATTTTTTGTTGAGGTAATCGCCGTGAGGAAACATATCCAAAAGAAAATGGACAACAAGCGAAGAAACAGCTATAATATAGGGATTCTTGATATTTTCTCCCAAAACAGTGCCGCTTAATATATGCGTAGTTAGTATCATAATGTAAGTTTTTTTAAGCCGTTTAGGTTTCTTAGGATGGGGAAAGGAAAACTGTATATCGTCGCTACTCCCATTGGCAATCTCGAAGACATCACGCTTCGCGCGCTTCGCATTTTGCGCGAGGTGGATTTGATTTTGTGCGAGGATACGCGCGTTACAAAAAAACTGCTTGACTGCCAGAAAATCCAAAAACCTCTCTTATCATATCATCATCACTCGAAGCTCTCAAGGGTGGAAAAAATCGTCGAGCATCTGGAAAACGGAAAAAATCTGGCGTTAGTTTCGGATGCCGGAACGCCGGGGATTTCGGATCCGGGAAATAAGTTGATTGCAAAATTAACTCATGAATTAAAGAACGAATTACAAACGAATGGGAGCGGATCTGAATTTTCGAGATCGGATCTTGAAAATATTGAAATTGTTCCGGTTCCAGGGGCATCGGCGCTTGCGGCGATTGCGAGTGTGGCGGGGATCAATATGAATAAATTTTTGTTTCTTGGTTTTCCACCACACAAGAAAGGGCGGGAAACATTTTTTCGGGAAGTGGCGGAGGCCAAATATCCAGTCGTATATTTTGAATCCCCGCACCGTTTTTTGAAAAACTTGGAACTTTTGGAAAAATTCCGTCCGGATGCTAAACTGATTGTAGGAAGGGAGCTCACGAAAATGTTTGAAGAGGTTGCAAGAGGGAGAGTTGGAGATATCAGGGAGCATTTTGAGAAAAATCCCGGGAGAATAAAGGGGGAGTTTGTGATAATTGTGCATTGATTATGAAAAAAAATTTTTATATTACTACTCCAATCTATTATGTCAATGCCTTGCCCCACATTGGCCATGCCTATACGACCATCGCGGCCGATGCGTTGGCGCGGTTTCACCGGCTTCAAAAGGAAGAAGTTTTTTTGCTGACCGGAACGGACGAACACGGGCTCAAGATTCAGCACAAGGCTAAAGAAGCAGGGAAAGAGCCGCAGGAATTTGTGAATGAAATTTCGGGTGATTTCAAGAATCTTTGGAGGAAACTCGACATCAAATATGACAATTTTATCCGGACGACTGATCCGGCGCACAAAGCGGCGGTGGAAAAAGTTTTGCAGGCGCTTTATGACAAAGGCGCGATTTATAAAGGTAAGTATGAAGGCCTCTATTGCGTGGCTTGCGAACAGTTTAGAAGCGAAAATGAATTAGCAGAGGGGCGTTGTCCGGACCATGACATTGTTTTGGAGAAAATAAAAGAGGAGTGCTATCTTTTGAAAATGGGAGAACTGCAAAGTGAGCTTATCGGGAAAATAGAAAGCGATGAGTTTGCGATTCGGCCGGAAAGATACAAGAAAGAAATTCTCTCGTTTCTCAAGAATGAAAAATTGAAAGATATTTCAATTTCGCGGAAAAATGTTTCTTGGGGCGTGCCGCTTCCTTTTGACAAAGAGCATACGACCTATGTCTGGGTGGACGCGTTTTTGAATTATCTCACAGGGTTGGGATGGGATGGGTCTCAAACATTCAATGTTGGGATTTCCCCAGCATTGAATTTTGAAAAATTTTGGCCGGCAGATGTTCAGCTCATTGGAAAAGATATTTTGCGGGTTCACGCGACAATCTGGCCGATTATGCTCATGCATTTTGGAATACGTTTGCCAAAAATGCTTTTTGTGCATGGGCATATCCGTTCGGGCGGACGGAAAATGTCGAAGACTTTGGGAAATACGATTGCTATTGAAGATATGCTTTCCAAATTTGGCGCGGACGGAACAAGGTATCTCTTGATGAGCGCTGGCACCTTTGGAGAGGATGTGGATCTGACGATGGAGAGAATGATTGAGAAATACAACGCGGATCTGGCGAATGGACTGGGGAATTTGGTTTCGCGAGTTATAAAACTGGTAACAAATCCTAAATCCCAAGCACTAAATCCTAAACAATTTCAAGGCATTAAATCTAAAATCCAAAACTTTATCTCTAATCTTAAAATAGATGAAGCCCTTGAAGAAATCTGGAAAATTTTGCGCCAGAATAACAAATTTGTCGAGGAGAACAAGCCTTGGGAACTGGCAAAGAGCGACAGGGCAAAATTCGAGAAGGTGATGGAAAAATTGGTTTTGGATCTGTATTTGATTTCTGAATTGTTGATTCCTTTTATGCCGGAGACGGCGGAGAAAATCAAAAAAGCACTGAAATCAAAACAACCTACAATTCTATTTCCAAAAATAAAATGATTTTTCGGTACTGATTTAATGAAACTTAAAAAAGTGTAAAAAAATGATTTTGAAAAGAAAAATAAAATTTACTATCTTTTTAACGGCAACCTTTATTTTTTTAGGAATAAAGATTAATTCCGCCCAAGCA
>FWPV01014231.1_pt1 | contig 11722 bp, 6 predicted proteins | sample 2228371 | NCBI WGS metagenome assembly FWPV01 (sample SAMEA103939776, study PRJEB20133) | metagenome | reverse complement strand
CGCCGACGTGGCGCTCGCCGCCGACGCCGCGGTACGCATCCGCGCTTTCGCCCTCGCCGACGGCGCCAAGCTCTCCGAGACCACCATCCCCGCCCCTGTCTGGGACGGCCTCGCCGCAGCATATGGCAAGCTCTATGTCTCCACCCAACAAGGCGACCTGCTGTGCCTGGGGAAGAAGTAGCCGCAAGCGTCCCGCTTGCGCGCTTCCCCGGCCCTCGACAAACAGGACGCTTGTCGCTACAGGAACACGCAGTAGGAATGGGTCCGCATGCTCTCGATGACCACCGACTACGCGAACGTGAGCACCGGCTGCCCCGAGCCGTATCTCCGCCGCATCGCCGAGGCAGGCTTCTCCCACATCCACTGGTGCCACCACTGGAACACCGATTTCCTGTACACCGACAGCGAGGTCGAACAGATTGCGTACTGGCTGCGCGAGTTCGGCCTCAAGCTCACCGACCTGCACGCCTCCGCGGGCGTGGAGAAAGGTTGGTGCTCGCCCCACGACTACGAGCGACTCGCCGGCGTCGAACTGGTCAAGACCCGCATCGGCATGGCCGCCCGCCTCGGCTCCGACGTCATCATCCTCCACATCGCCGCCGAGCCCGCTGAGCCGCCTGAGCGCGAACGATACTGGATACGCCTCCGCTGCTCCCTTGATGACCTGGAGCCCTTCGCCCGACACTGTTGCGTCCGCATCGCGCTCGAGAACGGCAGCAAGGACAACTTCGACACCCTCGAGCGCGTCTTCGCACTCTACGGCCCGGAGTTTGTCGGCCTCTGCTACGACAGCGGCCACGGCAACCTCGCCGCCAACGGCCTCGACCGCCTCGACCGCGTGAAGGGCCGCCTGCTCTCCGTGCACCTCCACGACAACGACGGCACCGCCGACCAGCACAAGCTGCCCTTTGACGGCACGGTGGGCTGGCCGCGCCTTGCCCGCCTCATCGCCGCCTCGCCGTACCGCAAACCCCTCAGCCTGGAATCCAACATGGGCAGCTACCCCAAAGGCTCCGATGAGGCGGCATTCCTCCAGCAGGCGCTCCAGCGCGCCACAACGCTCGCCGGCCTCGTGTTTCGCAACCCGTGACATCCCATCATTGACACCGTGAGCTTGGCCGTGTATCCTGCTTCCGCGGCCGGGGTCCCTGTTGCACGCGCTCTGGAAAGGAGGCTGGCCATGATGGCCCGTTGGCTCGGGATTGCTGTGGTGCTGGCAGTTGGGGCGGGGCCGTTCGCCGCGGCAAGCCCCTACTCGGACTTCGTCATCAACAACACCAGCCCGGTGCTCTACTGGGGCTTGAACGAGGCGGGCGGCTGGGTGGCGGCCGACCTTGCGCCCCTGGGCGGCCTCAACGACGGCAGCTACGCCAGCGCCACGCTGAACAACGCGGGCATGCGCCCGCCGGGCTTCCCCAACATGGGGGCCGCGAACGTCGCGCCCAGCGTCAACCGCAACGGCGGCACACTCTACACAGCCCTCAACAGCATCGCGGGCGTCGGCACCGCAGCCTACTCCATGCAGGCCTGGTTCAACTCCACCGCCGCCTGGAACACTGCTGCCGTCAATTACATCTTCGCGCGTGGAGTCGGCCCAGGCGGCGGCGTTGACCTCCGCGACTCCGTCGGCGTCGGCGGAAGCTACGGCCTCACCCCCACAGGCAGGCTCTACTACTTCCCCGGCGGCACCGACGACTCCCTCCTCCGCATCGGCACCACCGTCCTCAGCACCAACACCTGGTATCACACCGTCCTCGTGCGCAACGGCGACAACATCAAGGTCTACCTCAACGGCGTCAAGGAGATCGACACCACTCGCCCGTGGCTGGGCGGCACGGGCGAGCGCTTCACCGCGGCCAACCGGATGGACTTCGGCATGAACCTGGGCCTCAGCGGCCTCTACGATGAGGTCGCGGTGTGGGACCGCGCGCTCTCGCCTATTGAGGCGCGAGCCCTCTACCTGGCCGCCTTTGGCGACACCTCGGTGGCCTCTTGCGCATACTCCCAGGCCGTCCTTGCCGGCAACCCCGAGGCCTACTGGCGCCTCAACGAGATTGCCCCTGTAGGCATCGCCGTGGACGCCACGAACCACTTCCACGACTTCGCGTACCCCACGGCCCCTTCGCGGACTGGGGCGGGACAAGACGTCGGTCCGAGGCCGCTCGCCTTCCCCGGCTTGGAGGATTCTAACAATGCCCCGCGACTCATCCGCGGCGTGGAGAACAACTCCTACCTCGGCAACGTCTCAGGTGTCCTTCCTGGCCAGAACGACTACAGCATCGAGATGTGGTTCCGTCCCGAACAGCTCCAGGTGCCCTTCGGCAGCGTCTACCTCATGCACCGCCTCGACGCCGACGCTGGCCAGACCAACTGCGGGGACTACCTCGGCCTGATCACAGTCGGGGCTCAGCCCGGACCCGTTAATCTCTTCATCTTCAACGGCGACAAGCCGGGAGACGTCCCCGGCGAAACCTTTGTCCGCGGCACCACCAGCCTCAACCTGGGTGACTGGCACCACGTGGCCATGACCCGGCAGGACAACCTCGTCCGCGTCTACCTCGATGGCCTCCTCGAGATCGAGGCCATCATGCCCCTCCTGGCCGGCACCAAGTGGGTCAACGGCACCTGGACCTTCGGCAACCGCCTCGACATGCTCACCAACAACCAGCGGTTCAACGGGAACCTCGACGAGATCGCGATCTACAGCGCCGCCTACGACGCCCCGTTCTTCCTCGGCCACTATCAGGCCGCGATGGGCATCCCCGAGCCTGCCTCCCTGTCCCTCTTCGCAGTGGGCCTCTCCGCCCTGCTCGTAGCGCGCTCTCGCTCCCGCGGTCGCAAGCCCACGCCTTGTAAGCCCCTGCACGAGGAATGATAACGCCGTGCAAGTGGGGCAGGCACCCTTCCTGCCCCCATCCAGCGCTCCAGGGCTGCAAGCCTGCGTCAGAGATGGCCGCCCGCATCGTTCTCCGTGCAAGGCCCAACAGGTGCGCCATTCGTGCCACCTCGCTTGCCCTCGCGCCGCTCCTCTGGTAAGATACCCTGGCACAGAGGCAGGCCATGAGCGCAGCCCTCCCGATGGTAGACATACTGGAAAGGATGGTGCGGGCCGTCGAGAAGGTCCGCGAGCGGCTGCTCAGCGCCTCAAAGGCGCTGGACGCCGCAGGCGTGGGTTACGCGGCCATCGGCGGCAATGCCGTCGCCGCCTGGGCCGCCACCGTGGACGAGGCGGCCGTGAGGAACACGCGCGACGTGGACATCCTTCTCGACCCCGACGATTTCGCCCTGGCTCGCCAGCCCATGGAGGCGGAGGGGTTCATCTACCGACACGTGGCCGGGCTTGACCTCTTTCTCGACGGGCCGGACGCGCGGGTAGCCCACGCTGTCCGCGTCGCCCTTGCGCAGCGCAAGGTCCACCCCCAGAGCGTCGAGCCGGCGCAGGATGTCAGGGACACGGTCAAGTTAGGCGACGGGCTGCGCGTCGTGCCGCTCCCGACTCTGGTGCGGATGAAGCTGACAAGGTTCCGCGACAGGGGCCGAACTTACCTGCGCGACCTCATTGGCGTCGGCCTCGTCACCGAGCGCGACCTGGCCGGCCTCCCCGAGCCCCTCGCCGCCCGGCTGCGCGGACTCCTCCGAAGACCCCGATCGCTAAGGCTCGTTTCCCTCTGGCCTCATGCGACCTTCAGGAAAGGATGGCACTGTGAGACGTTGGATTGTCGGCTTGCTGGTTGTTGTGGGCTCGCTCTCCGCCGTTGCGGGCGAGGCGAAGCTCCAGATTCTCCTGCCGCTCGGTCGGACGGCCTACCAGACGAATGAGGCGATCAGCTTCGCCGTTGTGCGCTCCTCGGCGGAGGCCCTGGCCGCGGGGAACCTGGTGCTGAATGTGGCTGGCACCGACGGCTCAAAGATGAGCTTCACCTTCCCGGTCGCCGCGGCGCCCGTTGTGGGCAAGGATGCGCGCGCGACCGAGCATCTCCACCTCAACGCCTGGCTCCTGCGGCCGGGCAACTACACCATCGAGGCCGCCTGCGACGGGGCGACAGCCTCCGCCGCCATCGAGGTCTACTCCCACGTCCGCAAGAGCGACTTCAAGCTCATCCCCTGGGGCCGCGCACAGAAGGAGCACAAGCTTGTCGAGGGCGAGGACAGCCTGGGCTTCAACCTCATCTACGCCCACTACACGAACGACGACGATGCGAACTTCATACGCGCGGGCTGCGACGTGATGCCCAATTGCACGATGGGCGGCGGGCACCAGATGGACCTGCGACAGGAGTGCGATTGGAGCGACCCCTATGTCGCCCGGGGCGGCACGGCGCGGGTCGTCCAGCGCGCCCTCCAGATGCGCACGCGGCCCAACGTGCCCGGCATCCACTTCTACGACGAGCCCGGCCTCACCTGGATGAAGGACCCTGCGACCGGCGAGGGCACGCCCCACGGCATCCCGGCCCAGGTGCGGGCCTACCAGAGCGCCTTCGCCCGCGAATGGCTCAGCCACCACAAGCTCGACCCGAAAAACCCCGACCACGTCCGCCAGTGGAAGCACTGGGCGCTCTGGAAGCTCGGCTTCATGGACGCCGCGTGGAAGGAGGCCGCTTTCGGCGTCAACTACGTCGAGCCGGGATACCTCACCACCACACAGAGCCAATACGGCTGGTCGGCCTTCACCGATGGCTACTACTACAACGTCGTCCGCAGCCTCCCCATCGTCAGCGGCCACGGCGGCTATCACGACTACGGCCCCGGCTACTTCAATCCCTCCTACTTCCTCGAGATGGCCCGCGCGCGCGACCTGGCCAAGCCCTGCTGGTATCTCCCCTGCTGGTATGGCGACACCACTGCCGACCAGTTCCGCCTAGAGCAGTACCTCTCGTTCCAGACAAACATCCAAGGGATGCAGACGCCGCCCGACATTGACCCCTTCGAGCCGTCCAAGAAGCCGGCCGCCCAGGGCGTTGTGGAATCCAACCACCTCATGGCCCGCCTCGGCACCATCTTCACCACCATGCCCGTCACAAGGCCCCCCGTCGCCATGCTCTACAGCCTCTCCGACCTCATCCACCAGCAGATCGAGACCAGGGGCAAGGTCAACTACGCCCACGAGAGCGACCAGGGACGCAACCTGCCCCTCACCTACCTCGCCGGCAAGCTCATCCAGCAGCAGTTCATGGTAGTTGTAGAAGACGACGTCCTTGATGGCACGCTCGCCGCGAACCACAAGGCGGTCATCCTGACCTCCATCAAGCACCTCGAACCAACTGTGGTCGCCGCGTTGGAGGACTTCGCGGCGAAAGGCGGCCTGGTGCTGGTGACGAGCGATTGCACGGTGGCGATCAAGGGGGCGACGAATCTGGGCGTGACCCCTGCAATGCCCGACGCCAAGATCATCGCCGAACTGGCCAAGGAGAAGAAGTACAAGGAGATGGCGCCCTACACCACCGTCGGAAAGTGGTTCCAGGGCGCTATGCCGCTCGCCAAGGCCATCAAGGCCCAGCTCGAGCGGGCCGGCATCAAGCCCGTCTTCGAGTGCGACAACCCCTACATCGTCGCCACCCGCCAGGCCGCGGGCGACATCGAATACATCTTCGCCGTCAACGCCGAATATGACTATAAGGCGAACCAGTATCTCTCGATGAAGCCCGCCGTGGCCACCATCGCCCTGCCCGACGGCGGCCGCAGCATCTTTGATGCGGTGCGCGGAGGGCGCGTCGCCGAACTCAAGGGCGGAAAAGGCACCATCCGCTTCGGCCCAGGCCAGATGCGCGTCTTTGCCCTCACTGAGCCGCGGCCACTTGAGGTGAAGGCGCTTGCACCAGTGCTGACGCGCGACTTGACGCTGGCCAGCGCGCCCATCCGCGTGGAGCTTGGCGCCACGCTGGTCAATGACATGCGGCAGGTCGTCTCAGGCTCCGCGCCGCTACAGATTCAGGTGATTGACCCCCTCGGCGCGACCCGCTACGAGCGCTACGTCGCCACGCGCCTCGGCTCCGCAACCCTCAGCCTGCCCCTCGGCGCCAACGACCCCGCTGGACAATGGAAGGTCGTCGTCCGCGAACTCCTCAGCGGCACCGAGGACTCCGTGGCCTTCAACTACACGCCTCCAGAAAAGTGCGGGACGATTGCGGGCGCGACCCATCGCGCGGTCTTTTTCCCGCCCGATTTCGACCGCGTGCACCGCTTCGCCCGCGTGAACCGCACCGCCACAATCGTTGTGGGCGCGAGCGACTACAACAAGGCCGCTGCCGAGCGCCTGGCCCGAATCCTTGAGCCGTGGGACCTCCGCTGCAAGATCGTGGACGCGAAGGAGGCCAACAGGCCGCGCGAGCTGAAGCCTGAGGAGGCCGAAACCTGGGTCGGCATCGAGTTCGGCCGCGCTAAGCCCGGCCGCGAGAACTCGCCCGCAAAGGCCGGCTTCGACATCGTCGGCCACGTCATCCTCATCGGCACGCCCCAGGACAACCCCCTCATCGCCCACGTCGAGAAGATGAAGGTGTTGCCGTATGCCCCGAAGGCCGATGAGATGCCCGGCCGCGGCCGCGGCTACATCGCCTGGCAGCGCGACATCATCGGCCACGGCCAGGAGAGCATCACCCTCATCGCCCACGACGCCGAGGGCATGGCCGAGGCCATCGGCACCCTCTACGAAATGGTCGCAGGCATCCAGGCCCTCACGCCCTGGCGAATGCCCGCCGCACACTCCATCGCCCCGGCAACCTCCGCCCCTGGCCTGCTCCCCACGCTCAAGACCGCCTGGGTCGCCATCCTGCCCGACCGCGTGGACGCGATGAAGGCCCTAACAAAGACCATCCGCGTGCTGACCCACGACGAGTCCCTGAGCAACCTGAGCGCGGATGGCAAGCTGTTGAGCCAGACGGCCGTCGCCCCCGGCGAGCGCGAGAAGGTGGCCGCCGAGCTGCGGCCCGACCCGCAGAACGCCTCCCGCGACCTGCCCAAGGAGAACCTGCCCCGCGACCGCATCGTGAAGCTCATGGCCACGAAGCCGCCCATCACGGCCGTCGCCTTCTGGGGCGGAACGCTCATCACCTACGACGCCACAGGCGCGCCCAAGAGCCGCCAGCAGATGCCCCAGGACATCACGGCCCTGGCCTGGCTGGGCGACACGCTCGTCGTTGGCCTCGCCGATGGCCGCGTCGTTGCCCTCAGCACAAAGTAGGGCGTGCCTACTTCCACGCGCAATCAAGGACGAGGACGACGGCGAGGACAAGGACGATTGCAACCGCCTACCCTCCCGAACGTATTGGAGCCAATGCCAATGCGGCAGGCTGCATGCTCTTGGCTCTTCAGAGTTTGTGGGTCCCTCCGAGGGGCGTGTGCACGCCGCTTCTGGATGCTCTGCCCGAAGCGGCGGCCCGGTTGCGCGTCGATGATGAGGGTGGCCAGTTCATGACGCAGTTCGCCGAGAATCGTCAGGCTCTCAGTCGGCCACTTCGCGGTCTGGGCCCACGCGCGCATGCAGAAGGGGGCGGCTTGGGCCATCTCCGCCCTGAGTGCGGTGACGTGGAGCATGATGAAAAGGACTCCATAAGTGCTTATGCCGCAACAGGTTGTGGCTACAGCATGGGCATTGGTATTGGAAGCTGCGGGAGGGCGCTTGCCCTCGCCCTGCTCTGCTGCTTTGGCAGCGGGTGCGAGAAGGCCGAGGGGCCGGCCACCCCGAAGCCCGAGATCGTCTCTACGAAGTCTGGCATCGAAATGGTCGCCATCCCCGGCGGCTGGTTCGAGATGGGCAGCCGCACAGGACAGGCCGACGAGCGTCCGCCGCACAAGGTGTGGGTTGACGCCTTCCTCATAGACCGCTACGAGGTGACGCAGGAGCAGTACAAGAAACTCGTCCTCGCCGACCCCGCGCATTTCAAGGGGGACAGGCTGCCCGTCGAGATGGTCAACTGGGGCGACGCGGCGCTCTACTGCAACGCCCGCTCGCGGGCCGAGGGCTTCAGCCCCTGCTACGACCCCGAGACCGCGCAATGCGACTTCAGCGCCGACGGCTATCGCCTGCCCACCGAGGCCGAGTGGGAGTACGCCTGCCGAGCGGGAACCAGGAGCGATTACCCCTTCGGTAACGACCCGCGCCTCCTCGCCGACCACGCCTGGTTTGCCAACAATTCGGGGAACCGGACCCACCCCGTTGGCACAAAGGCGCCCAACCCCTGGGGCCTGTTTGACATGCTGGGGAACGTGGCCGAGTGGTGCAACGACATATACGACAAGGGCTACTACGCTGTGAGCCCCGAGCGTAACCCCACCGGCCCCGCCGAAGGCAAGCTCTACGTTCTGCGCGGAGGAGCGTGGAACTCGAAGGCCGATGCCTGCCGCTCTGCCGGCCGCATGGGGGAGGCGCCGGGCATGCAGGACGCCTGCTTCGCCCGCGACGCCATCGGCTTCCGATGCGTTCGGCGGCTCAAGAGCGGTGGCGGGGAGTGTGCTCTTTCGCGCGAAAGAGCACCACTCCCCCACCCCACACCCGGCCCCGAAGGCACCAAAGGCCGGCCCGCGCCGAAGACCGGGCTCGTATATGGCGACGTCTATCTGCAACACAATACCGGCCCCGGCCATCCCGACAGGCCCGAGCGGCTGACGGCAATGGTGGACCGCCTCAAGCAGAAGGGCCTCCTGGAGCAGATGCTCGCCATCAAGCCCGCCCCCGCAGCCATCGAATGGGTCACCACCATCCACTCCCAGCAATACGTCGAGCGGCTCAAGAAGGGCTGCGAGGAGGGCGTGCCGTTCATGGACACGCGCGACTCGCCCGTGTGCAAGGCGACGTTCGAGGTCGCCCTCAACGCCGTCGGCGGCATCCTGGCCGCGGCCGACGCCGTGATGGAGGGGAAGATTCGCAACGCCTTCTGCGCCGTCCGCCCGCCCGGCCACCACGCCCTCCGCGACCAGGCGATGGGCTTCTGCTACTTCAACAACGTCGCCATCGCCGCTCGCTACCTCCAAGAGAAGCACAAGCTGGCCAAAGTGCTCATCGTGGACTGGGACGTCCACCACGGCAACGGCACCCAAGCGGCCTTCGACGGCGACCCGACGGTCTTCTACTTCAGCGTCCACCAACACCCCTTCTACCCCCGCACTGGGCTGGCGACTGACCGCGGGGTGGGGAAGGCCGTGGGCACAAAGCTCAACGTGCCGCTCCCCGCCGGCTCGGGCGACGCAGAGTACAAGAAGGCGTTCGAGGAGCAGTTGCGCCCCGCCGCCCTCGCGTTCAAGCCCGACTTCGTGCTCATCTCGTGCGGCTTCGACGCCCACGAGGGCGACCTGCTGGGGCGGATGAAGGTGACGACCCCCTGCTACGCGGAGCTGACGCGCATCGTGAAGGGCATCGCCGAGAAGTGCTGCGGCGGACGCCTCGTCTCAGTGTTCGAGGGCGGCTACAACCTCGACAACCTCGCCTCCGCCGCCGAAGCCCACGTGCGGGCGCTTATGGAGTAGGCCAGCAGGATGCTCTTCCACACCTGGGTCTTCGTCGTCTTCTTACTTATCGTCTATCCCATCCACCTCGCCACGCGGGGCACACGGCTCAAGCTCCCCTGGCTCCTCTTTGCATCGTACGTCTTCTACGGCTGGTGGAACCCGCTCTACCTCCTATTGATCGTGACCTCGACGGCGGCCGACTACCTGGCAGTGCGGGGCATGAACCGCTCGCGCCGCAAGAAGCCCTGGGTCGCCTTCAGCGTCCTCATCAACCTCGGCATGCTCGGCTTCTTCAAGTACGCAGGCTTTCTCACCCAGAGCCTCAACGATCTTTTCGCGGTCCTCGCTGTTCCCTACGCCGTCCCGGTGCCCGACATCCTCCTGCCCGTCGGCATCTCGTTCTTCGTCTTCCAGTCAATGACCTACACGATTGACTGCTATCGCGGCCAGATGGACGAGGAGCCGAGCTTTATCCGCTACGCAACCTATGTGTCGCTCTTCCCCCAGCTTGTGGCCGGGCCGATAGAACGCTCGACGAATCTGCTCCGCCAACTCCGCGAGACGCCGCCCATCACGCGGCACGACGTTGCCGACGGCCTGTCGCTGTTCCTCGTCGGCCTCTTCAAGAAGCGAGCGCTCGCCGACTACTTGGCGATGTACGTGGACCCCGCCTACAGTAACCCCGACCAGTACGGCGGACTGGCCCTCCTCCTGGCCACAGTGGCCTTCGGATGGCAGATATACTTCGACTTCGCGGGCTACACGGACATGGCCCGCGGCATCGGGCGCATGTTGGGCATCCGCATCATGCTCAACTTCAACAACCCCTATCTCGCCACGGGCCTGGGCGACTTCTGGCGGCGCTGGCACATCAGCCTCTCGTCCTGGTTCCGCGACTACGTCTACGTCCCCCTCGGCGGCAACCGTAAGGGCGAGTTGCGCACCTACGTCAACATGGCTATCACGATGATCGTCTCGGGCCTCTGGCACGGGGCGAGCTGGACGTTTGTCATCTGGGGCGCGCTCCACGCCCTCGGCCGCATCGCCACGCGCAGACTGGAGTCCACCCAGTTCTACGCCGAGCGGGTGCCCATCGCCGCCAAGCGCCTCCTCGTCTTTGCATTCGTCACCTTCGCGTGGATTTTCTTCCGCGCGCGCACCCTGGGCGACGCGTGGCTCATCGTGCGCCGCATCTTCGGCGCAGCCTGGGCCGACCCACGCTTCCCAATCCTCGAGCTAGGACTCCTTGCCGCCGTTTGGGCCTATCAGTGGGTCTATGAATCCAGGCTGCGGCAGGCGGTGCTCGGCTCGGCGCCCGTTCGCATCGCGCTTGTTGTCCTCATGGCACTCTACGTCGCCGCCTGCTGCGGCGGAGGCGACAAGGCGTTCATCTACTTCCAGTTCTGAGGCCGAGATGTCCGACAAGATTGACCTCCGCTTCGGCTCAAACGACGTGCGTCTCTCCCCGCGAGAGTGGGTGATCGCCCTGGCCATCATCTTCGCCATCCTCGCCCTCACGCCCCTCGTCTGGCCTCTTGTCGAGCCGCTCCGCCTCCAGCCCGACCACCGCCTGCCCTTCAGCCTGGGCCACGACTACTACGCCTATGCCCGCCTCGCCCGCGCTGCCGCCTCACGCGGCCACACCCTCGTCGTCGGCGACAGCGTGGTCTGGGGCCACTACGTGCAGACCGACGGCACGCTCACCCACTACCTCAACGAGCTGGCGGGCGAGGAGCGCTTCGCCAACCTGGGCGTGGACGGCATTCACCCAGCCGCAATGCTCGGCCTCGTCTCCTTTCACGCCCGCGCCATCCGCAACCGGAACGTCATCCTCCACTGCAACCCCCTGTGGATGAGCTCGCGCCAGGCCGACCTCCAGGACACGAAGGAGCGGCCGATCAACCACCCGACACTCATCCCGCAGTTCCGGCCGCACATCCCACAATACAAGGAGCCGTTCGGCGAACGCCTTGGCATCGCCATCGAGCGCCACATCCCCTTCCACGCCTGGAAGAAACACATCCAGGCGGCCTACTTCCGTGGCATGGACCTCCCGTCGTGGACGGTCGAGCGCCCCTACGAGTGGCCAATCGGGGCGGTCACCCTGACGCTGCCATCGCCCAACGAGGAGCCCTCGCCGAAGCCCGACAGCCGCCCGTGGACCGAGCAGGGCCTCACAAGGCAGCCCTTCGCCTGGGTGGAGCTGGACACCTCGCTCCAGTGGCGCTTCTTCCGGGAGACAGTCTCCCTGCTTCGCAGCCGGGGCAACCGCGTCTTCGTC
>FWPV01014225.1_pt1 | contig 11722 bp, 4 predicted proteins | sample 2228371 | NCBI WGS metagenome assembly FWPV01 (sample SAMEA103939776, study PRJEB20133) | metagenome | reverse complement strand
TGACCTGTGCCATTAGTAGGTGTTACCGCTCCTATATTGAATGTTCCATTACCACAGTTCGTTAAGGTAGCTGCTGTTGTTAGTACAGCTGCTGATGGTGGATTATTATTGACTACTGTAACATCTGTAAAATTTGAGGTACAGCCTGCACTGCTTACTGTCCAACGGATGATTGCAGTACTTCCATTGGGTACACCGGTTACTGTTGTACTTGTTAAGTTCGCATCGGTGATTACTGCTGTTCCACTAAACACACTCCACTGACCTGTGCCTACTGTTGGAGTGACTGCTCCAATATTAAATGTTCCATCTCCACAGTTTGTTAATGTAGCAGCTGTCGTTAATGTAGCCGCTGATGGACCATTATTATTCACTAGTGTAACGTCTGTCATACTAGAAGTACATCCTGCGCTACTAACTGTCCAACGAATAATCGCTGTACTTCCAGTTGGCACACCTGTTACTGTCGTACTCGTTAGATTCGCATCGGTTATGACGGCTGTTCCACTAAAAACAGTCCATTGACCGGTTCCTACTGTTGGTGTTACGGCTCCAATATTGAATGATCCATTATTACAATTCGTTAAGGTTCCCGCTGTTGCCAGTACTGCTGATGGTGGATTGTTATTGGTAAGTGTTACATCCGCTGTTGTTGGTGTACATGTGCCGTTACTGACTGTCCAACGTAAAGTAGCTGTTGTTCCAACAGGTACACCTGTTACTGTTGTATTAGATAAAGCCGCAGTGGTAATAGTTGCAGTTCCACTGATCAAACTCCATGCTCCCGTACCAACAGCTGGCGTAACAGCCGCCATTGTAAAATTTCCATCATTACATTTAGTCTGGTTAGGACCAGCATCGGCATTAGATGGAAGCGCTTGCACTACCGTAGTAAGGTTTTTAATATTATTACATCCCACCCCTGAAGGATTCCCATTACACTCAGTAGTAGGATCTGTTGGTGGTGCCACATCATCATTGGTGGCATCAGGATCTGTGACATCTGCTGCACGTAGAATTCTGGCTGATGTATTTAAGTTGCCGCCTGATGGAAAAGAACCAATGGTTCCCTTTACCACATAAGTAACTACTGCACCATTATCCATACTCAGCACATCTGTAAATGTAGTACCACTAAATGTACCACCCACACCTGTAGCCGTACCTGATGTAACAGTAGCTGATACCAAACTCAGATTTGTCAATTCCGTAGGCACCACAAAACTGACCGTTGCATCTCCTGAATTATTGGGACCATTATTTCTGGCGATGAATGTGTAAGTTACTTCGGTGCCTACGCAAATATTGGTGAGGTTGCCTACTAAGCTGACGATTTCAAGATCTGCTTCCTGATAGTTAATCGCTACTGTTAAATTTTGTTCAGTACTAAAAACGTTCATCCAAGTGTCGATAACAGCTTCATTACCAAACTGCTCATTGGCAGCTCCTGCTGCACCCGCATTCAATCCCCATTTATGACCATTTGTTTCACTGGATTGTCCCGGTCCATTATCAAGATTTGTTGTTGGAGATGATGCAATTGCACTACCTGCATAAGTAAGCAATTGATCGTCCCAATAAATCGTATAAGCAGGCGCTCCGGTTCCATTTGTTCTCGTAAACTTTATACCCCCCACATTTTTCTCAGCATCAGCTAAAGGAAAATGCACTTCACCTGCTAAGGTTACTGCATTGATTTTTATGTTTCCGCCATTTACAATGAAGTTACCTTGTCCATCCTTACCATCCCATGAAACGGAATTAGCTCCAGCTACTGCATCACCACGAATCGTTAAATCAACGTTATCGGTATAATCACCATCATTGTTTGCATCAATTAAAATACGATATGAACCTGCAAGGTTTGAGTTGAAGTTTATAAAACCACCTGTTAATGGTGCGGTTGTACTAAACTTACCGGGTGTACCTTCCTTGCCTACCAATGTAAGATCAGTTAATACGGGTACTATCGGAACAGAAGTGTATAACCAAGTGGTTCCACTGCCATAAATACTCGTTGCAATATTTGCGGTAGCCGGAAGATTAGCGGCATCTGGTGTACTATAAAATATCTTATGGGTAATATTGGTTGCATCATCTGCCGAATTAGGCGTATGATAATCATAGGCCACTGCCGGATTATCAACTGCATTTTCTACAGCTGCATTGGGAGCACTTCTAAAAGCAGAGGTACCTATATTAACGCCTGAATTATATCTTAATCCCTTATTATTTGCAAAAAATGCAAACTGAAAAGGTTGAAATCCTGATTGAGGCTCTACTAAATATTGATATCCGTCTTTCGAAAGAACAGTAAATTTTCCCTGATGACAGAATTGATTTTGTGCAGCTCCTAAGTCTGCTGAAAAAACAGTTTGATAAACCCTTCCATTTAATCTCACACCGCTACTAACAACTGTGGCATCCCACGCAACAATATATCTTGAGTTTGATTGTTGATTGCCCATCCCCCAACTTGCGTTAGCCGTTAACGTTGTTGCATTTAGTGCATCTGTACCATTCACAACAGCATTAGAAGTACCTACAAAATCAACTACCCAAATTCCCTCTTGTCCAACACCAACTGTAACTGTATAAGCTGTATAACCTCCATCAGTACCTCCATCTAAAGTGGGTCCTACTAATTCTTGTGCTCTACTTGAAATTCTTCCGGTAGTTGTGCCTGTTCCACTATTATAAGTGCTCCCGTCTGGCGCTAAAAGATTAATAGTACCTGTTTGTGTCGTGGATCCCGTACCAACTACTCCTTGTGCACTTGAACCTACATGAATAACTTCTCCAACTTTTGCATATACAAAATGTCTTCCCGGATTTGGAAATTTAATTCCGACTACAGGATTATCTGCTATATTACCAGTAGTACTTAACAAAGAAGCCCTGTTACCCGTAGCTCCACTGGGATACAAATTCTTACTCCCCTCTCCAAAAACCACGAGAGCAGAACAACAAAAAACTAAAACACCTAAAAATCGCTTTAATATATCATTACAATTACCCATGAATCACTCCAATAATTAAGTAATACAATGTCTTGTCCATTTGAAAAAAGGATATTGGATTTCGTGGTCGCTTAGGAATATTGGATGGTTTTCACAGGAAATAATCAGGCAAACCATGTATGGAATCATTTCCATCTTAACATGATCTTCCGGTAAAATTTGCAAAGGATTACAAGGGATACTGATACAGGAATCGCTCAACGAAAATATCATTTAAAGGCTTTGATTTTCTTTATCAAAAACTACCTTTCAATTTCATCGAAATACTTACCAATAAAGGATTGTAAAGAAATAAGCAGCGAAAAAATTCATACACTGATTTGCGTATTTAACACATAAAAAATATGTGTTGAAACATAAATTTTTGCTCTAAAAATTGACGTCACTTTTTAATAGCATTTTAATATGCTTACCATTGAGACAACAGAAATCGCTTTATGGAAACCGATACATCAATTTTGTATTGAATTGATTGTATTTTGTTGAATAAATGAGTTCTTCACTCTTACAAAGCTCTTTTACCGAGTAATGGAACGCAGATTTTTATAATGGATTATGATTATAGTCTTCTAACTGCGCCAATCATGATAATCATGATGATCTGCAGCCCAAAAAAATTTGCATAATTCGGCATTCAAGAGATATTACACAATCTCAAAAGACTATTTTTTAGTATTCTTTTTCTTACCCTTACCTTTTAGCATAGGTTTTGTATCCATTTTCTTCTGCTCAGGCTCATCTTCATCATCCAATGAAACCGTTGCCTGCGGATATTTTTTAATGGCTCCATACTTCGGATACGAAGGATGATACTGAATCGTATCATTCACCGAATACTTCTTTCCATTTTTGGCAAAATAATTGACCAACTGCAAGGTATTCTCAGAAACAGGCAATACAAAAGAACCATCTGCACCCAATACCTGTATCCATTCCTGTTGTGTTCTCAAATCACGCATGCCAACAAAAGATTGCACCTGCGGTTCATCTTTTTGCACACTGTCTTTAAAGTCAAAAAATAATTTTACTACTGCTTTCCCTTTTTGTTCTACTTCATAGATATCATCCAGCCCTTGCCCGCCCGGACGATTAGAGCTAAAATATTTTTTTCCTTCCTTCCCATCAATCAAATAAAAATCGTCTGCAGCTGAATTAAATGGATACGGCAAATGCACCAGTATTCCATCTGCAGTATCTGTCTTCAATATATTTTCCATTTCATAGATATCCAATCCACCTCTCCCATCCATTCGATTACTAGAAAAACGAAGTCTACCTGAACTATCAAAGGATGGAAAGATTTCATCTGCCGTACTATTCACAACAGCACCCAAATTACAAGGTGGCGACCAGAAGCTATCACGCTCTTTGATACTGTAATACAAATCCATACCACCAAAACCTCCGGGCTTATCACTGGCAAATACCAGTAATTGTCCTTTTGGATCAATAGCAGGATGCATCATATGGTATTGTGATTTCGCATTGTATAAAAAAGGCTTGGGCATTTTCCAATGTCCACTATCACGAACAGAATAATACAAGGCATTGCGAATGATAATGAGTTGATCTTCTTTTTTATTCACTTTCGGAACGCGCTTACCTACCGGATCTGTTGCTGTAAAAAACAAGGTATCACCCGATGGCGATAATGCAATAGCACCTGAATGCGCATAACTACGATTAAGATTGGCTGACATCGTATCTACAATCAATGAATCTGTTCCACTTTCTGATCGTGCGTACAATATTTTTTGATAAGGAAGTCCTGTCCACTTGTAATAGATCATTTCAGCACTATCTATTTCTCTGTCAGAAGTAATCAGATATCCTTGATCAAATGCAATAAACCCAAATTCGGAAGCAGCAGTATTGATTTGTTTCAGGTTGCTGATCCTCCAAACTGTACTATCATGTACTTGTGTGATGGCTTTTCTACAAGATTGTAATAAGTCATCTACCGGTTTACTTCCTTTTTGCAGCTGATACTTTTTTAATACACGAATTGACTTCAAATAAAAACCGTTATTTTTTAAACAAACTGCATACCGGTATTGATCTTCGAGATTTTTATTTTTGGGATGGATGAGTTTTTCATACCAGGGTAAAGCTTCTTGATTCATTCCCATCTTTTCATAAGAGAGTGCAACAATACGAGCGATCTCAAATCTGCTTCTTGCTGAATCTTTTTCAAAAGCGAGTAACCCTTTTTCCAGTGATAAACTGTACTCCGCAGCATTCAAATGAAATGTTGCCTCCCGTACCAAGGATTGTGTCAAAGACATTTTCCATGATAACAGGAGGATCAAGAACCAACAACATTTCTTCATGAGAGGGACATCGGATTTAAAAATAACGTGGACTGGTAATTCTTAAAGACGCCAGCAAGGGAACCAAAGCATAACCAATGGAAATTTCATGCGAGCCGCCAAAATAAGTATTCAATCCACCTATACTAAAGTCATAAGAATAACCAATGCGCATACCGCGAGCAGGGTACACCTGAACACTGGCAGCAGCTGCTGCTCTTTTCACCAAATCTTGCTGTAATGAATCTTTCCGTGTAAAATTTAAACTGGTTCTGTAAGAGCCGCCTACCCAAATTTTTTCATCGATCAATATAAATGCATTCAGATCTGCATTGGTAGGCTGGTTAAAATTTTCCTTGATCAAAAATGAAGGATAGAATTTTATTTTATGACTCACCGGAATAACCACACCTGACATCAAGAAAAAATGTCGTTTTTGCGGAACAATGATGTTTCGTTTATCACCTGTATAATTCACATTGTTATTGAAGAGATTAGCTGCTGATAATCCAACATAGAAATCATCGTTGCTTAGATAGAAACCAAATTTGCCATCCATTAGTATGGTGCTCGTCAACTTAGCTTGCAATAATGGGTCACCATTGGTGGCAGAAATAAATCTTGTGCCATCCAATTGATATTGTGAAAACCCGATTCCAATACCCGATGACAGTGTAGTTCTTTCTGAAACACGAATACGATAAGCTACAGACAAAAACGGACTTAAGTGTTTCTGCAAACCAATTTCATCTTTGGTGATATGCAATCCAAAACCCAGGTTCTTTTTATGCAACCCTTTCTCCAATGTCAGTAACATGGTTTTAGGGGCACCTTGTAGTTCTGTCCATTGTTGACGATACGTAACATTCATATTGAATTCTCTGTTCCCTGCATAACCCGGGTTTAATGCCAATGCATTGAACATGTATTGCGTATACAATACTTCCTGTTGTGCTAAAGCATGATGAAGAGAACAGATGAATGATATGATGAGTATGTATTTGCGCATGTTAACGTAAAATGGTCACAAAGCCTTTGAGAATTTCAAAACCGGCTGTCTGATTTCCTGAATGATTGACTTTAAGGATATAGAAATAAGTTCCGTCCGGTAAACCTGTTCCTGCAAAACGGTTGGTACTTGAATATCTTTTGGTTTTGAATACTTCATTCCCCCATCTGTTATACACCACTAATTCATTATCCGGAAACTGATCGATATTGATTATGTCGAAGAAATCATTTTGCCCATCGCTATTGGGTGTAAATACATTCACGAATTTTAAGAGTGAGGATGCGGCACCTGCTGACACTCCTAAAAACTTCGATAGATAAAACTGTGTAGTCCCATTCACTTCAAAAGAAGCACTGTTCACTACCGCATGACCGATGGGTGTACTGGTAGTAATATTTCCGGGCATACTGGATGGCGTTGAAAGAGGTACGGCTTTCCAACTACCATTATGAAACATTCCTACATAAGAGTTTTCTTTTTTTGCCGCAAAACTTTGCCCTTCATTGGGAAGGTTGTGTTGCAAGCTCATAGTGAAATGATTAGGTGTACTGCGTTTTTTTTCAAAATGCCAGGTGGTATTTACTGTAGAGTCGCGCAATGCAGAACCTGTGGTAGCAGCTGTATATGTACCCATGAATACAGTTGCCGACATATCTTCTGTTTGATCTTTAGCCATCAGTTTTACCGGATGATAATAAAACTGATCATCCCGTTCACCCATGGGGAATACATATTCCTTTTCTTTTTTCATGTTACGCAGGATCAGGTGACTGCCACCTGGGGTTTCACCGGTAACAACAAAACTTTTATGATGATAGCCCAGAATAGTAGCTGTACCCGTATCATTACCCAACACAGCCGTTTTACCAAATAAGTACAGATGCCCCGATTGAAAAGAAAGTGAACTGGTTATATTGATATCTGATTCTAATTGAACGCCATCAGGATTATTGATGATGAGATTAGCGAATGAAGGTCCATTCATAGCGGCTGCACTGTAATAACTATTGATGCTTTGTTTACGGAAAGTGTTGTTGAAAAGTTGGGTAGTTCTGAATTCAATCGTAGCGCCATCGACAGAGTTCACATTCCCATTCTCATCCAGCAGTTTAGAGCCTGGTTGGTTGATCCATTTTTCACCCATGAAAATAATTTGGGACTTTTTAGTAGAGAACAAGGTTGTCTGATGATTAAAATTTCCAAAAAAAGCCACCGGTTCTTTATCTGCAATGAAAATGTTGGTACCTGAGAAAGTATGAATAGCTGATTGGCTTAGTGTATAAGAACACTTCCCTACTAAACATAAAGTGAGGATGATGATTTTTAATGTGCTTATTTTTTTTGTCATCATATTCATTAAAATTCTTCACCTCCCGTATCAATTGGTATTCCATCTATGTGAGGATCTAGCAGATCAAATGTTACAGAAACAATTATTTCAAGACCAGGTGTGATTCTAAGCGTATGAGTAGTACTAGTATTATAAAAATTTAGAAAGAATATAGGGAATTGACCCACAAAATCATTTGAAAACCATGGAACGATATCGATGTATGGCATAACAATACCACGTGTAAAATTAGGCATATTAATATCCGTAAGAAATTCCCCCCCTCCATTTAGATTTGCAAACTCATTCATAGGAGCATTTGTAACAGTGATACTCAAATTCGTACCCCAGTAAGTCAAGCCAAATTGAGCTTGTAGTTCTGCTATAAAATTCACAAAAAGTAATCGAGTTTCACCTGGGCCTATATCAATGGGTAATGATTGATTTGTAGAAGTAGATGTCCATAAATGAGAAAGGTTCATTCTTTTTTGAATGGTGACATATCTGTTGACAAATGGTGCCAGTGTTACTTCTCCTTGGTCATTTACTACAAGATATTTGCTATTGCGTCTAGCAGTTCTTTCCACAGGACCTTCATTAGCAAAACCTCCGAAGCCAGGTGAAGCCATGCTAGAGTTAATGCCTAACTTTAATTTTCCTTTATATGAACTGGACCCTACTCCATCAACCGTAACACCACTATTGAATATTTTATTCCCCCCAAATGTTTGTGTAGCAGTAGTTACGACACCTCTGGCGGTAGGGCTGGCATCAGGAATATTAAGTGTTAGTGTATTACCATCTGGTGATATAGCACTGTTAACATCATTACCGGAGGTACCGGTATTGATTGTGTTCACTGCACTGGCCATTAGTTTAAATTGAACCCAATTGTTTCCTGTGACAGGTCCGCGTAATTGATACAAACTGTCTGTTTCTAAAACGTAGACCAACATTCCTTCCTTTCTTCGCTGTATAGTAATATTATCTCTGATGGCTTTAGTTCGTACAGCCATAAAACCCCCATGTCCTAATGTATCAATATGTGTAGGATAAGTATCTGCCGGGGAGCTAGGGTTAATGGGCATAGCCACCCTTACCTGCGCGTTTAACACAATACAAGTAAAGAAGATACATCCGATGAATAATACTATTTTTTTCTTCATACTATGATACTATTGTATTGTTAAGGTCATGTTTCCGTTATAGTTCTGTTTCAACAGGTACACAACGTAATTCTCAGTATGACCACTGGCATTTTGAAATGAAACAACATGTCTGTAATAACCATCATTATTCAGCAAAGAACCTAAGGCTGTAATTTGAACATCGGGTTGTCCTTGATCCCATGCTTCGGGATATGCAATCACTACTCTTTGTGCGCCTGTTGGTGAAAATGAATAATTAGAAAAGCTTCTGGATGAACCGAATACTTTTTGTGACAAGCCTAATATATCATCTCTGGTAGGAATAAAATCTCCTTCCAAAGGTGTGCCATTTGGTTCGGTCATGAATCCAACATATCTTCTAAGAGAAAAATTAATCGTGAAACTTGCCTGAGCTTGTTTACTATCTGTTGTTAATACGGTATTATAAAAAGTAGTGCTTGAATTTCTGGGGAAAGTAGCAGCTTGCGTACCATTTACCCAGGGACCGAAAGGATCTCCCTGAGTAGGTTGTGTAAAACCGATCTGCGCTTGTCCGCCCACTGTTACGGTTGTAATTTCAGTTGTAGTAGGTGCTCTACGAATACCCCAGTTCAATGTGGCATCCAATGAAGTTCCGGTAGCCATTCTTTCTAAAGTAAGCGGAGAGTTTGTATAGGTTGTTCCGCTATAGGTCAAGGTCAGTGATGCACCTGGAGCATGTGTTGGATAAAACAATCGCTCCAACCATTGCGCAATATCATTGGTACCCGGATTTGTTCCGGTAAATACGGATGCTGTAATGGGTCTGTTACCATTGAATGCAGAACCACCGCCACCGGATCCATCTGCACCATCTTGTACTAATATTTGCCAATCAGCTCCATCATAGATATACACTTTTTTAGTACTAGTATTTCTGTACAACGAATAAAGTCCGATATCACCGGTTGGTGCAGTGTCAAATTCACCCATCCAAAAAAAGCCTGCACCAGCAGGGCCTTCAGCACCCGGCTCACCTTGCAAACCATCTTTGGCAATGATGACCCATATATTATCATTGATATCTTCGCTGAAAACAGACATATAAGTGATACCAGTGCTTGTTCTGCGATAAATGAGATAAGGTAAATAAGGAAGAGGGTCATAACCCAACTCGCCCAACCAGTATAAGTTAATTCCATCCTGAGCAATGATTTGCCAAACAGATCCATCCCAGATATAACTTCTTTTCAAAGTTGTATTGTAGTAACCCATGTTTAATGTGGGAGTAGTAGGTGCATCTGCTAAAGGTCCTTGCCATACGACACTGATACCATTGGCACCGGCAGGTCCTGCAGGACCTTGTGCACCCTGTGGTCCTTGTGTACCCGTTGCTCCTGCAATTCCATCTTGTGATAATATTTCCCAACTATCTCCATCCCATACATAACTCCTTTTATCTGCTGTGTTGTAATAGGCCATGTTCAACGTCGGACTACCAGGGGCTGTTGCTAAACTTCCTTGCCAACTCAAACTCACACCATTTGTTCCTGCAGGACCTTGTAATCCTTGAATACCTTGTGGTCCTTGCGCGCCTGCAGCTCCATCGCTTCCATCTTGTGATAAAATCTCCCAACTATCTCCATCCCACACATAACTTCTCTTATCTGCTGTGTTGTAATAGGCCATGTTCAATGTCGGACTACTCGGTGCTGTTGCTAAACTTCCTTGCCAACTTAAACTCACTCCATTTGTTCCTGCAGGGCCTTGTAATCCTTGGATACCTTGTGGACCTTGCAAACCTGTAGCGCCATCCTGTGATAATATTTCCCAACTATCTCCATCCCATACATAACTTCTTTTATCTGCTGTGTTGTAATAGGCCATGTTCAACGTCGGACTACCAGGTGCTGTTGCTAAACTTCCTTGCCAACTCAAACTCACGCCATTTGTTCCTGCTGGGCCTTGTAATCCTTGGATACCTTGTGGTCCTTGCAAACCTGCAGCTCCATCGCTTCCATCCTGTGATAATATTTCCCAACTATCTCCATCCCATACATAACTCCTTTTATCTGCTGTGTTGTAATAGGCCATGTTCAATGTCGGACTACCAGGTGCTGTTGTTAAACTTCCTTGCCAACTCAAACTCACACCATTTGTTCCCGCCGGGCCTTGTAAGCCTTGGATACCTTGTGGCCCTTGTGCACCTGTAGCACCATCGCTTCCATCCTGTGATAAAATCTCCCAACTATCTCCATCCCATACATAACTTCTCTTATCTGCTGTGTTGTAATAGGCCATGTTCAATGTTGGACTACCCGGTGCTGTTGCTAAACTTCCCTGCCAACTCAAACTCACACCATTTGTTCCTGCAGGGCCTTGTAATCCTTGGATACCTTGTGGTCCTTGTGCACCTGTAGCACCATCGCTTCCATCCTGTGATAATATTTCCCAACTATCTCCATCCCACACATAACTTCTCTTATCTGCTGTGTTGTAATAGGCCATGTTCAATGTCGGACTACCGGGTGCTGTTGCTAAACTTCCTTGCCAACTTAAACTCACACCATTTGTTCCTGCAGGGCCTTGCAATCCCTGGATACCTTGTGGACCTTGCAAACCTGCAGCTCCATCGCTTCCATCCTGTGATAATATTTCCCAACTATCTCCATCCCATACATAGCTCCTTTTATCTGCTGTGTTGTAATAGGCCATGTTCAATGTCGGACTACCAGGTGCTGTTGCTAAACTTCCTTGCCAACTTAAACTCACGCCATTTGTTCCTGCAGGACCTTGTAATCCTTGGATACCTTGTGGACCTTGCGAACCTGTAGCTCCATCCTGTGATAATATTTCCCAACTATCTCCATCCCATACATAACTCCTTTTATCTGCTGTGTTGTAATAGGCCATGTTCAATGTTG
>FWPV01014224.1_pt1 | contig 11723 bp, 9 predicted proteins | sample 2228371 | NCBI WGS metagenome assembly FWPV01 (sample SAMEA103939776, study PRJEB20133) | metagenome | reverse complement strand
CGTTCGACCGCCTGCGGCGAATTGGCGACGATCCAGCCCAGCTTCATCTGCGGCAGAGCGCTGATCTTCGACAGCCCGCTGAGGCAGAAACAGGGCGCCTCTTCCACGTCCACCAGGGAATCCACGCGCTCGGCGTCCGGGTGAAAAGAGTAGTCGCGGAAGACTTCGTCCGAGATCAACGCTAAGCGCCGCCTGCGGCATAGTTCGAGCAACCGCTCGAGCTCCCGCCGTTTGAGAAACGATCCGGTAGGATTGTTGGGGTTCACGAACACGATCGCCCGGGTGCGTTCCTGAATGCACGGCTCCAGGCGGGAGAAATCGATCCGCCATCCGGCGTCGTATTCCAGCGGGTACTGACGGACCTTCACACAATCGAGCGAGGCGAGATACTCGAACAAAGGGTAGGAGGGGCGGGGGACCAGAATTTCATCATAAGGGTCGCACAGCAACTTGAACAGAAAGCTGTAGCTCTCGCTAGTGGAGGCGGTCAAGAGAATGCGGGCGGGCGGCACATTGTTGCCCCGTTCCCGGTAATACTCAGCTACCGCTTCGCGCGCCGCAGGCAAGCCCGCAGGCGCCGGCTCGTAGCGCAAGGCTCGCGGATCGTTGAGGGCGCCCACCACCTGCGGCGGATACGCAAATCCCGCGTTTGTCGGATTGGATTCCGTCAGATCCCACAACGGGTCGCCGGCACGGCGTTTCTCCTCCAACCGCCGCCACAGCCGGTTCAGCTCGGACGCCCACGGAAAGCGGCGGGAATATCTCAAGACGGATATACCCACGGCGTGCGATAAGGGCGGCTCAGAAGACGGTTGGCTTCCTCGTCTCCCACGATAACCTCCTTCGCGCCGTCCCAAACCAGGCTTCGTCCGGTCTTTAGCGAAACCATGGCGAGGAGGCTCATGTTGGTCGAGTAATGCCCGAGCTCGATGTCGCACACCGGACGTTTCTTGGCTTTGATGGAAGCCAGGAAGTCCGCCCACAGCTCCTTGATGTTCTGCGAGTCGGGCTTGTGCAGCACCGGATCCTCGTGGATGATTTGCGCGCCCTTCTTGGTGGGATAAAAGGTCCAGCCATCCTGCCATCCGAGATGGAGCATGCCCTCCGTCCCATAAAAGTAGCAGCCGACGTTATGTTTCTCCGCGCCGTTGCCCCCGTATGCGCGGTTTTCCCAAGTGACTTCGAAGCTATCGAAACGGTAGACCGCGGTTTGGGTGTCAGGCGCGGTAGTCGAATCCTGTTTGATGTGACGCCCGCCGGCGGAGAAGACGGTCTTCGGGTAATTCTCCTCCATGATCCAAAGGATTTGGTCGAACCAGTGGATGCCCCAATCGCCGATCGTGCCGTTGGCGTAATCGAGATGCTGCCGGAATCCGCGGGGATGAAGGGTCTTGTTATAGGGGCGGTATGGCGCCGGTCCGCACCACATGTCCCAATCCATTCCGGGCGGCGGGTCCGAATCGGGCGTCTTTTGCCCCGGACCTCCTCCGTAGAGCACAAAGGCGCGAATGTAGCCGATCTTGCCGAGCTTGCCGGAGCGGATGAACTCGCGCGCGGAAATGTTGTGGGGCGAGACGCGCCGGTGCGTGCCGACCTGAACCACGGCGCCGGTTTCGCGCGCGGCTTTCACCATGGCTCGTCCCTCTTTCACCGTGTGCCCAATGGGCTTTTCGACATACACATGCGCGCCGGAGCGGCAGGCGGCAATGGTTACAAGCGGGTGCCAGTGATCCGGCGTGGCGTTAATAACGATTTGCGGTTTTTCCTTCGCCAGCAGTTCGCGATAGTCCTTGTACTTTCGTGGGGTGTCGCGGGTGAGCTGTTTGACCTTATCCACGGCGGGATTCAATTGATTCGGGTCGACGTCGCACATACCCACGACTTCGCATTCGCCCGAGGCAATCGCCTCGCCGAGGATGTTCATGCCCCACCAACCCGTCCCCACGAGCGCCGTGCGGAACTTGCCGCGCTGCCCGAACAGAGGCGCTGCCGCGAGGGCGGACCCGGAAACTTTCAGAAAATCTCTGCGCTCCATGCCCTGTCATTTTATCGGAAAGCGGCTTGACCGTCTTCTGATGTAATATGACGCCTAGGAGAGTTAGCCCGTGAAAGTAACAAGACGCAGCTTTTTCTATTCAGCGGGAATGTCGTTGACAGCGGCGGAAGCCACCCGCGTGGTGGGCGCCAACGATCGCATTCAGGTGGCCATTGTGGGACTGGGCGGGCGAGGGCGTTCGCTCGTCGGCACCTACCACAGTACGCAAGAATGCACCATCGCGGCCATTTGCGACGTGAATCAGGCGGCGCGCGAGCGCGGCGTCGCCTTGGTGAAATCGACGGCCGGAAACACACCGAAAGAGTACGTGGACATGCGCGAGGCGTTCGCGGACAAGTCCATCGACGCCGTGGTGCTTCCGTTGCCCAACCACTGGCACGCTCTGGCCACCATTTGGGCTTGTCAGGCGGGCAAGGACGTGTACGTGGAAAAGCCCGCATGTCACAACATTTATGAAGGCTTGAAGATGGTCGAGGCGGCGCGGAAGTATAAACGCATGGTGCAGATCGGCTCGCAGGGGCGGAGCTCCGAGCACAAGCGCAAGGCCATCCAGTTGCTCCAGGAAGGAGTGATCGGCAAGGTCTATATGGCCAAAGGGCTCTGCTTTAAGCGGCGGAAGTCCATTGGCAAGACGCCCGAAGGTCCCGTCCCTCCAGGGCTCGATTGGGATAAGTTTCTTGGTCCCGCGCCTTACCGCCCCTATAGCGAGAACCGCTTCCGCTATAACTGGCACTGGTTCTGGGACACAGGCAACGGCGACATCGGCAATCAGGGCATTCACGAGATGGACATCGCCCGTTGGGGGCTAGGAAGAAAACTTCCGGTGGGCGGCGTTTCGACGGGCGGCAAGTATGTTTACGACGACGATCAGGAAACGCCCAACACGCAGCTTGCGACGCTCGACTATGGCGACGCGCAAGTGGTGTTCGAGGTTCGGGGACTCTTGACCGGGAGCGAAGGCGGCTTGCGGCACACCGGCAACGTCATCGGCAATCTGTTTTACGGCAGCGAAGGTTGGATGGCGTTGGACGGCTCGGGCTTTCAAGTGTACAAAGGCGAAAGCAATGAGAAGGTGATGGAAGAAAAAGGACGCGGTGAAGGTTCCGCCCACGTGAAGAACTTCTTCGCCGCCATGCGCAAGCGCGACCATCGCATTCTCAATGCGGACGTCGAAGAGGGCGTCATCTCGGCGGCTTTGGTGCACATCGCCAACATCAGCTACCGCGTGGGACGGCGCTTGAAGTTCGATCCCAAAAACTGGGACTTCCCGGGCGACCCGGAAGCCAACAAGCTTCGGACCCGGCCGCCGCGCCCGCCCTACGCAGTGCCTGAGAAAGTTTGACGCCTCCGGGGGCGCGGAGCGGCACGGGCGCCGCACCCTCATTGCAGATCCAACTTGACGCTGTATACCTGATGGATGCCCGACTTGTCCGTGCTAAACAGCACTAACTTCCCTTCCGGGTGAAAGCGTGGATGGGGATGTGACGGCTGCCCTTTCCAACTCGAATCGTGCCGGAATAGCTTCTCCACTTTGCCTATCTTTCGCCCCTCCAGCGTGACCAGAGCGAGCACGCTGCCATCCCAAAGGTCCGTTACCCAGTGGCGCAGGTCGGAGAACATTTGCGTGTGCGCCGCGCCGATGGGCGCCGGGATCATATAGTTGTCGCTGCCGTCGGCGGCGAAACTGCCGAGAAACGCTTGGCCCTTTTTAGGACCGAACAGGTAGCGCGCCGAGTACCCGATGCGCGAGCCGTCGGGAAACCAGAACTCGTGCGTGCGGTGCAGTCCGATGTCCTGAATGCTCAGCGGTCCTCCTTCGCTGCCATCTACCTTAATCCACCACGTCCGCTGGGGTGTGTTGCCCGCGAACCCCGGTTGTGAGGCGTCGAGCAGATGCTGCCAGCAGTAGCTGATGCGGGTGGGGTCGGTGGGGCTGGCTTGCAGGTGCCCGATCATGAACCCGAGGTCCGGACTGATCTGCACGGGTTCGCCTCCGGAGACGGGGAGGCGGTAGATGGCGAAGGGTCCGGTGGAGGGGCGCGGCGCACCCGTTCTGGTGTCGGCTTTGTTGACGGCGAAGACGATGTAGCGGCCATCGCAGGTCACGGTGAACGACTGCGGGCGCAGATTGTCCAGCGTTCGAATGACGCGGCTTTGGAACGTGCGGGTGTCAAGCGCCTTGAATGTAGATCCGGTCAGGTACCACATCGTTCGCCGTTCAGGCCAGTGCCAAACTCGCGAGCCGGATACGCCCGGTTCGTCCGTCATCTGCGTCATCGCTCCGGAGTTGAGATCCAGCCGGAAGAAATTCGTCCTGCCCGAACGGTTGGAAACGATGACCGCATGGTCGCGGTCGATAAACGATTCGATATTGAAGTATAGGTGGTGGCTGCCGGACGGGTGCTGCGTCCACTGCGTGATCTCCCGGCCAAATTCAGGATCTTTCCATGTGCGCTTTTCAGGCGGCCATGTCTTGCCTACTTGCGCTGCGGCGGTGGAAGCCACCAGAGCCAACCCAAGACTCAACGCTGCCGGACGAATCTTCGTCATCTCCTGAAGTATGCCAGATAGGGTCCGCCGTGTCAGCGCGCGCAGGGCTGTTCTTTCGGGGCGGGCTCTTCCGGCACAAGCTTCCGGGTGGCGTCGATGCGGGTGAAGAGAAATGCAGACAGCATGAGCATCGCCGCAATGGCGAACAAGGGGGCGTCGTAGTTCCCGTACCGGCGAACCAGGTAGCCGAAAAGCACCGAAGAGCTGAAGCCTCCGATGTTGCCTGATGAATTCATGGCGCCACTCACGGCGCCCGCATAGCGTCCTCCCAGATCCATGCAGAGGGCCCACGCGGACGGCAACATCAAGTCCATGAATCCATAACCCGCCGAGATGAAGATGACGCCGCTTGCCTTACTCGTGGTGAGCGCGGTCGCCAGTACGCACAAAGCGGACAAAGCAAGACTCGCTGAGCCGATCAACCGGCGGCCCTGCCGCAGTCCGAATCGCTTTGCGAAGCGGTCGCTGAGGTAGCCGCCAAGCAAATTGGCGCCTGCGCCGAGCAAGAATGGCAGCGTGGAGAAGACGCCCATCTCGGTTTCCGAGAGCCCGCGGCCTTTTACCAAATACGTGTGCAGCCATGAGAGGTAAAAATAGGCCCCCCACACGTAGCAATAGTACATGAACATCACGAGCCAGAGTTGCTTTGCGCGGAACAGTTTTCCCCACGGGAATCCGCTGTGCGGCGCGCGCCCCGCATCGCCGATTTCCGCGAGTTCCTCCGCGGTGACGCCGGGTTTTTCCACAGGGGAGTTCCGGTACCACGGCGTCCAGATCGCAGCCCATACGATGCCCACGGCGCCGAAAACCCAAAACGTGGCTCGCCAGCCAAACGCCGCCATGATGGGCAAGACGAGCAAGGGCGCAAGAACTCCAGCCACGCGGCTCGAGCCCCAGATGACGCCCTGCGCCCGCGCACGTTGGCCGGAGGGAAACCAGCGGGATAACGCCCCCGAAATGTTCGGAAAGGCGCCCGCCTCGCCCGCACCGAACAAGAAGCGAATTACAAGCAACGCCCAGAAGCTTGAAACGGCGCCGGTCAGAATCGTAAACACGGACCACCAGACGACGATGCGCGCAAGAACCCGGCGCTGTCCGTAACGGTCGCCGAGCGCTCCCGCGGGAATTTCGAAGGCGCTGTAAGAGACAGCAAAAATGCCGACGATCCATCCCCATTGATCCGGGGTGAAGCCGAGCTCCCGCTGCATTCTTGGTCCGGCAATCGAGATGCAAAGGCGGTCAAGGTAGGTGATGATCGCCAGCATCGCCAGCGAAATCAAGACGGCATAGCGCTTCTTGGTCACAGGCGTCTCACGTGTGAGTTACATCCTATCAGCTTCGCCCGCCGGTCTGCCTGTAAACGATTTCGAATCCGGCGGGCTTCCCCGCCCGGACTTGGGCGAAGCAAACAGCAATACCCCATTGACACCGGGCGCAATCCGGCGTTTCATACCTCGTAGGGAGGCGTGAGACTGCGATGCTTTCAACGAAACTCGTCGGTTTGGTGGAAGATCAGTGGGAGCGGATCACCGCCCGGGTGATTGAGATGATCCGGCAGGATCCTGCTTTGGAGCATCTGAAGAAGCTGCCTGAGACCGAACTGCGGGACTTGGGGCGGCGCACCGTGAAGAATCTCAGCCACTGGCTAGTGGCGTCTTCGGAGTCCGACATCGGACGCATTTACGAGGAAATCGGGCGGCGCCGGTTCCACGAAGGGATCCCGCTGCACGAATGCGTGCGCTGCGCCCACCTGCTGCGCGAACGGCTGGTGGACTTCATACGCGAACAGGGGCTGGCGCAGAGCACGATAGACGTGTTCGCGGAAGAGGAACTGGAGTATAACGTGGACCGCTTCTTCGACAGCTTGGTGTACCACCTGGTGAAAGGTTACGAGCAGTCATTGCGCAGCGAGGCGTCGCTGAACCTGGCTTGAAACCCGGGTCCGCATTTGGCCGTATGATAGTGCCAAGACGCAATGACCGCGCAACTGATCCTACGCACCCCGGAGGGGGAGCCGCGCACCTGCCGTTTGGAAGGCGCCCGGGTTTCGTTGGGACGCTCGCCGGAGAACGATCTTTGCTTCCCGGATGACAGCGGACTTTCGCGCCGCCACCTGGTTTTCGAAGAGTCATCGCAAGGGTGGGCGGTGCGCGATCTTGGGAGCAAGAACGGCACTTACGTCAACGGCGCGCGCGTCAGCGGTTCGCAGCTTCTCATGCCGGGGGATCAAGTGGCGGCAGGGCACTTGATCATTGAGTTCGCCGTCGAAGCAGCGGAACCGGCGGAGGTCAAGATCGAAACCGCGGAGACCGCTCCTCCACCTCCTCCACCTCCGCCGCCCGCTACAAGATTGGAATGGGATTACATCTCCACCGTGCTGCACCCCGCGCCGCCATCCTTCGCCGGATGGGAGATGGCGGCGTGGCACGCAGGTTGTCCCGAGCTAGCCGGCGACCTCACGGGATATTTCGCGTGCCCGGACGGGCGGCTCGGAGTTATGGCGGCGGACGTGCCCGGCAGAGGCTGGCCGGCGGTATTCCTGGCGCACAGCTTGGCCGCGTGGACCCGGTTGCTCGCCGCCGATCACTCCGACGCCGGCGAGATCCTCCGGCGGCTCAACCGGGCGGTGAAGGCAGAAGCGCCTGAAATCGGTTTCGTGCGAGTGCTTTTGTGTCTCTTGCATCCTGGAGGCGCGGTAACGTATGCGCGGGCGGGACATCATCCCCCGATCATCGTGCGAACCACGGGCGGACTCGAGGAACTCGCCGCGGGCGGATTTCCTCTCGGTGTTTTTCCGTTGGCGCGGTATGAGCAAGCGCAGGCGCAACTCGCCTCCGGCGACGCGCTGATCATCTATAGCGACGGGATTGTGGATTCAGACGGGCAGGGGGGTGCTTTCGGCGCTTCGCGTATGGCGCAAATCCTTTCAGCGAGGGCGGGCGCGGGTGCGGCGGCGCTCACCGATGGTGTTCGAACGGCTTTGACCGTATGGACAGGCGGCAGGGCGCCCGACGACGACTGCGTCTTGGTCGTTGCGCGGAAAGTCTGAGACAGTTGCGCCGCCGCTTCTCAGCGGACTGGGCGGAGAATGATGTTCTCTGCGCGGCAGGTGTCACGCACGCTGGCCGAGCACGCGCGCGGCTTGAGGTCCTTGGTGAAACAGACGCGGGCTTCGCTTAAGTAACGGCCGCTGCACGTGAGGCTTATGCTTCCGCGCGGAAACGCGGGGTTGGCGGCCAGGATCTTCTGGCGCAGGTTGTCAGGCGCGAAAGTGACCTCCTTCAAGGGCTGCCGCAAATCGTCCGGGATGCGAAAGCTGCGGAATGCTTTCTCCACCAACTGAAAATAAGACGCTGGATCAAGCCCGCTGCACGAGCCGTGCTTGCGCCACTGATGTTCGATGAGTTTCTCCGCAGGCATGAGAGGCAGCATGCGGGCGACGATCGCCCGGTCGAGAGGGGCTACCGGCGAACAGTCTTGCGGCCATCCGCGTTCGTACTGCGGCCAGAGCCCGTGCACGACAAAGCCATAACGCCTTCCTTCCCCGCATTGCTGCGGATTGCGGCTCCCGGCGGGAGTCGCGCAATACTCCGGCGACCATGAGAGACTCAAGACGTAGTAATCGAACCGCCCCGGAATGTGCTGCGCCGCGCCATAGCTCGCGGCGAGAAGAAATGAGAGTATCGCTGCCCGCAATGCGTCCTTCTGCCTCAGCGAACCATCATAACGCGATGCGCGTAATGGGCCGTTTTTGCCAAAATGGTTGCATGTCTGAGCCTGTCATTTTAGTGGCGAGCGGAGATCTGCGGCTTTCGGCGAACCAAGTGTGCTGGGAAGCTCAAAAACAAGCGGAACAGGCCGTGATGAAGGCGATCCGCAAAGAGGGCCGCGAGGTGCGCCGCGGTCATCCCTATGTGCCCGCGAAAAAGCACGGTTTCATCGATAGCCAGAAATATGGCATTGAGGTGTTCCGGAAGATCCCGCCGCGCGCGCCCATCGTAGTGTGCGAGGCGGTTTGGCAGTACAGCCACCACGTGTTGCCGGGATTGCTCTCTCACGAAGGCCCCATCCTGACGGTGGCCAATTGGAGCGGGCAGTGGCCGGGGTTGGTCGGCATGCTGAATTTGAACGGCTGCTTGACGAAGGCGGGCAAGAAGTACTCGACACTGTGGAGCGAAGATTTCACCGACGAGTTCTTCCTGCGCGGGCTGCGGGCGTGGCTGGCGGGCAAGCCCGTTAAGCACGACCTGAGCCATGTGAGGAAGCTCAAAGATCTCAAGTTGCCCGCCGCCGCTCAAAAGCTCGGCGAGCGCCTCGCAGCGGAGTTGCGGCGCGACAAGGCCATTATGGGCATCTTCGACGAAGGCTGCATGGGCATGTACAACGCCATCATTCAGGATGAACTGCTGATGCCGCTCGGCGTTTTCAAGGAGCGCCTCAGCCAGTCGGCGCTGTACGCCGAGATGCAGCGCACGAGCGATGAAGAGGCGAAGGCGGTGAAGGCGTGGCTGGACCGCAAGGGCATGAAGTTCGTCACCGGTCCGGATCCGGCTGTCGATCTGACCGAAGACCAGATTCTCGGTCAGTGCAAAATGTACATCGCGGCGCTGCGCATCGCCGACGATTTTGGCTGCGATCTGATCGGCATTCAGTATCAACAGGGGTTGAAAGACTGCACGCCCGCTTCGGATTTGGTCGAAGGTTTGCTGAACAACGTTGACCGCCCGCCGGTGAAGGCGCGCGGCGACGGGCGCGTGCTGTACCGGGGCAAAGCGCTGCCCCACTTTAATGAGGTTGACGAATGCGCCGGATTGGATGCGCTGTGCACCAACCGCATCTGGACTGCGCTCGGCTACGATCCTGAAACGACGCTTCACGACGTCCGTTATGGCGAGAGCTTCGAAGTGGACGGGAAAGAACAGTTCGTTTGGGTGTTCGAGATCTCCGGCGCCGTGCCGCCCAAGCATTTGATTGGCGGTTACAAAGGCGCGGTGAGCGAAAGGCAGCCCCCGATGTACTTCCCCTTGGGCGGCGGTTCGATCAAGGGCGTGAGCAAGCCGGGAGAGATCGTTTGGAGCCGTATTTACGTTGAATCCAACAAACTGTGCGCCGACATCGGACGCGCTCAGGTGGTGAAGCTCCCTCAAGAGGAGACGGAACGGCGCTGGCGCATCACCACGCCTCAGTGGCCGATGATGCACGCCGTCACCTACGGCGTGAGCCGGGATCAACTGATGGCCAAACACAAGGCGAATCACATCCAAGTGGCCTACGCGCCAAGCGCGAAAGACGCCAACTTGGCGCTGGCGGCGAAAGCCGCGATGTTCCGCGCCATGGGCATCGAAGTGAACATTTGCGGAACGAACAACGGGTTGTAATCTCGACGGGAGGAAGACATGCGAGTAGGAGTGATCGGGACAGGCGCGATCTCCCATAAGCACGCGCAGGCTTACAGGAATATCGGATACGAAATCACGGTTTGCACGGACGTGTATGAGCCGGCCGGCCGCAAGTTCGCCGAAACTTATGGCTGCGAATTCGTGAAGACATACGAAGAAGTGTGCCGGCATCCCAAGGTGGACTTTGTGGACGTGTGCACGTTCCCGGATTTCCGTTTGCAGCCGGTGGAGCTGTGCGCCGAAACAAAGAAGCACGTTCAGGTTCAGAAGCCGATTTCGACCAACCTCGAAACCGCCCGGCGGATGATCGAGACTGCGAAGAAGGCGGGGATTGTGCTGGGCGTGGTGAGCCAGCACCGCTTTGACGACGCGAGCATTTTCCTGAAAAAAGCCATCGCCGACGGCCGCCTCGGCAAGATCTTGCAAGCGGATGCGTATGTGAAATGGTGGCGTTCCGCCGAATACTATTCGCGTCCCATCAAGGGCAGTTGGGCCACCGAAGGCGGCGGGGCGCTGATCAATCAGGCGATTCACCAAGTGGACGTTTTGCTCTGGCTCGTCGGTCCGGTGCAGGAGCTGTTTGCATACTGGCAGCTCGCCGCGCTGCACAAGATCGAATCAGAAGACGTCATCACCGCCATCATGAAGTACAAAAACGGGGCGACCGGTGTGATTCAAGCTTCCACTGCCATGTGGCCGGGCTTCACCGAACGCATCGAGCTGCACGGAACCAAAGGTTCGGCCATCATCTCCGGCGACAAGCTGACCGCGTGGGAGGTGCGGGATGACTTCGGCGAGCCCGCGCCGGTGGCCAAAGACGTCGCCTCGGGCTCTTCCGATCCGATGGCCATTTCGCTCGAGCCGTTCGAGCGGCAGTTCCTCAACTTCGGCGAGGCGTGCAAGAAGGGAGTCGACCCGCTGGTGTCGGCTGAGGAAGGCTACCGCGCTCTCGAGTTCGTCATCTCCGCTTACAAGTCCTGCCGTGAAGGACAGAAAGTGGTGCTCGGCGGTTAACGGGCATGCAATGGCACAGGCTGCGCGTCCCCGCCTCGAGCGCTAATCTTGGCCCTGGGTTTGACGCGCTGGGATTGGCGTTATCCATCTACCTGGAATGCCGCTTCCGGGAGAGCGACCGGCTGGCCATACGCGTCTCCGGGCGCGACGCGGAACAGATTTCCACGGAAGCGGATAACCTGATCTGGCAGACGGTGGAAACCGTAGCGCGGGACGTGCACCTGAGCGCCGGGCCAATTGAACTCGAAATCCACAACGACATCCCGCTTGGCAAAGGGCTGGGTTCGAGCGCCGCCGCGCTGACCGCGGGCGTCGTGATCGCCAACCACATCCTCGAATTGGGCTGGAAGCCGCTGCGAATTCTCGACGAAGCCGCCCGCATCGAAGGGCACCCGGATAATGTGGCCGCTTGTGTGCTCGGCTCGATTGTGGCGAGCGCCATTGACTCCGGCGGCGTGGCGCGGGCGGTGCGAATAGAACTGCCGGCGCGCTTCGGGCTGGCTGTCGTGGTGCCCGATTTCGCTTTGCCCACGACGCAGGCGCGCGCCGTATTGCCGGATACGTATTCCAAAGCCGACACGGTTTTCAACGTGCAGCGCGCCGCGCTGTTGATCGCCGCGCTGGCTACCGGGTCGCAGCATGCCTTTCCGGCGGCGCTTGAGGACCGGCTGCACCAGCCCTACCGAGTTCCGTTAGTGCCCGGA
>FWPV01005929.1_pt1 | contig 11723 bp, 11 predicted proteins | sample 2228371 | NCBI WGS metagenome assembly FWPV01 (sample SAMEA103939776, study PRJEB20133) | metagenome | reverse complement strand
AATAGATTTGACCCGCAGTTCCTTTTCTTGTTTATCCCTTGATGCCCCCGTTAAATAAAAAACGGGTGAATGAAGCAATCTCTTCTTTTTGGAGAGATGCCCTCATTCACCCGTTTTTTTATACTGGGAGAATATAGGCTTAAAAGCAGGCACTATTAGTGTCTGTCACTCTCTCCTCTAGACCACCTGATTTAAGTCAAGGTGATCATTCCCACGAGGGGAAGGAAAAGTTCTTTCCACCTCATTTTTAAAAAACAAGCTAAAATTAATTTCTAAATCATAGCAGTATACACCCGCTACAATTTTTTGTCAAGGGTTTGGAGGCAAAATTTGACCAAATTCTTTAAAATTTGGCTTAAGTTAGCCAAAAATAAAAAGCCTCCCTCTATAACCAATCGCTGTTTTTTGTCTGTCCTTGACAGACCAAGTGATTAGTTTCGCGGAGGCCCGCCTCATGTTACCACCCTGCGAACAAAAGCTCAGACTTTTTGGAGACTCAGGCAGTACACCAACTACCATCACCATCCTCACCGCTTACTCGGCTAACCAGCATCCTTAATCTTTTTTCAACCCCTTTCCGCATTAGGCGTTGACTGGCATATTCCGGAAATACGCCTAGTGTCCTATCCAGTGATTCTTGGAATGCTACTCGGACGAACCAGTGTGGCCTTGCTCCTCTTCCTTGGTGCTCAGAATGGCATGAGATTCCTCATCCGCTAGAGGCGAGAAATACGCTCATCCAAGAGATCAAGGATACGATTAGTTGCTAAGCGTAGCTGAGATTGATCAGGTAGTGAATTGAGTATATTTCTTTAAAAAAACAGTCAAGTGGTTAATTTCGCATTTTTAATTTTCATTTTGATTTTTGAAATTTGATTTTTGATTTAATTAAAAATGGGTCGTACAGGATTCGAACCTGTGACACCCTGCTTAAAAGGCAGGTGCTCTACCAGCTGAGCTAACGACCCAAAAATAATTCAAAATTCAAAAATCAAAATGCAAAATTTTGGTGATTCACAATTTTTAAAAAAATTGTGAACATTTATTTAAAATTTTACTTAATCCGAGGAATCGCGATAAATAAAATATTAACAAATAAACAAATCTCAGTCAATAACGCTTTTGACTAAAATTATTTTTTGCGCTATAATGAAGACAATTAAAAATTAAAATTAAAAGGAGAAACAAAAATGAGGAAAATTTTTCTAGGAAGCTTTGTTTGTTTGGGGCTATTGCTTCTCGCTGCAGGAGCAAGCACAGCGGACAAATATCCCTTTGCTCTCCAGGGTAACGTAAAAGAAGTGAATACTGATCAAAACACTCTTACAGTAGAAATCAAAACCACTAGCGCGATGATTAATTCCATGAAGGGAGAAAGAAAAGATATCAAGTTGTATGTCAATACTAAAATCTACAAAACAGGAAAGAGAATTAAACTAGGCAATGTCGTAGTTGGTGACCGTGTTTCTGTTAAAGGAGTAGTGAAGTCCGATAATTCTTTAGTTGCTAAAACCATTACTGTCCAAGATATGCGTTTTGAAGTAAGAGGAAAAATTGTAGAAGTAAACACTGGCAGCAACCAGGTAAAAGTAAATGTTGTTCGCTCAACTTACAAACCCAAAACTTACAAAGGTAAAGACATCACCTTTGATTATGATGACAACACTGTTATTTTAATCAGAGGTAAAGTAGTGGAAGAAGGCAGATTAGCCAATGATCAAAAAATTTATTTGAAAGGAAAAATCATCGACTCTGAAACTTGGTATCCAGAAAAAATTGTCACTGATTTAGCCCGTTACTAAAAGAACCAAAAAACCCAAAGGCTTAACCCAGCCCGCCGATTCGCGGGCTGGGTGTTTCTTATAGCGTTGACCCTCTAGTGACTCGCCAACTTGGCGGCCTACTTACGGGGTTGACATTGATTATTCTTTTTTTATACTAAAATTATTGTCTTCTAAAGATTGTTCTTTTTATTTGCAGAGGAAATAAAGATGGCAAAAGAAACCAAGATCCACTTGCAGCGCATCACAGAGAGAGTCAAGGAGAAGCAAATAAAAGAGTTCTTCGAAAAAGCACTGGAATACCTGCAACTTCCTTTGTCAAAAAGCACACACTTAAGGGAAATCTTTTATTACTTTCTTTCCCACAAAGGAAAAGGAATTTTCTATCGCTTATTGGATCCCTTTCAACAAAACAAAGAGGAGCTCGTCGTACCCTTTATCGAACTCTGCCTTATGCGAGTGGCCTGGAGCTTTGAAATTAATCTTTTGACTCTTATCAATGTCCTTAACACTGTTAAAGATGTAGTAGTGATTAATAGATCAGATAATAAAGTCAGCGAAGAAGAACTGCGCTTGCTTTCTGATAAGGCAAGAACTTTGGATCAAACAACTGTTGAAAATTATTTTCACAAACTTGCTTCTCTCGACTCCCAAACCAATATGAAAGCAATCTTAAAATCCTTGATTGCTCTTGCCGGCACTCGCTGCGACATGAGAAAAGAACAAATTGTCGATGCTCTTTACTATGTGGACTATTTCTTGTCTTGTCCACCATCTACATTCCATCAAAGATAACCTTTGCACACCTTGCAAAAAATCCCGCTCTTTTAACATGCGGGATTTTTTTGATACAATAAGTTTTAGCGACAGTTTTGCTTATAAGTGAAATTTGTCAAAAAAACCTTTCTCACCCAAAGATTTCTCCAACTCCTCTAAAAGTTTCTTTTGCTTTAGAGTCAAACGCTTAGGGGTAACTACTTGCACTCTCACTAATTGATCTCCTCTTCCGTTTCCCTGAAGATAAGGGATACCCTTGCCTTGCAGTTTAAAAACCTGACCAGATTGCGTTCCGGCAGGGATCTTAAGATTTTTTTTACCTTCAAGAGTATCAATCTCAATTTTTGCTCCTAAGGCGGATTGAGGAAAAGAGAGCGGCAAGTCTAACAAAATATCATTGCCTTCACGCTTAAAAATTTTATGGGGAGAAACAGTAATCCTTAAATATAAATCTCCAGCCCTTCCTCCTTCAGCAACCTCGCCTTCGCCAGAAACCCTAATAGTTTGTCCCGTATCAATACCGGCAGGAATTTTTACTGAAAGATGTTTATATTCTTTTTTAATTCCTCTTCCCCGGCATTTACTGCATGGTTTTTCCGGCCTCTTCCCTTCTCCCTTGCATTGAGAGCATGTGGTCTCGCGGATAAACTGACCAAAAAAACTTTGAGAAACATGCTGAATCACTCCACTCCCCCCGCAATTTTTACAAGTCTTGATGGGAGTACCAGGCTCTGCGCCATTACCATGGCAATGAGAACACTTAACATTTTTATAAAGACGAATTTTCTTATTTCCTCCCCAGACTGCTTCTTCAAAGTCAATGTTTAAATCCATAACAATATCCTCGCCCCTAGTTTTTTTTCTTCCAGCCTTTCTTTGATCAAAAATATCGCCAAAAATATCGCCGAACCCTAAATCTTCAAAATTGATATTAAAACCAGAGGTGCGGAAGCCATTAAAATCAAAACCGCCAAAACCACTCGGCCCTGCTTGATCGAAAGTTTGGCCGAATTGATCATACTGCGCTTTTTTCTGATCATCACCCAAAACTTGGTATGCTTCATTGATCTCTTTAAATTTTTCACCATCACCACCATTTTTATCAGGATGATAAAGATGGGCTTTTTTGCGAAAAGCTTTTTTAATTTCCTCTTTCGTCGCATTGCGCGAAACCCCTAGAATTTCGTAATAATCTTTGGCCATGAAATCAAATTCAAAAATCAAAAATCAAAATTTAGGAAGCTCATCAAAATTTCTTACAAAGAAATTTTGATGAGCAACATTTATTTTGAGATTCTTGCCCTCCCAAGTTTTTTCTTTAGAAAAAACTTGGGAGGGTGAAAGATTTGCATTCTGCATTATTTCTTTTTATCCTCCACTTCTCCCTCAACGACATTATCCTTAGAGGAACTTTGAGTTTTTTCTTTGCCAGAAGATTTTCCTTGCATTTGCTGATACATTTGTGCTCCGATTTTTTGTACAGTAGAAGACAGTTCTTCCATGGCTTTTTTGATTGCCGCGACATCATCACCATCTTTTACTTTTTTCAAAGCTTCTACTTTGACATTGATTTCTTCTTTTACTTTTTTATCTATTTTACTGCCATAGTCACGCAAAGTTTTCTCTGTAGTATAAACTAAAGTTTCTGCCTGGTTTTTTAATTCCACTTTTTCTTTACGTTTGCGATCTTCCTCAGCATGAGCTTGTGCTTCTTTCTGCAGCTTCTCCACTTCTTCTTTAGATAATCCAGAAGCGCCTTGGATGGTTATTTTCTGACTCTTGCCGGTAGCTTTGTCTTTGGCAGTAACATTTAAAATGCCATTAGCATCAATGTCAAAAGTAACCTCAATCTGCGGCACTCCTCTGGGAGCTGGCGGAATACCATCCAGAATAAAACGGCCTAAAGATTTGTTGTCTGCGGCAAATTCTCTTTCCCCTTGCAATACATTAATCTCTACAGATGGTTGATTATCAGAGGCAGTGGAAAAAATCTGAGTTTTGGATGTGGGGACAGTAGTGTTTTTGGCAATCAAAGGAGTGCGGATTCCTCCTAAAGTTTCAATGCCTAAAGTGAGTGGTGTTACATCCAAAAGCAAAACATCACGCACATCACCAGCAAGCACTCCTCCTTGTATTGCCGCACCAATGGCTACCACTTCATCAGGATTGATTCCCTGATGCGGTTTTTTACCAAAGAGTTTCTCTACTTCTTGAATAACACGAGGCATACGAGTTTGGCCCCCTACCAGTAACACTTCGTCAATGTCTTTTGCATCAAGTTTTGCTTCTTTTAATGCTTCCTTAGTCAAATCAATAGATTTCTGAATAAAGTCTTCCACTAATTCTTCCAATTTTGCCCGTGTTAATTTAATATTCAAATGCTTAGGACCTGAAGCATCAGTAGTGATGAAGGGCTGATTCACTTCTGTTTCCATCAAAGTAGATAATTCAATTTTTGCTTTCTCCGCTGCTTCTTTTAAACGCTGCAATGCCATCTGATCACGAGATAAATCAACACCCTGATCCTTTTTGAATTCAGAAACCAAATAGTTTATAATGCGTTGGTCAAAATCATCGCCACCTAAGTGAGTATCGCCATGCGTTGCCTTCACTTCCACCGTATCCTGCCCGATTTCCAAAACTGACAAATCAAAAGTGCCACCACCTAAATCATAAACTACCACTGTCTCATCTTTCTTTTTGTCCAAACCATAAGCGAGAGCTGACGCAGTAGGTTCATTAATAATACGACGCACATTAAAACCAGCGATCTTTCCCGCGTCTTTGGTGGCAGAACGCTGAGAATCATCAAAATAAGCAGGAACAGTAATCACGGCATCGGTAATCTGCTCTCCTAATTTTGCTTCGGCATCCCGCTTTATTTTCTGCAAAACCATGGCAGAAATTTCTACAGGAGAATACCATCTTTCGCCCATTTTCACTTCTACCCCGCCATTCTTTGCTTCTCTTAATTGATAAGGAAGTAATTCTTTATCCCGCTGCACCTCAGGATCAGAAAATTTGCGTCCAATTAATCTTTTGGCGGAGAAAATGGTATTTTCCGAGTTTGTTACTGCTTGACGCTTAGCAATTTGTCCTACTAAGCGCTCTTTGTTTTTAGAAATAGCGACGATAGAAGGGGTGATGCGACTGCCTTCGCTATTTTCCAGAACCCGCGGTTCGCCGCCTTCCACCACCGCAGCCACAGAATTTGTCGTTCCTAAGTCAATACCTAAAATTTTGCTCATATTTTTATAAAGTTAAAAGTTAAATTAAAAAGATAGATTTCTCTATCCGCGGATTCCCCACAAATTTTGGGAATCCGCCGCGAGAGAAATACCAAAACTCCTATTTCTTTTTTATCTGCACAGGGATTTTTTTAGCTTTTGCTTTTTCTGCTTTAGGGATAGCAATTTTCAACATGCCATTCACTGATTCTGCTTTTGCTTCTTCTCCTTTAACAGAAACAGGAAGAGTAACAGAACGAGCAAAAGATCCTCGACGAATTTCTTTACGGTAATAATCCTTTTCTCTCACTTCTTTTTTTTCTTCTGTTTTTCCGGAAACGGTAAGCACATCGTTCTCTACAGAAACATCTACTTTTTCCGGATCTATCCCCGCCAAAGGTATCTCCACCACTACATCATTTTTGGTTTGATAAATATCCAGGGAAGGCACAAAATCAACCTTGCCTGCTCCCGTCCAATCTTCCTCAAACCATCTCTCTAATTCCCCAAAGGGACTCCAACGAATAATGGGCATATAGATTTTCACCTCCTTTTTTAATTTGATTTTTATTCTGCAAAAAGCTTCATTTAGCCACTTTTACTTTAGCTGGCCTAAGAAGCTTGCCATGCAGTTTGTACCCTTTTTCTAAAACTTCCATCACCACATTCTTTTCTTTGACATTCTCAACTTGGGCTACTGCCTCATGGATTTCAGGATTAAACTTTTCTCCTTTTGCCTTAATTTCCTCACAGCCAAGATTTTGGAGTAATTTCTGGAGTTCTTGGTAAATCTTTCTCACTCCTTCAACCCAAGGGTTATTTTCTAAATCTTTAGGCAAGTGCATCAAAGCTCGCTCAAAGTTATCTGCGATCGGTAATATATTTAACAATGTTTCCGTGTTAGCAAACTCTACAAATAACTTCTGCTCTTCCCCAACTTGTTTTTTTAAATTGATATAATCTGCCTTTGCCCTTTGCCAGCCAGCTAAATAATCAGCGACATTTTTCTCTAAAATTTTTATTTTTTTCTGCAAATCCGCCAGTTTCTTGTCCACATTTTTCTTTTCATCTTTATTCTCGTTTTTTTCTTCTTGGTTTTTTCCTTTTTTAAACATAATTAATAATAAACAAAATAATTAAAGCGCTTCCTAAGATTTTAACAAAATATTTAATTAATGATAAATTGCGCGGATAATGCATTCTTTTTGGTCCCACTATAGCAATTAAGGCCTTTTCTTTAGAAAAAAGATAATAAGAGGCTAAGATCATACTGCAGCTATTAGTTTTTACAAAAGGATTTTCTTTGCCAATATAAATCACAGGATGTTCTGGTAGTTCACTTACTATTTTTCCCAGATTTTCTTCTAAATAATCTCCAATCGCCAACACCTCCAAAATCTGCTCCTCTCCCGCAAACTCTGGACATCTTAGAAGAAAAGGAATGCCCGCCTCGTGTAATTCATCAACATCGGCAATACCGCTGACGGCCATATTTTGAGAAAAAAAAGCTAAAAGTTTAGCAGAGGTGCGAGCTAAACTGTGGTGTTGATCTTTTCCCCCTAAAAGCTCCTTGTGGAGGAAACTCTGCTCTTTTGGAGACAAAGATTCTTCATCCATAATGCTGTCCACAAAGAATCTGTAACCTTGGTCTGTGGGAACACGACCAGAAGAAGTATGGGGATGGGTAAGAGAGCCTTCCTCTTCCAGAGCATTCAGTTCCTGACGGATAGTGGCTGTGCTCCAAGGCAAATGGTACTTTTTGGCTAACATAGCCGAAGAAACGGGTCTCGCTTTCTGGATAAACTCTGTCAAGGTCAGTTTAAAAATTTGTTTTTGGCGATTGGTTATCATAGCAAAAATGGGAACCTAGATCATTATAACAAACCTTTTAGCACTCTGCAAGGAAGAGTGCTAATTTTGATTTTAAAGACAAGTGGTTATTAAGTCAACCCCCCCTCTTCCCCTTTCCGTTACTTTAATTGTGGTATAATTAAAGATATTAAAATGGAAATCAAAAATGACTAAAAAAATCACTTATGGCAAGCTCACCTGGCTTAATATTATAAAACCAGAGTATTTAGAGCTTGAAAAAATCAGAAAAAAATTCAATTTTCATCCTTTAGACATTCAGGAATGCCAGATTCTGAGCAGACGACCAAAACTAGAAATCCATGTTCATTATCTTTTTATGATCTTCCATGTTCCTCTTTTTGATAAAAAATTGCGCAAAACTTATTCAGGAGAAATAGATTTTTTTGTTACCAAAGATCAGCTCATCACTGTCACCCATGAAACTATCCATCCTTTTAACCTATTCTTCAACCAGTGTAATCTTCATGATCATCTACGGAAAAAATTTTTCTCCGCCGGCCCTGTATATCTTTTTTACCAAATCCTCGATAATTTATTCGAAGCGGCCTTCCCTAAATTGGATCACATTGATGAAAAAATCGACGCCATTGAAGACAAAATTTTCAAGGGCCAAGAGAAAAAAATGGTGGGCGAGATCTCCCTTGTCGCCAGAGACATTCTAAACTTTAGGAAAATCTTAAAACCGCAACTCAATTTTTTAAACCCTCTCCTCGCCTTCCCTCTCCCTTTTGCTTACGAAAAAGAACGCATTTATTTCAGACAATTAATAGGAAAAATAAACAAAATATGGGATACTTTAGAAAACCACAAAGAGATGCTTGAATCCCTGGAGGAAACCAACGACTCTCTTCTCTCATTCAAATTAAATGAAACCATGAAAATCCTCACCGTGGTTACTGTAATTACCTTGCCTTTGGCGGTCCTTATGAATGTTTTTGATTTAGGAAATATACCCGCGTTTAAAAACATCAAAGTTTTCACCTTCGCTTTCTTTTCTATGACTTTTCTTATTATTTTTTATCTTCTGCGCTTAAAAATGAAAAGATGGTAGCAAGCTTAAAATTATTTAATACTTTAACAAAAAAGAAAGAAGAATTTACCCCTCAAGAATTAGGCCGCGTGAAAATATATAACTGCGGACCTACTGTTTATGATTATCCTCACATAGGCAATCTTCGCCGCTATATCGCATCAGACATCCTGCGCCGCTATCTTGAATTTTCCGGTTACGAAGTTCGAGATGTCACCAATATTACCGATGTAGGTCATCTTACAGAAGATGAGCTTGATCGCGGCGAAGACAAAATTATCGCAAAAGCAAAAAAAGAAAAAAAGAGCCCTTATGATTTGGCAAGAAAATACACTAAAGCTTTCCTGGAAGATATCAAGGCTCTACATATCCGAAAAGCCCATTTTTATCCCAAGGCAACCAAACATATTCAAGAAATGCAGGAGATAATCAAGGTTTTGCTGAAAAAAGGCTACGCTTATGAAACAAAAGACGGCGTCTATTTCAGCGTAGAAAAATTCAAAGATTACGGAAAATTATCCGGCAATACCCCGGCAAAGATTAAAAAAGGAGCAAGAATCGAACCCTCCCCTTATAAAAAACATCCTGCTGATTTTGCTTTATGGATTAAAGCTCATCCGCAACACTTAATGCAATGGGAGTCTCCTTGGGGAAAAGGATACCCTGGATGGCATATCGAATGTTCGGCTATGAGCATGAAATATTTGGGCGAAACTCTGGATATCCACACCGGCGGCGAAGATAATATTTTTCCCCATCATGAAAATGAAATCGCTCAAAGTGAAGCAGTAACTGGTAAACCCTTTGTGCGCTTTTGGATGCATAGCCGTCATCTTCTAGTAGAAGGCAGAAAAATGGCCAAAAGAGATGGCACGTTCTACCGCCTAAAGGATCTTGCAGACAAAGGATTTTCCCCTTTGGCTTTTCGCCTCCTTGTCTTGCAAAGTCACTACCGTTCTAAACTTAATTTTACGTGGAAAAGCATGCAGCAGGCACAGAATTCCTATCAAGCATTGCTTGAATGGATCCGCCGCCTCAATAACATACAAACAAAAGGAGAAAAAAATAAAAAAATAAAATCTCAAATTGATAAAACAAAAGAGAAGTTTATTCAAGCTCTTAACGACGATCTTAATACGCCGTCAGCTTTGGCCTCTGTCTTTAAACTAATGAGCGTCACCAACTCCCGCATCGACCAAGGAAAGCTTAATCAAAAAGACGCAGAAAACATTTTGAAATTTCTAAAAAAAATTGATAAAGTTTTGGCAATTTTTGTTAATATATTTTTACCAAAAATCACTATCCCCCATGATGTGCAAAATTTAATAGCAGAAAGAGAAAAAGCAAGAAGGGAAAGAAATTTTAAAAAAGCGGATTTTTTTCGTAACGAAATTAATAAATTGGGTTTTGATATTGAAGATACGAAAGAAGGTCCTAAAGTAAAAAAAATTTAAATTATGGAGGTCATTGGCATTCCTCAAGCCTTTATCTACTACAAACATCCTGCTTTATTCAAAACTTTTTTTGCAAGGCTCGGTTTTGAAATTCTCTTATCACCTAAAACAAATAAAAAAATTCTTGAGCGAGGGGTTACTTTAGGGGAAAACGAGGCTTGTCTCCCGGCAAAAGTTTTTCTAGGTCATTTGGAATGGCTTATTAATAAAAAGGTAGATTATCTTTTTATCCCCCGTTTCTTAAGCTTCAAAAAGGGCCTTACTAGCTGTCCAAAATTTTTTGCTCTGCCTGACCAAACCGAAGCGATTTTCTCTCATCATCCGCCCATTTTAGATCCTTTTATTAACCTCAATGAAAAAAGCTTATGGCAGACTTTTCGGCAATTGGGCAAAAAATTAGGAAAAAACCTTTTTTTAGTTTGGCAAGCTTATCAGCAAGCAAAAACCGCAGAAAAAAAAGAAAAAAAAGAAAAAAATATTTTTTTTGAAAAGCAGCTGCAAACGAAAAAAATAAAAATTGTTTTAGTAAGTCATCCTTATAATCTTTACGATGATTTTATCTGTGCCAGCATCGTCCAGCTATTGAATAAGATGGAAGTAATTCCATTAAATATCGATGCTGTTCGCCCCCAAAAAGAAACTGTTTTTTTTCGCTGGGACTTTGCTAATGAAATCTTAGCTTCTGTTAAAAACCTTTCTTGCAAATTTATCGACGGCGCTGTCCAAATATCTTCATTTAATTGCGGCTGCGATTCAGTAATAAAAGAATTCCTTCAGAGTGAATTTGCCTCTCGAAAAATCCCTTATTTACAGTTGGTTATTGATGAACATACGGAAAAAGCAGGACTCATCACCCGTCTTGAGGCCTTTATTGATACCATCAAATTTCAAAAAGGTGAAAAAGCGTAAAGTTACTTTTGCCCATATGGGCAACTATCATTATGCTTTTCGCACTTTGGTAGAAGAATTAAATTGCGAGGTGGTTTTGCATCCTTCTACAAATAAAAGTGCGCTGGATTTAGGAGTTAAATATTCTCCAGAATTTATTTGTCTGCCTTTTAAAACAAATCTGGGAAATTATTTAGAAGCAATCCGGTTAGGAGCAGATACAATTGTTATGGTGGAAACTTTTGGAGACTGCCGCTTTAACCATTATGCTATTCTGCAAAAAAAGATTATAGAAAATCTCAAATTACCTGTAGAGTTTGTTATTTTCCGAGCAAGGGATTGCCTGAAAAAATTCAAGAGCCTTGGAGGCGCCTCCCTCTATCAAACCCTTAGAGCCATCTATTTGACTTGGCAAAAAATCCTCTTAATTGAGCTCGCGGAAAATTTGAGCTGGTTTTGTCGTCCCCGCGAAGCAGGACCAGGAACAACAGACAAGACGCTACAGGAAATCTTAAAAAAAATCGATAAGGAGAAAAAAATTAAAAAGCTTTGGCAATTAAAAAACAAAATAAGAAAAGCATTTGCCGAGATTCCTCTTGACAAGAATTCCCAGCCATTAAGAATTCATATTTTGGGAGAAATTTATTTACTTTCCGATGATTTTGTAAATCATGACCTTGATCGTCTTTTGGGA
>FWPV01014223.1_pt1 | contig 11724 bp, 9 predicted proteins | sample 2228371 | NCBI WGS metagenome assembly FWPV01 (sample SAMEA103939776, study PRJEB20133) | metagenome | reverse complement strand
GACCCGTTCGAACCCGAGCCCCTCGTGGAGCGCGACGCTCGGCGGGTTCGGCAACGCGATCACGGCGTACGCGACGTGGAGGCCCTGTCTCCGCAGGAGGGCGAACAGCGACTCGTAGAGGCCGCTGGCGACGCCGCCTCGTCGCCGGGCGTACAATGTCGTCTCGCCGGCGCGTCGTCCGTCTGACCGCGCCGTCGCCCGTCGTCGCCACCGTCACGGAGGACCATGCGGACCGACCATATCGACGCTCTCGCCACGCGCGCAGGCCTCGACGGCGTGTGGGCGAAGGTCGCGGAGGGGCGACGGCTGAGCGAAGCCGACGCCGTCGCCCTGCTCGAGAGCGACGACCTCCTCGCCGTCGGGGCGCTCGCCGACTTCGCCCGCTCGCGCGCCGTCGGCGACGACGTCTACTTCATCGCCAACCGCCACATCAACCACACGAACGTGTGCCGCAACCGCTGTCTGTTCTGCGCCTTCAGCCACGACGACGGCGACGCCGAGGCGTTCACGCTCTCGGTCGACGAGGTCGTCGAGAAGGCGCGCGAGACGCTCACCGGCGGCATCACCGAGATCCACATCGTCGGCGGCGAGCACCCCGACCTGCCGTTCGAGTACTACCTCGACATGCTGCGCGGCCTCAAGGAACTCGCTCCGGACGTCCACATCCAGGCGTTCACCGCGAGCGAGGTCGCGCACCTCGCGAGGGTCGCCGGTCTGTCCGTGGAGGACACGCTGCTCGCCCTCAAGGAGGCGGGTCTCGGCTCGCTTCCGGGGGGCGGCGCCGAGGTCTTCAGCGGCCGTGTGCGCGACCTCATCTGCGCGCGCAAGATCAGCGGCCAGGAGTGGCTCGACGTGATGCGCGCCGCGCACGGGGTCGGCCTCAAGTCGAACGCGACGATGCTCTACGGACACGTCGAGACGCCGGCCGAGCTCGCCGACCACATGGTCCGCCTGCGCGACCTGCAGGACGAGACCGGGGGCTTCAACGCCTTCATCCCGCTCTCGTTCCAGCCGGCCAACACGGGCCTGAGCGACCTGCCCGGCCCGACCGGCTACGACGACCTCAAGATGCTCGCCGTCGGCCGTCTCGTGCTCGACAACTTCCGCCACGTCAAGGCGTTCTGGATCAACGTGGGCCTCAAGCTGGCCCAGGTCTCGCTGGCCTTCGGCGTCAACGACCTCGACGGCACGGTGGTGGAAGAGAAGATCAGCCACGCCGCCGGCGTCGACACCGGCCAGGAGCTCACGCGCGACGAGCTCGTGCGCGTGATCCGCGGCGCGGGGCGCACGCCGGTCGAGCGCGACACGCTCTACAACGTCGTGCGCCGCTACGACGCGTAGGCCGGGTCGACGGAACGGCGGACGGCGATGGCGTTGTCGACGAGAGCGTGGCGGATGCCGGCGTACGCGACGGCGGTGAGGACGTGAGCGGCGGGGCCCCGGTGCGCGTCGGGCGCATCGGGTTCATCAACTGCTTTCCCCTCTACGACCACTTCGAGGAGGAGTTGGCGGCGCGCGGGTTCGCCGCCGACATCGTGGAAGGGCATCCGGCGGCGCTCAACGCGCTGCTCGTCGAGGGCGACATCGACGTCGCCCTGCCGTCGTCGATCGAGTACGCGCGGCACGCCGACACGCTGGCCGTGCTGCCGCACGTGTCAATCAGCGCCACGGGCGCGATCGACTCCGTGCAGCTTTTCACGCGCGTGCCGCTGTCCGAGTTGACGCGCATCGCCCTCACGGAGCAGAGCGCGACATCGGTGTGCCTCGTCAAGATCCTCTGCCGCGAGTGGGGCCTCGCGCCCGAGTTCGTCCCGCGGCGAGGCCCGCTCTCCGAGGTCATGGCGAGCGCCGACGGCCTCGTGCTGATCGGTGACGAGGCGTTGCACGTGCTGCGGACGAGGGTGTACCCCAACAACTACGACCTCGGCGAGGAGTGGCAGAGGGTGAGCGGCCTGCCCATGGTGTTCGCGGTCTGCGCCGCGCGGCGCGACTTCGTGGCCGCGCGGCCCGACGCCGCCGACGCCGTCGGCCAGGCCCTCCTCGCCTCGCGCGACCGCTGCGCGGCGCAGCCGGAGCAGACCGCCGCCGACGCCGCCCTGCGCTACGACTTCAGCCAGGCCTTCCTCATGGACTACTTCGACCGGCTCAAGTACGGGTTTGCGCCGGAGTACCGTCGCGGCCTCGTCGAGTTCTACCGTCGCGCCGCAGCGATCGGTGAACTCGACGACGTCCCCGACCTCGACCTGGTTGCGTGCCACGTGGTCGGGGAGGCCGACGGCATCGAGTCCGATGGAGTGGGCGGTGCCGACTGACCGTCGCATTCTGGCTCGCCTGCGGTGGCGCACCGCCGAGCCGGTCGACGCAATCGCCGTGTCGAGGGCGCTGGACGAGTGGTGGGAGCAGCGTCTCAACCACTGCGTCCAGCCGCAGCTCTTCGAGCACTTCGGTGACACCACGCTGATCGTCGAAGACGAGGGCGAGCTCGTGGCCTTCCTCGTCGGCTGGCTCTCGCAGCGCTTCCCCGATGCCGCCTACGTGCACTTCATGGGCGTGCGGGCAGACCACCGCCGCCTCGGCCTCGGCCTCGAGCTGTACCGGCGTTACGCGGCGCTCGCCCGGGCACGCGGGCGTACGCGGATCATGGCCGAGACGGGCGCCTTCAACGCGCGCTCCATCGCCTTCCATCGCAGTATCGGCTTCGCGATCGAGCCTGGCGACGAGGTGGTCGACGGCGTTGCCGTCCACCACGACCACATTGGCATCGGCGGCGACTACGTAGTCCTCTCCATCGACCTGACGGACGGGCCGCTGTGAGCGGGGTCGAGCCGCGTGGCGGCGCGCCTGCCGCGGAGCCCGGCGCCTCACCGGCACGCGCGAGCGCTCCGCGCGCGCGCCTCAAGGACGCCGAGGCCCTCGACCTCCTCGAGCACGCCGACCTGCTCGAGCTCGGCTTCCGCGCCGACGAGCTGCGCCGCCGCCTCCACCCCGGCGGCGAGGTCACCTTCATCGTCGACCGCAACATCAACTACACCGACTACTGCGTCTCGGGTTGTCGCTTCTGCGCCTTCTACAAGACGCCGGGGAGCGGGGAGGGCTATCTCCTCACGCAGGACGACATCCACCGCAAGATCCGGGAGACGCTCGACCTCGGCGGCACGGCGATCATGATGCAGGGCGGCCTGAGCCCGGACCTCGACATCTGTTGGTTCGAGGACGTCTTCCGCGGCATCAAGGAGCGCTTCCCGGAGGTCCACCTCCACTGCCTCTCGCCGCCCGAGGTCGTCCACATCGCCAAGCAGAGCGACCTGACGATCGAGGCGACGCTGCGCCGCCTGCAGGCGGCGGGCCTCGCCTCGCTGCCCGGCGGCGGCGCCGAGGTGCTCGTCGACCGCGTGCGCAGCGAGATCAGCCCGCACAAGATCCCCACCGACACCTGGCTCGAGGTCATGCGCACCGCGCACCGCCTCGGCATGCCGACGACGGCGACGATGATGTTCGGCTCGCTCGACACCCCGGCCGAGCGCATCGAGCACCTGCGCCGAATCCGCGACCTGCAGGACGAGACCGGCGGCTTCACCGCCTTCATCCCCTGGACCTTCCAGGCCGGCAACACGGCCCTCGAGGAGGGCCACGTGCCGGCCACCGGCGTCGACTATCTGCGCCTGCTCGCCGTCAGCCGCCTCTACCTCGACAACGTGCCCAACATCCAGGCCTCGTGGGTGACCCAGGGCCTGCGCGTGGGCCAGGTCGCACTCGCCTTCGGTGCCAACGACCTGGGCTCGACGATGATCGAGGAGAACGTCGTCAGGGCGGCGGGCGTGAGCCACACCATCACCGTCGAGGAGATGGTGCGGCTCATCCGCGCCGCCGGCTTCACCCCCGTGCAGCGCGACACGCTGTACGGCGAAGTGCGCCGGTTTCCGCTCGACTGACGGCTCCGCCGCCCACGTCCCCTTCTGCGCGGGCGTCGCGAGCGATACCATCTGCCCGGGAGCCATGACGCCGGCCGTCTGCCGCCGCCTCACGGGGGTGGCGACAGCGGGGCGCGACAGGGAGGTGCGCGATGATCGAGCAGGTCTTCTGGGAGGTCGAACGCGAGTGCCCGGCCGCCGAGCCTCCGGCGGACGTCCCGCTGCCCGAGTCCGTCGACGTCGCCGTCATCGGCGGCGGCCTCACCGGACTCTCCGCGGCGCGCACGCTGGCCAAGGGCGGCGCGTCCGTCGCGGTCCTCGAGGCGCAGACCGTCGCCTGGGGCGCCAGCGGGCGCAACGGCGGGCAGGTCTCGGTCGGCGCCAAGCGCGGCCCCGACGGGTGGACGGCGGAGTACGGCAAGGAACTGGCTACGCGCCTGTGGCAGGCGTCGATCGACTCGGTGACCTTCGTCGAGGAGCTCATCGCCGAGGAGGGCATCGACTGCGGCTGGCGGCGCTGCGGCCTCTACGAGGCCTGCTACAAGCCGGAGCACTTCGGCCACCTCGCCGAGTGGCAGAAGTACATGGCCGACGAGTTCGGCTACGCGCTCGAGCTGGTCCCGCCCGTGCGCCAGAAGGAGGAGCTCGGCAGCGACCTCTACCACGGCGGCATGGTCGACGAGTTCGCCGGCATGCTCAACCCGTACCTCTACACGCGCGGGCTCGCGGCCGCGGCCATGAAGGCCGGCGCCCAGGTCTTCGAGCACGCCGAGGTCCTCGCTCTCGCTCCGTCCGGCGACGGCTGGACCCTGAGCACCGCGCGGGGCACGCTCGCCGCGCGCGACGTGCTCGTGGCCACCAACGGGTACACGGGTGACGCCACGCCCGAGTTCAAGCGCCGGGTCGTGCCCGTTGGCAGCCACATCATCGCCACCGAGCCGCTCGACGAGGACCTCGCCCTGAGCGTCATCCCCAGGCGCCGGATCGTCTACGACTCGAAGAAGATGCTCTTCTACTTCACGCTGTCGGGCGACGACCGTCTGGTCTTCGGCGGCCGGGCGGCGTGGCGTCCGCTCACCGCCCGGCAGAGCGGCGAGATCATGCAGAAGCACATGGTGCGCTACTTCCCGCAGCTCGCCGGGGTCAAGGTCGAGTACACGTGGCACGGCCAGGTGTGCATGACCAGGGACTTCGATCCCCACCTCGGCAAGCTGGAGGGGCTCTACTACTGCATGGGCTACTGCGGGCACGGCGTCGCCCTCTCGACCTACCTCGGCAACGTGATCGCCAACGTCGTCGCCGGGCGTCCCGAGGACTCGCCCTTCCTGGAGCTCAAGCCGCTGCCGAGGATCCCGTTCTACACGGGCAACACCTGGTTCCTGCCGCTGGCCGACGTCTACTACCGGACGTACGACAGGCTCAAGTAGAAGACGACGACCGCGCGACCGCGGCCTGCGGGAGGCGCGCTTGCCGGTCGCGGTCGGCGCGCTCAGTCGATGCCGAACGGCGGCGTGGCGGCGGCGTCGGGCCGCGCTTCGGTGAGCGCGTCGAGCTCCCGCTGCGAGAGGCGCTCGCCGCTCGCGCTCAGCCGGCGCCACTCGCGGCGCAGGACGGGCGCCGCCACGGCGAGACCGGCGAGGGCGAGCGCCCCGCCCACGGCGAGCACGTAGCCGGAGATGAGGTCGTAGAGAAGTGGCGCGGTGAGCGTCCCCAGCAGGCCGGCCAGTTGCATGGAGGTGGTCTCGATGCCGGTCACCGTGCCGAGCCACCGGCGCGGAGCGACCTGGATGAGGAAGGCCTGCTTGGCGGGGTACGAGAAGGCGATCGCCAGGCCCTCGACGACGTTGACGACGAGGAAGAGCGTCAGGTTGGTCGTGGATCCGTAGATGATCCAGGCCAGGGCCGAGACGGTGTAGCCGCCGAACATCAGCGCGAAGCGGCTGTAACGGTCGGCGAGCATGCCGCCGGCGAACGACAGCAACATGGGCACGCTGAACGCGACCCAGGTGAGGCCGATGTACGTCATCGACGCGCCGAGGTGCTCGAGCCAGATGCTCCAGACCACCTCCCAGCCGCCCATGGCGTAGTGGCTCATGAAGGCGACGACGACGAAGGCCAGGACCGGGCGCGTGAGCACGGCACGGTAGGGGGGGCGACCGGCCTTCTTCTGGCCGCGAGCCTCGCGCGCCGCCCGGCGCGCGCCGGTCGCGGCCGGCTCCCTGACGAACAGCATGAGGACGAGGGTGGTGACGAAGCCGAGAACCGCCCCGAAGTAGAAGATGGCGTAGAAGCCGGCCTGGCCGCCGCCGGCGAGGTGGTAGAGGGGCGGCGCCAGCGCCGGCCCGATGATGAGGCCACCGAACTGGGCGGTGGTCAGGATGCCGTAGGCCTTGCTGCGGTCGCGTTCCGGCGTGATGTCCGCGATGAAGGCCTGGCCGGCGGGGCCGACCCCGGCGGTCCCTATCCCCTCGAGCAGGCGGAAGAGGATGAACCACAGCGGATTCGCCGTCGTGGTGAAGAGCAACATCGCCAAGCCGCCGAGGGCGGCCCCGCCGACGATGACGGGCTTGCGTCCGACCGTGTCGCTGAGCCAGCCGAGCGGCGACGAGAAGAGCAGCGTGCCCACGTAGTACATCGAGGCGACCACGCCGATCATGAACATCGAGCTGTGCGCCTGCTCCTTCAGGAAGATCGGCAGGTAGGGCAGGATCGCCCCGAACGCCGTCCAGGCGACGAAGCTCGCCACCGAGACGACCGCGAGCTGCAGCCAGCTCGTCCGGCCCTGCGGGTCCGGCGCGCCGGACGCGTTGGTGTTCGGATCGCTGAGGGGGTCCATGGTCGCGCGGCCGACTGGTCGCCGCGCGGCTAGGCTATCACCGCCGGTCGGGACGCTACGACCTCCCGGCTCAGGCGTCGCGCTGGGCGGGGACGGTGAACGCGAGCAGCGCCGGCACGGCCACGACGAGACCGACCGCTATGAAGAGCGCCCGGATGTCGAACACCCCGGCCAGGGCGCCGCCGGCGAGCACCGAGACGGCGTAGGCCCCTTGTGTCAGGGTGAAACGCGACCCCCAGACGCGCCCCCGGATGTCCTCGGGGACGACCTGCTGCACGTAGGTGTCGATGGAGATCAGGGCGACGGCGTTGGCGATGCCGACCAGGGCGAAGACGAGTGCCGCGATCCAGATCCGTCCGGCGGCGGCCACGGCCACGTACCCGGCACCCATGAAGACGAGGCCCGCGATGATGGCGCGGCCCAGGCGCACACGGTGCGCGAGCGAGGCTACGACCAGCGAGCCGCTCAGGTAGCCGACGGCGATGGCGGCCTCGAAGATGCCGAAGGCGCGGGTGCCGCCGTCGAGGACACGGACCGCAAGAAAGAAAGTGAGCGGGTAGCTCGCCCCGACGCCGAGGGCCACGGCGACCACCAGGGTCGTGTTGGCGAACAGTCCGGCGTGGCGACGGATGTAGGCGAACCCCTCGCGCAACTCCTGTCCGAACGTGCGCGCGGCCCGCTGCGCCGCCACGCGCACCGGTGGCGTGTACGACATCAGCATCAGCGTGAGCGCCGAGACGAGAAACGTGACCGCGTCGAGACGGAAGGCGGTGGCCACGGACACGCCGGCGAGCAGGAAGCCCGCGCCGGCGTAGCCGAGCACCTCTGTGAGCGTCTCCCCGGTCGCGAGCAACGAGTTGGCGCGCAACAGGCGTTCACGAGGCACGATGTCGGGTACGAGCGACAGTTTGGCAGGGTCGAAGAGCACCGTGAGGCTCGCCATCGCGAAGCTGAGCGCGAAGACGCCGGACAGGGAGCGCGCCGCGACCAGCGGCACGAGCAGCACGAGAGTCATCCGACCCAGCTCCGCAGCCAGCATCACACGGCGCTTGTCGAAGCGGTCGATGACCAATCCGGCGGCCGTCCCGAAGAGCACGTACGGCAGCGTGTAGATGGCGAGCACGACGCCGGTCGACAGGGTCGATCCCGTCTGCGTGTACACGAGCCAGGGGAAGGCGACCATGGCGAGGCGGTCGCCCATCTGGGAGACGAACTGACCGCTCCACAGCAGGACGAAGTTGCGGTTCGCCCACAGAGCCTGTGCCGGTGCAGAAGGCGAGCCGGCGGCAGATCGAGCCGGCGGCGCCTCCGTTCCGGCGACCTCAGCCGGCTCCACCGTCCCCTCGAGGCCGCCCGCGACCTGCCGTCGCCGCCGGTGCCGGGCCCGCGCTTCGGGATTGGCAAGTTGCCGGCGGCGGTGCTGGCGGTCGTCTCCCCCGTCGTGCGCTCACGGTGTCAGTCCATCACCTGTCGTGCTCGCATGGAACCCCTGCCCGGATGCCGGACCGGCTGACCTTGCCTTGTGGTACCGAATCCGACACTTCACTTGAAGAAGCGTTGCCAGTTCTGACAAGCGTTGTCCACAGTGGCAATACCCACGTTGCACATTGCCAGTGATGGACAGCCGGCAGGTTCCGCAGATTCGGGCACGGCTTTCATAGCATGCGGCCCACGGCAATCGTCAACCCTTGTTCATCGGCACGGGTTGGCCAGGACTTGAGTAGGGGGACCACATGCATTCGCCAGTCAAAGTGCATTCGCCCGTGAAGGTCCACTGATCACCTGCGGGATTCCGCGAGACATGAAGCGAATCGAACGGTGCATTGAGCGGACCTTGGCGTCGCTGGTAGTCGCTCTCGTTTGTTCGGGCGGCAGCAGCAAGGTCCACTAGGTTTGCGCGGGTTTCGGATAGTGCTATAGCTTCGGCGGCAGCGTGCCGATAGGAGCTGTGCGGCTCTGAACGGGTGGTGCTGTTGTCCGAGGTCCCAGCCAGTTTCAAGGCTCTTTCTGTCGCATTGGCAGCCGCGGTGGCGGCTGCCTTTCTTCTCGCTTTGGCTCTAGGCCCGAGTTCGTCTGGCGCTTCCGCGACGACCCTTCTCCTGTCCATCGTCGTCATGACGATCCTTGCCGTGGTGGCAGAAGGTCTTGCGGTTGAACTCACTGAACGAATCACCATTACTGCCGCAAACCTGCCGATTCTCTTGGCGATGATGTTCCTGGGTGTCTGGCCTGCCATGGTTGTAGCGGGTGCCGCCGGGGCTTGGGGTTGCTGGCGTGAACGCTCTGGATTCATCTCTCTCTTCAACATCGGCAACTACGTGTTGGCCGCTCTGCTTGGTTCAAGCCTCTTCGTTCTCATGGAGTCGTCCTGGGCTTTCTCAAGCGAGTCCGTGAGCGTTCAGTTGCTCCTTGCAGGAGCCGTAGCCGCCGCAGCGTATGAGGTCATCACACTCGCCAGCGCCGGAGCTGCGGTGAAACTCATGTACGGCCGTTCCCTCACCACATACTGGAAGACGGAGCTTCCGCCCTTTGCCCGGTCGCTGGTGGTGCTCACGAGCCTCGGGCTCATGACCGCAGCTCTGTACGCGGAGGCGGGCCTGGTCGCTGTCGTCCTCCTCTTCATCCCCCTGTTCGCGAGCCAGTACATGTTCAAGCTCCTCGCCCGCGAGAAGGAACACGTGGCCAGACAGAAGCAACTCAGCGACCAGTACCTCGAGATGAACATCGGCCTCGCGGCGGCCATGGTCGTGCTGCTTGACAGCAAGGACGAGTACACCGCGCAGCACTCGGCCGCGGTCGCGATGTACTGCCGTGACATGGCCGAGATGCTGGGGCTGCCTGAGGAGGACGCCGAGGCGCTGCACCTTGCCGGCTTGCTTCATGACCTCGGCAAGGTCGGCACGCCCGACGCCGTCCTCCGCAAGACGACCGCGCTGAGCGAGGACGACTGGGAGTACATCCGTCAGCACCCCGGCAAAGGGGCCGAGGTGCTCTCGCACCTGGCTGCCTACCAGGACGTCGCCGACATCGTGCAGTACCACCACGAGCGTCTCGACGGCAGCGGATACCCCGACGGCGTGACCGGAGAGCGCATCCCGGAGTTGAGCAAGATCCTCGCCGTCGCCGACTCCTACCACGCCATGACCTCCGACCGGCCCTACCGGGCCGCGCGCAGCTCGTTCGACGCCCTCAAGGAGCTGCGCAAGGCGGCGGGCGTCTCGCTCGAGGCGCGCTACGTCGAGACGCTCGCCCGCATGCTGCGCGACAAGGATCTCGCGTATCGCGAGGGGACCGCCACCGATTTCATGGGCGAGTACGAGCGCGGGCGCATCAACCTGCGGCTGCGCGGCAAGGCGCTCGCCGATCTCAGCGGTCTCTCTGAGGTGCAGGAAGACCCAGCGGCAGTCTGACCAGGCTGCGCGCCACCCCGGCGGCGAGCAACGCCTTCGCGACGTCCGGGACGAGGAAGGGCAGCACGCCTGCACTGACCGCGGTCGTCAGGTCGAGGTCGAGCTGGATGGCCAGCCACGTCGCACCGAGGCCGTAGATGGGCAGGAGACCCGCGAGCGCTGCAGGGACGAGACCTCGGGCGCTGGGGCTGCCGCGCTCTGCCCACAGCCCGGTGACCACGACCGCGATGAGGAAACCGAACAGGTAGCCGCCCGTCGGCCCCGTCAGCACCCCGAGACCGGAAGCGCCGCCCGCGTACACCGGGGCGACGAGGCCGAGGGCCAGGTAGGCGGCGACGCTCAGCGCGCCCAGACGGGGGCCCAGCGTCAGCCCGCAGAGCAGGACGGCGAAGACCTGCAGCGTGAAAGGCACCGGACCGAGCGGTACGGTGACCAAGGCGGCGGCGCCGAGGAGACCGGCGAAGAGGCCGCAGCGGGCGATGTCTCGTGTGCTCAGCGGGGGAATCGTCAACCTGCTTGGCTCGCAGCGAGGTGACAATGTATGGGGCGCCCGGGCGGCTGTCAATCATCGTGCTGCGCCGCCCGGGCGCCCCTCCCCCCGGCCCCCAGGGGCCGCCTGATCGCTCTGTCAGTGGAGTGTCACGTCCCCGCTGTGGAAGCGGAGGATGTGCCGATGGGGCAACTGCACGAGCAGGGCTCCCTGTTCGTCGATGCCCGCCGCCTCGCCGACCACCGGGCCACGGCGTGTCCGCACGCTGACGCAGCGCCGCAAGAGGTAGTCGCGCTGCCGGAACCGCTCGAGGGTCTCGGCGAACCCGTTGCGGACGGCCTCGAGGTAGGCCTCCTCGAACGCGACCAGCAGGCGCGCGAGCAGCTCACTGCGGTCGACGGCCTGGCCCGAGGCCATCCTCAGCGACACAGCCGTGCGCCGCAGCGCGACGGGCAGGTCGGCGTACTCGGTGTTCACGTTCAGGCCGATGCCGACCACCACCCAGTCGATGGCGTCCTGTTCGCCTGCGACCTCAAGGAGGATGCCGCCCACCTTGCGGTCGTCGATGAGCAGGTCGTTGGGCCACTTGATGCGCACGTCGACGGGCACGAGGGACTCGATGGCGTCACAGGCGGCTGTGGCCGCCACGATGGTCAACAGATGCGCGTCCGGCATGCTGACGGGGGGGCGCAGCAGCATCGAGAACAGCAGGCCCTTGCCGGCCGGCGACGTCCAGCGGCGGCCCAGCCGGCCGCGGCCCGCCGATTGACTCTCGGCGATCACTACTGTGCCCTCGGGAGCGCCGGCGGCGGCCACCTTCTTGGCTTCGGCGTTGGTCGAGTCGATCTCGTCGTAGTAGCGGATCGCCCGTCCGAACATGGTCTGTGCCGTGCGCTCGCTGACCAGCGCCATGGAGAGTCGGCAGGGCTCGTCCTCGAGCTTGTACCCGCGGCGCGAGACGCCGACGATCTCGTAGCCGCGCTTACGCAGCGAGTTGACGTGCTTGTGCACGGCGTTGCGCGAGATGCCCATGGACTGGCTGATCGCCTCGCCTGAGACGAAGCCCGGGCTCTCACG
>FWPV01014222.1_pt1 | contig 11728 bp, 6 predicted proteins | sample 2228371 | NCBI WGS metagenome assembly FWPV01 (sample SAMEA103939776, study PRJEB20133) | metagenome | reverse complement strand
TCGAGGGCCTTCTTGGGGAGGAAGGTGGCCTGGGGGTTGAGGACCGCGCCGTCGGGCCAGCACTCGATGAACCTGGGGGTTAGGTTGGCCTCCCCGCGCCCCCCGATGGACACCTTGTCATCGGGGGGCGCGGTGGCGCTTTCCCCGGTGCTCATGTGGCCGACGACGGCGCCGCAGATGGTGAGGATGAGGACGCCCATGACGGAGGCCAGGACGCTGAGGAAAGGGAAGAGGGCAACTGGGGGCGCGCTGTCGGACCTACGCATGGGCGTCGTTCCTGGGCTTGCGGCGGAAGAGGCGGCTGAGCCAGCCATCGCTGCGCGCGGGGGCCGGGGCGGGAAAGCGCTCGGCTCCGCTCGGGCCAGGGCCGCCGGCCCCCGCCCGCTGGATGGTGTCGAGGCTGGCCTGGAGCTGGCGGAGGGTCGCCAGATGGCTGCGTTGCCACTCGGCGACGCGGTCGGCGGTCCGATTCGCCGCGTCCGTCATCGTGGCTAGCGTCTCGACCAGGCGCTTCACCTGGCTCTCCTGCATTGACCCCATTTGGCTCAGGAGCTCTCCGCGCTCCTTGCAGGCGTCCGCCAGGCGGGCATGCACGGCGTCGATCTGGCGGCCCAAGTGGTCCCCGAGCTGGGCGTTGATCGCCTCCCAGCCCCCCACCATCCTCCGCACGAGGCCCTCGCCGATGGCGTCGAGGCGCGCGCAGGCCTGCTGGAGCCTGGCCTCGTGCTCGCCGACGGCCGAGGTGACGGCCTCCTTGACCCGCAGGGGGTCGGCGGCCGGGGCGCCCTCACCCCCCTCGTAGAGCCGCCGCAGGAGGTTCTCGTTGCAGTAGTCGGCCACCGAGATCAGCATGTCCTCCTCACGCTTGTGCATCGAGCTCATCGGGAACATGACGATGAGGCTCATGACGAGGGCGAGGAACGTGGTGTCGAAGGCGACCGAGAGGCCCCTTGTGACCCCCGACAGCGATGCCTTGAGGGCCGTGAGGTCGGCCTCGCCGGCGAGGGACGCCGAGAACCCGCTCACGGCCTGGCCGATGCCGACCACTGTGCCGATGAAGCCCAGGATGGGGATGGCCCAGATGAACACCCTCACCATCGCGTAGCTGGAGTCGACCGCCGCGGCGTCTATCTCGGCCTGCGACTGGAGCAGGTCGGCGACCTCCTGGGCGGCGCGCCGCGACTTGAAGTGGTCCAGCGCGCGCAGGCAGCGGTTCATCAGAAAGCTGTCCCGGGGATCGCAAGGCAGCCCCCGGATGTGCGCACGGAAAACATCCACGTTGTCCGGCCGAATCTCATAGCTTATGTCCGACGGCAGCATGTCGAACAGCAGCGAGTCCTTCTGGCGGCTGATCTTGCGCGACTTGAGGATGAGGACGGCGGCGGCCCAGAAGCTCAGGAACATTATCCCGTACTGCACCCACCCGCGTGCGGCCAGGAGCTGGCCGAAGTATGTCTTCCTGAAGGGGATGACGAGTAGGATATAGAACAGGGCGGTTGCGCCTGCGGCGGCAGCGCCGGTGAGGAGCACGCTGACGTTGGTGCCCGGCGGCCTGATGAGGGTGCTGGCCGGCGCCCGGGGCGGCGGCGCCGCCGGCGGGGCCTCCAGGGCGGCCGGCGGAATCGTTGGCACCTCCACCGTCCGAGGCCCGCCCACCGCCCTGGGCAAGGTGGTGGGGACGACGGTGCGCGGCTCCGGCCCCTGCTCGGGCGGTTTCGCCAGGAACTCGCGCCGGCAATACGGGCAGCGCACCCGCCGCCCGATGTGCTCCTCTCGCATCCTGAGGCCCTTGCCGCAGCTCTGACAGGTCACTTGCCAGTACATGCCAACCTCCTGCTCGTAGGGGCGGGGCTTGCCCCCGCCCGGGTCGGGCGGCCACAACGGCCGCCCCTACGGCCTTGCGCCCCCGCGGCGCGCCGGCGTGCACGCCAGGCGCAGGCCGATGAGTTCGGACTCCACGTCGGGCTCGGCCCCCAGGCGCGAGGCGCAGCGGCAGTTCTCGGGCGAGCTGAACCACGAGCCGCCCCGCACCGCGCGCGCCTTGCCCACCGCCGGGCCTGTGGGGTCCACGAGGGGGGACGAGCCATAGTAGTCGTCATCGTAGAAGTCCTCGCACCATTCTCCAACGTTGCCGATCATGTCGTAGAGGCCCCAGGGGTTGGGGCGGAAGGAGGCGACGGGGGCGGGGAGGACGTAGCCGTCGTCCTCCCCTTCCGCGACATCGAAGTTCGGGAACTCGCGCCGCGCGGCCTCATCTGCGATGTTCGCCCACAAGGCCGAGCCCTTCATCTCCCGGCCCCAGAAATACTGAGTCGCCGTTCCCGCACGGCAGGCATACTCCCACTCGGCCTCCGTCGGCAGCCGGAACTCGTAGCGGCCGGCGAACCGCTGGTTCAGCGCGCCGATCATCGCCAGGCACTCGTCCCGGGTCACTTTCCGCACAGGCTGCTTCTCCGCGCCGCGGAAGCGGCTCTCGCGGGTGGCGAAGAGGTTCCACTGCGCGATAGTGACCTCGTGGATGCCCAGGTAGAAGCCGCGCGAGATGCGCACGCGATGGGCAGGCAACTCGTCCGATGGCCGCGAGCTGTCCTGCGGGCCGGCTCCCATGACGAACTCCCCCGGAGGAATGTAGACCATCTTGAGGCCCACGCCGTCGCCCAGGTCGAGCTCGATGGCTGGGGCCACCCCGTCGCGGCGCGCGCCCTCGGCCTGCTCGGGGGCCACTTTCGCCCAGGCAGGAATGGAGCCGTCTTCCTCCTTTCTCTTGGGAGGCGGCGGGGGCACAGAGGTCCTTGGCCTAGGCGGCGGGGGGTCCGGTTCAGGCGGGGGCTCAACATCGGTGGATGGCTTTGCCTCCGGGCCACGCGCGAGCGGGGCCGAGGGCTCGCGGCCCACGCCAGTGAGTGCCAGCACTGCGATGGCGAGCAGGGCAGCGGAGCCGGCCACGGTGCCCCAGATGACGCGCTGGCGCTTTGCCGCCTGGAGGGCCTCCTCGCCCTCGCGCCGCACCCGCTCGGTGACGCTGACCACATCGGCGTCGGGCACCGCGCCCGGGGGCCTGCGGGCGCGGACCTCCGCGATGATGGCCTGGACGGCCCGCAGGAACTCCTGAGCGGACTGGAATCGGTCTTCGGGCCGCTTGGCCATCGCCTTTTCGACAAGCGCGGCCATTGACCTCGGAATGGCGGGGTCGGAGCGCAGGTCAGTGGGGATGGGGTCCCGCAGGTGCTTGAGCAGGATGCCCATGGCAGTGGGGGCCTCGTAGGGGCGCTTGCCGGTGAGCATCTCGAAGAGTGTGACGCCGAGGGCGTAGATGTCCGAGCGTGCATCGGCCTTGCCGCTGCCGCCCTGCTCCGGGGCCATGTAGTGGGGCGTGCCGACGACCGAGGCGGTGAGCTGGGGCTGCGAGACGCCGCTGACCGCCCGCGCAAGCCCGAAGTCCGCCAGCTTCACCGTCCCATCCTGCGTGATCAGGAAGTTCGACGGCTTGATGTCGCGGTGGATCAGCCCCCTCCTGTGGGCCGCCTGGAGGCCCTTCGCCGCCTGGTGGATGATGGCCAGCGCCTCCTCGGGGCCGAGCTTCTTCTTCCGGTCGATCCGATGCCTCAGGCTCTCCCCGTCTACGAACTCCATGACGATGTAGATCGTGTCGCCGTACTCCCCCGCGTCGTGCACCTGGACGATGTTGGCGTGGTTAAGCTGTGCGGCAAGGCGCGCCTCTTGGAGAAACCGCTCGGTGCTGCGGGGGTCCACCTGCCCAAGGCCGGGCAGCGGCACCTTGAGGGCCACGGTGCGGTTGAGCTTGAGCTGCTTGGCCCTGTAGACAATCCCCATGCCGCCCTTGCCGATGAAGCCTACGATCTCGCAGCCCCCGACCGTGGTGCCGATCGGCAACTCGCGTCCTGTTTGCACCCCATGCTCTGCCACGGCTGATACCCTTGCCGGAACGCGGGCGGGGACAAGCCCCGCCCCTACGGGCCGCCCGTTGCCCCTTTCAGCCTCAGGCTCTTGCCCAGTTCCTTGCCCTCACGCTTGAAGGACAGGACCACTGTGGCCAGCCCTGTCTTCTCGGCGTGTGCAAGCTCGGCGGCCAGTTGCGCCGCCGTGCGCACCGGCCTTCTGCCATCCCGGCCGCTTACCGCGAGGATCACGTCGCGCTGCTTGAGCCCGGCCTTCTCTGCGGGGCTCTGCTCTGCGACGGACGTCACCAGGAGGCCCTCAGTGGCCTCGCAATCGAGATGGGGGGCAAGCTCCGGCGTCAGCTCGACGAGTTGGACGCCGAGCCTCTTCTCCTCGTGGTAGCGCACGGGCGGACGCGGGCCGTCCTTTGCCGCGGCGGTCTCTTTCTTGGGAGCGGGCCGCGGCACGGTCTCGGGCTTCTTATCGGGCTCGGGAGGTTTGCGCCCGGGGACAACGTCGGGCGCGGCCCGCCGCAGCTCGTCAATCTGCTGCTCCACCGCCGCGACCTGCGGCGAGCCGGCGCGGTACTGCGCCAGGGTGGCCTGGCGTCGCTTCTGAAGCTCGGGCCAGCGCTTGAGGAGGACGTCGGCAGCCCCGCGAGCTCTTCTGATGGCCTCGCTGCGAAGCGCACCCAACTTCTCGGTCTGGCGCTGGGCCTCCGCGGTGCCATGCTCCTCGAGGGCGCGGCGAAACGCCGCAAGCGTCTCGGCCTCCTCGGCCGTGAGAGCTTCCTTCACTTCCGTGGCTTCGGGCTCCGAGGGCGGCTCCTGCGCCTCCGTGGCCCAGTAGCAGCGAACCTTCCCATCGCTGGAGCCAAGATAGAGCCGGCCCGTGTCGTCGCCCTCCATGGCCGTGGTGGTCTCCCTGAAGGGCGCCTGCCAGAGCCTCTTCCCGCCCGCAGCGCTCAGGCACTGAAGGACATCATAGGCGATGTAGAGCCAGCCCCCGCCAGCCGCCAGCCGCAATGGCTGGCCTGCCGCGCCGAGCGGCACGCTCCAGACCTGCGCCCCATCCCCGGGGTTGAGGGCCACCACGCCCTCCCCCGTCGCGCGCACCAAGACGGGACCAACGAAGCGGACGGCCGCCGACCCCACTGACGGCTCCCCCCACACGCGGCTGCCCTTGAGCGCATCCAGACAGGTTACGCTCCCCGCGGTGTCGGACACATAGATGCACCCCGGCCGCACGTGGAGGGACGACGTGTGGCCTGCTGGGGCGGCCTCTGATTGCCACAGCCGCGTGCCGCGCAAGGCATCGAGGCATTCCACGCGCCCCCTGCTCCCCATCACGTAGAGCCGGCCGCCGCTGAGCGCGCTGGCCCTGGCGTCGTGGTCCTCGATGCCGGCCGTCCACGCGACCTTTCCATCGGTGGTGTCGAGGCACTGCACCTTGGCAGCGCCGAAGGCATATGCCCGCCCTTCCCCCACGCACAGCAGCTTGGCATCGTCGGCCGTCCGCCAGACCTCCTTGCCGTCGGCCGCACCCAGGCAATGGAGCTTGCCGAACTCGGCAAACACCCGTCCGTCGGCCGCAAGCAGGCGCCGCGGGCTGCCCTCGGCCCGGAACTCCCAGGCGGTGATTCCATCCTGGGCATCAAGGCACCAGACGGCGTGGCGCCCGTTGCCGGCAACGGGCTCGCGCGCACCCGCGGGCGGGAACGCTCCGGGCTGCTGAAGCCCCTCGGCCCCCTCACCCGCCTCCGCGACGTACACGCGCCCCCCGTCCGCCACCGCCTCGCCCACCCCGCCCACGCCGTCGCCAAACCTCCACAACTCGGTCCCAGTCTCGGCATCGAGGCAGTGAAGCCTGCTTCCCGCGCCCTGGGACCTCACGAGGAGACGCGTGCCATCGAGCGTCATGTCCCGGACGACGGAGCTCCCGCACCAGAGCTCCCACAGCTCGGTGCCGCCGGGGAGGCGCGTCAGCATATCACGATTCCCGGTGACGGAGGCCACGCGGCCGAGCTGGCGCCCAAGCTCGCGCAGCTTGTCGGCCGCCTCGCCCTCAGCAGCGGCGTCCCTCAGGCGGGAGCACTGCTTGAGTATATCTCCCATGCTCTTGGCGGCCATATCCCGGACCTTCTGCACGAGCTCGCCGCGCTCGGCCCGCAGGCGGGCCACGTCGGGGTGCTTGTTTGTCTTGCCGCTCAGCTCCTTGCCCAGCCGCTGCTCGAGGTCCCCAAGCTGCTCGAGGAGCTTCGCCATGTCCTTGGGCAGCTCGGGGATGTCCCGCAGCTCTTCGTCGGGCGTGAGGCCAAGCAGCACGATGACCTTGTAGCGGACCCTGGACGCCAGGGGGCTGTGGGAGGAGAGGAGCGCCCAGGTCGCGCTGTTCAGGGCATTTCTTCCCTCGTCGACCGCCAAGGTGTCGCGGTATCGCTCGCTCAGCACGTCGCAGGTGCCGAGCGCATCGTTGAGCAGCCCCAGATGCGCCTGGCACAGGAGGGCCCAGGAGAGCTCCCGGTCCATCTTCGGCTCGCCGGGGAACTCGTCGAGGTTCTGCTTGAGGAGCCTCAGCGCCGCCCTGTAGTCGGGCGATTCTCCCCCGGCCAGCCGCCTCGCCTCGGCGAACCTGAGCTCCCGCGTGGCATTGGTCTCCTCGGAGGGCGGTGGCGCCTTGCCGTCAGACTTCTTCGCTGCCAGCGCAGTGTCCGGCTTGGGCGGCGGCCGTTGGGCGTGGTGGGGCCAAGCACCCATGCTCGACAGCGCCGCGCCGGCCAGGAAGACAAGGAGCATCAGCCCGCCCAGGCCCATGGCGCACGGGGCGAATATCCGCGCGAGGTTGTCGCAGGCGCGGCCTAGAAGATACGCGGCGATGCCCAGGGCGAGCGCCAGGAGGCTGGCAACCAGACGAATGCCCGGCACGAGCGCGGCCACGGCGGCCACGAGCGCGCCGATGGCCAGGTAGGTGCTCGCAGGCGGAGATGCGGCAGGGCCCTCCTCCTGCGCCTCCGCCGCTGCCGCCTCCCCCTGCGTGGCCGGCGGCAGCGCCTTCTGCTGCTCGGCCTCCGAGGTGGCGCCCCGCGGCGGGAAGGGGTCCAGCCCCCTCCACGCCCGAGCGCACTTGCACCAGGGGCACTCGGGGAGATGGCTCCCGAAGAGGTGCTGGCTGTTGGCCGGGCAGGCCACCAGGGCCTGTTCCGCCCTGTCCAGCACCCGCTGCCACGTCGCGGCGTCGGGGCGCGCGGCGGGGTTCTTGTGGCCATCCTCAAAGCACTTCAGGAACAACTCGCACAGGCCGGGATCGAGGATGTGGAACGGGGGGGCCAGGCGCGGGGGGCGATAGGGGACCTGCCCCCGCACCGCGTAGGGGAAGTGGCCCGCACGAATCCTGCCCTCGTAGGGCGGGGGATCGCCATCCCCGGTGTACACACCCGCGAACGGGTGCACCCCCTGCATCAGGAGCTGGAAGAACAGCACGGCCAGCCCGAACAGGTCGTGTTGCTGGCTCCGCTCGACCTCGGAGAGGTGGACGCCCTGGAGCTCGGGCGGGGTGAACTCCGGCTTGCCGACCGGGCAGGGGAAGAGGGTGCCACGCCAGCGGTCGCGAACCTGGAACGAGTCGGTGTCCACCAGCGTCACCAGCGCCGTCTCGCTCACCAGGATGTTCGACTCGTTGACGTCGCCGATGACGTAGCCGCGGGCGTGGACGGCCTGGACTGCTGCGGCGAGGTTGCGGGCGGTGCGATGCAGGTAGCGGTAGTGGAACAGCGGGCATCGCTCGCGCCGCGAACGCGGGTTGTAGAACTCCACCAGCGGGTGCATCCCCTTGACGCGCGGCATCACGTAGCCGATGGTGGTCCGGCGCTCGTCGGCCGACAGCAGGAGGCTGAAAGGCCAGGCGATGGACACGTGACCCTGCGTGACCGATGGGTCCTCAGGCGGATTCTCCACCATGATGGCAAGCTTGGCCGCCCGCTCCAGCGTGGGTTGGTGGTAGACCTTTGCGGCCAGCGTGCCCGCCGGCGGGATGACGTAGATGCGCGCCTCCCCGCCAGCGCCCAGCAGCCACTTGGCGTCCAGGGCTATCACCTCGCCGGTGGACTGGAGCACCGCCTCCATCTTCAGGCTCACTCCACTGCTGCCGCAAGGAGCAGCGACAAGTCGTCATCCGTGCGCCGCCGCACGCGCTGCGAGGCGAGGAACGACCTCAGCCGCTTCCTCCCCGCCACCTCGTCGGCGGTCTGCGACACGAAGCGGAACAGGGGGCGGAAGAACGGCCCGTGCGGCTCCCCGCGCGGCATGCTCAGCGCCAGCATCTGGAGCCCATCCGAGAGCATGGCCAGATGCCCCAGCCGGCCCCGCCACACCACCACCCTTGCCGCCTCGAGGGCGTCGGGCGAGGTCAGGAACATCGTATCATTGAGGTGCTCGCCGGTCTGGGGGGTCGTCAGCGCCACGAGGCGGCCCCCGGTGGTCCCGGCAACGATCGCGCCATCGCCCACCTGCACGGCGGCCGCCAGCTCCGGCATCACGGCCGCCGCAAGCAGCGTCGTCGCGTACAGGCCCACCTCGTACCCCTGCTCCAGCGCCTCCGCGCGCACCGCCGCCTGGGCCGCCTCCAAGGCGCCACGCATCACCTGCTCCCACCCTCCCGGCGCCCTGGCCTCCACGCCGCGCCGCAGCGCCTTGACGGCGGCGCGGGTGGCGACGATGGCCCCGACTTCACCGAAGGTGGCTGACCCCGCACCGTCCGCCAGCGCGGCCAGCAACACCCCGCCGGGCTCCACTGCCCAGCACTGGGCGTCCTGGCACGGCTGCCCGGCGCGCTCGTGGCCGGAGCCCCGGGCGGTAGCGCCGATGACACGCCAGCAAGCCTCGCGCCGGCGGGGCCGCGCGGCGGCAACCCTCGAAGGCCGCTTGCGCACGGCAGGGGTCCTCGTCACACCGTCGCCCATCCCGCGGGCGGGAGCGCGACCTCATCGCCCACCCTGGACTGCGAGACCTTCTCCATGCTGGAGGAGAGCCAGAGGAACATCTCGTTGAACTTGAGGCCGACCAGCTTCACTGGCGCTCGGACGACGATCTTCCTGAGCACCGCCATGTTCGCGCCCTCCACCCCGACGGCGAAGAAGGCGACGTGCTTCTCTGCTTCCTCCCTGCGAAGCCGGTTGATGGCTTGGTTGACCAGCTCCAGCGGCTCCCCCTCAGGTTGCCCATCTGTGATCATGAAACACCAGGGGCGGAAGTAGGCGATGCCGTTCTTGCGGTACGACGCCTTCCGGGCCGCCAACAGGTCCAGCGCCTGGTTTATCGCGCCCCCCATGTGAGTCTTGCCTCCCGCCGTGAGAACGGGCGGGATGAACCGGTCCGCGGTGACGAAGTCCTGGACGACCCTGACCTCGTTGTTGAACGAAATGACGGCAACCTCGACGCGCCTCTTCGCCAGCTCATCCTTAGCCAGGCCCTTCTGGAACATCACAAGCCCGGCGTTCAGCGCGGCGATCCGCGCTCCCTGCATGGACGACGACGTATCGAGCACCAGCACGCAGGGGCAACGAGGCTCGGGATTGTCCGCAAACTCCACCGACGCGAGCTCGTCCGGCTCCACGAGCTCAGCGAACTCCACATCCTCGGTTTCGTCCTGAATCCTCAGCGGCTTGTGGCCCATGGCCTTCCCTCCGTGGCAGGGGCGTACGCAACCCGACGCTCCGCGTGTGATAGGGGATGGCAAGGGCCTTGTCAAGCAGCATCTATGGGCATCTATGAGCAAGCCCGCACGCCGCGATTGCAGATTGTGAAGGGTGAAATCCGAAATCCCAAGTGTGTCATTCCCTGCCCTCGGCGGCCTTCAATGCCCACGCGCTGAGACCGCCGGCCCGCGCGAGCCGCCTCAGCCGTGGATGGTCAGCGCGTGGCGTGTCGCCGCGGACGACGAGGATGATGGGCCGCTCTCCCAGCTCGCCCCGAATCGTGTCCAACACCTCCACCGCGTCGCCCGTCGCCATCAGGCGCTGCATCTTCGCGGAACGGCGCTCCCACTCCGCCCTGTCGCAGCGCGCGGCGCGATGGAAGCCGAGGATGCCGGGCACGTAGAGGTCGCGGCGCGCTATTGGCGGCACAAGGGTCGCCCGCTGGTCCGCCCACACCACCACCGCATCGCGCGGCGCCTCGCGGGCGATGAACTCCAACACCGCCCGCTCATCTTCCGTCGCCCTTGCCGGCTCGGGCGCCCTGGCGTAGGCCACGAGACCCAGGAGCGTCGTCGGCACGCAGCTCGCCGCAAGCACCCACACCCACCGCACCCGCCGCGCGGGCAACTGCCCCGCTCGGCTCCCCACCCACGCCGCAACCAGCACCGCCACCACAAATCCAAGCTTCACCTCCACCTCGTCCACCACGCGCGCGAGTAGGAACACGAGGGCGAAGGCTACGGCCACGAGGGCGACGACGGCCTGCGATGTGCTGCCAAGCCGGGGCCGCCCGACAATCGCCAGAGCCACCCAGAGCGGCAGCAGGCCCACCCCAAGGCCGAGGACGTGCGCCTCGTCGGGCAGCGCCAACCGGACCAGGCTCTCGCGCCCCATTGCCCCCACAGTTGTCACCCACAGATAGGGCGCGACGGCGATTGCGGCCACCCCCACCATCGCCAGCATGGTGAGGCAGCGATTTCGGAGCTTGGATTCCAATCCGCGATCCGCGATCCGTAATTGGCCGCAGGCCCAAACCGCCATCACAGCGCCGACAAGCGCCAGGAGCAGCGCGCCGACGAACAGGTTGGCGTAGGCCGCGAGCGCTGCGGCGGCGGCGAACCCGGCCGCCTGGCGCCGACGCCTCTCCTGAACGTAGGCCGCCAGGGCAGCCAGCGCGAGCACCACGAACGCCATGTTCCAGGCAAACGACGTGGCGACGAGCGCCTTCGTCGCCAGGAAGCCCAGGAGGTCGCTATAGCCGGCCACCACCGAGCGAAGAAAGGGATGAACGCCCTGGCCGAAGGCGTCCGCGAGGGTCGTCAGCCCGAATGCCAGGCGACCGAGCAGGATAAGGTAGCCCCAGCCGTTCAGCCCAAAGGCGGCCAAGAGCACAGTTAGGGCCGCGTGGCGCCCCGCGAGGCGTCCACCACAGAGGCACCGCGAGAGCCATACGGTCCCGGCCAGCAGCACAGCGAGCGACACCGGCCCGGACCAGACCATGACGGCGAGCGGCTCGATGCCAAGCATAGCCGCGATGCCCACGGCCGCAGCATTATAGCCCCAGTGATAGTAGAGCGGCTGCCCCGCAAGGTAGGGGTCGGGCGGCGGGATGCCGTGACGCAGGATGGCGTGGGCGATCGCCTCGTTGCTCAGTCCGTCGCCGCGCAGATGCAGGCGCGGGTTCACCGCCAGCGGCGTCGCCACCGCCGCCGCCACGCCAACCACCGTCAGCCACCACAAGCGTCCTCGCACCCCGCTCACCCCTGCGCCCCTTGCGCCCTCCGCAGGTGGCGTCATTCTAGCACATTCTGCCCGGGGATGCTCCACCTCGGCGTTGCGCCCAGAGGGCCAAACCGGTAGAATCATCAAAGGCATGTGGCCTGCGCTTCCGAAGGAGTCTGCCGTGAAGCTGGGGGTTGAGCCGTCGAGCCTCAAGGGGAGTGTCCGCATCCCGGGCTCGAAGTCCCACACCATCCGCGCCGTGGTCATCGCCTCGCTGGCCGAGGGGACGTCCACCATCCGCCAGCCGCTCGACTCCCTCGACACGCTTGCCTGCGTGCGGGTGTGCCGGGGGTTGGGCGCGGAGATTGCCGATTGCCGATTGCCGATTGCCGATTTAAATCAGCAATCAGAAAC
>FWPV01014219.1_pt1 | contig 11730 bp, 10 predicted proteins | sample 2228371 | NCBI WGS metagenome assembly FWPV01 (sample SAMEA103939776, study PRJEB20133) | metagenome | reverse complement strand
ATGAAACGGCGCAGTCACCGGATGTATAAACCCGACATGCCGCCCCGGGAGGCGCTGGAGCGGGTAATTAACGCGGCCCTGTGGGCCCCGTCGGGGGGCAATGCCCAGCCGTGGGAAATTGCGGTCATGGCCGGCAAGGTGCGGGATGAGTTTGTGGAGCTGTGCAGCAAGGCCCTGGATCAGCTTCGCGAAGACATGAAGAAGATGGGGGTGACGGAGAAGGGCCAGGAGCTGGTAGCCCGGTTCATGAAGGATTTGGGCGGGGCGCCGGTGGTCATCGCCGTCACCTTGCAGAAAGGCCCTTCGGAGCATCTGAATATGGCCTTCATCCAGAGCGGCGCCGCCCTGATGCAGAACCTGCTGCTGGCGGCCCACGCCGAGGGCCTGGGGACCTGCTGGATGACCGGGATTCTCTATGTGGAAGATGAAATTCTGAAGTTTCTGGGTAAAGAAGGCCAGCAGCTCCTGGCCATCACCCCCATCGGCTACTCGGCCAAGGAGCCGCCGGTGCCGCCCCGCAAAGAGCGGGAAGTGCGCTGGCTGGGGTTTTAGAGTGGCCGGTAACCATTAGCCGGCTACCATTTGACATTTTTGAGGTGCGGGATTTTTCAGGTACGGGCGACTGAAGAGCTGTAAGGGCACAGCGTGCCGTGCCCCTGAGCCGGAGACAAACTTTCAAGGATAACAACCTTGGCTGAAATCAAGACACCGCCTCTGGTAGAGCAGGTCCGGGCCGCGGGCTGAGCCTCCAAGATTCCTCCAGGGGTCCTGGAGGAGGTCCTGAAGAGCCTTGCTTTTCGCTCGCACCCCGACCTGCTGGTAGGGCTGGAGCAGGCCGACGACGCCGGCGTGTACCGGCTGACGGAGGGGCTTGCCCTGATTCAGACGGTGGACTTTTTTACCCCTATCGTCAATGACCCCTACCGTTTCGGGCAGATCGCCGCGGCCAATGCCCTGTCCGACGTGTACGCCATGGGCGGCCGGCCCCTTACGGCCATGAACATCGCCTGTTTTCCCCTGAAGACCACGCCGGCGGAGGTGCTCAAGGCCATTTTGCAAGGGGGCCTGGACAAAGTGCACGAAGCCGGGGCGCTTCTGGTGGGAGGCCATAGCGTCGAGGACCCCGAATTGAAATACGGCCTGGCGGTCACCGGGATTGTGCATCCCGAGAAAATCTGGACCAAGGCCGGGGCCCAGCCGGAGGACGTCCTCATCCTCACCAAACCCCTGGGCACCGGCATCATTGCCACCGCCCTGAAAGGCCGCTTGGCGTCACCGGAAGCCGAGGCCGCCATCATCCAGGTGATGAGCGCCTTGAACAAGGCCGCGGCCGAGGCCCTGGACGGCCTGGAGGTGCATGCAGTCACCGACATCACCGGCTTCGGCCTGCTGGGCCACGGGCTGGAAATGGCCCAGGCCAGCCAAGCCGAACTCACCATTTATGCAAGCCAGGTGCCCATTTTGCCCTGGGCCCGGGAGTACGCGGAAATGGGCCTGGTGCCCGGCGGCAGCCACGCCAACCTGAGGTTTTGCGAAAAACACCTGAAGACGGACCCCGGAGTGGACCAGGTGACCCTGGACCTTCTGGCCGACGCCCAGACTTCGGGAGGATTGCTGGTGGCCCTGTCGCCCCTGCATAAAGATGTCTATCTGAGCCGCTTGCAGCGCTTCGGGGTGGAGCATGCCGCGGTAATCGGGGAGGTTACCGCCATCGGGGCAGGCCGTATTCGTATCCTGCCTTGATGCGGAATGGGCCCAAGTTTAGGTCATCCAGTCCAAGGCGGCTGTTTTGGAGCGCTGAAAAAACCGAGGAGAAACCTGCATCGTGAAGCCCGTGGACGAACAGTTGGCCCTCATCAAAAAGGGCGTTCAGGAGATCATCCGGGAAGAAGAGCTGAAAGAGCGGCTGGAGAAGGCCATTGCCACCGGCAAGCCCTTGCGGGTCAAGGCCGGCTTTGACCCCACCGCGCCGGACCTGCACCTGGGGCACACCGTGCTTATCCAGAAGCTCAAGCATTTCCAGGACCTGGGACACCGGGTGATTTTTCTCATCGGCGACTTTACCGGCCTTATCGGCGATCCCAGCGGCAAGAGCGAAACCCGGCCTCCCCTGACCGAAGAGGAGGTCCGGGCCAACGCCGAGACCTATGAGCGCCAGATTTTCAAGGTGCTGGACCCCACCAAGACCCTCATCGACTTCAACAGCCGCTGGATGAAGGCCATGTCGGCCCAGGATCTCATCCGGCTGGCGGCCCGGTACACCGTAGCCAGAATGCTGGAGCGGGACGACTTCCACAAGCGCTATGTGGCCGGGACCCCCATCGCCATTCATGAATTTCTCTATCCCCTGATCCAGGCCTATGACTCGGTGGCCCTGCACGCCGACGTGGAGCTGGGCGGCACGGACCAGAAGTTCAACCTCCTGGTGGGCCGCGACATCCAGCGGGAATACGGCCAACCGCCCCAGGTGGTCATCACCCTGCCCCTTCTGGAGGGCCTGGACGGTGTCCAGAAAATGAGCAAGTCCCTGGGCAACTATGTGGGAATTGACGAGCCGCCGGAGGAAATGTTCGGAAAACTGATGTCCATTTCCGATTCTCTGATGCTGCGCTATTATGAGCTGCTCAGCGACATCAGCCCCTCGGACCTGGCCCGGCTGAAGCGGGACCTGGAAACCGGAGCCAAACACCCCCGGGACGCCAAAGAAGAGCTGGCGATAGAAATTGTCACCCGTTACCACGGGGCGGCGGCGGCTCGGCACGCGGCCCAGGAGTTTGCCCGCATCTTTCGGGAAAAAGGCCTGCCGGAGGAGGTAGAGGAGATTTTTCTGAAGGCCGCGGGTGGCAATACCGTTTTTCTCCTCCCCAACCTCCTGGTGGAGGCCGGGGCCGCCCCCAGCACCTCCGAGGCCCGGCGCCTGATCAAACAGGGCGGGGTCAAGGTGGACGGCGAAAAAGTGACGGACGTCAACCTGGAGTTGCCGGTGGGTCGTACCTTTTTGCTTCAGGTGGGGAAAAGGCGGTTTAAGAAAGTGACGCTTACAGCCGATTTATAAGAGGAAAAGGCTGCAAAACTTCATGTATTGGCGAAAAGGTGAGGGCAAGGCGGCCATACCTGTCCGGGCCTGTTCTTTTGGCCGGTCTCCTGTGGCTGGCAGTCATCCGGGCCGCGCCGCGTTGGGGGCCGGGATGGGTCGGTCTGTCCGCTGCGGTTCCGGGTATTTCCACATCCGCCTCCGCCCTGGCGGCTGAAGTCGGGCAGCCGCACAAACCTCCCCCGAAAAGCCCCCGACTCGCAAAAACCCCCTCCCCGACATCAGTCACCCAAAATTCCATGGACAATCTGTTGCGGCTCCTGGCCGGAGGCTTGCTGGCCGGTGTGCTCTGGTCCGTCCTGTTCGGCTATCCCTTTTATTCTTACTGGCCTGACCGGCCTTGGCCCTTAGGCTTGCTGGATCTGTCGGTGCTGGGCGCTTTTTGCTACCTGCTCCTCCATTTTATCAGATCATTGTCTCAAAAAAACCGGGAAAGCCCGACACGCCCGCATCCGGCCTTTCTGACAGGTCGGAATGCTCCGCCAGCGGCCCTGACCGTGGCTCCGGAGGCCGAATCCGGGGTCAGGGCCATCGCCGCCTCTGATTCCGGGTTCAGCCTGGCGGCCTTCGGAGAATTCGCCCGCCGGGTGGTGCAGGATCTCCATGCCGCCTGGAACCGGCAGGACCTGGAACCGCTTCGGCAGGAGGTGAGCGGCGAACTTATGGAGTACCTGCACATGGGATTGAAACTGATGGATTTGCGGCAGGAAATCAATCGGCTGGAGGATCTGTGTCTCCACCGCATGGTGGTGGCTGCAGCCGGGCAGGAAGGCGACCGGGAATACATCACCCTGCGGCTGGAGGGGCAGGTGCTGGATTATGTCCTGCAAAAGGGAAGTTACAAGCTCCTTTCCGGCAGCCTGACATATCCCAGTGCCTTTCAGGAATCATGGAGGTTTGAGAGAAAGCGCGGGCAAAAGACCTGGAAGCTGGCTGAGATCTTGGATCATTGAAGTTTGGCGGGGCGAACGCCCTTTTTTTTGGAGCGACGGCGCCGTGGCCGGCGGCGTTTGCGGGAAGGCTGAGGCACAGGCACCTTCTCTTCGGAAAAGAGAGAAAGCAGCTCTTCCTGGGGCGCCCCGGCGAGCTGATACAGCCGGTAGGCCTCGGGAAAGGCCGCCAGCTTGGCCATCCGGGCCGGGATGGGACGCTTGTCCCGCAGGAAGGAGGCAATCAGAGAAGCCACGGCCAGGACCTGGGAGACCTCGTCCCCGCGCTGCCGGGGAAATTCCACCGGCGCCAAGGCCTCCCGGGCTTTTTCCCGGAAAAACTCCCGCAGCTCTTTGGGATCTTCCGGTTGGGGAAACGCCTCCAGATAGGGGAGCAAAAATGCGGCCCACAGCAGGGTCTCGGATACCGGCCGTTCGTTCCGGATGAGCAGGTCTATGCGGGAAAACAACTCCAGGAGGCGACTTTCCCCCCTTTCCCCGAGGAGCTTTTCCCAGTGCGGGAAAATGGCGTAAAACAGACCGCTATGGAACATCAGCGCAAAGAAGGACCGGGCAGCGCCACTTTTGAGGTCCCGGAGCAGTTCATCCCTGGTCCGGGCCGGAGCGCACAGGCGGATAAGGTGCCGTTTGGCCAGCAGTTCCTGCCAGGTTAGGGGGTCGATGGTAAAGCCGGTACGGGCCGCATGGCGTAGCACCCGGAGCATGCGCATGGGATCCCGGACAAAACGCACAGCGGGATCGCCGATGACCCGGATGAGGCCCTGGCGGAGGTCCTCCAGCCCCCCCACATAATCCACCAGGGAAAAGTCGGCGATATTGTAAAACAGGCCGTTGATGGTCAGGTCCCGGCGCTGGGCGTCTTCCGCCGGGGTGCCAAAGGTGTCGTGGCGGGGCTCCGGAAGCGTTTCCGGCATTTCCTCAAACTCAGAGCGGCGCCGGAAGGTGGAAACCTCCACGATCTTGCCTCCCCGGAAAAACACCTGCACCAAGCGGAAGCGCCGGCCGATAATGCGGCTGTTGCGGAAAAGCTTGCGGATTTCCCCAGGCCGGGCGTCCGTGGCGATATCAAAATCCTTGGGCTGCTTCCCCAGTAGCAGGTCCCGGACGCTTCCTCCCACCAGGTAGGCCTTATAACCGGCATAATGCAGCCGGTAGAGCACCTTGAGGGCTTCCACTGAGATATTTTTCCGTGACAGGGTGTGCTCTGGCCGGGGGACGATGAGGGGAGGCCGGACTTCGCTGGCCGGGACGCGGGGCTCCATGTCTGGATTATATGCGAATTTCCTTAATTTTTTAATAACCTTCATACCTGAAAAAAGTAAATTTTCCATTCCTCGGGAAAAGAAATCCCTTGTCAAGGCCGTCACTGCCACCGCCGGAATTATTGACAAGTACATTAAATCCATGTAATTCTAAGACGTTATTTGGGCATGGCAGGCACCCGGGAGTATCCTAGTGCTGCGATCGCGTGTAATTCTGATACTGGCGACCTTTGGCGGCGCGGGGTATCTTCCGGGGATGCCCGGCACCTGGGGATCATTGGCAGCGCTCCCCCTTTGGTGGGTGTTGCAGCGCCACCTGGGAGGGTGGGGGTATTTCGTCGCCTGGCTGGCCCTTCTGACCGTAAGCCTTTGGGCCGCCGGGGAAGCCTGGAACCTGTTGGGAGAGAGCGACCACCCGGCCATCGTCCTGGACGAAGTCATGGGCCTGCTCACAGCCTTGGCTTGGGTGCCGCCGAAATGGCCCTGGGTGGCCGCAGGATTCGGCCTGTTCCGCATCTTTGATATTTTAAAACCTTTCCCCCTTAGATACCTGGAGCGGTTGCCGGGAGGTTTCGGGGTGGTCATGGACGACGTGGCCGCAGGTGTTTTGGCCAGGGTGGGGCTGGCCGCGGCGACGCTTTGGGGGTAAAAAAGCTGACGGCTTGATTTCCCCTGTCACAAAGGGGGGCTTTTGGAAATTGCCGACGTTCCTCTCGAGACGCGGGTGGGATACCTTTTGCGAGAGCAGGGGCTTACCTTGGCAGTGGCCGAATCCTGCACCGGCGGACTAATCTGCCATCGTCTGACCAATGTCCCGGGAGCTTCCGATTATTTCATGGGGGGGGTGGTGTCTTACAGCAATCTGGCCAAGCAGGAGCTGCTCCAGGTGCCGGCGGACACCCTGGCTGCCTGGGGTGCGGTCAGTGAGGAGACAGCCAAGGCCATGGCCTCGGGGGTGCGGGAGGCCTTTCACACGGACATCGGCCTGTCGGTAACGGGCATCGCCGGGCCCACCGGGGGCACGCCCGAGAAGCCGGTGGGCACGGTGTACATCGGCTTGGCCACCCCCCAAAAAGTGGAGGCCCGTCACCACTTGTTTCACGGCAGCCGGGAGGAGATCAAGGCCCTTTCCGCCCAGGCCGCGCTGGACTGGCTGCGCCGGGAACTGCAGCATGCTCAGAGCCTTTCTTGCCATTGACCCACCGGCCGGCTTGCGCCCCTTGCTGGCCCGGGTGCAGGAGGAGCTGAAAAAAAGCGGCGCCGACGTAAAATGGGTGCCGGTGGGCAATGTCCATATCACCCTGAAGTTTTTCGGGCAGATCGCCGAAGCCCAGGTGGAGCCCATTGCGGCAGCCGCAGGCAACATTGCCCGCGGGCAGCGGCCCTTCACCTTGCGGGTGGCCGGTGTCGGAGCTTTTCCCAGCGTCAAAAGCCCCCGGGTGGTGTGGCTGGGCGTGGCTGGCGACTTGAACATCATGGCGGCCTTCTGCCGGCAGTTGGAAGCGGCCTTTGCCGTTCTGGGCTTCCCCCCTGAGGACCGGCCCTTTTACCCCCATCTGACCCTGGGGCGGGTCAAGTCCTCCAAAGGCCGGGCGGAACTGAGCCGCTGTCTGGTAACCCTGCCGCCGGTGGAGAGTGAACCGTTTCAGATCCGGGAAGTAATTTTGTACCGTAGCAGCCTCTCGCCCCAAGGGGCCACGTATTCGCCGTTGAAGGTGATTCCCATTGCCGGAGAAGACTTCTGAAGAGAATCTGCCTTGCTCCACTTGACCAAGGGAGCCTAGAGAAATGGAAGCCAGCGAGAAACCATGGCCTTTTTGCCGCGAGCTTTATGATGAAGGCTGGCTGCTGCGCTGTATTCTGGAATATTTCAGGGGCCGTCCGGAAGTGGATGTAGTGATGAACTTCGTAAGGCAAAACCTGGATTCTGATGAAACGCCGTCGGCAGGCGCATCTTGAATATCCTGCGTTCGGGCCAGGGTATCCCTCTTCGAAACTTATCCCCCTGGCCAGCAAAGGATTTCGGCAATTTCCCTCATGGGATATAATGGATTTGGGAGATTACCGCGAGATTTTTAGAATTAAAGAAAAGGATGATCCATGAGCGCACAAGACTCCACAGAAAAGGCCAAGGCCCTGGCCCAGGCCTTGGGGCAGATTGAAAAGCATTACGGCAAGGGCGCCATCATGCGCCTGGGCGAGGATGAGAAGCTGGAGGTGCCGGTCATTTCCAGCGGCTCCCTGGGTCTGGACCTGGCCCTGGGAATAGGCGGCATTCCCCGGGGGCGGGTGATCGAAATCTTCGGGCCGGAGGCTTCGGGCAAGACGACCCTGGCGCTGCATGCCATCGCTGAAGCCCAAAGGTTAGGAGGAGTGGCGGCCTTCATCGACGCAGAGCACGCCCTGGACGTGCATTACGCCCGGAAGTTAGGGGTCCGGACCGAAGACCTGCTCATTTCCCAGCCCGACTCTGGCGAGCAGGCCCTGGAAATCGCCGAAATCCTGGTGCGCTCCAATGCCGTGGACATGGTGGTGGTGGACTCCGTGGCCGCGCTGGTACCCCGTTCGGAGATCGAAGGTGAGATGGGGGACGCCCAGATGGGCTCTCAGGCCCGCCTTATGAGCCAGGCCTTGCGCAAGCTCACCGCGGCCATCAGCAAGTCCATGACCAGTGTGATTTTCATCAACCAGATCAGGATGAAGATCGGCCAGCTCTTCGGCAACCCCGAAACCACCACCGGGGGCAACGCCCTCAAGTTTTACGCCTCCATGCGCCTGGACATCCGTCGGGTCAGCGCCATCAAGGCCGGCGACGAACTGGTGGGCTACCGCACCCGGGTCAAGGTGGTGAAGAACAAGCTGGCGCCGCCCTTCCGGGAGGCGGAGTTTGACATCGTCTTCGGCCAGGGCCTGTCCAAAGAGGGGGAAATTCTGGATATGGCCACGGACGCGGGCCTGATCACCAAAAGCGGCGCCTGGTACAGCTACGGCACCGAGCGCATCGCCCAAGGGCGGGAAAACGCCAAGACTTATTTGAAAGAGCATCCCGAACTGATGAGCGAGTTGGAGAAGCAAATCCGGGCGCTGCACGGGCTTATTCCCGCCCGGGCCCCGGAAGCGGCTGCAGGTGCGGCCATGGAGCAGGAGACGTCATGAACAGCCGGGAAGTCAGAAACGCCTTTTTGCACTATTTCGAACAACACGGCCACACGGTGGTGCCCAGTTCGTCGCTGGTGCCGGTGGGCGACCCCACCCTGCTTTTTACCAACGCCGGCATGGTGCAGTTCAAGCGGGTCTTTTTGGGGGAGGAGCAACGGCCCTACGTCCGGGCTGCCAGCTCCCAGAAGTGCGTGCGGGCCGGCGGCAAGCACAATGATCTGGAAAACGTGGGCTACACCGCCCGGCACCATACCTTTTTTGAAATGCTGGGCAACTTTTCCTTCGGCGATTATTTCAAGGAAGGGGCCATTGAAATGGCTTGGGAGCTTCTGACGGAGCACTACAAGCTTCCCAAGGAGAAACTGTGGGCCACGGTCTTTTATGAAGACGACGAGGCGGCCCGGTTGTGGGAGAAAATCGCCGGCATCCCCCCGGACCGCATCGTCCGGCTGGGGGAGAAGGACAATTTCTGGGCCATGGGCGAAACCGGGCCCTGCGGCCCCTGCTCGGAGATCGTCATCGACCAGGGCGAAGCCATGGCCTGCGGCCCGGAGTGCGGTATCGGCAGGTGCGAATGCGACCGGTATCTGGAAATCTGGAACCTGGTCTTTATGCAATTCAACCGCACCAGCCACGGGAAGCTGGAACCGCTGCCCAAGCCCAGCATTGACACGGGTATGGGGCTGGAGCGCCTGTGCGCCGTGGTGCAGGGAGTCAAGAGCAACTTTGACACCGACCTGCTGCGGCCCATCATCGCCCGCATCGAGGACCTGGCCGGCCAGGCTTATGACGGTCCTGACCGGCTGAAAAACGTGGCCTTCCGGGTGATTGCCGACCACAGTCGGGCCACCAGCTTTCTCATCGCCGACGGCATGCTGCCCTCCAATGAAGGCCGGGGGTATGTGCTGCGGCGCATCATCCGCCGGGCCCTGCGCTTCGGACGTCTGCTGAATCTCAAAAGCCCCTTCCTTCCGGCGGTGTGCGAACGGGTGGTGGAGCTGATGGGGGATGTCTATCCCGAACTCAAGAGCGCCCACCGCTTCATGAGCCAAGTGGTGGCCAACGAAGAGGAGCGCTTCGCAGATACCCTGGAACACGGCCTGAAGCTCCTGAGCGAGGAGCTGGCCGCCCTCAAGGCCCGGGGCGGGAAGGTTTTGTCCGGAGAAGTGGCCTTCAGGCTGTACGATACCTATGGCTTCCCCCTGGACCTGGTGCAGGACGCCCTGCGGGAGGAGGGCCTGACCCTGGACCTGGAGGGCTATGAGGAACACATGCGGCGGCAGCGGGAGGCCTCCCGGGCAGCCTGGAAAGCGGTGGGCGAGGAGGTGCCGGAAGTCTATGTGGAGCTGGCCAGTTGGCCGCCCACCCACTTCCTGGGCTATGAAACCCTGAGCGCCGACAGCACGGTGCTGGCCCTCATCCGGCACGAAGCCCAGGGAGACCAGGCCCAGGCTGGAGAGGAAGTGGAGGTGGTCACCACCGCCACGCCCTTTTATGGTGAGGCCGGCGGCCAGGTGGGGGACACCGGCTGGATCACCGGCCCGGGCTGGAAGATCGAGGTGACCAACACCCAGCGGCTTCCCAACGACCTCATTGTGCATCAGGGCGTGGTCAGAGAAGGAGTGGTCAGGGTCAACGACCCGGCTCACCTGGAAGTGGATGCCGCCCGGCGGGCCCGCATCGCCCGGCACCACACCGCCACTCATATTCTTCAGGCCGTCCTGCAGAAGCACCTGGGCTCCCACGTCAGGCAGTCCGGGTCCCTGGTGACGCCGGAGCGCCTGCGCTTTGACTTTACCCATTTTGCCGGCATTGACCGTCAGACGCTGGAAAAGATCGAACTGGACATGAATATCGCGGTGGCCGAAAACCTGCCGGTGGAGGTAGCCCATATGTCGGTGCAGGAGGCCATGGCGACCGGGGCTATGGCCATCTTTGAGGAAAAGTACGGGGAAGAGGTGCGCCTGGTTTCCATTCCCGGACTGAGCAAAGAGCTGTGCGGCGGCACCCACGTACATCGCACCGGGGACATCGGCCTCATCAAAATCGCCAGCGAGACCGGCATCGCCGCCGGCATCCGGCGCATTGAGGCCGTCTGCGGCCCTGAGGCCGTGCGCCTCACCCAGGAAGAAGAGGATGAAATGGCCCGGGCCGCGGCTCTGCTCAAGGCCGGCCGGGGTGAGTTGGTGGCCCGCCTGGAGAAGCTCCTGCGCCGCGTCAAAGACCTGGAGAAACAGGTGGAAGCCCTGAAAAGCCAAATTGCCGCGGTTCAGGCCGGGGACTTGCTGGAGCAGGTGCGGCAGGTGGACGGCGTTTCCGTCCTGGCCCTGGAGGTGGCCGCCACAGACCCCAAAGGCTTGCGGGAATTTGCGGTGAAGCTCCACAATCGCCTGAAGAGCGGCATCGTGGTCCTGGGCAGCCGGGCCGACGACCGGGCGCTCCTCATCACCATGGTCAGCAAGGACCTGACTCCGCGCTTCAACGCCGGGAACTGGCCCCCATCGTGGGCGGCAGCGGCGGCGGCCGGGCGGATATGGCCCAAGCCGGCGGCCCCAATAAGGAAAAGCTGGCCGAGGCCCTCAATCAGGCTTATGAAATTATCGCCCAACGGGCCAGAAAATGAGCAAAAACAAGGGTGAGCCTGGCTCACCCTTAAATTTTTTTATAATGCCGGAAAAGCTAGAAAAGGAAGTATTCCGACTCCTGGGGCTCATCAATTCCTCCCTGGACCTTGATGTTGTCCTGGACAACGCCTTGCGCTGTGCCGAAACCATCATGGAGGCGGAGGCAAGTTCCATATTTTTGATAGATGAAAAACGGGGGGACCTTTTCTTCCATCTGGCCCGGGGGAAAGCCGCGGCCAAAATCAAGGATTTCCGCCTCAAGATCGGCCAGGGGGTGGCCGGCTGGGTGGCCCGGACCGGAAAGCCCCTGATCGTCTCCGAAGCCCGCCAGGACCCCCGTTTCGACCCCCGGGTGGATGAGCTTTCCGGTTTCCAGACCCGCTCCATCCTCTGCGTACCTCTGAAAAGCAGAGGAAAGATAACGGGAGTGGTTCAGGTCTTAAACAAAAGGGGCTTCCGCAGTTTCAACCACCATGACCTGGAAATGCTCACCCTGCTGGCGGACCATATCGCTATCGCCCTGGAGAACGCCCGATGCTATCAGGGAGTGGAGGAAGTTCTGGAGCAGGTGGTCGTTACCCTGTCCATGACCACGGAGATCCGGGATCCGTACACTGCCGGCCACCAGCGGCGGGTGGCCG
>FWPV01010572.1_pt1 | contig 11730 bp, 9 predicted proteins | sample 2228371 | NCBI WGS metagenome assembly FWPV01 (sample SAMEA103939776, study PRJEB20133) | metagenome | reverse complement strand
TCGGTAAATACTATAATTTTTGGCCTGGCAGCATAGTAAAAAAGAAATGAAAATACGACACGCATTATAAATTGAATCAAAAAAAACAGGAAGATTCCCGGTCCATGGATATTAAATTCTTTGGCTGAACCGAAATGACCTCTGATAATTTCAGAAAAGCTGTGCGAAAGGCCTGTACTTATTTCCTTGCCGGCATGAATAATTTCAAGTGAGCTTTGAATGGGATAATTTTTATTGGCAGCAGGGAAAAGAGAAAAATAGACAAAAATTCCTGTAATGAAAAGGAAGACAAAAAAGTTAATTATTAAATAGGGAGCAGAGTAAGTGTTTTTAATTATTACGGATATCTTTTTCACTGATTCTTTATTCCCTCCAGAGCCTTCAATGTGTCAATCATTGCATTTTCTTTTTCATCGTTAACCGGTACTTCAGGTTTCTTATTATTCTCATCTTCAAGGTCTTTCAGTAAGTCTTCCGCATCATTTCCCAAATCGTTGAAGACTTCATCAATGTTACCTTCCTTTTTAATTTCATAAAAAATTTTCTTTACTATGGGAGAAGAGTTTTTTAAAGCAATGCCCCAGGCTAATGCAAATGAAAAGCCGATTATTGAACACACAAGGGCTGCGATAATTATTCCTTTTGGTCCGTTATAGCGGTTTGCCTGAGATAGTGCTATTGAGCTTAAGACAATACCTACGATTCCAAAAACCAGGGCAACAATAAAGGTGCAAGGGATTAATCCAAGCGGAATAGCTATAATTCCCAGAATTAGTCCCGCAACTCCCAGTCCCTGGCCAGCTGTTGAATTTTGTTCATTCATGATTGATATTATTTGCTTTTGCGTGTTTGGTTATTTTACATCCAGTTTATCAGGTATTCAGATATTTGCAATCAGCATGTATTAATAACAAAGTTAAGTACTCTTAATCGGAAAAACAACTAAATAATTATTAGTCCATCAATATTTCAAGTATTTTTCTGGCTGCAACGGATACAGATGATCCGGGTCCGAAAATTCCCACTACTCCTGATTTATATAAAAATTCGTAATCCTGATGAGGGATTACGCCTCCGACAATTACCATAATATCTTCACGGTTGAGTTTTTTTAGTTCTTCTATTACCTGGGGGACCAGTGTTTTATGACCTCCTGCGAGGCTTGAGATGCCCAGAACATGTACATCATTTTCAACGGCCTGGCGGGCTGCTTCGGCAGGGGTTTGAAAAAGCGGACCAATATCCACATCAAACCCAATATCGGCATAACCTGTTGACACAACTTTAGCGCCGCGGTCGTGGCCGTCCTGCCCCATTTTGGCGATCATAATACGTGGCTGGCGTCCTTCGCGAGCGGCGAATTGTCTGCAAAGTTCCCTGGCAATTTTAAAATCTTCGTCCTGCATTGACTCAGACGAATAAACTCCCGAAACAGATCTGATAACAGCTTTGTATCGGCCACAGACTTTTTCAATGGCATACGAGATTTCACCAAGGGTAGCTCTGCATTTAGCGGCTTCAACTGATAATTCAAGCAGGTTTCCCTCACCTGTTCTGACTGATTCGGTGATTCTTTCGAGTGCAGCCTGAACAGCTGTATTATCACGGGTTGCTTTAAGCAGGGTAAGTCTTTTAATTTGTGCTTCTCTCACAGCTGTATTATCCACCTCGAGAATATCAACAGGGTCTTCCTTTTCAGGTTTGTATTTATTAACTCCCACAATAATATCTTTTCTTGAGTCGATGCGTGCCTGCTTTCGTGCAGCGGCTTCCTCAATCTTCATTTTTGGGAGGCCGGTTTCAATGGCTTTTGCCATGCCTCCGAGGCTTTCAATTTCCTGAATATGTTCCCACGCCTTATGTGCTATTTCATGAGTAAGATATTCCACATAATATGAACCGGCCCATGGATCAACCGTTCGGGTGATGAAAGATTCTTCCTGAAGGTACAATTGTGTGTTACGGGCAATGCGTGCTGAGAAGTCGGTAGGTAATGCAATGGCTTCGTCAAGTGCATTGGTATGTAATGATTGGGTATGGCCTAACACGGCAGCCAAGGCTTCAATACATGTACGTGTAATATTGTTATAAGGGTCCTGTTCGGTGAGGCTCCAGCCCGATGTCTGGGAATGGGTGCGCAGTGCCATTGATTTAGGGTTTTTGGGATTAAACTGTTTTACTAATTTTGCCCAGAGCATTCGGGCAGCGCGCATTTTGGCAATTTCCATAAAATGATTCATGCCGATAGCCCAGAAAAAGGATATACGCGGAGCGAATGTGTCAATATCAAGGCCTGCGTTAATTCCGGTGCGCAGGTATTCAAGTCCGTCAGCCAGCGTATAGGCCAGTTCTATGTCGGCAGTTGCTCCTGCCTCCTGCATATGATATCCTGAAATGCTTATTGAATTAAACCTGGGCATATATTTTGACGTATACTTAAATATATCGGCAATTATCCGCATAGATGTTTCAGGCGGATAAATGTAAGTGTTTCTTACCATAAATTCCTTCAGGATATCATTCTGAATGGTGCCGCTAAGTTCTTCAAGTTTTGCTCCCTGTTCAAGCGCTGCTACAATATAAAAGGCCATAATCGGCAAAACAGCTCCATTCATGGTCATTGAAACCGACATCTGATTCAGCGGTATCTGGTCAAAAAGTATTTTCATATCCAACACTGAATCAACAGCTACTCCGGCTTTACCTACATCGCCCACAACGCGTTCATGATCGGAATCATAACCGCGGTGTGTGGCCAGGTCGAATGCAACTGAAAGGCCTTTCTGGCCGGCTGCCAGATTACGTCTGTAAAAAGCATTGGATTCTTCGGCAGTTGAATATCCGGCGTATTGCCTTATGGTCCATGGTTGCAGAACATACATTGCAGAATAGGGTCCTCTCAGAAACGGCGGAAGGCCTGCTGCAAATCCGAGATGCTCCATCCGTTCAATATCTTCCCGTGTGTAGAAAGGTTTAACAGGTATCTGTTCTGCTGTAAGCCATTCCTCAGCATCAATGTGCAGATTATCAGCAATAATACCGGGTTCATTTATATTAATCTTTGAGAAATCGGGTTTCATATCATTTCATTATAAAACTATTTCTGTTTTTTTGTCTTTGGATTAGCATTTTGATAAAATTCCTGCAGGATATAAAAAGCTTTTTTTTTTTCTCCTTTTTCAGAAAATAATCCCTTTCGGTTGAATCCGTCCTGTATGCCGCCAAGCTGACGCCGCGGCGACCTGAAATCGGCAAGTATCCATGGTGACAATCCGCACAGGCCGTCAATCTGTTTAATCATATACAGTGATTTAATATAAAGGTCTTCCTGAAAATCTTCGGTCCAGCGGTCAAGCCTGCCGCCTCTCAGCCCGTATTTTGCACCCCCTCCGAATTCGCTGATAACAATAGGTTTATTATAGGGTATGTGCCATTTCACCCGCAAACACTTGTCGGGAAGGCCGTCATACCATCCGATGTATTCATTAAAGCTCAGGACATCGAGAATGTCGGCAAGCGGGTCTTCAACTGCAGCTAATGTGTCATTAAGGTAATGTTTTTCAAGAGCTGCGCTGATGAGTCTTGTGTTATCAAGTTGCCGGGTAATTTCGGCCAGGCGTTTTATAAACAAATTGCGCTGCTCGCTCACCGGTGTTTCGTTGGCAAGTGACCAGATGATGATATTTGCCCGGTTACGGTCACGCAAAATATTTTCAATAAGCTGGTTTGCCGCATTATTAAATGTTGCTTCGTTTTCAAAATCAATTGTCCAGTAAACCGGTATTTCAGACCATACCATTATGCCTTTTTTTTCGGCAATGCGTACCATGTCTTCGCTATGCGGATAGTGAGCCAGCCTGACGAAGTTACAACCCAGTTCGTGTGCCCATGAAAGCAGTTTTTCTGCTTTCCATGCAGCGTTTACACGGCCTCCGCCTTCGGCAGCGTATTCATCATGTATGGATATTCCTTTAAGAAATACCGGCTGATCATTTAGTAATATTTGCATGCCTGAAGTTTTTATTGTTCTGAACCCGACATCATCTGTCAGTGTATCATTGCCGGTAGTAATAATCAGTTTGTATAGCTTTGGCTTCTCAGGCGACCACAGAATGAGTTTTTTGGCAGCAAAGGAAAATCGGGCAATGCCTTTATCATTAGTAACTGCAGTTAATTTTATACCAAGTTCAGGCAGGCTGACAGTCACTTTTTCATCAGGTACTGCAGGGTCGGTATGGACAAAACCGGATACCGTCCTGCTTTGTGCCGATTCAAGATGAATAAAATAATCGCGTATAAATGATGACGGTAAAACAAGCAGTTTAACATCACGGATAATGCCTCCATAGTTCCACCAGTCAGTATTAACTGTAGGGACACCTTCTTTAATTCGTTTGTTATCGACTTTAACAACAAGTGAATTTGTTTTTTCCTTCAAACTGCCCGTAATTTCATAATAAAACGGAGTAAACCCTCCGATATGTACTCCCAGTTTTTTGCCATTGAGATAAACATCGGCGCGGTAATTCACAGCGCCAAAATAAAGAAACAACCTGGCTTCGTTATTTATTTGCGGCGCATCAAAAACCTTTCGGTACCATATAGTGCCTTCGTAATAATAAAAATGCGGATTCTGGGTATTCCAGTCGCCCGGCACATTCAGTGAAGGCGATTTGTCAAAATTGTATTCAATAAGGTCATAGGGATTTGCCATTTTTTTATCGGTATAAAAGCCTTCACTCAAAGGCGACTGTTGTTCATCATAGGGTTGATTGCGGTAATTATAATAACCGGTTTCATAAGGGTCAGCAATTATTTTCCATTCACCGTTCAAGGAGATGAATGAACGGGTATATACCTGCAACGGTTCTATTGCAAAGCATAGCTGACAAAGGACAGAAAATAAGGCCGTTAATATTATTGCCTGTGTTATTTTCATTATTCAATCCCCAGTTTTTGTTGGTAAAGATTTAGTGTTTCAAGTATGTTGGAGCGAATATGAATGAAATTCTCAATACCTTTTGATTTCAATTCTTCTGCGCATGGCGGCATACCGGCAACCACAAATAGGGCTTTACCATCAAGCTTTTTAAATGCTTCAGGGGCTAAATAAGCATATTCATCATCCGAACTACATAGTACAACAATATCGGCACATTTTTCAAGCGCTTTAGCAATGCCTTCATCTAATTCCGAAAAACCAATATTGTCAATTATTTCATACCCGGCACAGGCAAAGAAGTTAGCCGAAAACTGTGCCCTAGCCCTGCGCATGGCTATGTTGCCCACAGGCAGCAAAAATACTTTAGGCCTTTTTCGGCTTAAATCGGTCTGCAGCCTGACTTTTTCAAATTCACCGGCTACCCTGAACAGTTTTAATGGTTGCACCAGACGGCTGGTTTCATTACAGCAGCTGCAATTGCAGCTTTCGGGATTACAATCGCAACACCGGTATTCATCTGAAATGAGATAATTGTCATTAGCCGGCTGATTGGCTTGCCCGGATTTATAGCAGCAACATGTTGTATTATCCTGAGGTTTATTGTAATACTTCTCGTTAAAATCGGGATACTGATTGACCCCTACCATTATTTCGCGCCTTGTTGCCAGAGCCTGCCTGTGTTTTTGTGCCGAGTCACCGACTGCGGCCTGAATGATTCCTCTTTTCATGCATTCAATAAAGCCGCCTTTATTCTGAACTTCGAGAAAAATTTCCCATGCAGTCTGTGCAATTAATTTTGTCAGATTTTCAATATAATATGAACCTGCTGCCGGGTCAACAACTTTATCAAAATAAGCCTCCTCTTTCATAATAATCTGCTGATTACGTGCAATGCGTGTAGAAAGCCCTTCGGGTTTTCTGAACGGCAGATCGAACGGCAGTACAGTCAAGGCATCAACACCCGCAAGTATGGCCGACATACTTTCGGTTGTTGCGCGTAGAATATTAACATACGGATCATAGATTGATAAATTCCACTTTGCCGTTTCGGCATGGATATACATTGTTTCTTTACAGGAAGATTCAAAAGCATTAAGAATTTTTCCCCATAATAATCTTGCTGCTCTGAATTTTGCTATTTCAAAAAAGTAATTTGAAGACACGGCCATATTAAAGGCTAGTCTGGCAGCAGCATTATTAATGCTGATACCTTTGTCTGTGAGTATCATAAGGTATTCGGCTCCCATTGACAGACCATATCCGAGTTCCTGGGTTATTGAAGCACCTGCATTTGCAAAATGTCGGGCATTAACAGAAATAGTGCGTATCTGGGGAATTGTTCTGAGGATATCCAGCAATTCAAGCAATTTATCCACAGAAAGTTGCTCACTGTCTGCGAAAAAGTGGCCTTTTGTGCAAAGCCTGCCAATAGGGTCAAAATCAACAGTTCCTTTTATTTCGTTGTTTTTGTTTTCAGAAAGTAAATGTTGTTTCAAATAAAAAGCTGAATTCTCAGCCTTGTATCCTGAAAAATTTATTTCAACTGATGGCAAAGGGATATTTTGTAAAAGCACTGATATAGTATATTTGTTGAGAACGAATTTGCGGGTCAGAAAAAAATCGAGTGAAGTAACACCCTTTTCTAATAATTCAAGTGCAGTTTTATTGGCACTATAAGCATCTTCGGTAATAATCTGCTGTCTGATGAACCATGCGTTGCCTTTTTGTTTAACAGCCTTAATGTAGGGAAATTCCTTGCCTGAATTGCCGTTCCATTCAATCCAACTGAGGTCTTCAGAACGATAATATGGCCTGATGTTAATTCCCTCAAATGATTTCCAAATAAGTTTTTTTTCGTAATCGGCTCCTTTCAGGTCATCCTTTATTTTTTCCTCCCAATCTGATGTTGAAACCGGCTTGAATTCTGAAAACAACAATGGTTGATCTTTTGATGATGCCATATTTTAATAATTCATTTCAGTGTTTGCGGGTGCAAGTTAATCTTAACCTGCAAAATTCGCAAATTATTCACGGGAATATGTTTTGGTTAATTAATTGGACTCGTGGAGCATCCATTTAACCCTGATTTGTCAATAGGATTTGAAAAATTCTATTGACAAGCGTTTTGGCATGCGGGCTGTATCCGGGTTAACCCGTGGATGTCATCAGTTCGTTTCGTTCCAGCGTGATTCCTTTTGTCAGATCCGGGTTTAATGCGTAATTTGGGTTTAATATTCATCTCCTTGTTTTGAACTTTTGTGCCTGTATGTTTCAGGCAGAGCAATATATGATTTGCTCTATTTTCTGTATGCATAAAACGCGTTAAGGTGAAAACGAAAATTCAACTATATTCCTAAAAATGCATTTATATTCTCAGAAAAAACAAAAAGACAACATTACTTTGAAAACGTGTTAATTATATGTCATTCAGCTAATTTGTTATATTTAATAATAACCGGTTTACTCTATTTACTGCATTTCTAAACCATTTTCATCGGGTCAACCCATTGATCAAACTGTTCGGCTGTTACCAGTCCAAGTTCGATAGCAGCTTCTTTGAGTGTTTTGTTTTCCTTATGCGCTTTTTTAGCAATTTTTGCCGCATTTTCATAGCCGATATGGGTATTAAGGGCCGTAACCAGCATAAGTGAGTTCTGAAGGTGTTTTTTTATTACTTCGGTATTGGCTGTTATACCTGCAGCACATTTGTCGGCAAATGACATACAGGCATCTCCGAGCAGACGTGCCGATTGCAAAACGTTGTATGCGATCAGGGGCTTAAAAACATTAAGTTCAAAATGTCCGTTTGAGCCTCCGATTGAAACGGCCACATCATTACCCATCACCTGTGCACAAACCATTGTAAGTGCTTCGGGTTGGGTGGGATTTACTTTACCGGGCATTATTGATGAGCCGGGTTCGTTATCAGGGATGTTGATTTCACCTATACCACATCGGGGGCCTGAGCTCAGCATTCTTATGTCATTGGCAATTTTCATAAGTGACACGGCCGAACGTTTTAGTGCCCCGCTCAGTTCGACCATAGCATCATGGGCCGCAAGCGATTCAAATTTGTTGGGCGCAGAAACAAAAGGATATCCGGTAAGTTGGGCTATCCTGGCGGCCACCTTTTCGGCATATCCTTTTGGGGCATTTAATCCTGTTCCAACGGCAGTACCACCCAGCGCAAGTTCCCTCACCATTTCAAGTGCATTGCGTATAGCCCGCATTGAATTGTCAATTTGCTGTACATAGCCCGAAAATTCTTGTCCGAGGGTTAAAGGAGTTGCGTCCATAAAATGCGTGCGCCCGGTTTTCACAATAGATGAAAATTCAATGGTTTTATGATGTAAAATATCCCTCAGTTTCTGCATTCCGGGCAAGGTAACCTCAGTTGCGATTTTGTAAGCTGCAATATGCATGGCTGTAGGATACGTGTCATTTGACGATTGTGATTTGTTTACGTCATCGTTGGGATGAAGAATCTTTTTTTCATCGGTAAGTTTGCCTCCGGCCAGCACATGCGCCCTGTTGGCAATAACCTCGTTAACATTCATGTTTGACTGAGTTCCTGAGCCGGTTTGCCAGATTACCAGCGGAAACTGGTCATCGAGTTTTCCGGCCAGTATCTCATCACATACTTTCATTATCAGATCGCATTTGTTTGCTGCGAGTACGCCCAGGTCGAGATTAGCCAAAGCAGCGGCTTTCTTGAGGTATGCAAAGGCATATATTATTTCAAGCGGCATACTTGCTTCAGGGCCAATCCTGAAATTGTTCCTTGAGCGTTCGGTTTGGGCACCCCAGTATTTGTCGGCCGGGACTTTTACTTCGCCCATAGTGTCATGTTCAATTCGATACGATGTCATGATCGGAATAGTTTGTCAATAAATAATAACGAGGCAAAGAGTGAATAAGATACGACATGAATCAGGGAAAAGGTCGTTGAGAGTGGTTTTGGGTGATGAGCATAATCCTTTACTCAAATTTCTTACTTATTTATTTTTTTTTCAATGCTTTTTGTCACATACAATGGTAAAAACATAAATTCTTTAGTCAATTCAATACATGGCTTGCCCGGTTCATTGGTATAAAACATTATTTTTTACCGCCAAACTCCATCAGATAAGCCTTGATAAAGTCGTTTATTTCGCCATCGAGGACTGCCTGGGTATTACCTGTTTCATAGCCGGTACGTAAATCTTTTACCATTTTGTAAGGATGAAGCACATAACTACGGATTTGCGATCCCCATTCAATTTTCTTTTTCTGTCCTTCAATTTCAGCCTGTTTTTCCATCCGCTTACGCAATTCAAGTTCATATAAATGCGATCGTAGTATGCGCATAGCGTTTTCTTTATTCTGAAGCTGTGAGCGGGTTTCGGTGTTTTCAACCGTAATACCGGTGGGGATGTGCCTTACACGAACTCCGGTTTCGACTTTGTTTACATTTTGTCCGCCGGCGCCGCTTGAGCGAAAATAATCAAATTCAAGGTCGGCAGGGTTAATGATAATTTCAATATTATCATCAACAACAGGCGATACAAAGACGGATGCAAAAGAAGTATGCCTTTTATGGTTGGCATCAAAAGGAGACAATCGTACAAGTCTGTGTACACCGTTTTCAGCTTTAAGATAGCCGTAAGCATAATCGCCGATAAATTCGAGTGTGACTGATTTTATTCCGGCGTCATCACCTTCGAGGTAACTTATTTCCTTAACCTGATAGTTGTTGCGTTCACCCCAGCGAATGTACATGCGCATCAGCATTTGTGCCCAGTCCTGGCTCTCAGTACCGCCTGCACCGGAGTTGATTTTCAGTATTGCCCCCATCTTATCTTCCTCTGTACGCAGCATGTTGCGGAATTCGAGCTCTTCAACAAGCCTCAGCACATTGTTATAGTGTTTGTCTGTCTCTTCCTCGGAAGCCTCGCCTTCTTTGTAGAAATCAAAAACAACTTTCAGGTCGTCGAGTTCTGAGGACAGGCGGGCATAACTGTCTGTCCATGCCTTTAGAGAGGAAATTTCTTTAAGGTGTTTTTCGGCTGCTTTCGGGTCATTCCAGAAATCAGGAGCATGCGATTTTTCCTCGCCTTCATTAATAAGTTGAAGTTTTTTATCTATCTCAAAGATACCTCCTCAGCGCTTCGGTGCGTTCCGATAGCTCTTTAATCTGTTCAATTGTTACCATATTAATATATTGAGTTTAAGAAATGCAAAGGTATAAAAAAACAGGTTTGGTTTATGGAAGCAGAGTCATACATTTATTTAATCCAAAAAACTCACCAGACTTTTTTTCCAATAGCCGGGGAATTAATTTTTTGTAAGGTTTTCTTCTTTTTTATTAAAGTAAGAAAACCTAACAAAATATAAATCGGGGTTAAACCCGGATAAGTCATCAGTTTGCCACACGCCAGCGTGATTCCTGATGACTAATCCGGGTTGAATGCCTAATTTGGGTTTAAGGTCATACATTAAAAAAACCTGATCAGTTAAAAAATAGTAATTCAATGCTATTGGCAAAAAAAGAACAATTTCTGCACAGAGGATTATGGAAGATAATGGATTTTATTACTAATTTTGCCTGAAAATACTCACTGAAAGCAAAATTGAAACGTTTTGCCAGCTGAATGGTTTTGATTCCCGAAGGGGTAATTCACGATATATGTGCTGAATAAAGGATAATTTGTTATATGATTGTAAATCAAACATATATGAATTAAAGTATTATAGGATAATAATATCCGTAAATAAGAATAAAATTTAAATATCAGTTTATCAAAATGTTGAAACGCCGCGTTAATAACTATTTTGAAATGTTGATAAATACGGGTTAAGCTGTTTTGCACAAAAATTTTTCTGTAATTAAATTGCAGTAACATCAAGATTCTTTCCATAAGAATTTTATCTCGCAAATTTTCAATGTTTTAAAATTTTGGAACAATGCAGGCTGAAGAAACAAGAACGGAAAAATTAACGCACACGTCAACTGAAACTTCAAAAATTGTGAAACAGGCAAACGATACCGGTAAAAAGACTTACACTTATGAAGAAGCACTTGAAAGCTCATTGAAGTACTTCAAGGGGGATGAGTTGGCTGCAACTGTATGGATAAACAAATATGCGCTGAAAGATTCGTTTGGAAAGCTTTACGAAAAAGACCCCGATCAGATGCACTGGCGTATTGCCAGTGAAATTGCACGTATTGAGAAAAAATATCCCAATCCGCTTACTGTGAGTGAAATATATGAGTTATTAAAAGAATTTAGGTATATTGTTCCTCAGGGCAGTCCTATGACCGGAATTGGCAATAATTTTCAGGTAGCTTCACTGTCGAATTGTTTTGTTATCGGAAACAAGGGGGCATCTGATTCGTACGGCGGAATTATGAAAATTGATCAGGAGCAGGTGCAACTCATGAAACGCCGGGGCGGGGTCGGGCATGACCTTTCGCATATCAGGCCAAAAGGTATGCCTGTTTTAAACAGCGCACTTACCTCCACAGGTGTTGTGCCGTTCATGGAGCGCTATTCAAATTCAACACGTGAAGTAGCACAAGACGGGCGCAGAGGAGCTCTGATGTTAAGCATTTCCATTAAACATCCTGACGCTGAACAATTTATTGACGCAAAGCTGGAGCGCGGGAAAGTTACGGGTGCCAATATATCTGTACGCATTGATGATGAATTCATGGAGGCTGTTGTTAATGAAGATGTTTATGTTCAGCAATTCCCTGTTGATTCAAATAAGCCTTTAATTAAGAAAGAAATACATGCCCGCTCACTCTG
>FWPV01014216.1_pt1 | contig 11732 bp, 6 predicted proteins | sample 2228371 | NCBI WGS metagenome assembly FWPV01 (sample SAMEA103939776, study PRJEB20133) | metagenome | reverse complement strand
TGAACACCGCCATCAAAAACGCCCAAATCCTGGATAACGCCTACGGCGTGCTGGGCATCGAGTTCATGGCAGCCGCCCAGGCGCTGGATTATCGGGACTTCACCCCCGGCGTGGGGGTGCAGACGGCGCGCCGGGTGATCCGCCAGCACGTGCAGCATCTGGATGAAGACCGCCCACTCTATCCGGACCACAACGCCATGAAAGACCTGGTCAAATCGTGCCAGATTCTGGAGGCGGTGGAAGCGGCGGTAGGCAGCCTGGGGTAAGGGGCATTTCATCGAGAACCTGTGGTTTCGAGGGGCGTGGACGGGCGAGCTATGGTATGCCATCTTGCAACGCGAGTGGAGGGAGATCAGGCGAGATCAGAGCATCAGTCAGTAAGCCAGAACAACGTCACCGGTGGCAACAGGCGTCGAATTCATTCGATGCCTGCTCTGGATCAATGCTTCTCGCTCGGAAAAATGTCGATCTCCACCGGCACAGGCGCGGGCTGTCGACGACGAAGCAGTTCTCCCAGCGAAGAACCGGTCTTGACGAGCGCCAATGCGCTCAGTCCAATAATCGCCACACTCTCCATGGCGTGCAACAGGATGCCGTAAGCGGCTAAATGATTGCCCTGGATGCCCATCGCGACAAAAGGCACCAACTGGACATGGTACACTCCCGGCAAGGTCGGTGAGGAAGGCGGGGAGATCGCCAGGATACCCAGGGAAAGCGCCCACATCTGAGCTTGAGAGAGGGGTAAATTCAACGCCAGCAAGGAGAAATAATGAAAACCTAAGAACAGGCTTGCCGAGAGGACGCTGGTCAGCAGTCCAATCCCCAGGCTACGCGGAGAGGATATGCTCTCCAGGGCATCCAGCAATTCAGCCAGCAGCCGGTGAAGGCGTTGCTCGCTCAGCCGGGGGAGGCGACCCAGGTACCTGGGTATGTATCGCAGAAGTTTATCCCGGTTTCTGATCATCCACACCAGCGCGATAAGAGCGGTGAACAGGAAGATCGCCAAACCGGCGATCATCAGTGTGGAATTGGCGAATCCGATGCCAATCATCAACACACCGCCAAAGGCTGCCAGGCGCGTCAGCGCATCCAGCATGCGCTCGATGACCACGCTGGAGGTGAGCAGCCCAACCCCAACCCCCGAGGTGCTGTTCAACGCCACGATGCGCATCGCCTCCCCCAGGCGCAGGGGTAAAAGCATATTCAGCAGGTGACCCAGGTTTGCGGCGTGAAATGTTCCAGGCAGAGACGGCAAGCGGTCCAGCAGCAGGCGCCAGCGCACAGCAAAGACAGCGAAACCTGCCAGGAGCAGGAGCGCTGCCAGGGCAAGATAACCCGGGTTTGCCCCGCGTAGCTGTAATCTGACCACCTCGATATCCACGAAGAAGTAGAACAACAGAGCAACCAGGCAAACCAGCAGCAGGCTGATACCGATACTCAGGCGGGCAGTTTTCATGGCAGGCACAGGTTTCAATTCTACCTTAGCCAGCAACTGAATGAGGCGTTCTCATCAGAGCCTCAGGAAACTCTTAACCTGCTCTTATCATCGGCGCGGGAATTTATCACACGGCAACGCAAAGCCTACTTTGGGCTGAAGCGATGTTCAGACAATCTGACCAGATCGCTGCCGCGGGCAAAGAACGCCCGATTCGCAGCGAGATTTCGATTTTCTGTATTGGCGTTAATTTAGCTGGTCGGCGCGCGCTGGCTCCGGTTGAACTGCCAGACCATCGCCACCGGGATGATGGCGCTTAACGCCATAAGCACAGCGAGCAAAAAGCCCAAGCCCGCCAGCGGCACCAAAACCGGAACGGCGACCCCTGCCAGCGCCAGGGCAGCGCTGATGAGGAACAAAACCAGAGCCACTGCCAGAATCACCAGGGAAGCCCGCCGGGCGCGCTGGCTGGACGCCCTGCGCACGCCGCTGACCTGCCCGCTTTGTCCGTTGATGTAAATCGCCTGAGGTTGGCGCTCATCGTCCAGATAGTATGTGGTGAAGATCGGCGCCAGCAGCAAGGTCCAGTTGCGCTCGACAAATTCCGGCGACCAGCGAAAATCGCGTTGATGATTGGCGCCGGCTGCCGCCTGACATTCCTTCGCCGCAACCGCCTGCAGTTTCGGAATCGCGTCCGACCAGGCGTCATCTTGAGCGCGATTCGGCAACTTGACCAAAGATCGCAGCGCCATCTCGGGTTGATAGGGTCTGGCAGCGGATTGATCATAGTCGCCCAGGGAGCGTTGCAGCTCGCGATGCTCTTCCAGGGCGGGGACAGGCAGATTGGGGTAGAGACGCTCCAGCCTGCCCAGGCGCGGCTCCCAGCGCACACGCGTCTCCTTGACCTCCTGCGTCTTCCAGCCGCCCCCGTAATCGCTGTAACGCTCCTGGTGGCTGACCACCTGATAGTCAAAACCCGCCTCAAACTGCCAGGTGGCGCGCACGCTGGCATCCACCAACCAGATCGGCAGGAAAATCTGCTGTAAACGTCCTGCCAGATTCTGCGGGGTGAGGTCTCTGGGAGCGAAGGGGATGCCGCGAGCGAAATCCTGTACCCGTTTGGCAATCTCTTCCGCGGGGAGTTGATGGGGGATAACCAGTTCTGGAGGCGCCGTGTGCACCAGGTTTTGCTCGAAATCTGGTGCGAGCGCTTCATGAACGTCCAGTTCAGAGCGAAAACAATGGGGGCAGGTTTTGGATTGGATTTGCGGCGGGAGGAGATAACTCCAACCGCAATGATTGCAGACAGCGTAGCGGGCATCAAACCCCCAGTCCTGGTACAACCGGGTTTGAGGGGAAGTCGTGTCGCTCATCAGACGTCATCCATGCTCATGGCTTTGCGGAGAATGATGATGGCAATCACCACACCAACGAGCAGCAAGAAGAAGCCAAACCCGCCGACTGCCACGCCAACCCCCAGAATGGAGGTGATCAGCCCCAGCAGGCTGAGCAGCACACCTGGGGAGAGGATGGCAGCGATCACCAGCCAGACTTTAGTCCAGTCCACCGGTCTCTGCCCGGCAACTGCGCCGGTCTGTCCGTTGACCATCACCTGGTAAGTCGTCCCTTGATACTGGTATGCGGCGACATAAATGGGCAGCAGGACATAGCGCCAGCTCTCCTGGCTGAAATCCAGATTCATGTTGAAATTGCGCACCATGCTGCTGCTGGCTTGCGCCAGACAAGCCCGGCGGGTCTCATCGCGCATCTTCTCCCGCCCGATCTCCCAGGCTTTCTCCAGGGTGAGATCATAGGCGCGCGCCTGAAAGCCCGCCAGATAAGTGGGGTCGTAGGGGGTCAGGGCGCTCAAATCAAAGCCTTTCAACTGGTCGAGCAGCACCCGACTGAGCTTTGTGGTGCCTTCCACGATCAGGTCGTCAATATTGAGCTGAACCTGACCGGATTCCCAGCGCCAGTGCACCACCGTGCGCTCGCGCCATTCATTACCCACGCGGTAACGCTCGGTGCGGGTGTGACCCACCTCGGCTTTCCAGGAGGCACTGGTGACCGCGTCGAACGTCCAATACGGCAGGTACACGCCGGTGAAGCCAGCCATACGCGCCAGGTTTTTCAAGCTGGCGGGGGTCATCCAGCTACTTTGCAGCCATTCACGGGTGAGCGCCTGGCAACGATTCTCGTCCACCTTGAACGGCACCAGAAACCCCGGGCGGAGCATATCCTGCGAAGCCTGACGCAGGATCACCTTATTGGAGCCGCAAAAGGCGCAGGTGGTAGCGATTGCCTCCACCGGGAGGGAAGAGACCGCTCCGCAACTCTGGCAGGCGATTTCCTTGCGGGCTTCCCCCCAACCGTGAGCCGCTCGCTCCAGGTTCTCCAGGGTGAATTCGAACTCCTGGGCGCCCTTGCCGACCGCCTGTTTTTTCGGCGGTTCGTAATAGCCGCAATAGCTGCAGGTCAGCCCGCCATCCGCTGCGGAATAGGCGGTGGTGGCGCCGCATTGTGGGCACTTGAACTCCACTTCATCGGGTTGGGCTGCCTGCTGGGGCGGAGCGGGGGCGTACACCTGAATGCCCTCCACGGCAGAGGCGACCGGGACGAAGTTTTGGGGTGGGAAGGTATCGGTCATCGCATCTCCTGAACCCAGACATTATAGCCGATGCCACTGATTTATCTACGCATTTCACCGTATCCGGTTGCAGACAAAGGCAAGGCTACCAACGTTTTCGTCTCGCATCCGTTGTACAGTGTTGGTAAAATAAGCCATGCAATTCGCCGAAAGTAATTCTACAAATCGGTTTGGTACCGGCGGCGAATTGCTTAAGCGATTGGCTGGATAAATCAACTTTGCAAGTCAAAATTCTTTAAGCCAATCACACAGTATTCATCTCGATGATAAACCCAAGGGGCTGGGTGGAGCCAATTCCTGCTGGCGAGCAATGAAAAAAAAGGACTGGAGGCGAAAAATGACCAAACTTCATCAACTGGCTGAGTTGGGGCAGGCGGTCTGGCTGGATTACATTCAGAGGGCGTTCATGCAGTCCGGCGAGTTGCAAAAGCTGATTGACAATGGATTACGGGGGATGACCTCCAACCCGACCATTTTCGAGAAGGCGATCGCCGGCAGCCAGGATTACGATGCGGACATTGCCCGGCTGGCGAAGGAAGGGAGAACCACCCAGGAGATCTACGAAGCCCTGGCTATTGCCGACATCCGCACCGCCGCCGACCTGCTGCGCCCGGTGTATGACGCCACCCAGGGCGCGGATGGTTATGTCAGCCTGGAGGTCAACCCCGAGCTGGCATACGACACCCCAGGCACCATCGAGGAAGCAAGACGCCTGTGGCAGGCGGTGGAACGCCCCAATCTGATGGTGAAAATACCGGCGACAAAAGAAGGCATCCCGGCAATCACGGAGGCGATCGCCGCCGGGGTCAACGTCAACGTGACCCTCATTTTCTCGCTGGACCGTTACGAGGAAGTGATGGAGGCTTACCTGCAAGGGCTGGAGAAGCGTCTGGCAAATGGAGAGGGCGTGGAGCGCATCGCTTCGGTCGCCTCGTTCTTCGTCTCCCGCCTGGACACCAAAGTGGACCGACTTCTCGAAAATATCATCACAACCGAATCGCCCCAGGCGGAGCTGGCAGCCCGCCTGCTGGGACGCTGCGCGGTGGATAACGCCAAACTGGCGTACCAGCGCTTCAGGCGGGTGTTCGAAGGGGAGCGCTTTCTGGCTCTGGCAAGCCGCGGCGCCCGCCTGCAACGCCCCTTATGGGCATCCACCAGCACCAAAAACCCCAAATATTCGGATATCCTCTACGTACAGGAGTTGATCGGCAGGCATACGGTCAACACCCTGCCTCAAGTCACGCTCGATGCCTTCCTGGATCACGGAAAGGTGGCGCTCACCCTCGAAGACGGGCTAGAACAAGCCCAGAATGAGATCAACAGCCTGGGGCAGTTGGGCATATCCATTGATCAGGTGACCCAGGAACTGGAGGACGAAGGGGTGGCGGCGTTCGCCAGATCCTATCGGGATTTGCTGGGCAGCCTGCGCGAGAAACGCGCCCTGCTCGCCCCGCGCAAACCGCCCTTCGGCGCTTATTTTGGCGCGCACCAGGGCGAGATCGAAGATGCGCTCGACAGGTTAGCCACAGAACAAATCATCCCCCGCATCTGGAGGCAGGACTATACAGTCTGGAAACCCGAACCGAAGGAAATCAGCAACCGCCTGGGCTGGCTGCACATCGCCGAAGATATGGAGATGCACCTGGGGCAATTGGAGGCGTTGGCTTTCGCGGTGCAACAGGCGGGCTACCGGGAGGTGCTGCTGCTGGGGATGGGCGGTTCCAGCCTGGCGCCGGAGCTGTTTGCCCGGACCTTCGGCAGCGCGCCGGGCTACCCTCGCCTGCGCGTCCTGGATAGCACCGATCCGGAAGCCGTGCTCGCCCTGGATTCACAACTCGACTACGGGAGAACGCTTTTTATCGTCTCGACCAAATCCGGCGGCACCGAAGAGACGCTCTCGTTCTTCAAGTATTTTCACCGGCGCGCTGTCGCCGAGGTGGGGGCGCGCCAGGCGGGCGACCATTTCATCGCCATCACCGATCCGGGCAGCAAACTGGTGGAGCTGGCAAAGAGCCTGGATTTTCGCTCGATCTTCCTCAACGACCCCAATATCGGCGGACGTTACTCGGCGCTGTCCTATTTTGGGCTGGTGCCAGCCAGCCTGATTGGGGTGGACCTGAGACGCCTGTTGCGCCGCGCCAATGAAATGGCGGATGCCTGCAAACCGGCGATGCCCCTGGTTAAGAATCCAGCCGCATGGTTGGGTGCCATTCTGGGGTCGCTGGCAAAGCTGGGGCGGGATAAGCTCACCTTCATCCTGCCATCGCGCCTGGCGAGTTTTGGGGACTGGGTCGAACAGCTCATTGCCGAATCCACCGGCAAGGAAGGAAAGGGCATCCTGCCAGTCGTGGGCGAGGCGCTTCAAACCCCAGACTACTATGGCAGCGACCGTACCTTCGTCCACCTCAGCCTGGCGGGAGATGGGGCAGACCCGGCTGCACTGGCAGGTATAGAAGCCGCCGGGCATCCGCTCATCCGTCTCGAAATCCAGGATGTCTATGACCTGGGTGGGCAGTTCTTTCTGTGGGAGCTGGCGACGGCGATCGCCGGATATTTCCTGGGCATCAATCCCTTCGACCAGCCAAATGTGGAGTCTGCCAAACAACGCGCCCGCCAGATGGTGGCAGCCTACAAGGCGGAGGCAAGCCTGCCGGAGATGTTGCCGCTGCTGCAAGCGGATGGCATTGCGGTGTACGCCAATCTCAAATCCACCAGCCTGAAAGCGGCATTGGACGATTTCTTGAGCCTGGCACGCCCAGGCGATTATGTGGCAGTGCAGGCTTTTCTCCAGCCCACAGAAGAGACCGAGGTTGCCCTGCGCGGGTTGCGACGCAAGCTGTTACAGCGCACGCGCCTGGCGACCACCCTGGGCTACGGACCGCGCTTCCTGCACTCCACCGGGCAGTTGCACAAAGGGGATGCGGGGAATGGGTTGTTCATCCAGTTCACCGCTCTGGGTGAGGCGGATGCGCACATCCCGGATGAGGCGGGCAGCGGCGAGTCATCCATCACCTTTGGGGTATTGAAGATGGCGCAAGCCCTGGGCGATTTATTGGCATTGCAGGACGCCGGACGGCGGGTGATGCGTCTACACCTGAGTGGCGACGCAGCGCAGGCAATCCAGCGCCTGACGGAGATGCTGGATTGATGATAGCGTTGGGAAGAGCGCCATAGATGTTCCCAGGGGAAGGGCAGGGTATTGGATTGACCTGGGCAGTTGAGACTTCAGCCCTCAGCAAAAGATTTCCCAACAACCTGGGGTGGCGCGGTCTGATTTCCCCGGGTGAGCAGGCGCGCCCGGCGCTCGACAGGGTGGATTTACACGTCCGGGAGGGTGAATTGTTCGGCTTGCTCGGTCCAAATGGGGCAGGCAAGACCACCCTGGTCAAAATATTGAGCACCCTGATTCAGCCAACGTCGGGCAATGCCCGCGTCAACGGTTATGACCTGCAGCAGGATACCGCCATCAAAGCCACCATCGGGCTGGTGACCAGCGATGAGCGCAGCTTCTACTGGCGCCTCAGCGGCAGACAAAACCTGGAATTCTTCGCCCGCTTGCAGGGCATCCCCGCCAGCCAGGTCAAAGAAAGGGTGGCGACCGTCCTGGAAAAGGTCGAACTAGAGGCGGAGGCAGATCAACGCTTCCTGGTGTACTCGACCGGCATGCGCCAGCGCCTTTCCATCGCCCGGGCATTGCTCAAGGAGCCGCGCCTGCTCTTTCTGGACGAACCCACCAAGGGGCTGGACCCCCTGGTCACCCGCCATCTGCGCCAACTTATTCGGGACGAGCTGGTGGACCGGCAGGGCATCACCGTGCTGCTCACCACCCATGATCTGGAAGAAGCCGAGATTTTATGCGACCGCATCGCCATCATGCACCTGGGCAGGCTGCGCGCCGTGGGCAGCATGAATGAGCTGCGCCGTGAGCTGCACCTGGACGGTCGCACCAGCATCCAGGTGAGCCACCTGCCAGACAGCGCCCGCGAGCTGCTTCAGTGCCAGTTGCCTCAGGCGCAGATACACTACCCGGCTGAAACGCCTCCCGACGAAACCCGCGCCGATCAGTTCACAGCTATTCAGATAGAGTTGCCCAATCTCGCTGGCGGCGCCCAAACCGGAAGCCTGCATACCGACCAGGCTCAACCGAGCGACCCGCTCAACACAGCCATTGACCTGCTACGCAGCCAGGGGGTATCCATCCTCGAAGTCTCCCCGGTCCGGGTGACCCTGGAAGAGATCTTCGAACGGCACACCGGCAGTCCATCTCTGGAAGGGACGGAGGCTGCCCGGCAGACCCATCCCATCCAGGATGAGACGCGCCAAAAACCTGCTTTGCAAAATCAGCCGCCACCGCCCTCGCCTGATGCGCCATCCCTGTGGCAGGTGATTCCGGCATTTCTGCGCCGCGATTTGCTTCAGGAGGCAAGTTATCGCCTGTCTTTCTTTTTGCAATTTATCAACATCTTCTTCTCGGTGCTGATTTTCTACTTCATCTCGCTGCTGCTTGGCGAGGCTGCCACCCCCTACCTGAAGGATTACGGGGGGGATTACTTCGCCTTCGTGTTGATCGGGATCGCTTTTCTGGGTTATTTCAGCACCGGGTTATCCAGTTTTTCTAACAACCTGCGCCATTCGCAAACCACCGGCACGCTGGAGGCGATGCTGACCACCCCCACCCGCCTCTCTTCCATCATCCTGGCGTCATCCATGTGGGATTATCTGGTGACCACCCTGCGGGTGGTGGCGTACCTGGTGCTGGGCGTCTTTTTCATGCAAAATGGCTTTGGCGGGGCGAATTACCTGGCGGCGCTGCTGATCATCCTGTTGACGGTGATCACCGCCAGCAGCCTGGGGATCATCTCCGCCAGCTTTATCATGGTGGTTAAGCGCGGCGACCCGATTCAGTGGCTGGTCAGTACGATGACCATATTTTTGGGCGGGGTGTACTACCCGGCTTCAATCTTACCGCCTGCCTTCGAGTGGCTCTCGCGTTTGATCCCGATGTCCTACTCGCTGCACGCCATGCGGCTGGCGTTGCTTCAAAGCGCAAGCTGGAGAGCACTGCTTCCGGATATTCTGGCATTGACCGCTTTTTCGATTGGATTGTTACCTTTGGGATTGGCTGTTTTCCGATTTGCCGTACGGCGGGCTAAGATCGAAGGCAGCCTGACCCACTATTGAGTCAGGGGCGGCAGGCGGAGCGCCGGATCTCCAAACAACATAAAGGTCATCATCACATCCCGTTTGCCGGGGGAGTCCAGGTCAATCTGGCGTCGCGCCGCCAGGTGGATTTCGCCCAGGCGGGCGTCCGGGCGCGCCAACATCTCCTTCACCAGCGGCTGACTGAGGAAACTCTGGTCATACGCCAGGGTCAGGCTGGAAGGCGCCAGGACTGCCACCGCCCCACCGTTGGGGTTGAACAGCAATGCCTCGGTCAAAGACTCCACCCGGGGGTGGGTGAACAGCCCGGTAAGGCAGGTCATATTCAAAACAACCGGCAAATTATCCAGGTTATCCAGCCGGGAGGCGTCTTCAGCGGTGAAGAGGCGGTCTTTGCCCCACATATTGATACTGCCATGCCCGAAATATGCCACCCAGCTTTCCCCCTCTTTCAATCTGGTTTGAATCTGGCTGGCTGCATCGCTGGCGCCAGGGGGAGGCGATAACACCTCGGTCTGGAGGTTATCTGGGAAAAGCTCCAACCAGGCTTCGGCATCGGCTTTGAAGCTCGGTTCCTGACCGTCTGCCACCGCCAGCAGGCGATAGGGAACAGTCTCCGAATTCAGACCGCGCTCATACCTCAGGGTTTTTGCCACAACTGCCGATACCTGTTCAGGGGTGCGCGCCGGTATGCGCCCCAACGCCAGGTCGGGTAAATCATCGTCATCAAGCTCCACGAAAGCGACATCGCTGGCGGTTTGCCCGCCATAGACTGTGTCCACCAGAAAGGTGGGCAGACGGTTGGCTTCTGGAGGGGCGAGATAACCTTTGGGGTCATAGCTGGCATCCCCCACCAGCAAGAGGAAGCGCGGCGCAGGCTGCCAGTTTGCCGCGGCGTAGCGCAGCATGCGCTGGATGGCTTGCGGCTCTGGCATGCCGAAATTGAACTGGTCATAGACAGCATCCAGCGGGATCGCTGTCACTCTGAAACCCTCGGCGGCGCGCGCTTCCAACAGCGGTTGCAGCGCGGGTAAGAGGTCTGGTGGAGCGATTGCCAGGTAATCGGCGCCCAAACCGGGAGCGCGCAGGTCGGGCTGCACGACATAGGGCGTCAGGCTGGCAACTTGCTGATAGCCTCCCGCTCCAAGCGCCAGATAGCGTCTGCCTGGCAGGGTTTCCAGCAAAATTGACCCGTCGCCCAGGCTTTGGATGGACATCAACTGTGGCTTGAGCGGGTCGGTGATGTCATAAACGGCGGCTGCGCCCGAGAAGCCTTCCAATCTGAGCGCCCCGCCTTGAGACCAGAAATCCAGGCGATCATCCTGGGCAAGCAGACGGCGGGGATAGCCCAACTCCAACCAATCCAGATAATTCAGGTCGGCGGTGACGCCGGTATCACCTGGGGTGTCCAGAGTGATGCGGTTGACGCCGTCGGTCAAGATGGAGGGGCTGAACTCGGCGGAGATCAGTCTCAAGCCCTTGCCATCCCAACGCTCATCCGCCACCGGTTGCCCGTTGACCAGCACCCGCAGGTGGTGATCGGGCGATTTGGGCGATTCGCTGCCAGACCACAAGGCGATCCCGAGCCTTGCCGGGGTGGCGTCGCCGGAATCGAACGCCAAATCTGAAACCTGGACTTCAATCTCCTGAGAAGCCGGGGCAATCAGGGATTGCCAGAACCAGCGCTCATCGCCTTCCGCCTGGGGCAGGTAAAGCTGATTGCTCTCCGCGCGTTGCAGAGCAAAATAGCTCCCTGGCGGTAAATTCGGGGGGAGTTCCAACCCAGGGGTTGGGAAGGGAATGTCCGAGGTCTGGGTTGGGGTCAACGGCTCGCCGAAGCTCAGCAGATAGACGCTCTCACGGGTGTAGAGGCTGTCGCTCTCCTGGGCGTAGAAAGTCAACGCCTTGCCGTCGGCGTCAACCCAAAATGGCACCGAGACACCCCGGAACGAGAGCTGCAGCTTTTGCGGGTCAGCCAGGGCGGATTGCCTCCAGGCGTCCAGATCAGAACGGGGGATACGCGCCAGACCCGGGGCAGGGACGCTGATTTTCAAGGGCTGGGGAGGCTCGCCGGGGGCAGGAGCAGGGGTGAACGCCGGCTCGGGCGTATTTGAGCAGCCAGACAGGAACAGCCCCAGCCAGGTCAACATCACCAGCAAGAGTTTAATCCGGGTCTCTGGCGCAATCTGAAAGGCGCGAAGCAGGGCAACCATGACAATTAATAGCTTACTCGAGCTGGCGGAATGAGAAATAAAACCAGACCCCCAACAGACCCCAGATGAGCACCAGCACCGTTGCCAGCAGAATCGCACCGCCGGGATACCAGCCGGATTGGACAGAGGGCTGATCCTCTGCAAGAGCTGGGGTTGGGGTTGGGGTCTCCCTTCCGGCGAGGACAATCCCGCCTTCTGGGAATTCTGGAGTGATGTTGGGCAGCGGCAGAAGGGTGGCGGTGGCGGTGATGGGTTGAGTGGCGCTGGGGAGGGGGGT
>FWPV01014215.1_pt1 | contig 11734 bp, 8 predicted proteins | sample 2228371 | NCBI WGS metagenome assembly FWPV01 (sample SAMEA103939776, study PRJEB20133) | metagenome | reverse complement strand
CCAGCCGGGCCGGCTGGCACAACCTGTGCCACCTGATCAGCCAGGCGCGGCGCCAGGCGCCCAAGGGCGAGGCGGCGCTGCCGCCTGATGCGCTCGAAGGGCACACCGAGGGGCTGGTCGCGCTCTCGGGCTGCCGCAGGGGCGAGGTCGCCAGCGCGCTGCTGGCGGGCGATGCGCGCCGCGCGGAGGCGGCCGCCCGGCGCTACCGGCGGCTGTTCGGCGCGGATCGCTTCTGGATCGAGCTGCAGCAGCACCTGATGCCGGAGGATAAGGCGCTGGTCACCGCCCTGCGCGACCTGGCCGCGGGCCTGGGCATTGGCTGTGTGGCCACCAACAACGCGCACTACGCCCGGCGCGAGGAGAGCCACCTGCGCGACCTGCTGGCCTGCATCCGGCACAACCGCACGCTCGAGGAGGCCGCCCACCCGCGCCACCCGGCCTCGCCGCTGTACTGGAACTCCGAGCTCTACCTGAAGGACGCCCGCCGCATGGCGCCGCTCTTCGCCGCCCAGCCGGAGGCGCTGGCCAATACGCTGCGCATCGCCGAGGCATGCGACTTCACCCTGCAGTACGGCCTGCAGGACCTGCCGCGCTTCCCCACCCCTGCCGCGATGGGCGCCCCCGCCTACCTGGCACACCTGTGCAAGGGGGCGCTGCCGCGCCGCTACCCTGACGCCCCCGCCGAGGTGCGGCGGCGCCTGGCCCACGAGCTGGGCGTGATCGAGCGGGCCGGGCTGGCCAACTACTTCCTGATCGTGTGGGACATCGTGCGCTACGCGCGGCAGAACAGCATCCGCTGCCAGGGGCGCGGCTCGGCGGCCGGGTCGCTGGTCGCCTACCTGCTCGGCATCACGCCCATCGACCCGCTGCAGCACAATCTGGTGTTCGAGCGCTTCCTCTCCGACGAGCGGGCGCTGGCCCCCGACATCGACATCGACTTCGACGCGGCGCGCCGTGAGGAGGTGATCCAGTACGTCTACCGGCGCTACGGGGAGGCGCACGCCGCGATGGCCTGCACGCTGGTCACCTTCCGGGCGCGCTCGGCGCTGCGCGACGTGGGGCGGGCGCTGGGGCTGGCCCCGGCGCTGCTGGGCGAGGCGGCCCGCGCGCTCGACGGGCATGTGGAGGGGCTGGCGGCGCTGGCGGGGGCGCCGCTGCTCGCCCAGGCAGCCAGCCTGGCGGCGCAGATCCAGGGTTTCCCGCGCCACCTGGGCATCCACAACGGCGGGATGGTCCTCACCGGCGGCCCGATCGCCGCGCGCGTCCCCACCGAGCCGGCCAGCATGCCGGGGCGCGTTGTCACCCAGTGGGACAAGGAGGGGCTGGAGGACGCCGGGCTGGTCAAGATCGACCTGCTGGGTCTGCGCATGCTCTCGGCGTTGTCGGAGGCGGTGGACCTCATCGCCGAAAGCGGCGGGGAGCGCCCCGACCTGGACGCGCTGCGCTTCGATGACCCGGCGGTGTATGACCTGATAGGCCGTGCCGACACGGTGGGCGTGTTCCAGGTCGAGTCGCGCGCGCAGGCCCAGATGCTGCCGCGCCTCAGGCCGCGCTGCTTCGCCGACCTGGTCATCGCCATCTCGCTGATCCGGCCCGGCCCGATCCAGGGCGACATGGTGCATCCCTACCTGCGGCGGCGCCTGGGCGAGGAGCCGGTCAGCTACCCGCATCCCTGCCTGCGGCCCGCCCTTGAGGAGACGCTGGGCGTGATCCTGTTCCAGGAGCAGGTGCTCAAGGTGGCGCGCGACCTGGCGGGGTTCACCCCCGGGCAGGGCGAGGTGCTGCGCCGGGCGCTCGGTTCGAAGGAGGCGGGGGCGGCCCTCGCGGGGCTGCGGGCGTCCTTCCTGGCCGGCGCGCGCGGGCAGGGAGTCGACGAGGCCGTGGCCGGGGAGGTATTCGACCGGCTGTGCGCCTTCGGAAGCTACTCGTTCGCCAAGAGCCACGCCGCCGCCTTCGCCGTGGTTGTCTATCAGTCGGCCTGGCTCAAGCGCTATCACCCCGCGCCGTTCTACGCCGCGCTGCTCAACAACCAGCCGATGGGCTTCTGGTCGCCCGCCGTGCTGGCCAATGACGCCCGCCGCCACGGCCTCGCGGTGCGGCCCGTGGATGTGCGCGCCAGCCGGGCGCGCTGCGCGGTCGAGGGCGGCGCGCTGCGCGTGGGGTTCCTGCCGGTGCGCGGGTTTGGCGAGGCTGCCGCCGGGCGGCTGGTCGAGGCGCGGGCGGGGCGGCCCTTCGCCGATCTGGGTGACCTGTGCCGCCGGACGCGGCTGCCGCGCCGGCTGGTCGAGGCGCTGATCCTGGCCGGGGCCTGTGACGGGTGGGGGCTGCCGCGCCGGTCGCTGCTGTGGGAGCTGGGCCGCCTGCGCTACGAGGAGGACGCGCTCGACCTGGCCTTGCCCGAGTCAGGGGTGGTGCTGCCCGACCTCTCCGATGCCGGGCGGCTGGCGATGGAGCTGGGCGCGCTGGGCCTCAGCACGGGGCCCCATCCGCTCGCGCTGTACCGCAACTGGTTGGCGCAGCAGGGCGTGCTGAGGGGCGACCAGGTGCGGCGCTGCAGGCCGGGCGAGCGCGTCAGGACCGCCGGGCTGGTGGTGGTCCACCAGGCGCCGCCGACCGCGAAGGGCCATCACTTCCTGACGCTGGAGGACGAGCGCGGGCTGCTCGATGTGGTCGTGCGGCCGGGGGTGTATGAGCGCTACCGGGAGGTCCTGCATGGGGCGTCGCTGCTGCTGGTGGAGGGCGACGTGCAGCGCCAGGAGGGTGTGGTCGCGGTGCTCGCGTGGCGGGTGGCGCGGATCGGGGATGGGTGATCAGGTTATCGGGGTGTGATATTCAATGGCAAGATCAACTTGTTTATGGCTCCCGCGTACACTTAGTTGGAACCTAGTATTCTGCTGCCATCTGATGAATAGTTTCGGCTACGCATGTTGTGATCGGAGTTTGGATCGCAATGGCCCCGTGAACTGGCTTTACCGTTCGATCTGGCGTATTCTGTCGTATCCAGTGATAGGAATTCGCAAGATGAGCAGTTCAGATTGGAAAGAAAATGCTGGCTGTTACCGAATGTTTTCACTTCTGCTGCATTAGGAGGTCGAATGCTTTACAGTGATCATTGGGACAAGAACACGGCGGAATTCGTGATTCCTCACCTTATCAATGCTCGTCAGCAAGTTAGAATTGCCACCGGCTACTTCACTGTCCAAGGTTACAACCTCATCCGTCATCCACTAGAGAATAAGAGAGTGTATATCCTAGTGGGATTTGATGAAGCTTCACAAGAACGCCTGCGCCAAGCAATGATTGAAAACCTGGAAGCACATCTACGCCGTTGGGATATTGACAATCGTCGGCAGGCAGTTGAAGCGCTTATTCGAAAATTGCGGGCGGGGGAGCTATCCATATCAGAACGCCCTGGACAGCCTACGGCATTTGTAGATACGCGCATCCGCCAAGAGGATCACACTAAAGTCTATATTCTTGACGAAGAAAGTGTATTGGTCGGCTCAAGTAACCTGTCAGCCAGCGGCCTTCGGTTCAACCACGAAGGCGTTACCGTACTTACTGATCCGGACCGTGTGTCATACTGGGTCGAGCGATACGAGAAGTACTGGAATGCGCCCGACACTGTTGACCTTACAGAGGAACTTCTTCGTGCCCTGTTGAGCTGGTTGGAATTGGACTTGCCGTTCGATATCTACTTGAAAACCATAGAGGTACTGGCTTCTCATGACGACATCGAGGTGCCACGTAGAGGATATCGAATGCCAATACACTACCAATGGGTAGTCATCAAGCGCCTATTGCGCCAACTTGAGGCCTGGCGTGGAGCCATGTTGGTCGCTTCGACCGGCCTTGGCAAGACCGTGATGGCAACCCATGTAGCTTTAGTACTTCGCGAGCATCGGAATCTGATCCGGAATGTGGTGGTTTTTGCTCCAAAGGGCGTCAAGCTCGACTGGGAAGAAGCCCTAGATAGCGCTGGTGTCAGCGCACGCGTTTTTGTGCGCGAACTACTGGATCAGCCGGAGCATCGCAGGAATGGAAGGGCTCATCAGGTTAGACAAATGCTAGAAGTGTTAGCCCGAATTGATGAGCGATATCTTGTCATTATTGACGAAAGCCACTATTACAGCAATCGTATTCGACCTAATGGCACCGAGCGCCGCTCTTTTAAGCGCTTGGTGCCCATCATAAAGGAGAAGTTGCCTTTTGTGCTTCTACTCACCGCCACACCCTACACGAAAGAAGTAGATGACATAAATAACCAGCTCTATTTGCTACCACACACGGCGCCTCCGCAGTATAGCATGATAAAGAACGGCGGTCAGATGACTTTGCCTGTATTTGGGGAAACCGGTATGTGGTGTTTACCAGAAATTGATCAATTCTTTGAACGCTTTGTAAATGATCTGCCTGTTACAACCATCGTCAGCACATCAACAGTCGCACGCGACTTTGCCACCCGCACGTCCTATGGAGACTATGTGGAGTTCCCGGATGGTCGCCGAGGTTGGATTCCCCGCATTTTCCTTCGCAAAGTTAAGACTCCAGTACCACTCGAGGATGAGGTTACTGAGGCGTTGAAACGACGTCTTTTTGAGCACGAAATGATGTCATTTCCTAATCGAGGTGAATGGAGGCGTACCACAGGCTCATTGGAGCGTGAGGTGCGGATTGCCTGGGCGAGTTCACCTTTGGCATTGCGTGAGGTGCTATTGAATACTGTCAATGATACTTACGATTTCCCTCTGATAACTCCTCTGGGAACCCGTGAAGAGCATCTGTGGCCACTGCTCCACCGACTCGAACAATGGAGCTATGAGGATGATGCCAAATTCATGGAACTAGTTCTACATTTAAAGGAATTCTATAACGCTGGGAAAAAGGTCATCATTTATGTTGAACGTCTGGCCTCTGCTGTGTACCTAGAGGATGGGCTCAAAGAGTATCTGCCGAGCATATCCATTGCCAATACCGTGATGCGAACGGAAAGCGGGAGATACGACTCTAAGAGGTTCGAAGAAGTCATCGAGATGGTCATCGACTTCGCGCCTAGAGCAAATGCCACAAAACGTGCTGAACATCGCACGCAAGCTACAGATCGCTATTATGACATCCTGATCTCAACTGATGCCTACGGCGTCGGCATGAACCTACAAGATGCCAGTGTTGTAGTGAGTTATGATCTCGCCTGGACTGCTGGGCCTATTATCCAGCGTGCTGGGCGTGTACTGAGGTTTTGGGATGAGCCACGGGATGTGAGCCTGTATGCTTTCATACCAGGCCTACAGCGACCAGGGACAGATCGAAGTGCTGTTGCAGATGTCGAAAAGCGGCTCCAGATGTTGCGGGGCCGTACTGCGGTTGCTGAACAGTTCTCTGAATTGCCCATCATCCCACATAGGGAGAGTGATGAATACCATTCCCTCAGCGGTCTGGCGCATGTGAATGTCGAGGATGTCGGGTTGCTTGAGAGTGGAGAAATCGAGGAGTTCAACGCGATTTCTCCTTTCCTACGTCACTATCAGGCGTACCATGATAACATTGATCGTGCGCGGCAACTGGGAGAGGACCTCGTGAGTGCCCTAGAATATAATGAGCGAATTCCTCGAATATATGTCTTATTCCGCTATCAAGGAGCATATGAATGGGCAGTCATGCAGATCCCAACAGGAAAGTTTGAAGACTTGGAGGAGGACGCATTGCTCAACATGATCCAGTGCACATCATCTACAGCACTTGCCTCTATCCCTGCGGATGAAATAGAGGTCCAGGCGCAACGCTGCAAACGTGGCTGGTGCACGTCTCGGGGTGTTGATAGCGATGATGTTGAACGTATTTGCGCGTTGTATCTCGCACCGCACGCCGAATCGTCAGACGAAAGGCTGCACTTGCATACTTTGCTATACAATTCATGATAAGAGCGTAGCCACTCTGTTTGAGAGTCTGATCAAGAATTCGCTAGATTGACATCATCTCTCGGAATTATCAGTCAATCTACCGTACAGGTTGTGTTATAGTTCAATGAAAATGACACCCCTGAACAATTCAGTGAAAATGTCACCTTGTCCATGAGGTGACAATGACACAAAAAGAACTGAGACGGGGCGAGGTAATGGCCCAGCTAGAAGTAGGGAAACTGAAGACAAGAGAGGCAAGCCAGCTGCTGGGGTTGTCAGAGCGGCAGGTGAAGCGGCGGAAGTCGGCCTCGGCCGGCGTGTTTGCTAAGATGGGGACAAGGTATCCCTTTGTCAGATAGAATCATCTCGATCTGCCAAGATGGTCCGCGGTAGTATAATGGGGAAAGGTGACGGAGGGTGTATGCCATGCAAGCGCAGCTGATTACCAGAGACGGGGCGATTATCCCGCTGGATGACGAGCAGTATCGGCAGGTGCTGGAGATGCTGGGGCTGAGTGGGCCAGCATCCCCCGCGGCGATGTCGCCTCAGGAGGCGGACGCCCTGCTCGATGAGCTGGAGGGGATCAGTGCCTCGTGGGGCTTCTCGACCGAAGATCTGCTCGAGGAACGACGCCGTGAGCGCAAGCTTGAGCAGCAGCGAGGGGCCTGATGGTCGAGCCGGTCCGTTATGTGCTGGACGCGTTCGCACTGATCGCCTTCTTCAACCGCGAGCCAGGGCATGAGGTAGTACGGGCTGCCCTGCGTGAGGCGCTGCTGGGCCGGGCCGAAATGATGATGAGCGAGGTCAACTGGGGCGAGATGTTCTACATGACCGCCCGGAAGGCCAGTTTGCCTCAGGCTGAGCTGCGGCTGCAGCATGTTGAGCGGCTGCCGATCACGGTCATGCCGGTGACACGCCCGCTTGTCAAAGCTGCGGCCTTGTTCAAGGTCAACTACTCAACCAGCAAACATCCGCTATCCTATGCAGACTGCTTTGCCGCGGCGCTGGCGCAGCACACCAACGCGGCGCTCCTGACAGGCGATCCGGAATTCAGAGCAGTGACCGATGTGGTACGGGTGCAATGGATCAGGTCTGCATAAGCATACAGCAGCTTCGCAAGCCTTTCAGGTACACATCATCACAGCAAGGGGATGGGCCACAGCATCTCATCCCCTTGCTGTTCGTCACTCCATCTTCATACCAGCCTTTGAGACCCGCCTGACCGACGCGAGGAAGTCCTCGCTCAGCGCCGCCCCAGCATGACCGCCCCCCGGCTCCTCCCCCGCCGGGGTCGCCACCCCGCTTTGCAGCCGGGCCAGTTCCGCCCGCACCTGGCGCAGCTCCTCGGCCATCTGCTGCAGGGCCGCCGCGGCCGCCTGTTCGCCCTCTGCCGCAGCCTCCAGCGCGAGCAGCGCCTCGGTCAGGATGTGGCGCAGGCTGTAGCCCGCCGCCTGCCCCTTGCACAGCACCGCCAGCGCCTGCGCCTCGCGCGGATTGTCCCGGTCCAGCCGGAAGGAGATGACCTCGCTCATAGCAGCCCCAGCGCCTCATACAGGCGCCACAGCTTCAGCCCGCCGCGCACGTTGGCCAGGTGGATGCTGTCGGCATCATCGGCCAGGATGACGTGGTCATGCCCCAGCAGCGGCAGCAGCCGGTCGTAGAGCATCGCGCTGCCCCCGCCGGTCAGGATGATGCTGTCCCAGGGCAGCGCGCCCCCCGCCACGTGCTGGTAGGTCGCCGCGATGCGGTTGAGCAGCAGGCTGGTCGCCTCGCGCGCCTCGTTCTCGCAGTCGTGCTCGCGCCCGCCCCCGACAAATACACCCGTCGCGATGGCCGCCCGCACCCGCTCAGGCGGAAGCGTCGGCGTGTCGCGCACCGCGTCGCGGTGGGTGGCCCGGAAGGAGCGTTCAAAGCTGGCGACCACTTCCTGAATCCCGATGGGTGTGCTCTCGGCCAGCGCGTAGTCCACCGCCCCGCCCGGGTTCACGGCCAGCCAGTCGGTTGTCCTGCCGCCGATGTCGATAACGAGCGCCCGCCCGCCGTTGACGTCGGTGCGGCGGTAGTGGCGGCCATCCTCGGCCAGGATGACGTTCATCAGCCCGCCCACCGGCTCATCGAAGGTGTTGGCGTAGGTCACGCGGAAGGCGCGCTCCCTCCCCCCCACCTCCACATGCCAGGTTCCCACCGCGGCCCGCATCAGCTCATCGCGGAAGGCCACATCGCCCGGCGGGTGGCTGCCGAACAGCGCCACATCCCCGCCGCGCTCGTACAGCCGCGCCAGCGCCGCCGCGACGAACACGCCGTAGTAGTCGGGCCGGTAGCGCGCCGCCCCGCTGCGCCGGGTGAGCGTCCCGTGCCGCTCCGCGCTCTCCCCGACCACATAGGGCTGCCCGTTGACGCGGATATAGTCCGCTGGTGGGCCGCTGCGCCCCGCACGAATGAGGATCTGCTCGTACTCCGTCTCGGTCAGCGCCTTGAGCGCGTGCGGGAAGGCCGCCTCGCGCGTCGGCGTCTTGCCCTTGATGATGCTGTTGCCCGCATCCAGGATCATGATGTTCATCGCTGCCTCTCCTGCCTGTCTCAGGCGTCTACACTCGTCTACAGGGGGCGTCTACAACCGTATACAGGGGGTGTCTACACTCGTATACAGCCCTTTCAGGTTCAAAACCAGCAGGTGTCGGTGGTTTCTGAAGGCCACCGACACACCGACATACCGACAGTGTCGGTGGTGTCGGTATGTCGGTGCTGTCAGTACTGTCGGTTCAGCGGGTATATCCGGCATAGAGGCACGCCTCCGCATTGCCAATCGTCGTCATCACGACCTGCCCGTCGCGCTGAAGCTCCCCCACGATCTGCCGCGCGTCGGCCGAGCGCAGGTTCAGGTTGCGGTACATGCGGCGCAGCGCGATGCCCTCCGGCCCCGCCGCCCGGATAGCGGCCAGCACGCGGTCCTGCTGGCGGCGCTCCTCGCGGCCCGCCCCGCCCCGGTCCAGCTGGTCCAGCAGCCGGTGCGCGCTGGCCCGCCAGTGCTCGGTCAGCGTCTCGGCCAGCGCCCAGGTCTCGGCCTCGATCACCGGCGCCGGGCGGCCGCTCCCCATCCAGTCCAGCGCGGCCAGGACCGTGGCCAGCTTCAGCCCCTGCACGTGCAGCCGCCCGTAGACGCCCTTCAGCCGGTCGTCCAGCGGCGTCTCGCGCTGCGGGTCGCACAGCCGCCGCAGCCGGTCGCTGTAGGCCTGCACCTGCGGCCAGCAGCGCACCGCCACCGGCAGCGCCTCGGCCGCCGCCCAGCCTTCCCCCTCCTGGACCGGCATCGGCAGCCGCTCGTACAGCGCCCGCAGCCCGCCGACCACCTCCCGGGGCACTGCCTGCGGGGCCTCCAGCGCGGGCCGCTCGCGGTAGTCCGCCTCCGGCGTCAGCAGCAGGAAGCGCGGCAGCAGCCCGTTCTCCCAGTCCGCCGGGCCGGTCGCCATCGACAGCCCCGCCGGCGTCGTCACCCCCAGGATCGACAGCGCCGCGTGGCGCACGATGGTCAGCCCCGACTGCGTGTCCTTGTCCGCGTAGTCCGGGCAGTCGTACAGCTCCAGGATCAGGTCCTTGAGCCCCATCATGTAGTCCTTCTTGTTGAACGCCCCGAACAGCCCCGCGATCTCGTCCTTGAACAGCCCGCGCTGCGCCGCGAAGGCCTGCGCCTGCGCCAGCAGCGCCTGCTGCGCGTGTGTCAGCTCGCGGTAATTGCCCGGCAGCCGCCCCGACAGCGCGTCCTGAAAGCGCTCCGGGGAGCCGGGGGTGGGCATCAACAGATGCGGGATGGCCTCGCGGATGACGCCCTCGGCCAGCTTGAAGGCGGTCGTCTTGCGGTAGTAGGTCGTGTCGGCCACGAACATCATGTAGAAGTTGGGGTACAGCCGGAGGCCCCACGGCGCCTGCACCACCAGCCGGCGCGCGATGGCCACCGCCAGCAGCCAGATGCCCGCCGCCTGATGGTAGATCAGCGGGGTCTGGTTCCCCGCCGCGGCCGCCCAGGCGGTGTAGCCGCTCAGCCAGGCGGGCAGGGGGATCTCCCCCAGGGGCGGCAGGCCCGCATCCGGTGGGGGCAGGGCGGGCTCGACCGCCGCGGGGGCGCTGAGGGCCCGCGGGCGCGCCGCCTCGTCCGGGGGACGGGGGGCGATGGGCGGCGCCTCCGCCCGGCGCAGCAGCCCGCCGTGGGCGGCGGGGTCGATGCCCAGCAGGTCGCACAGGTCCTTCGCCAGCATGCTGCCGCACACGTAGCAGTAGCCGTAACCCGACGCCGTGTTGAACCCGAACGACGGGTGGCGGTCGCCGTGCTTATGCCCGGCGCTGTTGGGGCACGAGCAGTTGATCCACCCCCCGCGCTCCCTGTGCCTCTGTTGGCGCAGCGCGTCCGCGATGGCGTCGATCAGGTTGGGATTGATAGACCCGTTCACCGGGGTTGCATTGCGCGGCGGACGCCATATTGGGGCTGGCCGTTCGGTCACCTTGAAGGACTCGATCCAGTCGACCAGCTTCGCCAGCTCCGGCACGCGCCGGATGTCCAGCGGTTTTTCGACCACGTAGCGCCGCCTCGTCACCGGGTGGATGCTGGGCGGCGCGGCCACGTAGGCGCCCTCCGCGCGCAGCTCCAGGTGGCCGATGGGCGTGTCGAGCGCGCGGGTGGTCGGCGGCAGGGCCTCCGCATAGAGGTAGACATGCTTGCCCTGCCCGCTGCCCGTCGCGATCGTGAGGGTCTGCGCCAGGTCCGGGAACAGCGCGGCGAAGGCCGCGTGGGCGGCCGGCCCGTCGCAGTCCAGCACGACCAGGTTCCCGGATACCGCGCCGCACACGATGCCAAGGTTCTGCAGCTGGCCCTCTGCCGCCCAGCGGCGGATGTCGGCCTCGGCCGGCCGCTCCCGCTGGTAGGGCTTCCAGCCCCCCAGCGCCGGGCGCTTGCCGTTCAAGGGGATGACGCACAGCCCGGCGTGGTGATACGCCAGCGCCGCGTCGAGCGGATTGGATGTGTCCGGCCACCGGGCGGCAGCCAGGGGAGTCTCTGAAGCCATGCAGTCCCTCCTGTCGGGTGCTTCAAATAGGTATGGCGTTTGCGCTTGCTGACCGGGGAGGGAATGATGTATCCTGTAGTTACGATGGGTGGATACATCATCCCTCACCATAGGCCATCGGCGGTCCAGGCCGGTGGCTTATGCTTTGTGGGCGGCTGCGGCTCTCAGCGGCATCACCTCCTTCCCGTCGGCGGGGCCATCACCCGTCGAGGTGGCGCGGGCCGTAGCGCCGGTCTCCGGCCTGATCCGCCGCTCGCATGTAGGCCTCCAGCGCGGCGCGCTCCACCAGCCAGAAGTAGCCGCGCTTGACCGCGCCCAGCCGACCGCGCTTGGCCATGCGGCGCAGGTACTGGCCCGAGTAGCCCGACAGGGCCGCCGCCTCCTCGATGGTGAGGAAGTCCTCGAGCGCCTTTCCTCCGTGGTCCTGTGTGTGCGTCATGAGCATCGCTTCCCTTTCCCTTCGCTGCGGGGGATAACGGCCAACGCCAGCAGGCGCGCCAGACGCGCGGTGATGGTGGCATCGCCGCGCCTGCCGCGCCGGGCTGATCGATAGGTTGGATGGGGATGGGTGGGGGCCTTCTCCCAGGGGTGCACGGTCATGCCTGCACCCCCGTGATGAGTTTGATCAGCTCGCGTACCGCGAGATGGTAGACCCGCTTAGGCGGCGACCAGACATAGGTGCCCAGCGCCAGCGGTATGCCCGTCGCTCCCGCACTGGGTACACCTCGTTTGAGGTGTACCCATTTTGATTCACCGCGAGCGCGGCGAGAATCTGGT
>FWPV01014214.1_pt1 | contig 11735 bp, 6 predicted proteins | sample 2228371 | NCBI WGS metagenome assembly FWPV01 (sample SAMEA103939776, study PRJEB20133) | metagenome | reverse complement strand
CTTCCTCCTTATGGCCCCGAGCTCATCCCAGTGGAGCATCTCTGGGATGAAATCCGGGAGAAGTGGTTTGCAAATGTGGTTTTCCAGGACATGGACGGAGTTGAAGATCAGCTGCTCAATGCCCTCGTTGCCCTGGAAAATGACCCGGGTCGTGTTCAAAGTTTCACCGGGTTTCATTGGATAATTAGTTGACTAACGAAAGCAACTTAGTATTAAAGGGCCTCATGGACCAATGGGAAAAAGCTCAAAGCCTTCCTGCATCGGGCCTGTAAAGGGCATGAGGCACGGATTGGCCAGGGCGAACGCCAGGCGGGGACCTACCGTGGCAAAGGAAGTGACCCGAAACCGGTACCCAATGCCTTCGTCTTCGAAGCTTTGCAGCAGCGTCCTATTGAGAGTGAAAATCATCCGTGCTGGAAGAGGCGAAAACGCGGTGGACCTGTTGCCCCTTCGGGATGCTCTGGCCACGCGTTCGAACGTTGTATCCTGCAGGGGCCCATAAGAGTTGCTGTCAGCATGGGGGGGTACGCGTCGAGGGAAATCTCTCAGGTGGTTACGTCTTCATCGAAACATTCACAACGGTGTCCTTTCAGCCTGCTCAAACGAAGACGCAAAAGGAAGAACCCTGAAAGCAGCTGGTCAAAAGCAGGTCCGCTTACCCGCAAGGGCGTGTGCAAACCCGTTCCTGTTTAGGAAGACTGTTGCACACAAAAAGTGCAATGCGTTGCATATCTTGCTTAGGTTTGTTTAAAGTCGCTCAGAATATCGTTCGTGTTTCTATAAGAACATCCATAGGTTAAAGTAAGGCTCTCCCAAGTGTGACGTTCAGCATGCTTCTTGCAAAGTCGTATGAACAACAAACCTGACGGGCGTTGAGAGGGTGAGGATCTTAATAGCGTGATGTGGATGGGCATTGTTGTGCAAGCTTTGTGGCCGTGGTGGGGATAGAGCGGAGATGAAGAGGATTTTCGTGGATTCGAGGAGGGAGGTTTTTGTGTTGAGTTTTCTTCCGGGCTGGTAGGTCAGAGGAAGAATCTAGAGTGACCGAGGCAAGTCAAAAGTCGAGGATGATGAAAGGAGGATGGGCGTGGTGAGGAAGAGGGTTATGGTTCCGTGGTTTGCAAGAGCGGACCCGTCGCCTGAAAGAGGTGGGAGTTTGGCCAACTGTTTGTGGAAAAAATGCAAAAAAGGAGTGAGCCAATGAAAAAGAAAGCGCTGTTGTTGACCCTATGTGCTTTGCTTATGGGAGTGGGTGTTGCCAAGGCCCAACCTTTGTTTAACAACTGGTATTTCAATCCCTACGGGACGGGCTTTGACGAAAATGCTGTGCAAATTACAGAATATTTGGATCTTGTGGGTATTGCTTACGTGGAAAACACGATAACCGGACCTGGTCCAGCGGGAACCTTCACGGATCATGCAGCATTCTATACCTCGGGCCATGATAATATTCCCTGGACGTATCCGGATGGACTGTTCCAAATCACGGCACTCTTTGAGGCAACGGGCACTTTTACTGATTTAACAAGCGGTTCCTTCACCTTTGATCCAGGGGGTACGTTAAAGATATACTCTGATTCGCAACTCAACTATGGATCCACGGATGCTATATACGGCGCCAACGATGGGACTCAGATTGCGGTCTGGACGCTTACTTCAGGCGGAGGACAACTAGAAAATGCTGTGCCTAACGGAGATATTTACGCCTATTTTGTGGCTAGTTCCTTGACCGCGGGTTATTGGTTTACGCCGTCGGGGGTAGACATGAGTACGCTCACAGCACCTATGATTGCCATTTCTCTGGCGACCACGAATGCAAGCATTACAACGCCGAACCAAACAGTGCCCCTTGAGTTTGGACAATGGTTTAATCCGGACCCTCCTGGTTCGAACAACGTGCCTACACAATTGTGGTTGTCTAACAACGGGCAATATCGTGTGGGCGTTGTGCCTGAACCTGCGACCATGCTGCTTATGGGCTCAGGATTGGCTGGTCTGGCTGGTTTCGTTAAACGAAGAAAGTCTTCCAAAAAGTAGGGCCGTTTTACGTGCAGCCCCTGTTAAACCGCAGGAGCGGTGGACGATTTTATTCACACCACCGCTCCTGCCGTTACGTTAACGAGAAAAAGACAACCACTGCCTTCTTGTCTCAGCTTTAAAGCTTGGTCGACTGTCTTTTGGAACACATTCCCGATTCATAGACAAACCGGCGCAGTGCCGTATAACCGGTGATCTTTTGCAACCTGCGTAGCAGGATAAAAGATCGCCAGAGTGGCTGTTGTATTTTGCCACGCCGTAGAAGCGTTGCAATGCATCGAAGGAGCAGAGGAGGGGTCTTTTCATCTTCGTCATACATGTAGTAGTTGCTTTTTTTCATGGCCTGCCTTTTGGTCAAGTCCTTGATGGTGTGCACATCAAGACCGTAGGATTCGGGCAAATGCGCCGGAAATAAGAAGTTTCGCGTCTCTAGCGCCACAAAAGGAAATTGTTTTCTAACGATTTCGGTAATAGGAGCACCATTGTACAAGCGTATGCCCACGGCCACGTTGATAAGATCCCAAGGAGAAGCCGCCTTTTCCATCGTCTCGAAAGTTTCCTGAATGGTCTGGGTCGTTTCCCCCGGAGCTCCCAGGAGAAGGTACCAGGTAACCGGAATCCCCGCCCTTTGCAGAAGCTGGCCGGCTCTCAAGATATCGTTCTTTCGAAAATTTTTGCCTAGAGACTCAAGCATGCGATCGGAGCCTGATTCGGCACCCACGTCCACTTCGGTGAACCCCGCTTTCTTCATAAGTTCCACCAGTTCTTCATCCACAGCGCCCGGATTCAGTCCCATCGTGCGGGCTTGAAGATGCAGTTGATGGTCGATAAGCGCTTTGAGAACATTTTTGGCGTGCGCTAATGGAATGTTGAACGTGCTATCAGTAAACTCCACACACCTGATTCCGGTTTTCTCAACAAGTAAAGCAATTTCCTGAACGACTCTTTCGGGTTTTTTCAGGCGATACATACGCCCTTCGATACGATTGTACGTGCAATACGCGCAAGCAAGGGGACACCCTCGTTTGGTCTGTACTTGTAAAGGCGAGTTGTACTGTAGGTAAGGCTTGATGTCTATATAACGACTGGGATCAACCACAGGCAGGCTGTCTAAATCGCGCACTCTGGAAGGAGCATGCTCTACGACCGTGCCTTTGCGGGATCTAAAGATCAGGCCGGGGACGTTTTCAAGGGATGCGCCATGCTCCATTTGCCTTAAGAAGGACACCATAGCTTCTTCACCATCACCGGCAATGGCAAAGGGGACATCAAAAAACTCAAGGATCTCTCTACCGTTGATTCCCAAGGCAGGACCTCCGAGAACAATCGGCCCGGTGAAGACCTGCTTGCAGGGTTCGATGACCTTAGTCTTTGTAGATTCCAGTAGGAACTGTGTCTGGAACCCTACGGAATTGTCGATGTTGCGAACGCTGATGCCAAGCACATCGGGTCCATGTTGTGTGATCGCCTTTTTCACGGCTGCTGCTGGGTTGGAAGCAAAGCAGAGATCGAGGACGTTGACGTCATGGCCGGCTTGTTCCACGGCGGCGGCTACACAACACAGCCCGAAGGGAATCACGGGCCAAGGCTGTTTAAAGGTGTTTGAGTTGATCAGCAAAACTTTCATAAGGACCCCTTTCGTTCTAGGAGGAAAGTCAAGGTTTCGTGTTCGCTATGTGAGAAGGACCCCTCGGTCGACCAGATACCTGCAAACAAAGAATCAGTGCAGGGAGGAAAAGGATATCACCGGCGAGCGCACTGAGCATGATCATTGCGCTTAGAAACCCGAAATGGACCGTGGGGACAAAATGACTTAGCACCGAAACCCCGAAGCCGATGACAAGAATCAAGGTGGACGAGATCATCGCCTGTCCTTTGGTCAAGATGGCAGAGGACAAGGATTGTGAGGTGGTTAAACCTGAACCCTGGTTGTCAACATAGGCACCGATAAAATGGATGGTGTTGTCCACAACCATACCGATGGCTACGGCGGCAATGACCGCCGTGGCCGTGTTGAGGGGTATGTTTAGAAGGCCCATAAGGCCGAAATTGAAAGCCAAAGGGAACAGGTTGGGAATGAGACTAAGAAGCCCTAATTTCCAGGACCTTAAGGCTGCGAGCATAATGACCCAAATGACGAGCACCGCCAAGGCCAGGCTTTGAATCTGACCGCTGACCAAGGCGCCTGTGGTGTTCACGGCATGGACGGCCCGACCGGTAAGCCGAACGGTGACCCCTTCCGGAGCCCAGGATTCGGCAAATTTCCTCACACGATGGAGAATTTCAGCCTGAAGGCTTGAACGGTGTTCAGAAAGACGAAAGGTCACGCGGGCGTGGCTGTAAGAGTCATTGACAAAATCTTTTAGGTCCTCGGCATCGTAAAGCAGGAGATACTGAGCGATGAGATCGCGCCTTTCAGGTAGGCGATAAAAATCCGGATCCTCTTGATGAAAGGCTTTGTTCATATCTTTCAAAAAATCCACCACAGAAAGAGACGTGTCTACGCCGTCCAGAGCTTTTCCCTGTTCCTGAAGAGCTTCCAAATAATGCAGCAAACCAGGATCCTTGAAAGCATCCGCCTTTTGAGCATTGACCGACACATCGAAAGAACTGACGCCGGCCAGGTTTTGTTCCACAAAGGACACGGAACGCCGCAGCGAATCTGAAGGTTTGAAATACTCAATCAGGTTGGTTTCAACCCGAATTTTTTGAGCCAGAAAGCCACCGGCGAGCATAAAAGACACACACACGCTGACAACGGCCTTGGGATGGTTCAGAACCAATCCACGCGTTGCTTCGAGAATCCACATCATGGTCCGGTTTTCTTGCTCCTTTATGTAGAGGGTTTCCGGAGGAAAAAGCAGGATCAAAGGCGGAAGGAACACAAAGGCGAAAAAGAACTCAAAAACCATTCCCATAGACGCGGTCCACGCGAAATCGCGGATGGGAGGAATGGGGCTGACAGCAAGGGATAAAAAGCCCACGAAGGTGGTGACGGTTGTGAGAAAAGACGGGCGGATGACGCGTCTAAGCACAAGCCTCAGGGCTCGGTGCCGATCGTTTCCTACAGAGTTGAGGACGCTCATCTGCAGGTGGGAAAAGATATGGACCGTGTCGGAGAGGGAAAGGGCCATCACAAGGGGTGGGACGATGACCGTGACATTGTGCATGGTGATGCCCGTGATGCGAAAGAAACCCATGGAAGCCGCCAGACAGGCGGAAATGTTCAGAAGGGCCAGAAGGGTGAGCCGAAATCTTCTGAAGATCCAATGAATCGTAAGACCGATAAGAAGGTAGGTGATAGGAATGAAACGAAAGAGGTCGTCTTTCATATACTGGCTCAAGCTGACGTTGATCACGGTCCAGCCGGCCAGATGAAATGCGGTACCGTCCCTTCGGAACGGTTCAAGAATCCTTTCGGTTGCAGCAAGCAGACGTTTCCGATGGTCGGGATCTTCAGGGCGTTCAAACGGGAAGACAACGATGGCGGTGGTGGTCCCGTCCTGGGAAAGGATCTGGCGCACATAGAGAGGGTTGGACAGGGCGCGGGAGCGCAGTTCTTGAAGTGCCTCCCGGGTTTCCGGAATTTCTTGAAGGAATGGATGCACTTCAAAAAAACCGTCGCCGCCTCGAGTCTCGTTCACGTTGGCGAGGCTTAAGACATCCCGCACACCTTCTAGGTTTTCCAGCTTTTCCGTGATTTCCTTGATAAGCTCCAGGTTTTCCTTGGTGAAAAGGTCCGGCTTTTGAAAGGCGATGACGAAAAATTCGTCGTTTCCGAAGACCTTCTTAAACTCTTCGTAGAAGAGCGTGTCCGGATGATCTTCCAGGGTGAAGTAATCCACGTTGTTGACGGTTTGCACAAACGGCACAAAAACGCCGAAGCCGAAAGCGACCAGAAGGCCGAGCCCCAGGCATAGGCGGGATCGACGCGTGACGAATTCAGGGAGCTTGTTCAACCATTCCATGATCCACGGCATGGAGTCAAAAGATCCTTTCACGTGCGGCCGCCGGCCAGTCCCGATGGGGGCGTTCAAACCAAAGCACACAAGGACGGGCCGCAGTCAAGAAGCGCTAAAAATCGTATCGAACGGTCACGTAAGCTTGATCGTTCTGGCTGTACGTCCCAAGAAAGGTATCGGACGGACCGGCGAAAAGGTTTAATCCGGTCGTGATGGTAAGGGGGGCGAAACGGCGGTAAGTGAGTGAAGGATTCCAGGTGCTGCCGCCGTCGGTGAGCATGATCAGTCCACGTAAGCGTGCTTCCAGGTCACCTCGGAGGAAATCCCTTCGAATTTCTCCGTTCAGCGACACATTGTGCCGTTTGAAGTAAAGAACGCTGTCGTCGTAGTCCAAAAGCACCTGATGGCCCAGCTGTACGTTGGTGTACCAATCATGAGGCCATGTGCGGTCGATTCCCAGCACGGAAAAAAGGACCCGCTGTGTGACGGAAGTGAGATTAGACCTGAGAAAAACAGCATGGGAGGACAGGGCTGTTTCTCCGCGGAATCCAAAATGTCCCAGAACGGTTTCCCATTCCAAGCCGAAGGTATGGGTCCTCTGGTAGTCCACGGTCACATTCCCGGGGACAAACGTCCCCTGGAACGTGGCTTTCATGATTTCGTCGGGATCGAAAGAGCCGTTGCTGCGAATCCCCTTGACCGGAAAGCTTTTGATAAAAGGCATGGGATTCCAGGCGTAGAGGTAGCTTGCGGCCAGATCCCAGCCGGAAAGTGTGATTCCAGTGCGCATGCCCCACTGTGTATTTCGAAGTGTATGGGACGGTTCGTTTTCGTCGATTTCCACCGATGCCACGGCTTCTTGAAGCGACGCGGGCACCGGAGCCTTTTTGAGCACTTCCCGAGTGTGGCGAAAGATGGCCCAGTCGGTTGCGAAAAAGTCGATATCCGCCGGTTCAAAAAACGGAATGGCGACGGCTTCCAAAAATAAAGGGTCTTGAAGGAAACGAACACGGGCCATCCAGTTGGGGATTTTTCTTTCTTCCAGGGTTGGGACGATGAACTGCCTCAGGTCCTGGGGGTTCAGGTTGTCCACGGGGCTTAGCTGGTCCGTTTTTCCCCAACGTATGATTTGCTTTCCTAAGCGCAATTCCCAAGGCCCTTTGGTTCCATGGAAATAGGTTTCGTAAAGTCTGAATGCATGGTCGTTCCAATCCCGATGAGGGCCGAACCAGAGGGTGTCCGATTCCCCCGAGACAAGAACATGGCTGTTTTCCAGAGGAGCCGCCAGCGGGAACTTTGATTCCAGCCGAACACGGTTTCGAAAGCTTTGGGTGTGTTCAAAGGAGTCATCCCGTTTAAGGTCCAGGCCGCCCGTAACTTCCAGGAAGCCTCCAAAACGTAAGCTTTCAAGGACACTTTTTCGGTCTTGTTCGGATGCGGGTTCGTCTGCGGAAACGTGGGAAGTCCTTCCGACCGGGTCGACGACACCGGCAGCCTGAGCTGGCCCGATCGTTTGCCGGGTTGCCAGGGAAGATTCGCCGGTTGCAAAAGACAGTTGCGCATTCTTATGCGGTCCGTCATCGAAAACGGGCGATGGATCGCTCACCGGCGAAGTGGAAGGCGGTATGCCTGGGGATTTGGGGCCGGGATACGGCTTTCCGTTGTTTTCTTGAAGAGGGGATTCAAAGACCACAAAGATCGTCGAGGGCTCCTTTTCCACCCGGTATTGAAGCGGTGTGCCTTTTTTCAGGAAAAAAGTGTAGTGCACGTGATCGGGATGACGAGAATAGGTGATTTTTTCGATTCGACGATCCAGAGAAACCGGAATGGTTCCATCGGTGAGCCCAGGCGATCCGTTGGAAAAGTAAACGTCCACCGTGAAGCGCCGAGGTGTTTCCAAAAAAGATGTTCGAACCAGCGAGGCGGTTTCCGCCGATCGAATTTCGAACCGGGTCTCTCGCATGGAAACATGGAGCGCATGTTGGACGGAGCCTTTGTCCTGAGCGAAAATGCCCATGGGAGTCATCAGGATGAGAAAACCCGCAGCCATGACCATACGGTGCACCATGAGAGACATTGAAAGCTTCAGCCGTCCCGAAAGGTGAAACAGAGCGTCGGCGGCGCCTTTCACCAGTTGCTCCTTTACCACGCTTCTAGAGCCTGGACCGTAAAGGCATTATCGTCAAGCCCGGTATTGTAGTTGATGCTTAGGGTTTTCAGAATGGTTCGATGGCCGTCTTTAAGATTTTCCATGACGACCTCCATTTCCGTCCAAATACCTTGCACCTGTTTGAGATTTCGAACTTCGTAGTTCTTGATGTGCTGTCCCTTCTTGTCAAAATAATGGATCCGCAAGGGTACCCAAAACTCCTTGGCGGCCCAGACACGCACCATGCTGTATTGAGATGGTGGGGTTTCCAAAGGAGTGGATTCCAGGACCCAGCAGGGCACATTGCCAAGGGTTTCTTCACCGATGACTCGATGTTGGGAGGCGTCCACAGCCCGACGCTCCAGGTCTTCATAGCTAAAGTCCGAATTGACGAAACTCTGGGATTTTTGCGCCGTCGCGATGCGTCGGCTTCTCTTCAGTGCCGGTAGATAGAGGAACTGTTCCGTATCGCCGGGTTTCGATTCGAGAACGAGAAACCCTGTACCTTCAATATCCGGGGGTGAAAGAAATCGAATCAGGGACTTTCGTGCCGACCCATCTGTTTTGACGGAGACTCGAAAGCGTCGCACCCTTTCGGACCCGCCGGCACTTACAAGAACCATTTCCGCTTCCGTTATGGAATCCCGACCCACGTCGCGATCGAAAATACATTGCGCCACATCCTTGCCGTCAGGCACTTGCGCCCCACAAGGCCAAGGCACCAAAAGAATGAGCATCACGGGAAGGCATAGGATGAAGGCGGCACACCAATAAGGTTCTTCGCCGTTTCGCCTTGCCTGAAAAGGACCCGTCATGGTCGGCACCTCTCTTGCCGGAAAGCCTGGAGCTTGTCCAAGGACTCGAATGCCAAGGTCTTTCGTGCCATGTCAAGCTCGGGGCGAGGCGCCGCCTCGCCCCTACCTAAGAACGGATTCGGCGCGGCGGTCATTGTGTCTTTTTGGACAGGCTTCCAGCCCGCACATAGTTAAGAATCATTTTCTTTCGCTCTTAAGACCCATGAACCGCGTTCTCTGCAAGTCCGGAACACGGCCGGTCATTGCACGTTCTGGTCCGTTTCACGAAAAACCGGGGGGCGCCTGAGGGTCGGCTCTTCGATGGCGGCACCCCAACCCAGTCGGAAAAGGAGCACATGAGCCCGGTTCAAAAAATCCACATGAGGAAAGACCGCCTGGTAACCGGCAAAAACCCGCTTCAACAGGCTTTGATGCCTGGGCTGGAACGGATCTAACCCTTCGCGCTGGTAACGGGTCCAGAAAAGGGTGACGGCGGCCATGGGCTGGAGTGAGAGGTTCCATGCCGTGGCCGTGAGCCAAAGACGTTGCAGGGCACGACCCCCCTGAAAGTAATGGGCCGGAGTTGTCCCCGAGACGGTCAGCAACGCGCAGGCTCCCGCATGGCGCACATTTCGAGCCGTATGAGCGGCGACCACCCGGGACATGCCGAGCCGGTTCAAAACCTTCATGACCTCCCAAGGACGCGTGAGCTTGAGGAAAACTTCACCGGCACGACCGGCTTCCAGGTTTTTCAGAGGGAAACCATCCCGAGTGGCGAGCGCTTCTTCCTTACGGTAACGAATCATGCGATGAAGATGTTCATGAAGACGTCGATCTTCCAAGCGGATACGATCGGCTTGAAACACGACTCGCGCCAACTTGTTTAAGCTTTCTCGATCCAAGACCCAATGAAGGCAAGCGGCCGAAAAATCCGCAAGCGATGTTTCCAAAACTTCTCGAATGACGGGTGAAAGAGGGGAGCGGTCGTAAAGTTTTCGATTGGTGCATCGTTTCCAAAGAACCTGGATCAATGGGTCTGCGTCAAGGGAAGCCCGTTCAAAGCGGAGTCGGGCGACGAGAAAAGGATCCTCGGGATCAGGAAAAGGGTCCACATGGGTGGACAGGCCAAGACCGGTGGCGGCGATACGAATGTTTTCGGCGACAGCCCCTGCGGAAATCACCGAAGCGATTTGATCCACATTGAAAAAGGATCGATCCCTTTCAGGGTCGATAAAGATTCCGATTGTTTCCTTCGAAACCGAAAAAAACCAGGGCTGAGCGTTGTCACCCGACGGTGCCTGAACACCTGCTTCCAAAAGATAATCAACAACAGGTTCGCTCAGAATGGGGCTCATGGGTGCGGGTGGGGAAGGTTTTTCCGGTCGAGGCCGACAATCGGGTCCAGGTGTTGTGATCCATCGGGGAGAACAAAAGAGTCTTCGAAGAAAAGATCGAGCCCTGAAAGCCCCCGTCGGTCTTTCCGGTTCTGGTTCGTGTGAGCCCGTAGGAGCATGCTCTTCGAGCCGGTGCGAATGAACACGCTGTGCATCCGCTGAAGAATCTTCAAAGCTGTCTTCCAGAAGGACGTGTTTGACGAAGGCTGTCTTGATGCGTTGCCAAGGATTGCGATTGCCTCCATAAAGCCTGCCTTTTCGCAGAGTCCATGTGTACGGGTCGATCTGAAGGTAGGAGGGAACAGGCTGAACGGGACCTCGCCCCAAAAGGATCTTCAGGGCTTCCGTGGCCGCGGCACCCGCGCACACCATGCAGGCTGAAGCTATGGAAGGCCCTGCCTTTTCTCGAAAGCTGACCCGGCTGGTGTCCATATAGGCTAAATGGGTCGGGCGAGGCGCCAATCCCATGGCAAACCGAAGCAATCGGTCTTCTTCCGAAAGGCTTTCGTGAATATGAAAATACTCGTCAAAGCTCATGCCATCATAAGGGGAAAAGACCAAGACGGCGGCGCTGAATCCCAAAGGACCTGCAGTCACTACATGAAGGCCGAGTTCTCGAGCCCTGTTGAAAAGCAGACGACGCATGGTGAAGTTAAAAAAATCCAACCCGTCCAAAACCAGATGAGCTCCCGTGAGAAAGGAGTCAAGATTGGATTCGGTGAGTCCTTCGGGAAAGCTTTGAATCTTTAGGTATGGGTTGATGGCCAGCGCATGCTCCACCATGACCTCCAGCTTCGAACGTCCGAAGGTGGCGACCGTGGCCCCTACCTGGCGGTTGATATTGACCGGTTCAAAAACATCGTAGTCCGCCAGATGAAAACGTCCCACACCCATTCGCGTCAAAGTGAGGAGATGGTGCCCACCGACACCTCCCAGCCCCGCGATGGCCACACACGACCGATGAAGCAGAGCCTGTTCCGCAGGTGTCACCAAGCCCAGGTTGCGGCGGAAAGCTTGGGTGAAGTACACGGACGAAGCGTCTGTCATGGCTTCACTCACAAGGTTATGGGGCTGCTTGAGTGACCCGAAGGACTTGCTGATCCTAGAGCATGAGGATCGGCATGACAAGAGGGAAACGCTTGCGAGGGTCAGTGAACGCGCAGGGAGTTGCAGGAACAGAGGTAGGAGACGTTTTTTCTTTGCGTGGCATTCAATCCTTCAAGGGCGGAAGGTTCGAGAGCGAGGAATTGAAGGATTTGGTTGCGGGAAAGAGGGCGAGGTGGCGAGTCCAGGTGACGGCGTACGTGAGCCCAGCCCGTGGCGGCTTCCCAGGTTTCGGTGAGGAAATGATACACGGAACGCTCCGAGGCCAGGTTTTGAAGAAGCTTTTGAATACGGT
>FWPV01014213.1_pt1 | contig 11736 bp, 14 predicted proteins | sample 2228371 | NCBI WGS metagenome assembly FWPV01 (sample SAMEA103939776, study PRJEB20133) | metagenome | reverse complement strand
GTGCTCCGGTCAGGGTCCAGATCAGGCGGTCGCGATCGGCCAAGGGCTCGCCCACCACCTGGTAGGTCTGGCCCGCGACGGTGAAGCGTTCTCCCTCGCGGGGAGACATCACATCGCGGACCATCACATCAAACCGGTGGGCGGCCAGTGCCAACCGGGTGTCACCGAAGGACTCGACGACATCGGCCTGCTTGGCGATGAACCGGGTGGCGATCTCTCGGCCATCGGCCAGCCGGTAGGTGCCAGGCACCCCCAGTCGGGCGAAGAGCCGAGCGATCGCGCGATCAAACGCGTGTTGCATGTGGTCTGACGCCCTGAGGTCAAGCCGTCAGCTTGATCAGCACGCCCGGACGGTGGCACATGGGCAGCGGGTTGCTCTGCGTGTGCAGGTCGGTACCTCGGTCGAACTGGCGCGGCGCCTGCTTGGCATAGACCGGCTGGCCCAGGGTGTTGACCGTTTCGTTGAAGTCCGCTGGCGCGAAGTAGGTGCCGAAGGTGTCGACTGTTCCGACGGGGAAGCAATGCGCTTCACCGTCCGCAATGAACTTGCGCACCGTGCCGTCGGCCGAGCTGGCCTGGCCCCGGTACTCCTCAAACGTGATGCCGCCGTAGGTGAAGCCGGTGCGCACGTCTTCGCGCAGCCAGGCGCCTTCCTGGAACCGGGAATAGGACTCCACCACATTGGCATGGCTGGTCAGGGTCTCGAAGAAGGACGGAGAACACAGGCAGCGCACGCCGGTCATGAATTCGCCTTGCAGGGCTTTTTCCATTTCGCCGAGGACCTTGACGCACTTGTTGCGCACATTGGTCTTGGCATCTGCCAGGCCCAGCGACATCGTGGTCGCATCGATGCCGAACTCGTCGTAGAGGTTGTAGATGGTCGAACCATCGGCATCGAGGATCTCGCCCTTCAACGCACCCATGCGCAGGTGCTCCAGCGTGATCGCATGCTTGTTGCGCATGGTCTCCAGATGCCGGGCCAGCACACCGGCCAGGGTTTCCAGCTCGGTCTCCGAGCCGAAGGCACGGATGCCCTGGACCTCTTCGGGCAGTACCACGTCGTCGTGCGGGATGTGGGGGATGACGAAGGAGCGCACCTTGCGTTTGCCACGCGTGCCGACGGTGCCGGGCGAACCGGGTGGCATGGTGGGCAGGAGGTTCAGCACGCCGTTGCGTTCTTCGATGATGATTTGCCGAAAGCGCGTGGGCTTGGCGGGAAACAGGTTCAGGTCTTCCAGCCGACCGTAACGGTTGGGCACCAGGTTGATGGCGGCCGTGAGGTTGGCCATGCTGAAGGCCGGGTTGGCAAAGAGGTTCTGCATGTGGGGCTCCAAAAATGACGAAACCCGCGCAAGCCAGATGGCCAGGCGGGTTCGGGGGGAATGAGGGGAATGGGTGACGGGCGGATCAGGTGCAGGGTTTACGCGCTCTTACGCACTTTCGCGCACCAGCACGCCACGCTCAGCCAGTTGCTGCTCGTAGGTGATGCGCTGGGCACCGGTGAGCGCGATCGGCCAGACCAGGGCGGTCTTGGCGACGATGGCATGACGGGCGATCAGGATGGCATCAGCCCGGTCAGCATTGGTGGCATCGACCGCGTTGGCCAAGATGCCAATGGCGGACTCGGTGCCGTCGGTGGCAGTGGGGTCGATGGCGTAGTGTTTGCCATCGCTGGCATTGCGACCGAGCACCGTGCCCAGAGGCAGGTGCTGGCCAGCGGCGATGGTGGCGACGTCGCGCGAATAGCGGTTGGGGGCTTCGTACTTCAAGAGGTCGCCGAGGTTGTTTGGTTCGGTGATGGCGGGCATGGTTCAGTCCTTTCTCAGGCTTGGGCGGTGAGTTTCTGGACGGCCGCCACGATGGGCGAGGTCTCAGGGCGATCCATGGCCTGGGTACCCGCATCGACTGTGATCGTGGAACGGATGTCGGCGGCATCGGACTGCGCAGCACGGGCATCGATCAGCACGCGTCGCACATCGGCTTGCGATTTGCCGGCAGCGATGAACTCGGCTGCGCGGTCGGGGCAGCCGGCCAACAGACACAGCTCGGCAATTGCCTGGGCGGTTTGGGTCACTTCGCGCTTGGCGTCTGCGACCAGCTTTTCTGCTTCGGCCAAATCGATGGTGTCGGCCACGGGGTTTTGAAGGATGTCCTGGGGATCAGGCATGGAAAGCTCCTTATGAAGAAGTGCCGTCTCAGCACGGATGACGCCCCGCACCTGAGACGGCGAATGGTTACGGGCGTTGAGAAACAGGTGGAATTGGCTGAGGGTGGTCTCCAGCGTCTGGACACCATCGGCAAGCCCCTGCGCCACAGCATTGCTGCCAAAGAACAGCCCAGCCTCGGTGGCGCGCACGGCATCGAGATCCAGGCTGCGCATGGCGGCCACGTGCTCGGTGAAGATGGCGTAGAGCCGATCGACCTCGCCCTGCAGTTCGGTCTTGGCCGCATCCGACAAGGGCTCGTGCGGCGAGTAATCGTTCTTGTGCGCACCGGCCGTGATCGCGGTGTAGTGGTAGCCGTCCTTGGCATCCTTGACCGACTGGTCGACATGCAGGGCGATCACGCCAATAGAGCCGACGCCACCGGTTTCCGTCACGAACAGGCGCTGCGCGCTGGCCGCGATGGCATAGGCGGCTGAATACGCCGCGTCATTGGCCACCGCCCAGACGGGTTTCTGGGCGGCCACTTCGCGCACCCGACGGGCCAGTTCGAAACTGCCCGAGGCCTCGCCACCGGGCGAGTCGATGTCGAGGAGGATGCCGCTGACTTGGGGATCGGCCAGGGCCGCATCGAGCATGGCGGCGATCTCGCCATAGGAAGTGAGGCCTGAGGCGGCTTCCATGCCGAGCGAGCGCTTGACCAGTGACCCGTGAATGGGGATCACGGCAATGCCCTCAGGTGCGCTGGCCAGCGGGGGGCGTTGAAAGGCAGCCATGTCCATCATGGGCATCGCAGGTACATCGGCCATGCCGATGCGCTGGCCGACGAGTGACAAGATCACGTCCAGCTTGGGTCGGTGGATGAGGAGTGGCGTCCCGAAAAGTCGGGAGGCAAGGTAAGTCATGGTTGAGGGTCCTGGTTGTCAGTGGGAGCAGCCGCGGGGGCCGCTGGATCGGTAGGTGGTTCATCAGTGGGCACAATGTCTTGCGCATCCGTAGGGGTTGATGCAGGCGCCTGGTCATGCCGGGCATCGGAATCGAAGACCAGACCCAGCGCATCGGCCCGGGCGTTGTCCGCTGCGATTTCACGGTCCACGTCCTCAGCGTCGTAGCCGTTGCCCGAGATGGCTTCCGAACGACTTATGAGGCCCGCCCGGATGGCGAGCTTCATGGCGTTGAATTCTTTTTGAGGGTCGACCCAACTCCAGCCTTGTGGGATCCACTTGGCTGCCTGGTAGGTGCGCCGTTCTTTCCGGTAACTGGGTAGATCCAACGCCCCTTCAAGCACCGCCTGATCCATCCAGGCGCGCCAGATAGGTCGGCACAGCTGGTGGACGATCACGCCGTGCTGCAAGGCTTCGCAGCGGCGACGGAATTCCAGCAGGCCCGCCCGAATCGACGAGTAATTCACCTGCGTCAGGTCCCCGGTGAGCATCTCGTAGGTGATGCCCATGGCGGCGGCCACTGCCCGGAACTGCTGGCGCATAAACTCGGCGTAGGAACTGCCTACGTCCGCCGGCGCCGAGAACTTGATGTCTTCCCCGGGCTCCAGAATTTGCAACGTGCCGGGCTCCATGCCCGCCAAGGCGACGCCATTCGCATCGGCCGCCGACTCGCCCATCAGGTTGTCCTCGGGCGCCATGCGGGTGATGAAGCCCGCGAACATGGCGGCCGTCTTCTTGCGCACCAGTTCGGCATCGTCATACTGGTCGAGTTCGTTGAGCTTGACCAGCGCTCGCGTGAGCCACGGTTCGCCTCGGATCTGACCAGGGCGCAAGGGGCGGAACAGGTGGATTACTTCACTGGCATCCACCCGCACGGTGTCTATCCCACCCTGGCTGGACATCGGAGCCAGCAGCCCGTCGTTCGGATGCGAGCGGTACAGGTGGTAAGCCACCCGGCGCCCCAAGCGGTCGAACTCGATGCCGGCGCGGATCACATTGCCGCCAGCCAGGTCGCGGTTCATGGTGGTTGGCAGGTGTTCGGCCTCCAGCACCTGGATCTGCAGGGCCACCGGTAATCCATCTTCGACACGCCGGTAACGCAACCGAATCAGTGCTTCGCCACCTTCGAGCATGGCGCGGGTAGCCAGTGCCTGCAGACCGTAGAAGTCGGTCAGGCCTGCGGCATCCGCCTGTTCGCACCAGTCCCACCACAGGCTGTGGATGGCTTCACGCGTGGCCTGGTCCTGCACCATGCTCTGCGGCTTGATGCCGGAGCCGATGGCGTTCGCCACAAAGGCTTCGATGCCAGCGGCAGCCCACGCATTGCGCCGAACCAGATCTCGGCTTTTGGCGCGCAACTCATCCTGGGCCAGCGACAGCGCAGCCACTGCACCCGGGTTGCCCGGCATCCAGGCCAGCGCCCTGCGACCACCGCCGACACCGTCATAGACAGGCACGCCGCCGAACATGCGACGGGTGATCCGGGACATGGTTTTGAGCCAGACCATCAGAGCGCCTTGCTGGTGATCACACGGATCTGGCGTGACTTCGCTGCGCCGGACTCACGCGCCATCGTGGCCTCGACCTCGGCCAATGCGGCCTTGAGATCCGTCACGCTGCGGTACTCGATGCTCTTGCCCTCATAGGTCACGCGGTGCTCGCCGCTGGCCAGTGCTTCGCGCAGAGCCTGCAAGTGTTCAGGGGTGTAAGTGGTCATCAGGTCATCCATCGGCTGCGCACCACTCGGCGCGAAGCCGGTGTGGTGTTGCCAGAAGTGCTGAGGCCACCGTCGAACCGTTGTTCTCGGGTGGCCTCGGGGGTGTCAGTAGTGATGGCGTCGGTTGGAGGATCAATTCCTGCCGATTTCTCGCCCAGTTGTTTTTCCAATTCGAACCAGTGGCGGTCCTCGAATCGGTCCAGACCAGCCGCCGCCGCAGCGGCGCGGGCGTAGACGTAGCAGTCCAGCGCCTCGTTGCGTTCGCGCATCTTTTGCCACTCTCGGTGAGCAAAGCCGTTGCGGTCGCGCCGGGTAATCAGTTGCTCGGCACACAGCTGCTGCAGGTACTCCGCATCGACCTTGGGCAGGTGTACGAAGCCCGCCGGGTAGATGGTCGTCACACCGTCTTCGGCCACCTCCGCGCTCTTACGCAGGTTGTTGTAGAACTCCAGCTTGGCAATGCCGCCGGCCACCGGGAACACCTTGATGCCCCGGCGCAACTTCTTGCCACTGGCCGTGGCATCCACCGCCGTGGGTGTGCCGATCAGCGCCGCACCGCCAGCAATGCCCTTGATGGGCATCAACCGGGCATCGCGCACACTGCGCACAAAGGCATAGGCCTCCTGCGTGGCATAGCCGGTATCCAGAGCGATGCGCGCCAGACTCAACTGGCAGCCACTGCTGTGAGTCCAGGTCTCACTCATCAGCCTAGCCAGGGCTGACCACACCTCTGTTCTTGCGGTGTCGCCCATCAGCACCCGGTGCTCGACCAACCACGCCGCCTTGCCCCGCCCAAAGGCCCAGACCGAGACTTCAATGCGATCCTTCTGGACGTCGGCGCCCGCAGTGAGCAGCAAACCGCCCGCGGGCACAGTGCCGACGCGATAGTCCTCACGCCGTTCCAGCAGGCGCTGCCAATCCGGCGCCTCGCCTTCTTCGACCCAGGTCTCGCCCAGTTCGGTGTTCTTGAAGGTCTTGATCGCCGAGGCCGATCGGGTGTCGGACATCGCCGCCGACTCCCACGCCCGGGCAATCTCGATCCAGCTGCGCCAGCCCGCCGGGCTGTAAAGACTCGACAGATGGAATCCGGCGGTGCGCCCGGCGTTCTCTGGGGCACAGGCCTGCCATTGGCCGTTCTCCAGCATCCAGGTCTTGTGGTGCTCGGCAATCGGCTCATCACAGCCTTCGCAGATATAGACCGCCGTCTCGGGCTGATCTCGGTCCCAGCGCAGTTGCTCAAAGCGCAGCCACTGACGATGCGCGCAATGCGGGCACGGCACAAAGTAGCGTCGCTGATCCGAGGCTTCGAACTCTCGGTCCACGGCACTGGCCCCGGCAATCGTCGGCGTTGAGACGATCAGGATCTTGCGACGGGCAAAGGTGCGGGTGCGCGCCTCGGCCAGTGAAATGGCATCGCCTTCACCCTCAACATCGAGCGGATAGCCATCGACCTCGTCGAGGAACAGGTAGCGTACCGGCATGGAGCGCAGGCCCACCGCGCTGTTGGCGCCGGTCATCACCAGCACCCCGCCGTGAAACTCCTTGGCCAGAATGGTGTTGCCCGAATCCCGGCTGCGCGCTGGCGCGATCCGTTCTTGGATGGCGGGGCTTTCCTCGATCAGCGCGTCGATGCGTTGCTTGGAGGCCCGCTTGGCCATTTCCACCGTGGGCCAGACTGCCATCATCGGGCCCGGGGCGTGGTGGATCACATAACCCACCCAGTTCAGCCCTAACTCCGTCCCGCCAACCTGTGCCCCCTTCATGAACACCACCCGCTCGATCGGCGACATGGGCGACAGGCAGTCCATGATCTCGCGCAGGTAGGGCGTACGACTGGTGCGCCAGCGCCCTGGCTCGGAGGCCGCCTTGCTGGAGAGCACCCGGTGCTTGTCGGCCCATTCAGACACCGTGAGCAAGGGATCAGGTGTCAGACCCTCGCGCCAGGCGCGCTCGATCGCGTCCCAGCCTTCGTAGTAGAGCTCGTCCATGGTCAATCGACTTTCGGCTGCAAGTCGCCCAGGTCTTGCAGCTGCTGGCGCACGGCGGCGTCCAGAGCGACGTGCAGCACATGGGGATCCACACCCAGGCCTGCCGCCATCTGCGCCGAGATTCGTGCCGGCCAGTTCAGCCAGGCATCGCGCTCGGCCCGAGCCAGCTTGAACACGTGGGCCACGGCCTGCGACCGATCGACCAGTTCGCCCTTGAGACGGGCCAGACGCACCTTGTTGGTCTGTGCCTTGACGACTTCGTTGACGGTGCGCGCCTGCAGCAGCGAGGTACCGCCGGTGGACAGCGCAGGTGTCGGAGGCTCGGCTGCTTCACGCACCACTTTTGCGGACGCCTGCGGAATCTCGCGGACTGCTGCGGGAGCTTGCGGTACCTCTCTGGCTTCGCCAGTTACTGACCGCCGGGTCGGCGTGGTGTTGGCCGCCCACTGGGCATCGGCCGCCACCGGATCGATGGTGCCGTCCGGCAAGGGCGTGATGCGCCCCGTGTCGATGGCCTTCTTGACGGCCACGTGCGACACGCCTCGGTGGCGCGCGTAGGCGCGAATGGACAGTCCCATGGTGTTGATCTACTCAGTGCAAGTGGGTGGCCTCCTTAGCGAAGTGGTCAGGCAAAGGCGAGTGAATCACCCGGGATAAGAAAGAGCTTGGCTTCTGTGGCGCACAGCGCGTGAATGCGGATGTCGATTGACAAGCAACCCAACCACCAAGGAGCCCCCATGACCAAGAAGATGTCCCCCACCGCACTGTCCCCCGACAAGATCGAACTGTTGTTCGAATCGATTGCCCTGGACCACCTGTTCATCGAAACCCTGCAAACCCGCCACCGCGACAGCCTGGACTTCCACGACGTCAGCGTCTGGGGCGTCAAGAGCGCCTTGCAAGCCGCGTTTGACGCTGGCCTGCGGGCAGCAGGGGGCACGCCCAAGCAGCCGGTGCATCGCAGCCGCAAAGCCAACGGAATCCACCCCAGCAACGGCAGCTCAGCCGCCTTGCAAGCGTGAGGCAGCCATGGCGACCACACTCAACCCCAATCAGCAGGCCATCCTGAAGCACGCCGTGCAAGACAGCGCCGGCAAGATCGCCTGGTTCCCCGAGCACATCAAGGGCGGCGCCCGCGCCAAAGTGCTCGAAGGCCTGTTCAAACGCGCCCTGATCACGCCCGATGGCGACGACTGGGTGGTCGCTGCCGAAGGCTACGACGCCCTGGGCCTGCCCCGACCGGGCGCCTTGCCGCCGACCATCACACTGGACGATCCGGAGCTGGAGGCCGCCGTCGAGAGCGCCGAGGCGACTTGGCAGGTCCCTAACAAACAGCTGCCTGTTCGCACCCGCGCGGACAGCAAGCAGGCGCTGGTCATTGGCCTGCTGCAGCGCCCCGAGGGCACCACCATCGCACAGATCATGGAGGCCACCGGCTGGCAACAGCACACGGTACGCGGCACCCTCGCGGGCACGCTCAAGAAGCGCTTGGGGCTGACCATCCACTCCAGCAAGGAGGCCGGTGGCCAGCGGGTGTATCGCATTGCCGCACAAGCCGAATCAAACCTCACCGATGCGGAGGCTGCATGAACGCCCGGCCCAACTTCCAACGCATCGATGCGCTGGGGCAGCGCCTGGCCGACCAGTCGTTTCGCACCCTCATCAGCCTCTGCCCCGAAATCAAAACCGCCAGCCCGGCGCGCCAGGAGGCGGTGTGTGCCGCGATGCGCGCCAAGGTGGCACCGGCCATCGACAGCCTGCTCGAAGACGCCCGGCTGGCGCCCTGTTTGGCCGAGGCGGCGTTTCACAACGCCGTGCTCACGCTGGCACTGGCTGGGGTGGAAGCCTTGCAGGTCAAGGCCCAGCACCCCAAGTGCAGCACTTCAAAAACCAGAAAGGTCAGCCATGCCCAGCATGTCCATCACCATTGAACGCACACCCATGACCCTGCAGTGGGAGGGCCAGGCGATTCAGGTCGAGCAACTCGGCATCCGGTTGCCGTTTGCGCGCAAGCCAGCGGACTTGAAGGACATGAGCGCCAGCGGCGATTACGTGGTCTATGTCACTGAGACACGGACCATGACGCCCGAAGAGTTCGACGGCTTTGCCGCCAACCTGCTGGCCTCGCGCGACTGGCTGGCCGGCAAGGGCGGGTATGTGAGCCAGGGGCGCCTGTGCGTGGAAGTCCACGCCCCCGGTCGCCCGTATCTGTACGTCGATCCGTCTGGCGGGGACTACGCGCGCTACGCCGCCCGTCTTGGGTAGTGGCTCCGCCACCACGCTGTGCATCTTCTTCGGTCGAAGCCTTGGCTTTGTGATTGAACAGCGCGTCAATGGAGTCATCGCCAAACGATTGAACGGAGCTCCACCATGACACTCGACCTCGACACCCTGATGCGCCAGATGGCTGAACAAAAGGCCAAGGACGCCTTGCTCACCGCCCGCTCCACCTTGGAGCACAGCCTGCGGGAACTGGACCATTACATCGAGCGGCTCGATACCGCCGAGACACCCCAGGACAAATCGCAAGTGATGAACTGGGCGCTCAACGCCCTGGCCTGCAACATCACGCCCAACTTGCGACTGGATCTGATTGCCAACGCCCAGGCCGAATTGGCCAGCGTCGCAAAATGATCAAGGCCTCCAAAAATGATCGAGAAAACCTTGGCTTCCCCGTAGAACAGCGCGTGAATGAAGTCATCGCCAACACAGACCCGGAGCCAACGATGACCACCACCCAGCATGCAGAAATTCCCGCAACCCAGAACGAGGCCTGGGGCTTTGGTGGATCGATGAATGAACGGGCAGAAGCCGCCTGGCCGATCGCGATGACCGCGATCTCGGACGCCACCTACCAGCCGCTTGAGTCGGTACGTTCCTTCCTCGACAGCCGCCACGGTCGCCACTTTGCCGACGACGTTCTGAACGAACTGCACGCCGGCGCCAACCTGCACGACGCGATCCACGCCGCCACCCAACGCTGGATGGGCTGGACCATCAGTCGCCAAACCAGCAAGCAGTAGGGCATCCCCAAGGGACTGCCTTACCTCACCGGGTTTGTGATTCACTGCGAGATCGTCGAAGAGTTCATGGCCGACTGAAAGCGATCAGGCCAAGGAGCTCAGCTCGTAACTGGTACTACGACCGCTGGCAACGGACTTCGTGAGCACACCACGCTCCACCAGTTCGGTGATGTCTCGCAGCGCCGTGTCCTGTGAGCACTTTCCGATGGCCGCCCACTTGCTGCTGGTCAGTTTGCCATCGAAGCCGTCGAGCAATTTGTTGAGCAGTTTGATCTGCCGATCGTTCATCGGCATGCCCGCCCAGTGTTGCCAGAACCGTGCCTTGGCCAACACCTGCGCCAGAGTTTCTTCGGCGCCTTGAACGGCCCGCAGCAGGCAGGCCAGAAACCACTCCAGCCAACCGGTGACATCCATGTCGCCTTTCTGCGTGGCCTCGAGGCGGTCGTAGTAGTCGTTGCGCTCGCGCTGGATCTGCGCCGATAGGCTGTAGTACCGCTGTGTCGACTGCTCGGCGCGCGCCAGCGCCATGTCACCCACCGCCCGCGCGATGCGGCCATTGCCGTCTTCAAAGGGGTGGATGGTCACGAACCACAGGTGTGCGAGACCCGCCTTGATCACGGGGTCATCGTGCTGGTCCACATTGAACCAGTGGAGGAAGTCCATCATTTCGGCGTCCAGCAAGTGCGCCGGCGGTGCTTGGTAATGCACCTTCTGTCGATGAATCGCTCCTGAGACCACCTGCATCGGGCCTTGCGCATCGTCGCGCCATTGCCCGACACGAATCTTGGTCAGACTGCTGTAGCCGGTGGGGAACAGCGCGGCGTGCCAACCGAACAAGCGCTCCTGTGTCAGCAGTTCGTAGTGCCGCTGGGTCGCATCGAGCACCATGTCCACCACGCCGTCCGCCTGACGGTCTACGGGTGCCAGTGCACCGATGTCAACGCCCAATCGACGGGCGATCGACGAGCGGACCGAGTCGGGGTTGAGCTTCTCGCCTTCGATCTCACTGGTCTTGAGCACGTCCTCGGTCAGGACGCGTAGCGTCGCCTGGTCACGCAAATCCAGCCCCAGGTCGTGCATGCGCCCCAACAAATGGCCTTGGGCACGGTGAACCTGGGCAAGCAGCGGGGCCAACCGCTGGCGGTCATAGACCCAGTGTGGCCAGTCGCCTTGTTGCCAGATGTAGCGCTTATCTTCGCTTTTCATGCGGTGATTGTGGCCAGTATTCGCCGCACCGTCAAGACAATCTCCGCATTTAACGCGACCTTAACGAGAGGGATTCACCGCATCTGCGGTCGGAAGATGGCCTGTCTGGCGCACCCGCAGGGCTTCGAAGGTCCGGCGCAAGGCGTAACTTCGAACGACCGACACGGCTGTGAAGATTGAGCCGATAAGGAGGTTTTCCGTGATTGACACGGCAATACCAAACAACGGGAACACCAGCATTTGCGTGGCCACCGCCACGCCATACCCGACCAGCACATTGGCCAGGGACTCCACCAGGGACATCAAGCGCGACTGCTTCATGCGTCGGCCTCCTCTGAGTCTGCTGGTGTCGCTATGTCTGTCGCTGCCGCCAGGTCATTGAACTTGACCGCATCGGCTTCCCGGTAGGCCTCCTGACCAGTCCAGTCCTGCCATCGGCGAACGATCACGTCCACGTACTTGGGGTCGAGTTCGATCAGCCAGCCGATGCGGCCGGACTTTTCTGCGGCGATCAGGGTAGTGCCGGACCCGCCAAAGGGATCGAGCACGATGTCACCCGTGCGGTCCTGGCCGACGCGCCCTACCGTCACCACGGACAGCCCCAGCCGGGCCAGGGCGATGGCGCAGTTGTTGCTGCACCCACCCTTCTGCAGTTCGTACTCGTCAATGATCTCCAGCCCGCCCGGCGGGGGCAGC
>FWPV01014212.1_pt1 | contig 11737 bp, 11 predicted proteins | sample 2228371 | NCBI WGS metagenome assembly FWPV01 (sample SAMEA103939776, study PRJEB20133) | metagenome | reverse complement strand
TCACGGAGTTGCCCGAGGACTTCATGAAAGATGGGCGCGAAGACCCCCTGCCCCAGCGTCGGGAAGAGCTTTGATGGCGGCGTGCTATCTGCTTGATACGAATATCTGCATCTATATAGCCAAGCACAATCCGCCTGCGGTGCGGGCGCGCTTCGAGCAACACCTTGCGAGCGAATTGGCGATGTCCGTGATCACTTTGGGTGAGCTGCGCCACGGTGCCGAGAAAAGTCATGCGCGAGACAAGTCGCTGGCGACCATCGCCAAGCTCGAAGCCAGCATACGCGTGGCACCCATGACCGAAGCCATCGGTCGGCACTACGGCCAGATACGTGCGCAACTGGAGGTGTCGGGCCTGCCCATCGGCAACAACGACCTCTGGATCGCCGCCCACGCACGCGCCGAAGGTTGGGTGCTGGTAACCAGCAATGAGCGTGAGTTCAGCCGAGTCGAGGGATTGCAGATCGAGAACTGGGTTGTGGCATAAGCCCTCGGCCCGCTTGCGACCGGCTCTTCGCTCATCGACCAGACAGCGATCGTGGCTTCTTTAGGCGTGATCCCTGTGGGAGCGGACCTTGTCCGCGATGCGCGCGTCGAGCAAGCGATGTCGCGTGTCCGAAGACCGCATCGCCTGCGCGGGCGGAGCTCCCACAGTCTTGCGCTTGAGCGCCTTGCCGCGGTCTCCGGGTGTCAAACGACATCAGAAACTGCCCCCCTGGCGACATCATGAATTGCCCCCCGGTTGTTGATCAATCGGTTTGGGTTGCGGTGTTCGCGCTGGCCTGGTTAATCAGGCCGCGATGGCCTGCTATATGGATGCGTAAATCGGGGTTTATGGCGAAGGTGCGATCAACAAACCGTTGAGTTCCGCATAGCTGGCAAATGCGTGGTCAAGTGAAATGAGGGGCAGGTGTCGTTTCAGCGCGGTCGCGATGATGATGCGATCGGCTGGATCACGATGGTGGTCTGGTAGTTGCGCCGCTTGCAGTGCAATCTGCTCGTCGATCTCCAGGCACTGAACGTCGGCACGGCGCAAGCCGCTGTCCATCCAGTCCCGGATCGGAAGCGCCAGTTTCAGGCGTCCGCGTTTGACGAGGTAAGCGACCTCCCAGCAACTGATGGCTGAGACAGCAACGGCGTCGGCTTATTCGATATGCGTAACGATCAGCGCCAGCAGAGGGTCTCCAGCCGTCAGCCACCGCACCCAGATATGGGTATCGAGCAGGATCACCGCGTTGCATCCCACTCGCCTGCCGGCACAGCAGGCGCGATCAGGTCATCGAGCAGTATCGTGCCAGCCAGCTCCGGCGGCGGAGTGCGGCGCTTTGCGGGGCCTTTGGAACTGACCGACGAGTCGGCCACTTCTTCGAGGGGTAGCACGATGACTTCTACACGGGTGGCCGAAAAGGTGTCAGGAAGCCGAACAGTGACCGTGTGACCGACGACTTCTGCAAGTTTGCGCACTGCTTCCATGAGGGGCTCCTGTTCTCTGCAAGTAATGCAAGGATTACTCGAAGTGATCGCAGGCCTTGAACCCAGCCAGTTTGGCCGGCCCTGCATGGCCAACCGGCTCCGCGGGCGGCGAGCGGCGCTCGCCGAAACCCCCGCTCCACCCTCGCCGCGATATGCACTTCGCACTTCGATAGTCGCAGCACTGATCGCGACGGGGCCATCGCTCGCACATCGTACATCCCACAGCTCACATCCCACGGCCCGTTCCACTCACGCCAGCGTGTAATCCGCCAGATCCGGTTTCTTCACGGCCTTCACGTATTCGCGGGTGAAGCCGGGGAAGATGGCGATGACGCGGCCGTTTTCCATGCGGTACCAGCTGCGGCACTGGCTCCACACGGAGCTGCCGAGGCGCTGCTGCAGGTCGCGGTTCCAGGCGTCGGCGACTTCGGGGCGCACGTCTATCCAGCGCCGGCCGCCGGCGCGTACGGCCTGCATGCAGGTGATGGCGTGCTGCACTTCGGGTTCTATATAGAGCAGCGTCGAGGTGTGGCCGGTGGCGGTGTTGGGGCCGAGCATCAGGAACAGGTTCGGAAAGCCGGCGACCGTGATGCCCTGATAGGCGGCCGGGCCGTCGGACCAGGCCTCGGCGAGCGTGCGACCGGCGCGGCCGGTGATGCGCAGCGACGACAGCAGCTGCACGGCGTCAAAGCCGGTGGCGCACACCAGGGTGTCGATCTCGCGCTCGCGACCGTCGGCCGTGACCACGCCGGTCGGGGTGATGCGGGTGATGGCGTCGGTCACCAGTTCGACGTTGGGCCGGCACAGCGCGGGGTAGAAATCGTTGGAATAGATGATGCGCTTGCAGCCCAGCGGGTACGGCGGCGTGAGCCGCGCGCGCAGTGCGGCGTCGGGCACCTGCTTTTCGCGGTGGCGCGCGGCGGTCATCAGCATGGATTTGCGCGCCAGCGTGCCTTCGTCGAAGCCGCGCCGGCCGAGTTCGAGCACCTGCACCCAGGCGGCGCGCACCGCGGCGGCGTACGGCGGCACGTGGGCGAGCAGCCGGTCGAGCGCGGTGTAGCGGCGGTCGAGCCGCGGCATGACCCAGTTGGCGGTGCGCTGGAACAAATACAGCTGCCCTGCTTCGGCGGCGACCGGCGGCACCAGTTGCGAGGCGGTCGAGCCGGTGCCGATGACGGCGACGCGCTTGCCGGCCATGGCGTAGCCGTGGTCCCAGCGGGCGGAATGCAGCGTCTTGCCGCGGAAATCGGCCAGCCCGGGAATGTCGGGCCAGCGGAGCTGGCTCAGCGGGCCGGTGCTGCACACGAAAAAGCGCGCGCTCAGCGCGTCGCCGCGCTCGGTGGCGAACTGCCAGCGGCCGCTGGATTCGTCGAAGGTGGCTTCGGTGAGCCGCGTGCCGAGCCGCAGGTGTCCGATCAGGCCGTGCTTTTCGGCCACCTTCTGCATGTAGGCCTGGATTTCGGGCGCCGAGGCGAAGCGGCGCGACCAGCCGGGGTTGGGCGCGAACGAGAACGAATAGGCCGGCGCGGGCACGTCGACATGCGCACCGGGGTAGGTGTTGTCCCACCAGGTGCCGCCGAGCCCCGCCTGCTTTTCGAGGATGACGAAATCGTGGATGCCGGCGCGCTTGAGCTGCACGGCCATGCACAGACCAGACATGCCGGCGCCGAGGATGACCACCTCGTGCCGCGTGGTGACCGGCGGCGTGGCGTTGGCCAGCGGCCCGTGCGTGAAGCGCGCGATGCGTGCGATGGCCGCGTCGGCGCTGGGCAGCGCGCCGCCATGCATCTGGAACACATGCCAGCGCCGCTCGGTGATGTCGCACTCGACGTCGACACCGGCGGCGGCGAGCGCGTCGTGCAGCGCCACCGCCTGGTCGTGCAGCAGCTCGTCGGTGCCGGCCTGGATCAAGGTGGGCGGCAGGCCGCGCAGGTCGGCGTGGAGCGGCGACGCAAGCGGTGATTCGGGTGGCGCATCGCCGAGGTAGTGCGCGGCGCAGGCTGACGCCCAGTCGCTGCTGAGCATGCATTCGCCGGCAGGAATCGTGTCGGGCATGCCGGCGGGCGTCATGTCCACCCAGGGCGACAGCAGCACGAGTGCGGCCGGGCGCGGCGCATCGGCGTCGCGCAGCGCAAGCGCCGCCGCCAGCGCCAGACCGCCGCCGGCCGAATCGCCAGCGATGATGACCGGGCCCCGCTCGCTCAGCGCGTGGAAGGCCGCGACGGCGTCGTCGATGGCGGCCGGAAAGCGATGTTCGGGCGCGAGCCGGTAGTCGAGCGAAAACACCGGCAGCCCGCTCGCCAGCGCAATGCGCGAAGTCAGCGCCCGATGCCCGAGCGCCGAACCCACGCAGTAGGCGCCACCGTGCAGATAAAGAATGACGCCGGGGCGCACCGGCGGCGTGTCGTGCCGACGAAGCCACTCGCCCGGCACCCCGCCGACCGTGGCCGGCTCGATCGACACCCCGGCCGGCATCAGCGTGGTACGGGCAAGCCGCGCCAGCCAGCGCCTCTGCGCATCAATCGACCAGCGCGGCGAAAACGCGGGCTTGAGCAGCAGCTTCAGCGAGCCGCGGATCAGGAAGGCGGACAAGCCTTCGACGAAACCGCGTGGGTGGTAGGTCTTCCTCATTCAGCAGGCTCCGCGTCAGATCAGGTGTGTGCATATCGTCGCGACAGCGCGCACCCTACCGCACCGGAACACAAAGACGCACCTGCAGTGCAGCAGCCCCCCCACGTTGAACACGCACCCTCACCTGTTTGCCGACCGCATCGCGAGCATGGCTCGCTCCTGCAAGAACCGCGCCGCCCCTGTAGGAGCGACCCCCGGTCGCGATCAACACGTCGATCACGCACCCTCACCTGTTTGCCGACCGCATCGCGAGCATGGCTCGCTCCTACAAGAACCGCACCGCCCCTGTAGGAGCGACCCCCGGTCGCGATCAACACGTCGATCACGCGGCCAGCATCCATTTGCCGACAGGATGGCCTCTCCGCTACAGCCACACGGCATCCCAATGCGGATAATCGCCCACCCGCGCGACAAGGCCTCTGCGCAACGGATTTGCGACGATGTAACGTGCAATCGCGTGGCAGTCTTCATCTGTTCGAAGCGCGTGGTCGTGAAAGCCGGACTGCCAGATCGGCTGCCCGACGCGCCGGGCGCTTGCGCTCTTGAATGCCTGCACCACCTTGCCAAGGGAGCGATTGGGGCCCAACACCATCAGCCAGTGCAGATGATCAGGCATCAACACATACGCCAAGGTGTCGGCATCACCACGATCCGCCGCCCTGCGGAGCGTACAAACGGCAGCACGCGCAATCCGGAAGTCATTGAAGAAGGGCCTGCGGCTTCGCGTCACAAAGGTGAGGTGATAAACCTGACCCGGGATGGAGATACGACCGGTACGTAAACGGCTCTGGCGCGGAGGGGTATGCATTCAATGGAAGGATATATGCCGTTCGTATGGATTGCCATCCATAATTCCGACGCTCCCGCCTTGTCGCGATCACCACGTCAATCACGCACCCTCACGTATTCGAAGACCGCATCGCGAGCATGGCTCGCTCCTACAAAACCGCGCCGCCCCTGTAGGAGCGACCCCCGGTCGCGATTCCACACGTCAATCACGCACCCTCACGTATTCGAAGACCGCATCGCGAGCATGGCTCGCTCCTGCAAAAACCTTGCCGTACCCTGGGGTGTGGCGTGGTGTGCGGGACGGCGGGCGCCGACGCTACAGGCTTGCGGCGGGTTTGAGGCCGCGTTCGCGTTGCGCTTCGCAGGCGACGCAGTACCGGGTGTACGGCGCAACTTCGAGCCGTCCGGCCGGGATGTCTTCGCCGCACGCGCTGCAGACACCGTACCGGCCTTCGGCGATGCGCTGCAGCGCGGCGTCGATGTCGGCCAGGCGGGCGATGTCTTCTTCGACGCGCTGCAGATCGATTTCCCGGTCGGAGGCGCGCTGCGGCGCGTCGTCGCCGTCCTGAAGCAGCACTTCGCGGGCATGCTCGGCGCGCGTCAGGCCGCCGAGGTATGCCTTGCGTCGTGCGCTCAGTTCGCCATGTTCCTGACGCAGGATTTCTTCGAGGCGCTGACGTTGTGCCGCGGTCAGGGGCAGATTCATGACTGTTTCCTCCTCAGGCCTGTGGCGGCCTTGTGTATTGGATCTGATCGGGGTACGGATGACAGGTCGCGTCAGCCGCCCAGCGGACGTGCGATCAGCGAACGTTCGGGCGCAAATGCAAAGCGGTCGAACAGCGCATAGACCGGCGTGTTGCCGTCGCGCGAGCACGAGAAGATGACCTTCGCGATATTGGCCGTGGTGGACGAGTAAAGCACGATCTGCCATGTACCCCACCCTGCAGCGCCGTGCGCCACCGGGTACTCGGCGCGTCCGAGCAGCTTTCCCGCGGCGTCATAGGCTTCGAGGAAAGGCTGCGCTGTCGCCGCGGTCATGCCTTCGGGCGCCTCCATCGGCTTGGCGTCGATCGATACCCAGCGCTGCGGCTTGGCGAAGACGGCCTCGATGCCGCCCTGGCGCGCGTCGAACATGCAGAGCTGGGGCGGCGCGACCACCGAAATGCCGTTGGGGGCCGATTCCATGCCCCAGGCCGAACGCGCGTAGGCATGCCAGCGCTTGGCCGGGCTGGTGGTGATGGACGCGAAGGTCACGCCCTTCGCGCTGTACTGGGTGTCGATCACGGTGCCCTCGGGCACATCGTCGAACAGGATCACGGTCGCCTTGGCGAATTCCAGCGGCGGGCGCACTACCGGTCCGGTGGGGCGATGCAGTCCGGGATTGATGAGATCGGTGATCTTCGGCATGACACATCTCCATGTGATGCGAAGGCGGGCGCCTTCGACACTTCAAGCATGGATGCCGCCTGCGAATCCGCCTTGCGCTTGATCAAGGCCGCTGCGTTCATCGATCGGACAACGCCTTCAACGACATTTGCATAGGTAGAATCGCCGAAGAACCGTCATCGAGGTGCCGTTGTGTAACCGCCTGATCAGATGGAATTCGTCAAGGTGGCTACGGAACACCCGACCAGGTGAGACGCAGTGCAATCGAACGCGCGCCATACATCATCAGGGCGCAGGAGACATGTCGCCCTTGTCTTGTATATCGGAAAGCGTATAACTTGACGATAAAGCCAATACTCTGGATGGGCGACAGCCTGAAGGCCATGTCCGTATTTCCGCCGGACGCGAAGCGCGAGGCCGGGCATCAGTTGTGGACGGTGCAACAAGGCGACGATCCGAGCGACTGGAAACCCATGTCGGGCATCGGCGCTGGCGTGCGGGAAATCCGCGTCCGCACCGAAAGTGCCTATCGAGTGGTGTATGTGGCGAGATTCGAGGAAGCCGTCTACGTGCTGCACGCCTTCGTCAAGAAAACGCAGCGAACAGCCAAGGCAGATATCGACCTGGCAGAGCGCCGTTACCGCGATCTGCTCGCAACGAGGAAAACGAAATGAGTACGCCTGACACGACCATCGTGACGAGCAGCGGCAACGTGTTTGCCGACCTGGGCTTCGATCCTGAAGAGGCGCAACACCTGGTGCTGCGGTCCGAACTGATGCGCGCGATCCGAAAGCATATTGAGGACAGCGGACAGACACAGCAGCAAGCCGCCCGGTTGTTCGGCGTAACGCAGCCACGTCTGAACATGGTGGTGAAGGGAAAGATCAACGAGTTCAGCCTGGACGCGCTGGTGAGCATGCTGGCCAAGGCCGGAATGCGCGTCGAGATGAAGGTGAAGAAGGCACCGGCACGCAAGCGTGAGGCGGGGCGAAGAATTTCGGCCTCTCCACCGCGCGAGTTGCGTCACATCCGCAGCGCCTGACCGCATGACCTGAAGCGGGAGGGCGCATAAAAAGTTGGCGATCAGAAAAGCAAAAGGCCAATCCGAGGATTGGCCTGAATGCTTGTTTATCTTTGCGTTGTTGGCGCGCCCGGAGCGATTCGAACGCCCGACCCCTTGGTTCGTAGCCAAGTACTCTATCCAGCTGAGCTACGGGCGCGCTGCAAAGAGGCAATATATTAGCACAAATATACTGCCGTTCAAGCTCTGAAACTGGCGGAGGAGGAGGGATTCGAACCCTCGATACAGGTTTTGGCCCGTATGCTCCCTTAGCAGGGGAGTGCCTTCGACCACTCGGCCACCCCTCCGGTCCTTCCAAAAGCGCGCGAATCATACCGCCTGACCCTGCCCGGGTCAAACGCGCATCGCGCCTGCCGGGCGGATTACGCCGCCGGCTGGTCGAGTTCGAACGCGCGGTGCAGCACGCGCACGGCGAGTTCGAGATACTTCTCGTCGAGCACCACCGAAACCTTGATTTCGGAGGTCGAGATCATCTGGATGTTGATGCCCTCTTCGGCCAGCGTGCGGAACATCTTGCTGGCGACACCCGGGTGCGAACGCATGCCGACGCCGACCGCCGACACCTTGCCGGTCGCCTGGGCAGACGTTGTTGCTGTCTTGATCGCGGCAATCGCTCCCAACTCATCGAGCGACACGTGCAGCCGGACCCGGCCGCCGCCGCGCTGCGGCTCGATCCACTCGCCCCGCCACAGATCCCAGAACGACTCGCCTCGGTCCTCGAGGTCGATCACGGGTCGGTCCACTTTTGGGCCCGAGAGGTTCACCAGCGTCCACAGGCGGATGGTTTCACTCTCCCAACAGGAAGCGACGACCTTTTCGACCGTGGTGGGGAAATAAGGCAGCCATCGGCCTTCCGCGAGCAGCCCGGCGAAATGTCGCAAGACCGGCGCCATGCGACGCAACACAGCGCGATCCTCGCCGCTCCAGGGATTCCACGAACCGAAGACGTTTTCCCAAACCAACACGCCGCTGCCGTTGAGCCATGCCGCAGCCAACTCGCGGCGGCGCGACGTCTCCCACCGCCGGATCTGGTGCTGCATGTGCCGCGGCTCGAGCCATTTCAAGTGCAGGACGCCGATTTCCGGGTACTCTTGCAGCCACTGGGCCCAAGAGCCGCTGCACACGCCTAGTTCCTCGATGGCCGGATGTCCCTCCGGTTCAAAGGCCACTCCCGCCCGGGCCGCGTCCACGGCCCCGCGCAGCCCAGCGGGCGCGGCGATCATCGTGTCCAGAAATATCCCATCGGCCTCAATGGCGGCCACGAGCGAGGCAAGGGCCTGGTCGTCGGACTGCTGTTCCCGGTTGGTTCCGATGTCCCAAGGGTTGTAGGGCACGAAGACCTTGACGCCCAGATCGTGGAAGTCGCGCAAGACCTTGCGCACTCCCGGTAGCCCTCCCGGCATCTCCCGGAAGAACTCGAACTGGTTCCTCCGATCGGCCCCGATCCGAGGGTAGGCATGCCACAGGACGACCGAATCATATCCGCCGAACTCGTGCCGGGCCTCGGCGCACAGCGGGCCCGGGCGATATTCGCGATTCTCCGGATCCCAGAACGACCGGTCGTGGACCATCACGAACCCGCATACAAAGTTCCGCGTCATCCAAGACAGGTCTGGCCGGCGATAGACCGCATCATCGATTCCCGGTTTTGTCAGTCGGTTGTTCTGATCCAAATCCACCGGCCGCCGCGCGGCACGATCGGGAGTGTTGGGCACCAAGAGCGTCACGTTGCGAAGCGCCAGCGTGCCCGGCCGGCGATCGAAGGTCCCGTCCATGCCGAGGATCGGGCGTGCCCACAGCCTTGCCACCTCGAACGCCGGGACTTTGGCGGTCAGCTCGAAGCGATGCCAAACGCGATCTCGGGGGATAGGGGTGGAGGCCAGCACCGTGGACCACCCCCTCCAAGCACCCTCGGCGTTGAGGCTGCGATCGCACCAGTCCAGGGCCAGACAAAGCATGCCGTTGCCTTCCAGGCATCGGGCCTCGCCGCGCAGGTGCATCGTCTCGCCTGGGGCCAGGTCCGCTGCCCATGCCCATCGCCGGTTCAATCGCACCCATGCCCGAACCCCGTCAAACTGCATCGCGATTTCGTCCCAGGCGGCATCGGGATTTCGCGAGCGAACCGCCTCGCGATAGGCATGCAGCTTCGCGAGCCAGGCTCGCCAATCTTCGCCGGGGCGGGGGCCGGCCAGGTAGTGGGCGTTGTGAGGAACGTCCGCCAGCCGCAGTCCCGCCGCCTGCCAGTGGCACCCCTCCTCGGCGACAAAAACGTGCCGGTTCCAGGCGGCCACGAAGGTATCGTCGCCGGTCGCGGCTAGCGTCAGGCACCAAACGGCCGGGACAAAGCCGGCAACGCCCGCCGTCAGGGGTTCGATCAATCGCAGGATCCAACGCATGGCACAACCCCTGGAATGAGCTTCGCGGCCCGTTGCAAGGTCCGCTGGAACGCAGCCCCTTGGCCGAAAGAGTCGGCCGGGGGAGACTCGGTAAGATAACCGCCCGCCGGCTATTCGGATCGCCCTCCGCCCGGGCCGCGCCCGCGACTCCCAAGTGAACGGGCATTGTACCAGCGGCGCACGGCGCGACCCAGTCGCCGGGGCAGAAACGACGCCGCTACCGCTCGGGGTGGCTCACCAGCACGATCGGCGCCAGCCCCGCCGCGTTGTCGGTGAGATTGAGGTTATCGGGAACCAGCATGGCCGCGTACGGTCCAGGCCGTCCCGACGTTGCAGCACCGAAACCCACCACCGGATCGACGATGAAACTGACCTCGCCGTGCGGGAAAAGCAGGTTCCAGCCCACGATTGGTTCGCGCACGCCCGGATGCGCCATCGAACAGACCGCGCCCGCCGAACCGTCTATTGCCGTCCCGTTCGAGACCGGCTGGATGCGTTGGAAAGGTTCGAACGCGTCCGGCCGCGGGTTGCGTCCCGAGGGCCGGCGGCGCGGACTGGCCGAAATTCCCACTTCGAACTCCCGCGGCCTGACGCTCGATTCGACGAGCATGTCGGCCGCCATCCAGGGGTTCACGACGGTCGGGTGGACGCCTGTTCCGGAAAAGGCGTCATCCAAATGCGTTTGCATCAGGCCGAATTGTCGGAGATTGTTCTGGCAGGCCATCAGACGCATGTTCACGCGGCTGCGGTGGATTGCCGGGAACAACGTTCCCGCAATCGCCAGAAACACTCCGACGGCCACCACCACGTCGCTCCAGCCCCAAGCAGCCGGGGCGACGGGAGGCACGGCGGCAGGGCTCATGAACCGGGCTCGTTCGGGCCGGGGACGGCGCGAGGCCGGCGTTTCACTCCTCCTGGCCGCCAAAGTCTGGGTGTAGGCGAAAACTCGCCGGCAAGTGCGGGCTGCAAGCCCGGGCGGGGGAACATGCGTCCGCGGCACGGTCCGCAACGGCTCCACGCTCTCCTCAAGCCGAGCCAAGGCTGCCGACAAGCCGGGGTCGCGGGCCAAACGCCGCTTGACTCGGTCGGCTTCGCGCTGGTCCAGCGCGCCGACCAGATATCCCAGCAATTGTTGTTCCAACTTCCGGTCACCCATGGGCGAAGAATTGGCTCACCGTCAACGACTCGTTCAACCTCGCCACGGCCGTGTGCAAACGGCTCTTCACCGTGCCCACGGGGATCGACAACACCTCGGCCGCCTCCCGGTATTTCAGGCCCTGGAAGTAAACCAGGAGCACCACGCGGCGCAAAGACTCGGGCAACTGATCGATGGCCTCGCGCACCACCCGGCCGTGCTCTTCCAGAGTGAACTGTTCCACCGGATCCGTGTCCTGGCTATCCAGAAGGTTCATCAGCGTATCGCCATCTTCATCGTCCGGCCCTTCCGTGCCCCGACGCCGATTTAGGCTGATCATCCGATGCCTTCGATTCCGCCGCTGGGCGTCGATTGCCTGGTTGGTCGCAACCGCGTACAGCCACGGACGCACCCTCCGGCCCGGCTCGAACTGCTCGCACTTCAAATGGACCTGAAGAAACGTAGCCTGAAACGCGTCCTCGGCCATCTGCGCGTCCCCAAGGTAGTTCCTCAGGTAGCTATACAGTTCCGTCTCGTACCGCTCGACCAACTGCTCAAACGCCAGGCGATCTCCCCTCGACCGATACGCCAAAAGCAGATCCTCGTCGGTTGGCGGTTCAGCCGGGCGGATATCCTCGGACGGGAGGTGCGCTTTTTCGAACGTGGTGTTCATTAGTTGCTACGCTTCCGTGTGTCGGGTGGTTCGTCGCGAACTCGGCCCATGACCCCCGAGGCAACGCAGCCCAACCAAACCAGCCCGCTCACAAGCCTTCATTGTACCAGTTTTCATGGGCCGCGCCACGGGAAATCCAACAAACCTCGGCCTTTTTGGGCCTTGGCTTTGGGGGG
>FWPV01012408.1_pt1 | contig 11738 bp, 9 predicted proteins | sample 2228371 | NCBI WGS metagenome assembly FWPV01 (sample SAMEA103939776, study PRJEB20133) | metagenome | reverse complement strand
TCGCCTGCCTGCTCTATGAGTTCTCGATCGTCCTGCCGCCCTCGGATGCAGAGGGGGCTAACCTGCTCGGACTCTCCCTGGCGCTCTCCGCCTTCTTCAGCCTGCTGACAGTCCCCGTATTCTGGATAGGAGGGAGGGCGATCCTGGAACTGCTGAATGCGACGGAGCTGGAAACCTACCTCTGGCTCGTCTCGCTCACGGTCTTGGTTCTGGGCGTCTTTAGCGCCCTGAACTACTGGAACTCCCGCACGAAGCAGTTTGGCCGCCTCTCGGCCGCGCGGGTGACCAGCTCCGTGACAATGTCGGGCGCCCAGGTCGGGGCCGGGTTCGCCGGTTTCACCTCTGGCGGGAGTCTTATCGGCGCAAACTTCCTGGGGCACCTGGTATCGACCCTCATCCTCGGCGTCCAGATCTGGCGGGACGACAGGCGCCTGTTCCGGGAGAGCGTGCGTTGGCAGAGTATGATCGGAGGCTTCCGCCGCTACCGCAGATTCCCCCTCTTCGATACCGTATCCGCGGTGCTGAACGCCCTCGCCTGGCAGCTCCCTGTATTCTTCCTCGCCGCCTTCTTCTCGCCCGCCATCGTGGGGTTCTACTCCCTGGGCTTCCGCATCCTGCAGCTCCCGATGTTCTTCGTCGGCGGGGCGCTCGCCCAGGTCTTCTTCCAGCGTGCGGCAGAGGCGAAACTGGAAGGGCGGCTCGGCGCCCTGACGGAGGGCGCCTTTCGGATGCTGGTCGGCGCGGGCATCTTCCCCATCCTGGCGGTGACCGTCATCGGGGCGGACCTCTTCGCGCTGGTCTTCGGCGAGGTCTGGATGGAGGCCGGAGTCTACGCGCAGATTCTGAGCATCTGGGCGTTCGTGTGGTTCATCTCCTCCCCGCTCAGCACGCTCTATCTGGTGCTGGAGCGGCAGGACTTCGGGCTGAAGGTCAACGCCCTCAACCTGGGCACCCGCGTCGCCGCTCTCTACGTCGGCGGACTCGCGGGGGATCCACGGATCGCGCTCGGTCTCTTCGCCGTCTCGGGCATCTTCTCCTATGGCTACCTCTGCCTGAACGTGCTTGACTTCTCCGGCGTGCCTCTGGTGGCGGTGCGGCAGTTCCTGCTGCAGCGGCTGGCTCTCGTGGTTCCCGCCATTGCGGCGCTCGGTGTATTGAAGATACTCGGCGCGGGACGCCTCACGCTGCTGCTGGCAGCCGTCGCCCTGGGGCTGTTCTATTACCTCCACCTGATCCGTACGGATGTCCAGGCCCGCAGACTGCTGGACCAGCTGGGGATCTCGCGCCCACTCTCCGCCCTGCGAGACCGCTGGATATGAAGAGGGGAGGCAGCCCCTCTCCTGACACTTCGCGGGGTACCGGCAGGCAGCATGTCTGCAGACTGCTTGCAGGGATCGATTCGCGCAGCCCCGCCCGCAGCCTTCGATCGAGGCGGGCTGTGGCAGAAAGACTAAATTGGGGAAGTATCCATTACAAATACCATCCTGGGGCTCTCCCCATGCCATCCGCGTTCTGCAAGAAGAAGGTCTTCGTTCTGCTGCTGCCGCTACTCCGGGTCTTCGGCTCGCTCTTCTTCGACAAGCAGTACCTGCGGGGGCGGTACTTCGATGCGAGCGCCACCGGCTGGCACTGGGTGCTCCGGAGCATCGTCTGGCAGAAGATCTTCGGGTTCAACCGCCACATCCCCCGGCCGGTATCCCCCTTCATCAAGATCCTGAGTCCACAGAATATCGAGTTCTGCCCCGAGGATATCAACAACTTCCCGGCAATGGGCACCTACTACCAGAATGCCAGGGGCACGATCGTCATCGGGAAGGGTTCGTACATCGCGAACAATGTCACCATCGTCACGGCAAACCACGACTTCTCCGATCTCGAGGCGTATCAGCCCGGAAAGGATGTCATTATCGGCGATAGGTGCTGGATCGGGGCAAACTCTGTCATTCTGCCGGGAGTGCACCTGGGCGATCACACGATCGTCGGAGCGGGCTCCATCGTCACCAAGTCGTATCCGCAGGGAAACCTCGTTATCGCCGGCAATCCTGCCCGCCCGATCCGCCTCCTGGATGCCCGTGGAGAGCCGGCGGCGGAGTCTGCCTCTCCGCTCGGGACGTCCCCGTCGGAAGCCGACGCAGCACGGTTCTCCCCGTCTCCTCACCGCTCTATGAAAGAGCCGGCGCGCCCCCGCTCGAGTGGTGGCTGCACGAGGATGCCGAACCGCAGCCGCCGGCGGCTGCCCTCTCACCGTTGACCGCTACTCCCGCCGAGCTGCTCTGCGGGAGAGCGCAGGGGTATCTCCCCGTTCTGTGCCGCAGGTGGATCCCTGGCTGTGAGATCGGATACGCCCTACTGCATCGAGATCGCAAGGGAGACCGACTGATCCTTTCGGTTTAGGGAGATGTCCTCAATTTTCGTGGTTCTGCCGCTCCCTTCTGCCAGCAGGCAGGCGACCAGGCTGCAGATGGGGCAGGGGAACCGGGTGCAGTGGCGGGGAGAGGCCTGCTGGATCAGGGTGCAGGTGTTGAAGAGCCGGTAGCCATGCAGCTGCACGTGGACGATATCCCCCTCCCGCCGCGTCTCCACGGCATCCGCAACGGTCAGGATGTCCTCGCAGGTCTTCTTGATCGCCCAGAGCATGCCGGACTCATCAGAGACGAAGATGAACGGGTAGTTCTTCCGGAGTTCCTGTAGAATGGGGTTCCCGAGGGGCGTGACAAGCAGATCGCCCCCCTTGCCGACTGCGCCGGGAGCGTAATGCTCTCCTCCGCCGTCCAGGGAGAGCACCTGCATGGGGGCGGCATGCTTCCCGCTGGAGGGGGTGAAACGTGCATTTTCCTGCGCACCGAGGGAGCTGTAGACCGTGGCGAGGTTGATGCTGCCCTGCACGGGAAGGAGGTTCGCCAGACGGAGATCGATGGCTCCCCAGCGGGGGATCGTATAGATGAAGATGCCACCGAGGACCCCGCTGATGCCGTAGAGGGAAAGAAGCGTCCGCTGGAAGTCCGTCCTGTCCTGCAGGAGCGCGACAAAGAGCAGGAGGGATGCCGCACTCATGAGCAGGATGCCGAAGGTCTCGTAGCGTGCTCCCCGCATCACAGTGCGCCCTCCCGCCGTTCCTCCGCCCAACATGGGGAGCGGTTCGGTACTCCAGACAGGTACATCTGTCGAGCCGTCATAGTCTCAATATCCTCATGATTCTCTCTGCCATCAGGATGACGAATATCACAGAGTTCGCTGCGAACAGGAACCAGAGATAGGAGTGATACCGGGGTCGGGAGAAGAAGGACTCCGTGAATTCCAGGATCAGGGCGAGACCCAGCAGCATCAGGATGAAGTAGACGTCCAGATACGGATAGCCGGTCAGCGCGATGATCGTAACGCTGGCAAACATCCAGACCAAAAGTGCCAGTGCAGCAATTCCTCTCTTCTCCATGCCAGTGCACTACTTACACAGTGCATATTATTAAAGATATTGTGGGCGGAGGCCCCTTCATCCAGGGGGGCCAGATTCCCGAGACGATGGAAAAGAATTTTGGGCCGATCCGTGCAATACTCCGAGAAGGAACTGCGATGATCACCATCGTTCTCGGCACCCGCCCCGAGATCATCAAGATGTCGCCGATCGTGCGGGCATGCGAACGTCGCGGGGTCGACTACCGCGTGCTGCATACCGGCCAGCACTACTCCCCGGAGATGGACCGCATCTTCTTCGACGAGCTCGAGCTGCCGCAGCCCGCCGTGAACCTGGGGGTGGGCTCCGCCAGCCACGCGGTCCAGACGGGAAGGATCATGGGCGGTGTCGAGGAGGTGCTGCTGCGGGAGCGGGCGGATGCCGTGCTCGTCCAGGGCGACACGAACACCGTGCTCGCCGCCAGCCTCGCTGCGGCGAAGCTCCACATACCCGTCGGGCATGTGGAGGCCGGACTGCGGAGTTTCGATCGCCGCATGCCGGAGGAGATCAACCGTGTGGTGGCCGACCACGTAGCCGATCTGCTCTTCGCCCCGACCAAGACCGCCCGGCGGCATCTCCTCGCGGAGGGGATCCCGGATGCGCGGATCGCCGTCGTCGGCAACACGATCGTGGATGCGGTCCGCCAGAACCGGGAGATCGCGGACCGCAGGGTTCGAGCGCTGGAGTCCCTGGGTCTCGAACGCGGCGGCTACATCCTCACCACCGCCCACCGCGAGGAGAACGTGGACGAGCGTGCCCGCCTGGAGGGTATCCTGACGGGCCTGCGGGATGTGCAGCGGACAGTCGGTATGCCTGTCGTCTTCCCCGTCCATCCCCGCACGACAAGCCGCATGCGGCAGTTCGGAATCGAGGCGGGCGGGATCAGGGCCATCCCTCCGCTCGGGTTCCTGGAGTTCCTGCAGCTCGAGGCGAATGCCCGGCTCGTCCTCACGGACTCCGGCGGGGTGCAGGAGGAGGCCTGCATCCTGGGCGTGCCCTGCGTCACCCTGCGGGAGAATACCGAACGGCCCGAGACTGTGGACGTGGGCGCGAACATGCTGGGCGGGACCGATCCGCGCCGCATCCTGGCCGCGGCGGAGGAGATGCTGGCGCGGCGGCGGGGCTGGGAGAACCCCTTCGGCGACGGACAGGCCGGAGAGAGGATCCTGGATCGCACGCTCCTCCTTTAGGCGGCGGACGATCGCATTGCCGCCTACCGCCACTGGGAGAAGGCGAGCATCAGGATCACCACCATGAGGGAGGCGAGGGCCATGAGCAGGATGAGGTTGGCGGTGAACCAGGTGGCGGCGTCATCCACGATCTCCTCCGCCACGGCGATGGGGGAGTGATTGTTCGGAGTGGTCGGGACGGATCGGGCCTTTACGGCGACCAGCGCAAAGGAGGAGAGGCCGTCAGGGGACTGCGCCTCAAAGAGCGGATCCCCCTTCTGGTTCAGGCCCGTGTAGGTGGTCTGGAGGATATCCGCTGCTCCGCCCCCGGCGATCCGGGCGATCCTGATGCTGCTGATCCCGCCGCGCTCGTCGAGCCAGGCGGCGGGGATGCTCATGCGGATGGCGGCCGGACCGTGCCGGGTGGCATTCACTCCCGCGATCTCTGCCGTATAGGCGACAGCGACGAGATCGAGTCTGCTCCGGTCGGCAGCACGCTGGAGCGCTTCTGCATCTCCTCCCTCGCGGAGGACCACCTGCACGGTGGAATTCACCGGCATCCGCTCGAACCAGGCCTCGAGCCACACCTCCACAACACCGCAGCTCAGGTTGGCATACTGCGGCCCGCCGGCCAGACGCAGGCTCTTGAATTCGCCCGTGATGTTCCGGGCCGTCTGCTGGATGTTGCTGCAGCCGATCGTCAGCACCGCCGCCTCGCGGCTGATGACGATCGAATCCTCGGCGACTGACACCATGAACTGGGCGCCCCGGGCCTTCAGGCGGTCCACAGAAAGAGCATTGTCCCCGCTGACCGTCACTCCGGGGACACTTACCACGTAGGTCACCGGTACGCCCTCCAAGGTGGCGAAGACAGGAGGCGTGGGCGACCCCGTCGGCGAAGGCGCGGGCGGCGCTCGACGAGACTCCGTCAGCCGCCGTTCGACCAGATCCTCGCCGTTGCGGGTGACGGTGACGGTCACATCTCCGCCCGTTCCTCCGTCCAGAGCGAACCGGATCGGATTGCCTTCACTCTCCTGCAGGACGCCTGAGAGCGTCAGCGAGAGGCATGCACTCCCCTGGGCCAGCGGGTCCTGCCCGAGGATGTGCAGATGGGTATACTCGCCACCCACGGTTGCGACGGGATCGGATACCTCCCCTGCCGAACCCGGAAACTGCCGGATCCAGAGTTCCTCCCCCTTCTGCATCTCGTAGCGGATGCTCCGGAATCCTGCTCCCGATGCCGTGACGCACCCCCCGGAGAGGGTGAACGGGAGTCGTACGCCGGAGAGATTGAGAGCGGCGGCACCCGACGGGATATCGACTGCGGAGAACGTAATGCTCACCGAATCACCGTCCGCGATCCCGCTTAGGGGCAGCACTATCTCCTCTCCCGAGGACGTCCCCACCGGACCTGCAGCGGATGCCGCGGCAACCGCAAGGAGCGCGATGAGAAGGGAGAGTCCTGCTACCGTCCGCGTGTATGCCATCCCTTCTAGCGGTATGTCAGCAGACTGAATAAAGTATCGTACATGCAGCGCGGGGAATCCACCGCCCCCTCCCCCTTTCCGCGTCCACGGCCGTGGCTGGAGGGGCCGGACCGCGGTTGCAGCGGTATGCTGCGGATCCCTCTGAAGGAGCGGCGAGCGGAGAGGCGATGCTGTTCGTTGTTGGATGGGGAAGACTGCCTCTCTCCATCGGAGATCCATCGCGATGGATATCGCCCTGTCCCGGCGCCAGGATCATTGTGCGCCCGCCGGAGGTCGAATTCAACGGTTCATCCATCCGGCCCTGGCGCCTCGCCGATCCTCTGCGTCACTTCAAGGGGCATCGCTGCCGGTACAATCGGTGCTGCTTGGGATAGATGGGGGCGAAACGCATGTCGGAGGAGGAATGATCCGTCCCGGTATCGGGACGGATCGCACATCGGCAGATAAGGCCAGGACCTATCGCCTCCCCGCGGGGATGGGAGGCGCAGATCCCCTTGAAAGAGGGGCTTCGGAGGGTGCATGACGACATCCGCCAAAATGGAAAGCGAAATTTACTTGGAAAAGCCGTTATGCGACATGTAGAAGAACGGGAATTTCACCCCCCCGATGACACCCACCTTCTTCCCGGGATTCTCACCCTGCTCGCCACGCTGATACGGCTGATCAACCTCGACTTGAACTCCCTGTGGTTGGATGAAGGCTCGGGTAGGGATGTCATCACCCGGACGTGGTTCCAGCTCTCGGGATTCACATACATCACATCGGCGGGGATTTTTGGGTTGCTGCTCGTCGGGTCATTCTTCTTCTACCGTAAGGATGACGTGTCCGCAGTCACGGTTGCAGGAACCTTCATCTTTGCCTTCATCGTATCCGTCATCGTTGCACCCCCATCAACATGGTCGCGGTCTCTGCTTATGTGCTCCCGCTCTGGTTTGTCGGAGTTGGCGCATCGTATTAGTCTTCCGCCATCTACCGCAAGAAGCATATCCAGGATTGCGATAAATCCCATCCCGCATCATAAAAGCGATGTCTAAGCCCGTTGATCTCTCTGGCAATGAACCCCCTGACCGATTTTGTCCTGAAGGGGGAGCACAAACGCATCCAGAGACTCGGAGACCGGCTCACAGACCTGGAGACGCTGATCGACGGGGAGGCTTTTCGTCCAATCCTGAGCAATCTCTATAACAGCGACAAAGAGAGCGGTGGACAACCGAACACCGATGAGATCCTGCTGCTGAAGATGCTCGTTCTGCAGTCCTTCCACGGTTTATCGGATCCGGAGATGGAGCGGCAGGCGAACGACCGCATCTCGTTCCGGAAGTTCCGGGGATTCCCGGAGAAGATACCGGATCACACCACGCTCTGGTACAGACGGGGCGAAGACCCGACGGAGCCGGGACGGCACCGGGGCCAAGAAAGGGAAGAAATCGCACTTCGGGTACAAGCTCCCTATCCTCTTCGATAAAGAGCACCCGTTGATCCCAAGGTTGAAGACCACCCCCGCATCGCTCCATGACAGGCAGGTGGACCTCTCCCGGAAGGGGGAGACGGTCTACCGGGACAAAGGGATACTTCGGGGTGAAACCCCAGGCTTCCCTGGACAAGACGACGCACCGAGGGGACACCCGTTGTCACTCGCCCCGGGTTCGCATGAAGAACCTCTTCCCCTGTTTTGCCTTCACCCTGCAGCAGCTCCGCACCATCACCTTGCACTCCTCCCAGCGGTAGCTCTCGAGGGGAGGGAAAAAGGACGGAAAATAAGGGGATTCAGGAGGGGAGAAGGCCTAAAACCGGATGAATCAGACCCGAATCGGAGGACAGGAGAAGAAAGGAAGGAATAATCGTAATCCCCTTTAGATACAAAAGCCGAGGCGCCGTTCCCGGGCAGCACCGGGAGACGGGGGGATTGCGGGCTCCCGCCCTTTCGTCGACGTCCCCGTACGCCCCCTACGCCGAACCCGTGCAGTCTAATGATGGGACGAGGCGGTCGCCTGGCCCGGAGGGGCGTTGGAGAGCGGCCTGCCCATGATCTCGATCTGTCCGGGACTCGGGATGCCGACTTCCACCCTCCCGTTCGAGGACTTCACCAGTTCGCAGACCCGCAGGTTCTGCAGCCCATCCTCCGGAGAGATGGGGAATGACGTGCCATGCTTCACGCATTGGAGGAATGTCTCCAGCTCGATTCTGAGGGGCTCGACCTTATTGACCTGGAGCTTCTCGATGATGTTCTCCTGGAGGTAGCGTGCGCTCTCGAGGCGGTAGCGATCGGGTTTCCAGTAGACGAAGATCTCCTGGCTCATGAAGTCCCCTTCGATTGTGCTCTCCTCCTCCTCGATATATATGGAGCGGATCTTCTTCGAGGCCTTTCGGCTGGCGGAGAGGTAGATGGGGATCCCGCTCATGCTGAAGAGTGCGCTGCGGATATCATCGTTCCCCTGACTGTGGACGACGAAACGTCCGTTGGCGAACAGCGAGAAGATGATATCGATATCGTGGATCATGAGGTCTTCCACGACCGAGGTCCCCTGGATGCGGGCGGAGGCCGGGTTGTGCCTTTTTGCCTCGACGTAGAGCGGTCTCTTGACGATCCGCCGGATCTCCTTTACGATCGGGTTGAACCGCTCCAGGTGCCCCACCCCGACGATGAGGTCGTCGGGGATGCTGCGGACGAGCGTCTCCGCCTCCTCGGCGGTTCCGCACATGGGCTTCTCGATGAGCATGTGCACCCGCCGCTCGATGCACTTCCGTGCGATATCGTGGTGGAACGGGGTAGGGACCGCGATGCTCACCGCATCCACGTGCCCGAGCAGATCCTCGAGGGACGGGCTGACGGAGACGCCCAGCGACCGTCCCACCTCCTCCGCCGCCCGCGCGTTCACGTCGTAGACAAACACGCTTCCGACGGACTTCAGCTCGGAGTAGACGCGGGCATGGTTCCGTCCCATGATGCCGGTGCCGATCACACCTACATCCATGTTCATGCGCCCCTGCGCGAGCGTGCGATGCTCCCGGCGGCCGCGTCTCCTGCAGACCCGATCCCTCGCAATTCCCCTGACGACCGGTGCCTGCCCCTGCGGGCACCGGAGGATGCACTGCGGAGCCTCGATTCGCGGATGCGCACCCTGACCGCGGTGCCTGCAACCGGAAAAATATGGGTATCCTCTGTCGTTATCTCCGTTCCGTTCATAAAATCACTCCACGCATGAGAGCACATCATGTCGTGCCAATCAAGCGTTTGACAGATGCACCTTTACGTTAATAAATATTCCCCCCATGCCGAAGGTGTCTACCATTCTATTGGGCTTGAAACAGTACGCGCTCGAATTATTTCCCGAGCATCCTGCCAATTCTTCCTTTATTGGCATCTAATAATGCCTCCGATCGATTGTTGCCGCCCGATCGAGCTTTCCGCCGTTGTGGCGGGATGCTCACTCCTCTCTGCTCACTCCTCTCGTCGGTTTCCCATGAGCGGGCGGAGACTCCCTGATCGGGGAACCCCTTTCAGGGAGGGGGATTGCCATTCAGTACATGCCGCAGGGCCCGCAGAGGCTGGACATCTGTCCACCAGCAGGGGCCGGCGACTGCCGTGCGCAGCAGAACGGCGGCCAGAACGGCCAGAATTCCGACGATCAGCGTCTCCTGGCTGGCCAGGCCGAACCAGTCCCGTGTCTCGGGCAGGATGCCGATGCCCCAGACGGCATCCGAGAAAGGCCAGAAGATGGCATATCCCCGGGTGTAGACCAGGGCATCCGCGAAGAGGTGTGCGGCAAATCCGATGGCAGCGAAGATGAGGGCGTCCAGAAACCGTACGCCCAGCGGGTGGAGGAGGAAAGCGATGACGATTGCATACAGTGCCATCACCGCGATGTTGTGGAAGTCGCCATGCGCGATGCGGTTGCCGTGGAACAGGACGGTGAATCCCAGGGACCGCAGCGCGGTGTGCGCGATCAGGTCGATATCAGGGGCAAAGGCGCTGATCACGATGATCCAGGAGGGATCCCGGGCGGTATACCGATGGTAGAGCATGCCGGCCAGGATGGCGATGGCGATGGAGTAGACCAGGTGTTCGACGAACATATCCGTCCCTTTCCTAGAGGGTGAGAGCGGGCACGCGCTGCGGGGATGCGGACCGCTCACCACTCCGGATCCACTCTCATACTGGATTATGCTCTCTAATAAGCGCTTCTGCAGGCGGGGCGATCCGAAGGCTGCCCCTCCTCCTGCTGGCACCCAATTTTCTGCGATCTCCCGAAAGGTTTAATTAATAGTAATCCTCCACCCTGCATCCTATGAGACGGGTGACAGCCGTAGATCGCGTGTTCGGCACCCGAACCGGGGCACGCCGCGCGGCCGTGCAGGTGGGGGCGTCGTGAATATCGTCTGCGCTATCCGCCCCCGCCCGCCGATGGTCTACTTCGTCAACCGTATCCACGAACGGTTCCCGGTATCTCTGGTCGTGTTGGAGGCCCCTCCCCCCCTCCGCTCCCTTCGCCGGAACTTCAGGCAGAAAGGGCTGGGCAGCATCCCGGAGATCGTCAGCGGAATCCTGGTCGACCGCCTGAACAAGGATCGATACACACAGGAGTACACGAAGTTCTTCGGGGATCGCTGGAAGGCGATCCACCCCGATATCCCTGTTCTGCACTGTGACAGTGTCAATGCGCAGAACGTGTACGAGAGGCTGAAGCGCGAGTCCCCCTTCCTGCTGCTGGACCACGGGACCTCGGTCGTCCAGGACGCCACGCTGGATCTTGCCGATCTCGCCCTGAACCTCCACTGGGGCCTGAGCCCGTACTACCGCGGGACCCGGGGGACGCACTGGGCCCTGATCAACTGGGATCCCTACAACATCGGGGTGACCGTGCACCGCCTGAACCACGTGATCGACGGCGGAGAGATCCTCGCCCAGCAGAGGGCGGAGCTCCGCGGGGACGAGACCGTGAACGCGATCAACATGCAGCTGACCCGCTTGGGCACCGACCTGATGTTGCGGGCCCTTGACAAGATCGAGAAAGGTGAGCCCCTGCGGTTCTTCCCGCAGGATCTATCGCGGGGTTTCCTCACCTCCCGACGGCAGTGGAACCTGAACCTGCAGAGGCAGGTGGATCACATCGAGAGGAACGGCATTCTGCGGCTGATGCTGGAGCGGCCGGCCCGAAGGGAGCGCCTCCCCATCGTGGAGCTCCTGTAGGGGCAAGATCCCGCCATCTATTCGAACCATGGCCGCCGGCCGGACCCCCCTTCTCTCGATACCGATCGGGATCGAGCCCGGCGGGCGGAGAACCATTCTTCGGCGAGGGGCGGATCTCCGCGCTGCTCGGGGACTTGGCAGGGTCCCGATGCGCTTCAGAGCCCGGCCGTCTCCCCGCCGCTGGTGCGCTGCCCGATTGGTCCCCTCCCTGCAGCGCTCTCATCGAGGGCGAGGCAGGGTGCGGTTTGCATTCCCGCAATCGGGAAGTGCTCCCTGAAATGCCATGCAGAAAACTCAAAGTATTTATAGTGACGCTTCTACATTTCGATCTTGTAGGGGGTTAAATACATGGGATTTTTGGATTCCATCCGGGGCATGTTCGGCACCCGCGCCGAACCTCAACCTGCCGCATCAGTTCCGGAGGCCGTACCGCCGGTACA
>FWPV01003507.1_pt1 | contig 11738 bp, 10 predicted proteins | sample 2228371 | NCBI WGS metagenome assembly FWPV01 (sample SAMEA103939776, study PRJEB20133) | metagenome | reverse complement strand
TGTTTATAACAAATAAATTTCGCAAAATAAATGAATCCGGTTAAGTTGTTTTTTACAGCCTGTTTTTTGATACTTCTTATTGATGCATTTGCCCAAACTTTTACAGAAGTGCCATTGAGTCATGAAAAAGCTGTGGAAATAGCCATTAAAAATAATCCTCTTATTAAAAATGCCGAATTACAGGTTAAAAAATCTGAATTATCCGTAATAACGGCATGGGAAATTCAGCCTTTTGAATTTTCCTATACTTATGGACAAATAAATTCCCCGTTAAATGACCGTTATTTTGATGTTCATCAGCATTTTGGATCATTGCTTGCCAATATTCAAAAAAGTAAAATGGCAAAAAAACAGATGAGCCTCAACTTGTGTGAACTTGAAATTCAAAAACGTACTTTGACTGCACAGGTAAAATCAGCTTATTACTTCTGGCGGTTTATGTATGAAAAATTAAACCTTATTAAGGAGGAAGCATCGCATCTTTATGATATTCAGCGAATAGCCGAATTAAAATATAGTCTCGGAGAAACCGGTGAACTTGAAAAAGTGAATGCAATCGCAAAATATGCTGAAATTCTCAGTTTAATAAACATAAACAATGATGAATTGCAAATTGCTGAAAACAAACTAAAACAGCTAATGGCAACTGATATTGATATTATTCCTCCGGCAGAAGAATATTCTTTGTATAAAATAGATAAACAATATGATACAAGTTTTTATCGTACTGCCATCATAACTGACTATTATAAAAATTATCACAAAGTAATGCAGGCAGCTGTAAAAACTGAAAGCGCCCAATTCTTTCCGGAATTTTTTGCCGGTTACTTCTATCAGGATATTTATCCGGTAAAAGGATTGTCAGGCTGGCAGGTTGGGATATCTGTACCTTTACTGGCATTCAGTCAATCAGCTAAAATCAGACAGGCAAAGATTGACGCTGAAATTGCTCTTAATCAGCTTGAATATATTGAATACTCAACCAACAAAACCATAGAAAATCTGATTATTGAACTTAACAAATATTTCAGGCAGACGGAATACTTTAACCAGATAGCTTTGCCACAGTCTGATGAAATAGTAAGAAATGCCGTGCTGCAATTCAAAAAGGAAAATATCGATTATTCTGAGTATTTACAGCTCATATTATCAGCTTATGAAATAAGACTGCAATACCTTGAAACCATAAACAATTATAATCAAACCGCAATTCAGTTAGAATTTTATGCGTATTAATCCCATAACAATGCTCGCAGGAATTTTTCCTTTCCTGTCAATCCTTTACAGTTGCAATAGTAAACAGGTTAAACCTTCAGAGATCCGCTATGTTTTAGATACCACACAGATACTTAAACCCGGGAAGATCGGGTCAATAGTTGACTGTCTGCAAACAGAAGTACCCGGACTTTTATACAGGGAAAAACGGATTGAATGCACCGGAACCCTTGAAGTACCTCCGGATAACATTGTATCTGTTACTGTGCCTTTTGGAGGGTATCTGAGAAAAATATCCTGTCAGGCGGGAGAATTTGTAAAAAGGGGGCAAACAATAGCAATTGTTGAAAATCCGGAATACCTGAAGCTACAGCAGGAATTTCTGGAAAAAAGAAGTCAGTGGGAGTATCTACGTGAAGATTTTAAAAGGCAGGGAGAGCTTACAGTTGAAAATGCCGTATCGGTCAAAACAATGCAAAGGGCACAGGCTAGTTACCTCGAAGCAGAAGCAGGAATGATTGGTCTGAAAAAACAACTTGAGATACTGGGTGTCAACTGTGATACGCTGAATGCAGATAACATAACCTCTTCGCTTCCTGTTAAATCGCCTGTTTCGGGATATATTGCCGAAATCCCTGTTAATAAAGGAGCATTTATTGATGCGCAGGGTAAAATATTTGTAATTATTGTCAAATCAGATTATTATGTGAAATTATCTGTAAACGTCAATGATATTGAATGGATAAAAGAGAAACAAAAAATTGAGTTTACTTTAGTCAGAGATACTATTCGGAAATATCTTGTGTCGGTGAAAAGTATTCTGCCTCAAACTGAAAGGCAGTCCGATGCTTTTACCGTATATTCCTCTAAAGTGAAACCGCAAACTTTTTTTAATCCGGGAATGAAAGTAATAGCCCGTATTTTCATCGGTAACAGCAAAGTTTTAACCATTCCTCTGTCAGCAGTAACCATTATTGAAAACCAGAAGGTAGCTTTTATAAAAACAACAGAAGGATATAAACAAATGATATTAAAAAACGCAGTTGAAAATAACGGAAAAATTGAACTTGAAGAATGGTCAGAAGAGCTGATAAATACCGAATTTGTGACAAAAGGGACAGATATACTTTATGCCTTGTTTTCCTTTTCCAAAAAAAATGATTATTGAGAGATAAGGACTATTGATTATTATTTTATCATACATTCATTTATAGCTAAACTGCACAAACATGAGTTCCTAACAGATTAACCCTGATTTGTCAATAGGATTTGAAAAATTCTATTGACAGGCGTGTTGGTATGCGGGTTGTATCCGGGTTAACCCCGACTAAGATTTTGTAGGATTTACTTACTTTTATGAAAAAGAAGAAAACCTTACAAAATATTAATCGCCCGGCTATTGGAAAAAAGTCTGATGAGTTTTTTTGGATAAACTAATAATTCCCGAAATCCTTACAAAATCTTAGTCGCTAAAAGTCCAAAGACTTTTTTGGGTTAAGTACTTTATCCTAATCATGCAACCAAACAGTTATCTATGTAATTTCTGCAATTTTAGGCTATCCCGGTATATTGCTGAAATCAAACAGTAATTAACTACCGAAATTTGCATAAATAATGATTCTTAATACCATGCTTTTATATACCTTAGCCTACAATATGAGTTAATATTTTTATTTTTCTTCAAACCTAATAAATATTCATATACCGACGTGCATTAATATAAACACCATCGTATTAATTCTGAATAAAAACCGTAAAATATACAATACTAACAGAATACTAAATGAAAACAACAGGGACAATTAAAACCGTCGGATTAAGCATGTTATTATCAATGGTAATAGGCATGGCTGGATCCCTTATTATAAATATCATAGATACGCCCCACCCTCATCAGCCGGGGCCAATATGGCTATTGACCGGAATAGCTTCTGCGTTCGTTGCATTTGTAATTTCAATAACCTTGTCAGTTATTTTTGCTGTTTTTTTTAAACCCGACGTAAAAAAAACCATAATTATTACTTTAGGCATAATCCTTATTTTAAATATCTTTTTTATCGTCTGGATACTAATATAACCTAACTTACCTATTATCATTCAAATAATTTCGTTATAACAGAAAAATAGCCCCCTTCGGCATAGAGTAAGTAACGATTCATCAAAACAAGAGCTTTCCCATAAAAGATCTTTGGCATTTTAATTAAATATGCCGCCGTTTGTTTTCTTTTGTCCGGTGGTTGATTTTTACAATTATGCATCTCTTAAGTATTTGTATTAATTTTTTCATATTTTTGAGGTTAAAGAATAGATTGCTAAAAACATAACGACTATGTCGTGACTTTCAATACCGGTAGCCCTGAAATTATACTGATGTGATGAGTTTTAATATATAGTCTTGCAAATTAACGTTCTAAAACATAAGCAAACACTTAAGTTAAATAATATATTGAATACTTTCAAAATTTATTTACCATGAATACAACAATAATTATTATAACGATAGTTGCTTTACTGCTGGTGTTCTTTATTGTAGGCATGTTCAACAATTTAATACGAAAGCGGAATGAAGTTGACAATGCTTTTGGCGGCCTGGATTCCCAGCTTAAAAAGCGCTATGACCTTATACCAAACCTTGTGGAAGTCGTAAAGCAATATGCTGCACACGAAAAAGAACTGCTAACCAGGATAACCGAAATGCGCACCAAAGCCATTGAAAGCAACATGGATCAGGAGGAAAAAGTGGCATTAGATAACCAGATATCAAAAGGTATGAATAGTATTATGTTAGCTGTTGAAAACTATCCTGCTCTGAAAGCAAATGAAAATTTCTTAAACCTTCAGCGGGCATTAAATGAAACCGAGGAGCAGATTTCTGCAGCCAGGCGCACATATAATGCAGTGGTTACCAGTTATAACAACAGTATCATGATATTCCCCCAAAACATCGTTGCAGGTATGTTACGTATGACTCCCAAAAAGGTTTTTGAAATACCTGAGGCTGAACGTGAGAATATTGACATTAAAAAGATCTTCTAACCTAACACAATGTTTTCGGCCGAAGATATCAGAAATTTTTTTACCAACAACCTTAAAAATAGTTTATTCTTACTGGAAAAACAGAGAAAAGCTGTTTTAGTAAGGTTAATATTTAGTATTTCAGGAGTTTCAGCGGGTATTGTTTTTCTGGCTTTGTCTGATGAAGAAACGATTGCTTTTGTTTACATTGGTTTTGCATTATTGCTGATATTTGTTTTTTCCTTTTATTGGGTTTTTAAAGCTTATAAAGCATATCGCCATGATTTCAAGACAAAAGTGGTTGAAAAAATTGTAAAATTAATCGCTCCCACGTGGCATTACGATTACAAAGCATGTATTCCGGAAACCGATTACCTCAAAAGTGAAATATTCCCTAAAATGCATGACCGGTATAGCGGTGACGATTTAATAAGCGGAATCATCGAAAAAACCGATTTCTGCTTATCGGAGCTGCATACTGAATACAAAACGGTTACCACTACCAGAAAAGGAGGTAGACAAGAACAATGGCATACTATCTTTAAGGGTATTTTCGCTCATGCCGACTTTAATAAATACATTCAGGGTAAAACATTTGTACTGCCCGATTTTGCGGAAAGATTTTTTGGTAAATGGGGACAAAACATACAAAAATTTAACCCTCACGGAAAACTTGTAAAGCTTGAAAACCCCGAGTTTGAAAAACTCTTTGTGGTTTATTCAACTGATCAGGTAGAAGCGCGTTATATACTAACTCCAGTTATGATGGAAGCAATGACAAGAATGCGAAAACAATTCAACCGTACAATATATTTTTCTTTTATCGGTTCAAGGGTTTATATCGCTATTAGCTACACCAATAATTTGTTTGAACCCAGGATTTTTAAAACAGGCATCAGGCTTAAAGATATTGAAGAAATGTTTTACCAGATTAATCTCATTGATGTGATTGTCAAAGAGATGAACCTGAATACCCGTATTTGGACAAAATTATAATCTCACAGTAAATCATTTGGTAAAGTAAAAAACAGAATTAATATTTCTTTTTTACTATGAAGGATAACACTGATTTATCACAAATTACGCCTTAAACCCTGATTTCCCGCCGGTGCCCCTGATTCAGATTTTGTAGGATTTACTTACTTTTATGAAAAAGAAGAAAACCTTACAAAATATTAATCGCCCGGCTATTGGAAAAAAGTCTGATGAGTTTTTTAGGCTGAATACAATTACTGTAAGGTTGCAATAAAAATAAAATATATACGTTTGAAAACAGATTAATATTATTATTTAATTGATTTAAAGGGATAATTGTATATTTGCATATTTAATAAACAGAAAATTTAAAATACATATTATGGAAACAACAACTAAAACCTATCAAAATCCTGAAAAAAAGACCCCTGTAATTCTTGTAATTATTGTTATTATTCTGGCAGTTGCAGTTGCAGTGTTAGGCTATAAATATTATTCTGAATCCCAGAAACTTGAGGATACTACTGTTGAAAAGGAAATACTTGAAGATGTAAAGAGCGACCTTGAAAAGCAACTGAGAGATATGATAGTTGAATACGATTCTCTTAAAACAGAAAGCGACAGCATCAATACATTACTCACCAAAGAACAGGAAAAAATCAGAAAATTATTAAGGATTCAGGCCTCTGATGCTGAAAAAATTAAAAAATACAAAGAAGAACTTGAAACATTACGTAAAGTTATGCGCAGTTATATTGTTCAGATTGATTCACTCAATACACGCAACCGTATGCTGACAGAAGAAAATTTACAGGTACGTCAGCAACTTTCAATGGCTGAATCACAAAACATTGAGCTGTCAAAAGAAAAAGAAATCCTCAGCACACAGGTAAAACTTGCCAAAGTACTCTCTGCCAAAGGTATTGTTGTTGAATTGTTAACCAAGGGCGATAACACTACCAATAAAGCAAAGAAAGTTGCCAAAATTGCGGTGGGCTTTACAGTGCGTGAAAATGCTGTTGCCGAACCGGGCAAAAAAATCATTTACCTCAGGATTCTTAACCCCGAAAATATAGCATTGTCCAATTCCTCGGGTGATTTATTTACCTTTAATAATGAAAGGATAGTATATTCTGCAAAACGCGAACTTGACTATGATAATAAAGATATCGATGTAAAAATATACTGGGATAAAACCGAAGAGCTTAAACCCGGCAATTACACTGCTATTCTTTATGCAGAAGGTTATGAAATAGGATCAGCCGTTTTTACGCTTAAATAATCTTAGTTTATTAAAGGATACATGGGTTGATGCCCCCTCATGCATCAACCCTTTTTATTTTATGTTCACATCCATTAAATCACTTATAATTGCATCTGATATAAAATATCCAGGGGTCGTAAGTTTCAGTAACTGTCCTTTCAGTATCATGTGGTTTGATTCAATATATTTTTTACTTCTTTCAATTAGTTTTTCTGCCGTTTGATTCCCAAAATCAGTTTGTAGCTCAGCTAAGTCAACACCCCACATAGTCCTCAGCGAGGTAAGCAAATATTCATTATAATGATCAGCAGGGGTCAGTACCTCCTCCTCAAATGCCGGAAAGCCATTTCGAACGCTTTCTATATAATGCTTTACATTTGAAATATTCCACCGGCGTGAAAATAAATTATATGAATGTGCTGATGGCCCAAGCCCTAAATAAGGCTTTCTTTTCCAATAATTTGTATTATGCCTTGAATAATATCCTTCCCTTGCCCAATTTGATATTTCATAATGTACAAATCCTCTTTCACCAAGTTTTTCAATTAATCTTTCAAATTGTGCATATCCTTCTTCATCACTCACCGGTTTTATTAGTCCTTTTTCAGCCTTTTTATAAAAAACCGTTCCGGGCTCAATAGTAAGAAGATAAGCCGAAACATGTTTAATGTCAAAGTCAAATAAACGGTTAAGGTTCTCATCAATTTCTGCAACAGTTGAGCAAGGAATCCCATATATGATATCAACACTGATATTCTTAAAACCAAAACTGATTGCACGCCCTATGCTTCTATAAGCCTGATCAGCATTATGCCGGCGGTTCATCAACCTCAAATCTTTATCATGAAACGACTGAACTCCGATACTCAATCTGTTTATACAAGTATTTTCGCATAACAATGCCAGATATTCTTCTGTAAGGTCATCCGGATTGGCCTCTAATGTTATTTCACATTCTTTATCTATTTTAAATTGTATCGATAATTCTTTTAATATTGTATCAATTGTTACCGCATCAATTATTGAAGGGGTTCCTCCGCCAAAATAAATTGTTTCTATTGGCTCTCCTTTAAGATATGATGCCCGCATCCCGGCTTCCCTTAAAAGCGCATCAATAAACGCATCTTTTAATGCAAGTGCGGCTATTTTGTAAAAATCACAATAATGACAAATAGTGCGGCAAAACGGTATATGAATATATATTCCGGCCATCAGAAAAAATGGCTAAAGAAAAATTTGGGATAAAGATAATGTATTGAACTAAAGTATCGTCCTTCAGAAAAAAATTAATAACTTTATTTATTATGACTGAAATTTTTTCAAGCAGTGAGGGTTTATCATCATGAAATCAAATAAAGCAGGTAAAAGTATTAAAGGGTTGCAAAAAGAAATCAGGCAACTTAATGATGAACTGAGAAACCTGCGTGAAGAGCTCTCAATGAAAAACACCGAATGGGACCTTATCGCTGAAGAACTTGAATTATATAAAGCCCAATTAGAAGATAAAGTAAACATAAGTACATCACAACTTAAAAAAAGTCAGGAAAAACTTACAATAAGCGAGAACCGGCTGAAAAATTTTACAGAACTTACAACCGACGGCATCTCGTGTATTTCTTTGTCTTCACCTATGGACATCATGTTGTCACTGAAAAAGCAACTTGAATATATTTACATCAAAGGAATATTCACCGAAGCAAACAATGCTTTTTTAAAAATATGGGGGCATGACCTTTCAGATGATATTATCGGTAAGCCCATTTCAGCTTTTTTCAAACAACATCATGCCACTGATAATCTGCGGATAGCCGTAAAATTCATTGAAAACGGATACCGCTTAATCAATACTGAATCAGTAATTGAAAACAACGGCAAAATATCAAACATTCAGAACAATATCATCGGTATCATTGTCAACAACAAACTAACCAATATCTGGTATTTCATAAAAGACATCACCGAACAGAAAAAAGCCGATGATGCATTTCACTATAATACAAAACTCGAACAACTTGTTTCCAGAATATCTTCGGGTTTTATAAACCTGCCTTTAGACAAAATCGATCAAAATATTGAAGCCTCAATCAGTGAAATCTGCCAGATTACCGGTTCCGACGCCGGTTTCATTGCGCTCTTTTCACCTTCAGAAAAAACAGTCAACCTGAATTATCTCTGGCATAACGATAAAATATGGGTAAATAAACCCGCATTTTACGGAATCCTCCATTCAAAAGTCAAATGGCTGTCCGATTATTTTAAAAATAACTATGAATTAACTGTTTCAGCCGATGCGTTTATTTCACGCGCATCAGAAAAACAACTGTTAAAAACCGGTATTAAAGGTTTTAAAAAGACTAAATTAAGGGCTTTGTATTTACAAGGCGATATTTCTGGCTTTATTGGCCTGCTGTCTGCTGACAGTAAATTCGAATGGAAAGACGCTGACGGTACCTTTCTGAAGGTTGCCGGTGATATTTTTATCAATGTTATTCAGCGAAGAAACGCTGAAAAGGCTCTTATAAAGAGTGAGGACAGATTCCGCAGTATTCTGCAGTATCTTTCAGACATAATACTAATAGTAGATAAAAACTATACTATACAGTATTTCTCGCCTTCAGCCACAAAAGTTTTAGGTTATGATCCGAAAGATATAATCGGGAAAAATGCGGTGGACTTCGTTCATCCCGATGATCTTCAGCAAATTAGAAAAGATCTTGGCGAGGTTTTGCTTAAAATGAATGATTATATCCCATCGGAATTCAGGGCAAGGCACCTGAAAGGCCATTATGTTGTTCTTGAAGCAATTGCCAATAATATGCTCGATCACAAGGCAATTAATGGTATCATTATTACGTGCAGGGATGTAAGCGAACGAAAAAAAACCGAAAGAAAGTTGATTGAAAGCGAGGAAAAATACCGAAACCTGTTTGAAACAGCGCATGATGCCATCTTCATGATGACTGATGACCGTTTTATCGATTGTAATACTGCCACATTAAAAATGTTTGGTTGCACACGCGAGCAGATAATCGGGAAACCTCCATACGAATTTTCTCCTGAATTTCAGCCCGACGGAAAACCTTCGCGTGAAAAAGCGCTGGAAAAAATATCAAAAGCCTATGAAGGCGTCCCTCAGTTTTTTGAATGGCGGCATAGCCGACTCGACGGTTTCGAATTCGATACAGAAGTATCGCTCAACAGGATCGAACTGGCAGGAAAGATTTACCTGCATGCTATTGTTAGAGATATTACAAACAGGAAAGCTGCTGATAATGCTATCCGTGAAAGCGAACTGAAATTCAGAAATATCTTCGATAACAGCAGTGATTCTATTGCAATAATGGATGAAAATTTTCGTTTTCGTGAAGTTAACAACATAACCCTAAAAAAAATTGGTTACAGCCTTGAAGAACTGTTGAACATATCCCCATTAGATATTATATCAAACAAAGATAAAGCCAAAACCATTGAACGTATTAATCAGATTTTAAGCGGACAGGAAGTCCCTCCTACTGAAATGGAATTTATTTCGAAGCAGAAAACAGTTATACCCGTTGAAATTAACAGCAAGCTTATTGATTATGAAGGCAAAAAGGCTATTCTTTCAGTTATAAGAGACATTACCGAAAGGAAACAGTTTGAGAAAAAAATTATTGATACAATCATTATTACAGAAGAAAAAGAGAGAGAAAACTTCGCCAAGAACCTGCACGATGAAATAGGGCCTTTGCTTTCAAGCATAAAGATGTATGTCAATTCATTACAAACCATGCCGGGTAAAGAAAAATATGATTTCATCATTCAGCAATTACAGGATATTTTAAAAGAAGTCATTCAAAGCACCAAAGAAATTTCAAATGCACTTAATCCTCAAATCCTTTCTGTTTACGGTCTTAATGCTGCTATTGAATCGTTTATCAATCATATTTCTCAAATTTATTCCATCAATTTTGAAACCAATCTTGAAAATTATCGTTTCCACGAATTGATAGAAATTTCAATTTATCGAATCGTTAAGGAATTAATAAATAACACCATGAAACATTCCGGCGGTAAATCAATTTTTATATCTCTTAATTATATCGATGAGATGCTGGAACTCGTTTATACTGACGACGGACGGGGCTTACCTGCTGAATTCGTCAACAATCAGGAACCTCACGGCATGGGAATATCGAATATCATAAGTCGCATTCAGGCACTCAACGGAACCTACTCATTTAAAAACCTTCCGGAAAAAGGAATGAGTTTTGAATGTAAGGTGCCGGTCAGTAATAATGACAGTGAAAGCCGCCAGATCTTTATTGCACACTAAATACCTGAAATATTTTTACCCGAAAAACAAAACATCATGGCAAAGGCCCGAATTTTCCTGGTAGATGACCATCGTTTATTTCGCAATGGATTGAAATTTATTCTGAATGAACGAAACGATATGGAAGTTGTCGGGGAAGCTTCAAATGGAAAAGAATTTCTTGAACTCGTTGATTTTATAAAACCCGATATCGTGCTTATGGATATTGGTATGCCAATTATGAACGGCATTGAAACAACAAAATCAGTGCTTAAAAAATTCCCCGATCTGAAAATAATAGTCCTTTCAATGTATGGAGAAACAGAATATTATAATACAATGATTGAACTGGGTATTAAAGGATTCCTTTTAAAAGACATGGATACTCAGGAATTATTCCAGGCTATCACTAAGGTGCTGGCCGGAGGTACTTATTTTTCTCAGGAACTGCTTTTGTCTATTATCAAAAATAAAACTCCCGATATAAAACCTTTGCTCACACGCCGGGAAAAAGATATACTCAATCTGATCTGTAAAGGCTTATCGAATCAGCAAATTGCCGAGCAGCTCTGTATCAGCCAACGCACTGTTGAACGCCACCGGGCCAGCCTCCTTGCAAAAACTGGATCTAAAAATTCTATCAGCCTGGTGGTATATGCTATAAAAAATAAAATTATTCCTTTATGACTATGATTATGTCGGTTTATACTCAAAAAAAAATACGTATTATTCCTTAAAAAATTAAGTAATTTTTCGCTATCTTTAAAGTGCAAAATCAAATAACTTTGTTTTGATCCTTTAGTGGCATTAGTAAGTCAACAGAAGGAAATATTTATAAAATATAAAAAAATACTCTTAATAAACCCTTTTCTGGGTTTATGTAGTTTTAGGGTTTGGTTGGATTTAGGTAGGAAGCGGGGGGTCGGATTTTTTCCGGCTTCCCGTCTTTTTTCATATTTATAGAAGAACTGTTTT
>FWPV01012214.1_pt1 | contig 11739 bp, 9 predicted proteins | sample 2228371 | NCBI WGS metagenome assembly FWPV01 (sample SAMEA103939776, study PRJEB20133) | metagenome | reverse complement strand
GGGCCTGGGCTCTTTGGAACCGGTAATCCGGGAAGCCACCGCGGGCCCGGCCAGGATTTTTCAGGTGCCGGGCTTTCAGGGCGAACTGGACTTCGTCAACCCCATGAGCCAGCATCACTGCGGCGCCTGCAATCGCCTGCGCCTGTCGGCTCACGGCATCTTGCGCCCTTGTCTCCTGGGGGTGGAAGAGCTTGATCTGAAGGGGGCCTTGCGCCAGGGAGTTTCCCATGGGCTTCCCGGTTACCTCCTCCAAGGGGTCATCGGGCTCAAACTCCGGGAATCCGACCATCTCGCCACCGGCCGCCAAGCCATCCCCCGCGCGCTCCCCATGGTGAGCATCGGGGGCTGATCCTGGGATAGGGCCGCCCCAAAGCAGCATATCAGGTTCGCCACCGGCCGGCGGCCCCGGCCGCCGCGGCGCCAGGCCTTCCTTCTAAGGAACTCCAGAGACCAGGCCTCGTTTCTTGAAAGCTGGTCCCCACCTCCCGCCTCCCGGCGTTCTCTCTCCCTGCCGAACCGGGTTCCAGGCCTGGTAATTTCGCTGTTACCCCACCTTCCTGAGGGCCTCGGCGATGCGCACCTGGGAGGCGCGCCAAGCGGGGAGGAGGGCGGCCAGGACCCCCACTCCCAGGGCCACGGCCAGCCCTAAGACCATGGTGTCGGGCTTGACGCTGAGATCGGGGAAGTACTGGCTCACCGTGTCGGGGAAGAGGGCCACGGCGGGGAGGCTCAGGAGCAGCCCCAGGACTCCGCCGGCCAGGGCCAAAAGCAGCGACTCCCCCAGGATGATGGCCGTCAGGTGCGGCGGCCGAAAGCCCATGCTCTTGAGCGCGGCATACTCCCCCAGGCGCTCCCGGGCGCTCATGGCCATGGTGTTGGCCAGGACGATGAGGATTACCCCGATAACCGCCCAGGACACCACCCGGATGGCCAGGAGGATGGCGCCGGTCATTTCCACGAAGCCCAGGTTGAAGGCGGCCTCGGTCTCGGTGAGGGTCTCGGCCAGGGAGTTCTTGAAGGTCTCGTCGATCTTCAGGGCCACTTCGGCGGCCAGCTCGGGCCGGGCCACCTGCACCAGAAACCAGCCCACCTGATCAGCCTGGCCAGGCGCGGTCTTTTTCAGGGTCTCATTCAGATAATCCCAGTGGAAGAAGAGGATGGTTTCGTCTGCGGTGGGGTACTTGCCGTCGTAGATGGCCTTCAGCACCAGGCGGTAGTCCCCCTGGAAGTAGGTGCCCTTGAGGACGATGGGGTCCCCCACCTTCCAGCCGAAGCGGGCCGCCAGCTTGCGGCCGGCCACCGCGGCTCGCCGGTCCTGGACCGCAGCCAGCTTCTGCTGGGGCGCCAGGACGAATTCGGGGTAGCAGTCGAGATAGGCCGGCAGGGAAGCGGCGAACTGGGCGAAGAAGTTCTTCTTGTCAAGGTAGATGCCTTCGAACCAGTAGGCGTAGGCCACCTCGGTGACCCCGGGGATGGCCTTGATCTTGGCGAGATACGACAGGGGCAGGGGAAAGACCAGGGAGACGGCGTTGCGGGTCACCAGGCGCACCGGGGAGGAGGCCGCCACCCCCGCGTACCAGGCCTGCACTACGGTGCGCAAGAGACAGAAGGCCAGCACCGCCACCGCCAGGCCCAGGACGGTGAGGCCGGCCCGCAAGGGATGCCGCAGGGTGTTTCGCCAGGTTAATTTTAACATCAGTAGTCAGTGGTCAGTTATCAGTGGTCAGTATCTTATGACTGGCTACTGCCTGCTGGCTACTGACCACTATCTCCTATCTAGCCCACCTTCCGCAAGGACTCGGCAATGCCCACCCGGGCGGCCCGCCAGGCGGGCAGCAGGGCGGCCAGCACCCCCACGGCCAGGGCGGTGGCCAGCCCCAAGGCCAGGGTGGCGTTGGTCAGGGGGAAGACCCGGAAATACTGGCCCAGCTTGGTCTTGAACACCCAGACGCCGGGGAAGGTGAGGGCCAGGCCGATGAGGCCGCCGCCCAGGGCCAGGAGCAGGGATTCCCCCATGATGGTGGCGGCCAGGTGGCGGGGCCGAAAGCCCATGGTCTTGAGCACGGCGTATTCTCCCTGGCGCTCCCGGGCGCTCATGGCCATGGTGTTGGCCAGCAAGACCAGGATGACCCCGATGACCAGCCAGGACACCACCTGGATGGCCAGGAGGATGGCCTCGGTCATGGAGACGAAACCCAGGGCGAAGGCGGCCTCGCTTTCCGTCAGGGTCTCGGCCAGGGAGTTTTTGAAGGTGGCGTCGATCTCCGCCGCCACCGGCCCGGCCAGGTCCTTGTTCTCCAGCTCACTGATGAACCAGCTCACCTGATCGGCCCGGTCCGGCAGGGTCTTTTTCATGGTTTCATTGAGATAGTCCCAATGGAAGAAGAGGCGGCCCTCGTCAATGGTGGGGTCCCGGCCGGTGTAAATGGCCCGGATGATCAGGCGGTATTCCCCGGGGTAGATGGTGCCCCTCAGGATGATGGCGTCCCCCAGCTTCCAGCCGAAGCGCCGGGCCAGCTGACGGCCCGCCGCGGCGCCCCGCCGGTCCTGGAGCAGGGCCATTTTCTGATCCTCGGGGATGAGATACTCGGGGTAAATGGTCAGGTAGCGGGCCAGGTCCACGGCGAACTGGGGAAAAAAGTTTCTCTCGTCGATGTAGATGCCGCCGAACCACATGCCCCAGGTGATGTGGCTGATGCCGCCGATGGCCTGAATCTTGGGCAGATAGGCCAGGGGCAGGCGGAACACCAGGGAGATGGCGTTGCGGGTCACCAGGCGGTTGGGCGAAGCGGCGGAGACCCCGGAATACCAGGCGGCCACCACGGTGCGCAGCAGACAAAAGGCCAGCACCGCCACGGCCATGCCCATGATGGTGAGGCCGGAGCGCAGGGGGTGGCGGAGGGTATTGCGCCAGGTGAGTTTGAACATCAGCGGTCAGTGGTCAGGGATTGTCATCTGAGCCCTGCCAGGTCTTGCCGGCCGCGTGCGCGGTCCTGGGTGAAGAGAAGCTCCAAAGCCTTCAAGCCCAGGTCCAGGAGGCGGCGTTCCGCCAAGGCCCGGAGGCGGCGCTCCCCGAAGATGCGTTGTTCCAGGACCCGGTTGGCCAACACCACACAGGCGCCCCCGGCCCTGAGGTTCAGGGTGGAGACCGCCGCCAGGGTGAGGTAGGCGGACATCTCCATCTCCAGGTTGAGCACTCCTTGGCGCTGGAGCCTCGCCACTTTGTCCGGCTCCCGACAGGGAAAGCCCGGGACCACGCGTCCCTGGCCGGCGTAGAAGTCGGCGGTGGTGCAGGTTAAGCCCACGTGGTGGGGCAGGTTCAGCTCCCGGGCGGCCCGGATCAAGGCGGCCAGCACCTCCGGGTGGGCCGGGGCCGGCTCCCCGGGCGGGGCGTAATGGTCCGTGGTGTGCTCGTCCCGGAGGGCCTGGGCGGTGATGACGATATCCCCCACCCGGATATGCTCCTGCAAGCCCCCGGAAGTCCCCAGCCGGATGAAGGTGGCCGGGGCGACGCAGGCCGCGGCCTCGATGACCGCGATAGCGGTGTTGTCCGGGCCGATGCCGGTGGCCATGAGGGACACCGGGATGCCCCGATAGGTGCCGGTAATGGTGAGAAATTCCCGGTGGGCCCGGCGCCGCCTCACCTCATCCAGCCGCCGGGCCAGCCGCCGCACCCGTCCCGGATCGCCGCAGGTAATGATATAGGGGGCCAGGTCGCCCTTGCCGCAGTTTATGTGATAGTAGCGGCCCTGGTGGTTCAACGGCAGGGGGGATTCATCCGGATTCATCAGCCTTGGACTCACCCGAAAACAGGAAATCCTGGTGGTGGCCTGCGGCGCACTCCCTGGAAATTAAGTGCTGAGTCGAGAGCAGGCCCTGGTGGCACAGGGGTCCCGCCTGTGCAGTCCAGGTTAAAAACCTGCGCCACCAAAAACTTTTCAGAGCAGAGGTCTTCCCATGAGGTTGCCTCCCTCTAGTCCGCGGGCGCGGCCCCGGCCGGGGGCAGCTGGCAGGTGGTCCGGTCATTCGTTTCATCGGTCTCCAGGGCCCCCTTGATGAGCTTGATGAGCCGGGGGGCCCGGGAGGCGGCTTCGGGGTCGTGGGTCACCAGGATGATGGTCTTGCCGAATTCCCCGTTCAGGCGGCAGAGCAGATCCAGCACGTCGTTGGCCGAGGCCCGGTCCAGGTCGCCGGTGGGCTCGTCCGCGGAAATCAGGGTGGGGTCGGTGACCAAGGCCCGGGCAATGGCCACCCGTTGCTGCTGGCCGCCGGAAAGCTGACCCGGGTAGTGGCTGCTCCGGTCGCTCAGGCCCACCAGCTCCAGAACCAGGTTGACGTGCTCCCGGCGTTCGTGGCGGCTTAAGGGGGTGAGGAGCAGCGGCAGCTCCACGTTTTCGAAGGCGGTGAGCACCGGGATGAGCTGGTAAAACTGGAAGATGAAGCCCACATGCCGGGCCCGCCAGGCCGCCAGTTGGGCCTCCCCCAGAAGGGGGAGCTCCACCCCGCCCACCGTCAGTTGGCCGGAATCCGGGCGGTCCAGGCCGGCAATGAGGTTCAGGAGGGTGGTCTTCCCCGACCCCGAGGGACCCATGAGGGCCACAAACTCGCCCTGCCGGATGGTCAGGGAGATGTCCTGCAATACAGGCAGCACCTGGCTGCCCCGGCGGTAGGACTTGTAGAGGTGGGCCACCTGCACCAGGGGCGGGGCCGGTTCCACGTAGTTGCTCACTCCTTCAGAGGCGGATCGTGAGGGCAGGGCCAGGAGTTTTGAAACCTTGACCGCCCCCCAAGCCCCCTTCCAGCCCACGGAGTGGCTTGGGGAAGGGAGGGCCGCTGGCCCCGACTTCCCAAAGCATGGGAGTCTGCGGGAGGGGGCAGGGCCCTGCGAGCCCGTATTTCCGCCTTCGTTTACTCTTTCAATTTCACCCGGTCGCCGTCGGCCAAGCCCGGAGGGGGTTTGAGGACGATGCGGTTCCCTTCCTTCAGGCCCTCCTTGATTTCCACCAACTCCCCGGCTTTCTCGCCCAGGCTTACCGGAGTTTGCCGCACCCGCCCGGCCTCGATGCGCCAGGCGAAGGACTTGCCGTTTTGGGTAAGGATGGCCGCGGCCGGCACCATGAGGCGGGGCTTTGCCTCTTCGGCCCCCAGGGGCTGGGAGAGAAAGGCCACCTTGGCGCTCATCTCCGGCAGGATGCGTTCGTCTTTTTCCAGGAATTTCACTTTGGTCATCACCGTGGCCTTGGCCCGGTCGGCGGTGGGCACGATCATGTGCACCTGTCCGGGGAAGCGGCGGTCGGGGATGGCGTCCAGGGAGATTTCGCAGGGCTGTTCCAGGCGCACCTTGTCCAGGTTGGACTCGGCCACGTCGGCCTCCACCATGAGGGAGTCGAAGTCGGCCATGGTGACCACCGAAGCCTTGGCCGTGGCCGCGGCGCCGAAGGGGGCCACCACCTCGCCCACGTCGGCGTTTTTCGTGAGGACCACGCCGTCAAAGGGGCTGCGGATATAGGAGTATTCCAGGGCCGCCTGGGCGTTGGCCAGACCGGCCCGGGCGGTCTTGATGAGGGCCTGGGCGTTGGCCACCTGGGCCCTGGCCTTGTCGTAGCGGGCCCGGGCGGCGTCGTAGTCCTGGCGGGACACCAGGTCCTGGGCCACCAGGGTCCGGTAGCGCTCGTAGTTCTTGCCGGCGTCGGTGAGCTCGGCCTGGGCGGCGGCCAGTTGGGCCTGGGCCTCTTTGACTTGGCTGGCCGCCTGATCCCGCTGGGCCGCCAGGTCTTCGTTTTCCAGGCTGGCCATGATCTGGCCCTTCTTCACCCGGCTGCCCTCCTCCACGGTCAGCTGCACCAGCCGGCCGGTACTTTTGGAGGAGACCGCGGCCTTGCGCTGGGCCACCACGTAGCCGCTGGCGTTCAACAGGGCGTAGGCCTGGGAGGGGTAAACCCGGGAGACCACGGTGGCGGTGACTTCCGGGGCGAACCACGCCGGCCCCCAGAGGTACAGGAGGCCGCCCAGGACCAGGAGACTGCCCAGGGCCGCCAGGATATAGCGCCAACGCCGCCTCCGGACAGGGGCGGGTCCGAAGCCTTCACCCGAACGGTCGATACGGAGGCGGTCGAGATCAACAGGCACGTCGGGGTCTCTTTTCCTCGGGAGCATTGGGGCCCGCACCACACCGCGGCCGGCGGGACAATAATATTATGGTACCAGGTTCCTGCCGGATTATCAAACCGTGGACCGCCGGGGAAGCAGCCGGATGAAGACGGGAAAGGCTGTGAGGCGGCCGGGATTCCGGGGGGAGGACAGAGCAAGCGGCCCTCTCCCCCGCTGTCGCCGCCGGCTCAAACTTTGAGGATGCCTTCTTTGGTGATGGTCCAGTAATGGTAAGGCGGACCGATAAAGGCGTCCTGGGACGCCAGCTTCTCCATGGCCTGGCGGCTGACCTGAACCACTTCCGCCAGGGGAGCCATCTTGGCCACCAGGGAGTTGAGCTGGTATTCCAGACCCAGGCGCCTGGGCAGGGTGTAAATGTGGGTCACCTGGGTGGACTCCACTTTGGGGGGCCTGACCCGGTCCCAGATGATGAACAATCGGTTGGGATTGTCCGGGGTGGCCGCCGAGATGCCGGCAATGAGGAGATACATGTTGATGATTGGGTCCAATGGCAGCTTTTCGCAGGCCTTGCGGAAGAACTCATCCACCCGGCCGGTGAAGAAGGGCACCGCGGCCTGGATGAGGCCGTCGATGTCGGCGATGCCCTCATCCCGGGCAAAGTCGGCGAAGTCCCTGGCCAGGTCGGCGGCCTCCACCGCGCCCGCGGAGGCGACGATGACGTGGGAGCCCAAAGGGATGAGGCGCTCCACCGTGACGAACTCGGTTTCCCCGGGGGCGGTGGCGCTGAAGACCTCCGCCCGGCTGTCGCTGGCCACCAGGATGCCGTCCACGGTGGCGCAAGCAATCAACTGTGCCATGATTCCCTCCTTCCGCAGCTGAACTGCTCTTTACATAATCATCGCCGGCAGGCGGGTCAACGGGTCGGCCCGGGGAAGGGCGACCAACCATGTTCACGAACCCGGCACAAGAGGCAGGAGGACAAGACTTCCACCTATATCTTATAAAATTGTCATGCTGAGCGAAGCGAAGCATCTCGTATTTTCAATTACTTGAGACCCTGCGCGGCGCTCAGGGTGACAGAAAAAGGGGTTTTGAAACAGGTTCCAGGAGGTGGATTGCACCGGCTGCACCGCCCGAGCCGCCAGGGGCCTTGGCCGCGAGTTGGCCGGAGCACGGGCTGGCCGGGAGATGGCGACGGTTTTGGAGCTGAGGCTCAAGGAGTCTCCCCCGCCAGGGGCTGCACCCCCAAGCGGGCGCAGCTATGCGGATCTTAAGGGCAGGAAACTCAGTGATAAAGGCCGGTCTTGGGCGGGGCCCCCTCCGGGGGGGCCGGCTCCGGCTGCTTCTTCAGGCGCGCCAGCTTGGCCTGGACCTGGGCCAGGTTGTCCCGCAGGGTCAGCAGGGAGCCGTGCAGGCTCTCCAGAGCCAGGTGCAGGGCGGTGAGAGCTTGGGGCAAGGCCTCCCGGGGCCGGCCGTCGGCCAGGAGTTCCCGGGCCTGCTGCAAGGCAATCTCGATTTCCCGTGGGGTGGGCTGGCGGCTCATGAATCACCTCGGCAACTAGTCTTGCCGAAGGAATGAGCAAGGGATGTGCCAGCGGGCTATGGAGACAATTTGGCAATAAATTCAGAAAGATATTCATGGTGGTGGCGGCGCTGGAGCCAACTGAGCGTTTCAGAGAATGAACATGACGTGCAGAAATCTGAGCAAGGAGCGCCAGCGGTTAGGCCCGATGATTCTTCAAAGCTCCACCACGGCGTCGTCCCCCAGGAGGAGTTGCAGGGAGCGCTGGCGGTTGTGGCGGGCCACCCGGGCGTTGCGCCCCAGGAGACTGTCCTCCAGGCGGTCCACCTGCGAAATGACCGCCCCCGCCAGGATGACGGAGTGCTCGATGACGCTGGCCACCACCCGGGAGTCGTCGCCGATGCTGGTGAAGGGCCCGATGAAGCTGTTCTGGATGAGGCAGCCGGCCCCGATGGCCGCCGGCCCCCGGATGGTGGAATTGATCACCCGGGTGCCCGACCCGATGGAGACCCGGCCGGTGACCTGGGAGTCGGGGTCCACCTCCCCCAGGATCTCCCGCTCATTCCAGGCATCCAGGACCTGGGTATTGGCGGTGAGCAGGTCGTCTTTTTTGCCGGTGTCCAGCCACCAGCCCTCCAGCCGGCGCCAGTCCACCCGTTTGCCGGCGGTCAGGAGGCTCTGGATGGCGTCGGTGATCTCCAGTTCGCCCCGCCAGGAGGGCTTCAGGGCGTCGATGACCGGGTGGATGGCCGGGGTGAAGAAGTAAACCCCCACCAGGGCCAGGTTGCTGGGCGGCTCCTGGGGCTTTTCCACCAGCCGCAAGAGCTTGCCCTGGGGGTCCAGCTGGGCGATGCCGAACTGCTGGGGGTTGTCCACCTCCTTCAGGAGCACCAGAGCGTCCAGGGCCTCCCGGGTGAAGTCCGCCAGGAAGGCGGCGATGCTGCTGCTGATGAGGTTGTCCCCCAGGTACATGACGAAGGGGGAATCCCCCAGAAACGGCCGGGCGATCTTGACGGCGTGGGCCAGGCCGGCGGGCCGGTCCTGGAGGATATAGGTGATGGCCACGCCCCAGCGGGAGCCGTCGCCCACCGCCTCCTGCACCAGGTCGCCGGTCTCGGGGCTGATGACCATGCCCAGCTCAGTGATGCCGGCCCGGGCCAGGTTTTCGATGACATAAAACAGGATGGGCTTGTTGGCCACGGGGACCAACTGCTTGGCGGCAGTGTAGGTCAGGGGGCGCAGCCTCGTGCCCTTGCCCCCGCTCAGGATCAGTCCTTTCATGGGCGCCGGCAACCTCTTCGGGTTCTTTTTCCGCATTATCATACAATTTCCCGGAAAAATTAAGCCTTCTCTTCGGACCCCTCCCGGGGAGAGCCCCCAAGTGTTTGCAACAAGTAAGAGAATATGGTACCGTCTGGCATATTGAGGCTGTCAGGAAGGACTTCCGAGGGGAGGGTGGGGGAGGCCAAGCCCCAGCCCTCCCTTCCAACTCCCCTCCCAGACCCCGCGGTGGGGTTTGGGGCGAGGGCCTGGGAGAGCGGCCCGGGGCCGTCGGCCTGCGGCCCCCTGATCCCAAGGGCTCTCAAGTGCGTCTTCATTTCCCCGGCGGGGCTGCGGCTCCGGGAAAGGGCTGGGCAGTTCTCATGGAAGACAGGGAAGCCGCCGAGTTGGCGGAGCGGGTGCGGCCCTTAGTGAACGACATCCTGGAGCGCTTCAACCAGGAGGGGGTCACCGTCGAGGAGGCGGGCATGGTGGTCCTGGCCCTGACCCACCGGCTCATGACGGTGCTGGAGGGCAATGCCGAGGAGCAGCGCTCTTTTATTGTGAAGGTGGTGAATCTCATTAACCGCTATATTGCCGGAGAGTTTCACGACGACTGAAGTTTTGGCGACTTCCGGCCGGGCTGTCCCGGGTGATGCTCCCGGCGGCCGCCGGCTGCCCCCGACATGAAACGAAAAGCCGACCATATCCTGGAGCTCATGGGGGAAACCCCCATCGTGCGCTTAAACCGCCTCAATCCCAACCCCCGGGTGGAGATTTACGTCAAGCTGGAGTATTTCAACCCCGGGGGCTCGGTCAAGGACCGGCCGGCCCTGGCCATGATCGAGGCGGCGGAGGCCGAGGGACTGCTCACCCCGGAGAAGACGGTCATCGAGGCCACCAGCGGCAATACCGGCATCGGCCTGGCCCTGGTGTGCGCGGTCAAGGGCTACCGGCTGATGTGCGCCATGAGCGAGGCCGCCTCCCTGGAACGGCAGCGCATCCTCAAGGCCCTGGGGGCGGAGCTGCTCCTCACTCCGGCCCACCTGGGCACCGACGGGGCCATCGAGGAAGTCTACCGGCTGGCCCGGGAGCACCCGGACAAGTATTTCCTGGTGGACCAGTTCAACAATCCCCATAACCCGGCCTCCCACCGCGCCACGGCCCGGGAGATCTGGGAGCAGACCGAGGGTCGGGTCACCCACGTGGTGGCCACCATCGGCACCTGCGGCACCCTCATGGGGGTGAGCCGCTACCTGAAGGAGTTCAATCCCAACGTCAGGGTCATCGGGGTGGAACCCTACCTGGGTCACGCCATTCAGGGGCTGAAGAACCTGAAGGAATCGTATGTGCCGGGCATCTTCGTCAAGGGCCAGGCAGACGAAATCGTCAACATCGAAGACGAGGAGGCCTTCGAGACGGCCCGACGTCTGGCCCGGGAGGAAGGGCTGTTTCTGGGCATGAGCTCCGGCGCCGCCGTGGCCGTGGCCCGGCGCCTGGCCCGGGAGCTGAGCGGCGGCTTCATCTTGGCCATCGCGCCCGACGGCGGCGAGCGGTATCTCTCCACGCCCCTGTTCCTGGAAAAGGAAGTCCCCTCCCTGCAGTTTTACAACACCCCGGCCCGGGCCCGGCAGCCCTTCACCCCCCGGCGGGAGGGGGAGGCCGCCATCTTCGTGGACGGCCCGGCCCTGCATACGCACCTCTCCCTGAGCCACGCCCGGCGGCTGGTGCTGGCCGACCTGTTGGCCCGCTGCCTCACCTTCCGGGGCTTCAAGGTGCGCCAGGTGGTGAGCCTCATTGACCTGGACGACCGGGCCATCGCCGGGGCCACCGCCGCGGGGCAGCAGTTGGCCGACTTCACCGGCCATTTTCAGCAGGAATTTTTCCAGGACATCAAGACGCTGCGCATCCGGGAAGGGGCCCTTTACCCCCTGGCCAGCCAACATGTGGACGACATGGTGGAGCTGGCCCGCAAGCTCCTCACCAAAGGTTTTGCCTACGAGAAACTGCGCTCGGTCTATTTTGACATCGCCCGCTGCAAAGGCTACGGCCGCCTCTCCGGCCTGGACCTCAGCAAGATCAAAGTGGGCAAGACCGTGGACCTGGACGAATACGCCAAGGAGGACCCCCGGGACTTCACCCTGTTGAAACGGGCCAAGCTGGCGGAGCTCAAGAGCGGGCTCTACTTCACCACGCCCTGGGGCCAGGTGCGGCCCAGCTGGCATCTGGAGTGCGCCGCCATGGCTCTGAAACACCTGGGCCAGAGCGCCGACTTCCACGTGGGGGGCATCGAATCCCTTTTCCCCCACGAAGAAAACGAAAATGCCCTGTTCACTGCGGCCACCGGCCAGCCCCTGGCGTCCTGCTGGCTGCACTGCGAACTGGTCCTGAAAGAGGGCAAGCCCCTGAAGGAACCGGGTGAGCTCACCGTCCGCCACCTCCTGGACCAGGGCTTCAGCGGCTCGGAAGTGCGCTATTTCCTCCTGGCCACCCACTACCGCAAACCCCTGACCTTTTCCCTGGAGAACCTCAAGGCCGCGGCCCGGGCCCGGGATCGGCTGCTCCACTTCCTGGAGCGCGTCAGCCTCCTGGACGGCGAGGATGGCCAGGCAGGGGCCGTGGAGGAGCGCCTCTTTCTCCTGAAAAAGGACGTGCTGGCGGCCCTGGACGACGACCTGAACATCGCCCGGGCCCTGGCCGCCATCTTTGAGGCTGTGGCCGACTTGAACAGCGAGCTGGACCGGGGCCGTCTGGGGCACACCTCCGCCGCCCTGATCCTCAGCCGCTTCCAGGAGCTGGACGAGCTCCTGGCGGTCATGGAGTTTCCCGAGGCCTGCCGGGACGAG
>FWPV01014211.1_pt1 | contig 11741 bp, 11 predicted proteins | sample 2228371 | NCBI WGS metagenome assembly FWPV01 (sample SAMEA103939776, study PRJEB20133) | metagenome | reverse complement strand
GCTTTTCCCGCTTCGACAGCCACCCGTAATCAAAATTATCTCTCTTCCCATCGCTCCTCCAGGAGGAAAAGGGATCTCTTAAGATCCCCCAGCGAAAACACTTCAATGGACACAATCCCCTTAAATCCCTTCAGATAAGAAAAGATGAACCTTTGCGTGGACTCCGGTAATCGGTCAATTCCAAGATGATCCAACCCATTCTCATATCCATGAAGATGAATGATGGAGGTATGGGGAAGATATCTTTCGAAATATTGTTTTAAATCGTACCCATGGACAAGGATATGCCCGATATCGAGGCAGATGAGAAAACCAAATTGACTAATCACATCCTCAATCCAAGCCAGAGGATAGTTGAGATTTTCTATAGTGATCCTTCGGGGTTCAACCCCTACTGCCAAAATCTCTTTTAAGCTATCCAGAAGTCGAATCTTCCAGGATTTTAGATCCACCTGATCCTTTCCATTATTTTCCCGGAGTTCCAGATGAAGGGTATAGAGAGAGGGATGAAGGGGAGAGGTTCTCTGAATCACCTTTTTGATCACGGAACATGCCCGCTCCCTTATCTCTTTCTCCCCATCTCCAAGATAGATATCGATGGGAAGGTGGACATTAAAACCAATCCGCTGGTTTAAAGAGATCTCCCAAAGCAAATCGATCTCCCATTCCTCTGGAAGGTTATTTTCCCCTTTGCTTTCAAAAAGGACAAGCTCAATCTCATCAAAAAAGGGAGCAATTTTTGCCACATTGGGAACAATCCGATCGGGGTAGATATAAGAGGTGGTCCCCAACCTAAAAGGGAATCTTCCTTTGGCCTTTTTCAAAATCGGAAGTAACCCCCTATCCCCTTCCAGACTAACCCCTCCCATGGGAACCCCCTTTTTCTCTCTGTTCCTCAGAGATAAGGAAGATAAAAGGTCTATTGGAGATAGGATTTTTCTCCACAACGACAACCGTTTTATAAACCTCTTCAATCGCCTGATATGTCAATACCTCTTGGGGAAAACCCATCTTATAGATTCGGCCTTCGCTCATGAGAATCAAACGTTCACAATACTCGCTGGCTAAATTGAGGTCATGGAGGACCAGGATCACGGTGAGCCGAAATTCTCTGTTTAACCTCTTGATCAAATCCAGAATTCCTACTTGATGGGTGATATCAAGATGGGCGGTAGGTTCATCCAGTAATAGAAGTTTAGGCTCTTGAGTTAATGCCCGGGCAATCTGAACTAATTGTCTCTCTCCACCACTCAGTTTATGAACGGGGCTGTCTTTAATTCGATAAATATCTGTAAGCTCCATCCATTTTGAGGCAATCCTAAGATCATCCTCTTTCTCAAAAAATTGAAACTCCTTAAAATGGGGGATCCTCCCTAACAGAACATATTCCTCCACACTCATCCATCCCGCTTGAAAGGTCTGAGAAACGATGGCAATCTTCTTAGAGAGATCCCTATACCGTATTCCACTAATATCCTTTCCTTCAAAAAGAACTCTTCCCCTCAACGGTTTGATCACTTTGGTAATGGCCCGAAGAAGGGTGGTCTTCCCTGACCCATTAGGTCCAATGATTCCTATGATTTCGCTCTCCGCCACATGGAAATTGATTTCATGGAGGACAATTTTAGAATTATACCCACAGGTTAGGTTTTTAACCTCAAGCATCTTATCCTCATGAAACTATCTGGCGCCTGCCCAAGGCGTAAATAAAAAGGCTTCCCCCAAATATCCCAGTGATCACCCCTACCGGTAATTCTGAGGGTGGGATGATGATTCTGGCCAATGTATCACAGAAAATTAGAAAGGCTGAACCACAAAGAAAGGAACTGATCAAGAGAATTCGGTGATCTCCTCCGAATAGCATCCGCATAAAGTGAGGAACCAACAAGCCTACAAAACCAATGATTCCTGCTACAGAGACACTGAAACCTGTGAGTAAAGAAGCCAGAAGAAAAAGTTGCCTTTTGGTCGCCTCAACATGGATTCCCAAATGCAATGCATCCTCTTCACCTAAAGAGAGAGCATTCAGATGGACAGAAAAACGGTAAGAAAGGATCAATCCCAGGGTCGAGATAAGGAAAGCCAATTTGATGAGGAGAAAGTTGGGTTCCTCCAATGAACCCATGATCCAGAAGACAATGCCATGGAGATCCTCTGTTCGAGAAATCGCCATGAGGAGCATAATCAAAGAGGAGGAGATAAAACTGATCATCACACCGGTGAGAAGGAGACTTTCTATTCTTAATACCTCTTTTCGAGTGCTCAAATAATATAAGACCAAAACGACAAACATCCCCCCTAAGAACCCAGACAGAGGAAGGCTATAAACCCCGATACTACGATAAAGCTGAAGCATTATATTCAGGGAAACCCCCAATGCAGCACCTCCTGAAATGCCAAGGGTATAAGGTTCTACCAGAGGGTTTCGAAATATCCCCTGCAAAAGAACCCCTGCCAGGCTTAATGCGCCACCTATCGAAAATCCCAATAAGATCCTTGGAAGGCGAATATGAAAGAGGATCGTGTGAAGGCTTGGATCTTTCCTCCCCAATATCAATGGGATAAGATTAGAAAGGGGAATCTCCGTGGTCCCCACACAAAGGGAAAAAAGGCTTATGCCCAAAAGAACCCCACAAAGGACAAAGATTCCAATAACCCAGGAGGTGATTCTCTTTCTCATCAATTTTTCTTTCCAGGATGAAGGAGACTCAATATCTCCTCCAGAGTTTCAACGAAGCTTACTGGAGTGGGACTACAAATTCGATTGGAGTCCACAATATGAATCCTGTTATTTTGGCTTGCCTTCAGAGTTCGATATCTTTGCCAGACCGCTTTTTCTTCCTCCCCAACAATTCCCATGGTAACAATAATGATTACATCCGGATTCTGTTTGAGGACCTCCTCTCTTGAATAGAGGCCAATGGATTGGTCTTGGGAGATGTTGATCCCTCCAGCATATTTAATAAAATCATTGACAAAATACTTTTCTGTAGCAGTAAAAAGTGGCTTTGCCCCGAGCTGAATAAAAACTTTCGGTTTAGGCAAACCTTCAACACTTTTTCTTATATTCTCCGCCCTTTCTTTCGCCTCTCGAACTATTTTTTCTGCAAGCTTTTCTCTGCCTGTCATCCTTCCCAATTCCAGGAATTGTTCACAGAGCTGATCGTAAGATTTAGGGGTCGGAAAATTGATCACCCTAATCCCCAATCCCTTGAGTTTTTCAATGGCCTTAGGATTCGTCAGCGAAGAGGCTAAAACTAAATCGGGTTTAAGGCGGAAAATCTTCTCTATATTGACCTCCACAACTGAGCCCACTTTTTCTTTAGTTTTCATTTCAGGAGGTCTATCACAATAAGTGGTCACGCCAATCAAGTGGTCCTGTAATCCCAAAAGGCAGAGTTGCTCAGTAATTGAGGGAGCAAGGGAGATAATACGCTGAGGAAGGGGGAGAAATTTTTCTGGATGAAGATAGCCTGCAATTTTTTCGATTGTATCTGAAACTCGAGGTCCAGGGCGGCATATAAGATCGCATGAAATCACCAGAATACGATCCCTTCTTACGGCATTAAGGTTCTTAAAAATCGAATGGGTCTTGATTTCACTTTTTAATCGTTCCTCATCCTCACCGCAGACAACAATCACACTCGGATCACACTCAAGAAGAGTTTTCCCCTCCACCTCAAAATAATCTTTTTTTATATCGCAAAAGAGGTTCTTTCCTCCCGCCAAGTGAAAGATATCTGTCTGAAATGATTCTTCCCCAACCGTTCCAATGGGGTTAAGCCCCATCACCCTGAAAAGGGTGGGACGTTCAGAATCAGAAATACCGTTGAGCCTCTGTTGGATCTCTTTGATCTTTTCCTCAATCCTTTGGATTAAACGATTTGCATCATGGGGTTTCCCAGTGATTCTCCCTATCCTTTCTATGGTGTTAATAATATCCTTAACCCGACGAGGACAAACCCAAAAGACCTTTTTCCCCCTCCTCTCCAAAGCTTCAACCACTGGCCTCTGGATTGATCCCAAAGCAAGGACAAGGTCGGGATTTAAGGGAAGGATTTTTTCAATATCAGGATTAGCAAATCCCCCAATTCCCTTCTTCTCTTGAATCCCCCACCCAGCTCTGCAAGGACAATAATCGGTTACTCCAATCAGAAAACGCTCAACTCCTAATGCCAAAAGAATTTCTGTATGCGAGGGGGCTAAGGAAACAATTCTTTCTGGCCTTTTAAAAAATTCGATTTCTCTACCCCAATCATCCCTGACCTTCACAGGGTAACAATAGGCATCGGTTATAAGAAAAGAGAGGAGAAATATCGTAAAGAAAAACTTCTGGCTCATACCCCCTCTAACCCTTGCCCCCATTTTAAATCTCTCTTTAACCATTTCAATTTAAAATCCCTTGAATCATGCCTTTTCCATCCATTTAATAAATTCTTACCACCCTGTACCTAAGTGTTTCCGTTCCTTTAAGGCAGGTCACATTGCAAAGGTGCTTTTTTGCCACTTGAACGGCCCTTTCTACATCCTCAGGAGTGGCTCTTCTCCAGGGATTCTCTCCCGCCGGTAGATAAGCATCAATTCTATAAGGAATGTTTCGATCAACGCTGGCTATAAACCTTGCAATATTTTCAATCTCCGATTGGTCAATATAATCTGGAATGAGCACACTTTCTACCCTCAGCCTTTTCCCCATCGAATAGATCTTTAGGAAGTTTTTTAAGATTGAAGCATTGGAGATCCCAGTATAATCCCGGTGAAGTTCCTCATTGAGAGCCCTTAGGCTAAGAACAATTTCATCGATGTGCTCAAGGTTAATTAGGTCAAGCCCATTGGTTAAGAGAATATTATAGGTTCGAAACCTTTCATGGAGCATCCCTCCAATTGTTGAAAGCTCCGGATCGAGCGTCGGTTCCATCCCCATGAAGATAACCTGTATAAAATCCAACTCTTTTATGAGATCTAAAACCTGATCGGAATCTAAAAAATGGTTTGGGATATGTTTCTCAAAACCCCCCTTAGATCCCTCAAAAATGCGATTTTTAGTCTCTTCCAGATGACAATCGTAAATCTCATTTTGGCACAAACACCCCCTACACCTCATATTGCAACCCCAGAAATGGAGATAAAGCTCCTTGGCCTCAGGGGCATAGGAAATATGGTAAACATTCATAAATTCAAACCTCCAGAAAAACTAAATTTCTCCCCACACTGAACCTGAAAAATCAAAATGATTCAACTCTAAAAACCCATATTTCCCATTAAAACTCTGTTTCCCAATTATAAACCTTACCGGCCTTCTAAAAATTGGCCCATCGTAAACAAAAGTATGGTACTCCCCATGTTCGCCACAGAGATCTATCCCTTTTACTTCCTCTAAATCTGAGAGGAATTTCTCATCTACCTTTCGACCCAACCACGTTGGGTCTAAAAAATCTAAATGGATTGCCACGACGATGGCTTGAAATCCCTTTTCTATAAACTCCAAAAGCAATTTCCTTCTTTCCATCCCCCACAAGGGTAATATTGGCTGGATCTCCGTTTCCTTACAGACTCTTTCCACCCAATCCCTGTGCTCTTCTAAGTCGATATCCCCAAAGACCCCAGCCTGAATACCTTTCCGCTTGAGATCGAATATCGTTTCTTTGAACTCTTCTTCGTAACTCTCCCAGCTCGTCTTTCTTTGGAGGATAGAAATCCCCATAGCCTCTCCCTGTAACTTAATTAGTTTCGAAATCACCCCATGGGAGCAAGACCGCTTCCCATCTTCATAAGTCATGTTCACTAAGTAGGAAATTTTTATTCCAAACCTCAAAGCCTTATCAAAGGCTAATGCGCTTTCCTTGCCCCCACTCCAGGAGCAGAATGCCTTTTGTCTCTCCAATTCAGCACCCCCCCGCATATTCGACAATGGAAAGAAGAAACCTCCATTCCTCCACCACAATAGGGACACTCCTTTTCATTCTCTTTAGGTTTTGGAATATCCCCAATGACTTCTCGATATATCTCGTAATAATAGAGATGCTCTCGATTCATGAATCGGATCGGATAGTATTCTTTTTTCCACTCCCATTCCTCATCAGAAATCATTCGAGGTATCAGATCCCTTAATCGGCTCATCCCTGAACCCTTCTCAAGAGGACGTTTATTCTGCCAAATAACTTCTTTCGGGATGATATCTTCAAATGCCTTTCTCAAGATCCACTTCCCCCATACTTCCCCATTTTCTTCTCTGATCTTAAACTCCAAAGGGAGATGAAGGGCAAATCGAATGAGTTCTTGAGCAAGATAAGGCTCTCTTATCCTTATCCCGAAGAAATCTCCCACCAGGGTTGAGTTGAACGACATGGAGATGGCAATTCTCTTTAAATAGGAATCAAGGTCTTCGATCTCCTTCATGTAATCATAACCGGCAAAAAGCTCATCCGCCCCATCGCCTGTCATGATCTCCTTCGCCCCCATCTCCTTTGCATAACTCAATCCAAAATAAAGAGCCAGATCATTTGGCAAAGCAGGATCAAAACTTCTGAGAATCCCTATGAGCCTAGGGATTGCACTTAAGGCCTCTTGCATCGTCACGATTCGATGGTGATGCTTTAGATTGAATTTCCTTGCCGTCAATTCAGCATAAAGGAGGTCCTCTCCCGAAGATTCCAAACTGACAGTGATTCCAACAACAGAAGGATTCAACCCGACTAAAATACTGGTGTCAAGGCCTCCTGAAAAGAGTAAAAAAGGGGTTGAGTCCTTTCTCACAACCTCCATCAATACTTCTCTCAATCTTAGAATGAGCCCTTCCATAATGTTTCTTTCAAGGCATGAATCAGTTTGACATTCTCACCATGGGAGCGAACAGCAATGCGAATAAATCTATCACTCAAGGATCTAAAGTTCCAGCAATTCCTGATAAGGATCCCCTGGTGAATAAGCCTCCTGGTTAATGTGAAAGAGTCCATTTTCCCATCCTCTAACTTTACCAGTAGAAAATTGGCGACAGAGGGATAAGGCTTTAGCCCTTCAATCTTGCTCAATTCTCCATAGAGAAAGTCCCTTTCTTTTCTGATCAATTCTCTTGTCCTTCGGATGTAATCCTTATCCAAGATCATGAGCCTTGCTAAAAGCTGGGCAAAGACATTGATGTTCCAGGGAACAGAGGCTCGCTTTAAAAAGTGAATTAAATCTTTGTGGCCTATGAGATATCCCAGTCTCAACCCCGGAAGCGCAAAGAATTTGGTAAAGGACCTTAACACGACATATCTCTTTTCTTGGGCTGCCTTCCAGACAAAGGTATGCCTCCTTTCGTCTGGAAGAAAATCCAAAAAGGCCTCGTCAACCAGGACCAATCTTTCAAAGGGGTGATCTATTTCCCGTTCCTCCACAAGGAGATTCCCAGTGGGATTGTTGGGATTGCATATAATTAGCCAATCTGTTTCCTCAAAAGGAGATAGATTGAACGTAAAATCCTCCGTCTCCTTAAGCTTGAGCCACTTGATCTTTCCTTTAACCAATCTGACTGCCCTCTCATACTCTGAAAATGTCGGAGCGGGAATCACCACTTTTTGAGGTCTCAAGACAAAAGCCAATAGATATACCAGTTCAGAAGACCCATTCCCAAGTAAGATATTTGCCTCTTCTATCCCCCAATAACGAGCAATTTCCCTAACCAAATCCCTTGAATCAGGATCCGGATAATGGGAAATTCTCTCGATATTCTTCAATAATTCCCTCTTTGCCCGATGGGTCAATCCCAAAGGATTTATATTAGCACTAAAGTCAATAACCTTTACTCTGCGAAATTTATGGATCACCTCATAAATATTCCCACCATGAAAATAATTGGGATTCTTCATATATCAAAATGTTACCTTTATTCCCCCAAAAAGAGAAATTCCAGGGGTTCCGTATCCTTTAACCTCTTCATATTTTTTGTTTAACAAATTTTCAACCTTACCAAATAATTGAAAATTCTTAAAAACCTCATAGGAAGTGGAAAGGTTTACAAGAGGATATCCATCAAGCTCCACTCTTCTTGCTGGCCAAACAGACCAATCCATATCATCCCTTTTTCCGATATAGGTGAATCCAAGATTAATATTTCCCTTTTCAATAAATTGATAGTTGACATCGAGACCAAACTTATGCCTTGGCCTTCTCAATAGCTTCCTTCCAGTGTTTTTATCCTCCGTATCGGTATAGGTATAATTTAGACCCAGTGTCAAATCCTTTATTAGCTTTATGAAGGCTGATAATTCAATGCCTTCCGTTTTCGCTTTTTTAATATTTATAAACCCTAATCCAGATTCAAAATCGATCAAGTTTTTAAAATCGTTTCTGAAGTAAATTGCCCCTAAAATAATTCTCTTATTTAAAAACTCTTGCTCAACTCCAAGATCCATTCCCCTGCACTTCTCCGGCTTAAGATTTACATTTCCAGTGGGACCCCACGAAGTCCGAGGACCATATAACTGATATAAACTGGGTGCCTTAAATCCCGTCCCCAGTGAGCCCTTCAACTTTGTACCGGTCTCTTGAATCAGGAAAGAAGGAGCAACCCGATATGTGGTTTCTGAACCAAAACGACTATGATCATCCAGCCGAATTCCAAGCGTTGCAAAAAACCGATCCCAAAGCCTTATCTCATCCTGAAAATAATATCCTCTTGTGTCTGCTTTTTTCTCAGGGAAAATCCCCTGGTCGAGCGGCCAACCCATGTATTCATAATACCACCTCGATTTTCCTCCCTCCCTCTCATATTCAAAACCAAAGGTGATAGAATTTGTTTTGTGAAGTCTTATGTGATGTTGCCAGTCAAATTTTATCAGCTCACCATCAAATCTACTCTTCTCATAGAAAGGGCTCAAAGGATCAACTTTGTTCTTGTAATCCCGATGAGAAGTACTAATAGCCACACCAATTTTTTGATCCCAGAACTGATCAAAAAGGGATAATCCTGCCTGTGTTTTAAAAAGAAAGTGATCTGCCCTTTGAATATAATTGGGATCATCACCTCCAATCCCTCCCCCACTATCAAGTTCAGTTTCTGTATTCACATAGCGCAGGATAAGATCAAAGCTGAGGTTCTCCAAAGGTGTAAGACCAAACCTTGAAGAGAAAGTTGTATTTTTATAGCCATCCTTCTCATAATTGCCATATTTTTTAGCTGCAGAAGAAATTCCTTCAGTATCTAATCTGGATAGACTCAAAGAGTAATTGAACAATTTATTTCCTCCATTTACCCCGGCACTCTCCCTAAAAGTAGTGAATGATCCCCCCTCCGCTGAAAAATTAAATTTTGGCTTCCCCTCCCCCCTTTTAGTAATGATATTGATCACCCCTCCTATGGCATCTGACCCATAGAGAGTGCTCTGGGGCCCACGAAGAATCTCTATACGCTCAATATTATCCACCATTAAATGAGCAAAATCATGAGAACGGGTGGTAGACATAGGGTCATTGACTTCCACTCCATCGATCATTACTAAAGTATGTTCAGAATTGGCTCCCCTGAGAAAAATAGAAGTGCTCCCACCCATTGTTCCAGTTCGAACAACATCTAAACCCGGAAGACCTCTAATAACATCAGAAACAAAAATTTTCTTTTTTCTCTCAATCTCTTCTGAAGAAACCACTGTAATTGAACTTGCAACTTCTCTAACAGGGGTTTCGACTCGTGTGGCGGTGACTACGACCTCCTCCAGGGTCACCTCCTTCTCCTGAGCCAGAAGACAAAAAGGACCCAATCCCAACAAAGTCAAAGAGAAAATAATAAAAATTAAATTTTTCATAAGGCACCTCCTCCATGGGTTTCTGGACCACCCCTGAACCACGCAGGGTTCAGGGGTGAGGAGAAGGGTCCAAAAAAAATCCCCAGCCTTCGCTTTGAAAGACCGGGGATCTTACCCGCTGTGAACCCTTCACAGTCTCAACCTCGAAGACCTAACGTGAAGAATATCCAGGCAGGTTTTCTGACTCTCGGATCCTCCTACTCCTTGCGCCTTCCCATTCCGCCTGTGGCAGAACAGTGGCCTGTTGCAAGTTTCGTCCCCGATTACAGCGGCGGGTCCGTCCCCGACTTCCCCTGCCACAGCAGGAGTCACGGGGTTCCCTTCACCTGGATATTGCCAATTAAATCGGACATATGTTAACTAAAACCAAGAGGGTTGTCAAGTTTTCGCATTGAATCACCAGGAATTCCGTAACCAGGGGCAGTAGCAATGGCAAGATCGTGGAAATATCGTGGGAACGGGGTATGTGGAAGGGACCAAATCATTGAGATGGGGCAATAAGGAGAATAGGAGCATTTTCGCAATTGGCTTGTAAGGCCCAAATGGAAGAGAAACGGGTGCGGAGACAAGACGTCTCCATTATCCGTGGAACGGAGAAGTAGAAAGACCTAAGGATAGAAGGCGAGGAGGGGAAGCTATCCTCCTCGGAAGGGGATCCAAGGAGCAGGAATATCCATGGTGACTAAACCCAGATGGAGTTCGTTCGCCAAACCGATCAAGGTCAGATGGATGCGCCGTTGAGGTTTGAGATTCCTGTAGTAGAAACTCTGCAGGAGCACGAAAGCGATGAAAAGGGTGAGGATGAAATTAAGGATGGCCGTGGGGTGATGTTTGAAACAGTGATCGAGAGACCAGTAAGTCACCAAGGTGTGAAGTAAATCGTTTTCGATCTCCCAGCGTCGATGACCGATGTACCAGAGCAGGCGGGTGGAGAGTTGAGAGAGGGGAAGGGTCGTCACCCACCACCAATGATGAACCTCCGTCTTTTCGTTCCATTGGTGGTTCTGGCGATGCCGTTTGGTCACTGTCTCTTCGGTATGGAGAACTCGCAGGGGAACCTCGATGCCTTCAGCCGTTGTAAACCCTTCCGCATCCCAGGCCCGAATCTGGCATCGCCCTTCTTTCCAACGCTTGGGTTTCATCAGAGAGAAAACGCCTTGGGCATCCTGAAAGAGCACCCGGTGCTCTCCCCTCAAGACAGCAATGACATCTTTCCCATGCTCCAGGCAGAAGTTGACAAATGGGGCTTCCACGTAAAGGGCATCGACCAGGACGACATCAAAGAATCGTCCATAGCGACGGAGGGCTCGTTCCAAGAGCCGTTTACCAGCAATCACCTCTCCTTCCCCCGGTCGAATCATCTCCACGTCCAGAGGCATTGCGATCGGGAAACCGACTAAATGAAAAATCACGCCTCGGTGATAATACTCGATCACCTCTTCCCCACTCACCTTCACCGTCCGCTGAGAACACTGGGGACAGCATCGATATCGACTGGGAAAAAAATTCATGTCCATCCAGAACCCCTACCCGAAGAGGCCAAGGATTCCGAAGAGCTTTGTTACGTCCCAGTTGATGGTTAATCCGGGAAAGCATCGCTCTTAACTGATCGGGCTCCATCAATCCCAAGACATCACCCATTCGGTCTGCGCTGGGTTTGATCTTCCCAATCACCCTCTCCATCCGTTTGGGTTGACGAAGCTCTCGCTCCATCTCATTGAGACTTCTTTGGCGCATCACAAACAAAAACAAGACACTTCCCCAAAGAGCAGCGGTAGGAATCCGGGGTCGCTTCCGAGTGTCTCGAAGCCTATAGACTTGCTGACCGAAATCGAACACTTTTTCAATGTAACGACAGAATCGTCTCATCATGGACGTTTCCTCCTCAGCTGTTCTTTGGTAAGAAAAAACCGTTTCAGGCACCGTTGGGAGATTTGCTCCATCAAGTGCCAAGCC